>ERZ1034976.2848-NODE-2848-length-11399-cov-29.962535_pt1 | contig 11399 bp, 9 predicted proteins | sample MGYA00520623_ERZ1034976 | MGnify/ENA primary metagenome ERZ1034976 (study PRJEB33766, sample SAMN09781774) | gut metagenome | biome: gut microbiome | host: Homo sapiens | place: Madagascar | study: EMG produced TPA metagenomics assembly of the PRJNA485056 data...
CGCACCTCGCTCGCCGTATCGGCACTTAGAATTATGCGGTATTGCCATAAAAATAAACAGCAGACAAAAAAGCGCCTGCCGCACGTTGCTGTGCGGCGGGCGTTTTGCATAACACCGGATATAAAATTTTATGCAGTACGCGGCAGCGGTTATCTGCTATAATACAAGCAACAAGCAAAACAGGTGTATCGGAAAACAGAGAAACGGGCTGTATTTTCAGCTTTTAAGATACACCCCAAGGGAGTAGAAACATGGATACAAACAACAAACACCCCCATTTTTCCCGCACGGTGCTGCATAACGGGGAAGAACGCGTAAAACGCATCTTCCGTGACCAGCTGGCCGAGTTGGCCGGCCTGCTGGAAGTGGGCATTTCGCTGCTGGTTGTGGTGGCGTTGATGCTGGCGGTGGTGCCGCTGATCAAAATGCTGCCCAGCCTGCTGGTGGATACCAATGAAGTGGAAATCAGCCTGTTTTTGCAGCGCGCGCTGGATATCGTCATCGGCATCGAGTTCATCAAGATGCTTGCCAAGCACAGCCCCGGCAGTGCGCTGGAAGTGCTGCTGTATGCCATTGCCCGCCATATGATCGTTGGGCATGAATCGGCAGTGGAAAACTTTATCAGCGTGGCATCCATTGCGCTCATCTTCTTTGTGCGCAAGTTCCTGTTTGTTCCGGCGTTTGGCGCAACCATGCCCGGCGGCCGCAAGGCACCGGATATTGAGGAGATGGAAAAACAGGATACGGCAGGGGAGAGCGAAGGATAAGCCCCTGCGCTGCAAAAACAAAAATCAGCCAAAACAAAAGCTCCGCAGCTGGGCATTTGCCTTTGCTGCGGAGCTTTTTGGCATATTATGTAAATTTAAGCTGTTTCAGGGATAAAACGCCATCAGAACAACCCGGTAATGCGGCCTTCTGCGTCCACATCAATATCCATGGCGGCGGGGTGCTTGGGAAGGCCGGGCATCGTCATAATGCTGCCGCAGATGACGACCACAAACCCGGCACCGGCGGAAAGGCGCACTTCGCGCACATTCATCTTAAAGCCGGTGGGGGCGCCGGTCAGCTTGGCGTTATCGCTGAAAGAATACTGCGTTTTGGCAATGCAGACGGGCAGCTCGCCATAGCCCATGGCGGCCAGATCGTCCAGCATCTTCTTGGCGGCGGGGGTGTAGGTCACGCCGTCAGCACGGTAGATCTTTTTGGCAACTGATTCGATCTTTTCCGTCAGGGAAGCACCCAGATCGTAGGTGTACTGGATGGGCTGGGGTTCTTCCGGCATGATGGAAAGAACGGTTTCGGCCAGGGCTTTGCCGCCCTCGCCGCCCTTGGCGAACACTTCGGACAGGGCGCACTTAACGCCTGCCTTGGCGCATACTTCCTCAATCACGGCCATTTCTTCCGGCGTATCGGTGGGGAAGGCGTTGATGGCAACGCAGACCGGCAGGCCAAAGCCGTTTTTGATGTTGTCAATGTGGCGCTCCAGGTTGGCCGCGCCCTTGCGGACGGCTTCCACATTGGGCTTGTTCAGGTCCGGCTTGGCAACGCCGCCGTGGGATTTCAGCGCGCGGACGGTAGCAACCAGAACCACCGCAGAGGGGTGCAGGTCCGCCATGCGGCACTTGATATCCAGGAACTTTTCAGCGCCCAGGTCAGCGCCAAAGCCTGCTTCGGTCACAACGTAATCCGCCAGCTTCAGGCTCAGCTTGGTGGCAGTCACGCTGTTGCAGCCGTGGGCAATGTTGGCAAAGGGGCCGCCGTGGATGATGGCGGGGTTGTTTTCCAGCGTCTGGACCAGGTTGGGGTCAATGGCATCTTTCAGCAAAGCCGCCATTGCGCCTGCTGCGCCGATCTGCCCCGCAGTGACCGGCTGGCCATCGTAAGTATAAGCACACACAATGCGGCTCAGGCGGTCTTTCAGGTCGGCCAGGTCGGTGGCCAGGCAGAAGATCGCCATGACCTCGCTGGCAACGGTGATGTCAAAGCCGTCCTCACGCGGGGTGCCGTTCACCTTGCCGCCCAGGCCGTCCACAATAAAGCGCAGCTGGCGATCATTCATGTCCATGCAGCGCTTCCAGGCGATGCGGCGGGGGTCAATGTTCAGCGGGTTGCCCTGCTGGATGGAGTTGTCGATCATGGCAGCCAACAGGTTGTTTGCGGTGCCGATGGCGTGAATATCGCCGGTAAAGTGCAGGTTGATATCTTCCATGGGCACAACCTGGGCGTAACCGCCGCCCGCAGCGCCGCCCTTTACACCGAACACGGGCCCAAGGGAGGGCTCACGCAGGCAGAGCATCGTCTTTTTACCCATGGCGTTCAGGGCGTCCGCCAGGCCAACACTGGTGGTGGTTTTTCCCTCGCCAGCAGGGGTGGGGCTGATGGCGGTCACCAGGATCAGCTTGCCGTCTGGGCGGTCACTGTGGATCAGCTTGTGGTTGACCTTGGCTTTGTAACGGCCATAAGGAATCAGGTCCTCATCCGTAAGGCCCAGTTTTTCAGCTACTTTGGCAATGGGCAGCATTTTGGCTGCCTGTGCAATTACAATGTCGCTCAGCATGTGGCATTCCTCCGTTTACAAAAAATAAAGGGCTGCGTACACCATACATCAGTGTATGCAGCCCAGACGGTCGGCTTAATGCAGGGAATAGCCCGCTTCCCCGGTGGTCATGCCCACCAGATTCCGTCAGTCAGCGGCCCTGCGTTATTGTTACTGTATCACACCGGCACACAGTTTGTCAAGCCAATTTTTGGCGGATACAAACAGAATAAAAACCAACGGATCAGCGCTTGTTGCTCTTGCGCCACAGGCCCATCTTTTCGGCGTCGGCAATCAGCTGCTCGCGGAAATCCGGGTGGGCAATGTTGATCAGGGCTTCGGCACGCTCCCAGGCGGTCAGGCCCTTCAGGCGGGCAACGCCGTACTCGGTCACCAGATAATCGGTGTTGGCGCGGGTATCGGTCACAACACTGCCGGGGTGCAGCGTGGGACGGATGCGGCTTTCGTTCTGGCCGGTCTTTTTGTTAAAGAAGGTGGAGGACAGGCAGATGAAGCTCTTGCCGCCCTTGGAAAGATAGGCACCCAGCACAAAGTCCAGCTGGCCGCCTGCACCGGAAATGGCACGGGTGCCGCTGCTTTCGGCATTCACCTGGCCATACAGGTCAACGTCAATGGCGTTGTTGATGGAGATAAAGTTATCCAGGCTGCTGATCACCCGCACATCGTTGGTGTAATCAACGGGTACAGACATACACTCCGGATTGTTATCCAGGTAGTCGTACATCTTTTGGGTGCCGGCACCGAACGCATAGACCTGGCGGCCGTTGTCAATGTTCTTACAGCGGCCGGTAATGCGGCCAGCCTTTGCCATATCTACAAAAGAGTCCACATACATCTCGGTATGTACGCCCAAATCTTTCAGGTCGCTCTCGGCAATCATGGCGCCGATGGCGTTGGGCATGCCGCCGATGCCAAGCTGCAGGCAGGCACCGTTGGGGATGCGATCCACCACCAGGCGGGCAACAGCCTGGTCAACTTCGGTGGGGGCACCGCCGCCGCCCAGCTGGTCGATCGGCGGGTTGTCACCCTCGATAATGCCGTCAACCTGGGAAATGTGCAGGCAGTTGTCGTAGCCGCCCAGGCAGACCGGCATGTTCTTGTTCACTTCCACAAACACCTTGTCGGCCTTGCGGGCAGCATCGGCCAGATGGCTGGCGCAGGGGCCGAGGTTGAAGTAGCCGTGGCTATCCATGGGGGCAACCACAAACACCGCAATGTTCAGCGGGTCGGGGCTTTCGCGGTAGTAGCGCGGCAGCTCGGAGTAGCGCAGGGGAGAATAGTAAGCGTAACCGGCGGCAACGGCCTTGCGCTCAATGCCGCCCATATGCCAGCTGTTCCAGCAGAAGTGCTCTGCCTGATTTTCAATCTTGAAGATTTCCGGCACATGGCACAGGATGCCGCCGCGGAATTTAATCCCGTGCAGCTCCGGCAGGCGCTTGGCCAAAGCAGCGTCAAAGCTGACAGGGGCGCCGATGGCCCAGCCGTAATCGACCCAATCGTCATCCTTGACCAAAGCGGCAACGCGGTCGGCCGTTGTCAGTTTCTGTGCATAAACAGTGTTAAAATCCATTTCTACAAACAGCTCCTTTGTTCATTCCACAAAAACTGCTTATGCAATCTTTGCGGATTTGCTTACCTATTTATATAATATTTATGGGGCGGTACGCTGCTCTGGCGGTACGCACAGTGCGGATGCCTGAAAATCAGCCGCCCGGTGGCGTGGCGCGCTGCCCGCAGGGGGGGAGCCCCGCCGGAAGAATGGCGGCACAGCACCACAACCATTGATATTATTTTAACATTATATTGACGCTTGTCAACCAATAAAGTTCATTTTTTGCCCCCAAAACGTGCAAATCGGGTGGATTTTGTACATTCCACTGAAACAGTCCAGAAACTTTTGTCGGATTTTTAACAGATAACCCATTGACAAAAGCTTAACAAAAGTGTAAAACTATAAGTGTGAGCTAAGCGGATCCCTGAAATAGGGGGGCGGAGTTCACTTGCGGCACCAGGCAGGCGGTACGGTCTGCGGCGGGGGTTAAGGCCCGCCCATTAAACGCGCGGCGCGCATGGTGCTTTTATTTCCGCCCAAGACTGTTAGATTTTTAACAGCTTCGGCACTGCAGAGGAACTAAAGATTATGCCCATTGCAATGTATCCCGGCAGCTTTGACCCCGTTACACGCGGCCACCTGGATATTATCAAACGCAGTTCCCGCATGTTTGATACCCTGATCGTTGCCGTGCTGAACAACAGCGCCAAAACCCCGTTGTTTACCGTGAAGGAAAGGGAAGAGATGCTGCGGGAATGCTGCAAGGATATCCCCAATGTCAAGGTGATGAGCTTTGACGGCCTGACAGTCAACTTTGCCCAACAGCAGCACGCCACCGTAATGGTGCGGGGGCTGCGCGCCGTAACGGATTTTGAAAACGAGATCCAGCTGGCGCACACCAACCACGCGCTCTGCCCGGGGATCGAAACCGTGTTTCTGTCAACGTCCCTGAAATGGAGCTACCTTTCCTCCACCATTGTGCGGGAGGCTGCCCATTACAACCACGATGTTTCCAAGTTCGTTACCCCCAATGTGGAAGCTGCCCTGAAGAAAAAAATCCGTGAGGGTAAAGTTTGATCCCCGAAAAACGTGCTTTGTCGGGCCGCTAAGGCCTGTAAAGATACAAAGGATTCCCAACCGTCTAAATAAGATTCATATTTTTAGGAGGCTGTTTCTTATGAAGAAAATCGTTATCGCATCCGCATGCCGTACTGCTATCGGCAAGTTCGGCGGCACCCTGGCCAATGTTCCTGCTGCAGAGCTGGGCTCCATCGTCATCAAGGAAGCCCTGAACCGCGCCAATGTCAAGCCGGAGCAGGTTGACCACGTTTACATGGGCTGTGTTATCCAGGCTGGTCTGGGCCAGAACGTTGCACGCCAGGCTTCTCTGAAAGCCGGCCTGCCCATCGAGACCCCCGCTGTCACCGTCAACGTTGTCTGCGGCTCTGGCCTGAACTGCGTGAACATGGCTGCCCAGATGATCGAGGCAGGCGATGCTGACATCGTTGTTGCAGGTGGTATGGAAAACATGGATATGGCTCCGTTCGCTATGATGAAGGGCCGTTACGGCTACCGCATGGGCTACCCCATGGGCAAGAGCGAGCTGGTGGACACCATGGTCAACGATGCTCTGTGGGATGCAACTGGCTTCAACATGCACATGGGCATGACCGCCGAGAATGTTTGCACCAACGAAACCTACCAGAAGAAGTACGGCTACAGCCCCATCACCCGTGAGATGCTGGATGAGTTCTCTTACCATTCTCAGGAGAAGGCAACCAAGGCTATCGCTGACGGCGCTTTCAAGGATGAGATCGTTCCCGTTGTCATCAAGGGCAAGAAGGGCGACACCGTGTTTGATACCGATGAAGGCCCCCGCCTGAGCTCCATGGAAGTTCTGGGCAAGCTGAAGCCCTGCTTCAAGAAGGACGGCATTGTTACCGCTGCTAACTCCTCCGCCATCAACGATGGCGCAGCTGCTCTGGTTATCATGAGCGAAGAAAAGGCCAAGGAGCTGGGTGTTGAGCCTCTGGCTACCTGGGTTGCCGGTGCACTGGCTGGTGTTGAGCCGGAAGTCATGGGTCTGGGCCCCATCGCCGCAACCAAGAAGGTTATGGCAAAGACCGGCCTGACTGTTGATGATATGGACCTCATCGAAGCCAACGAAGCATTCGCTGCGCAGTCTGTTGCAGTCGGCCAGGCTCTGCACTTTGACCAGGCAAAGCTGAACGTCAACGGCGGTGCCATTGCTCTGGGCCATCCCGTCGGCGCTTCCGGCGCTCGTATCCTTGTCACCCTGCTGTACGCCATGAAGCATCGCGGCGCACACAAGGGCCTGGCTACCCTGTGCATCGGCGGCGGCATGGGCTGCGCCACCATCGTGGAAATGTAATTTACGGAGGAATTGACCATGTCCTTTGTTACGACTGAAGTTCAGGGCGCTGTTGCGATCGTCACCATTGACCGTCCCAAAGCCCTGAATGCACTGAACCCCGAAGTTCTGGCTGACCTGAAGGCCGCTTTTGAAGCCATCGACCAGAACACCGTGCGCTGCGTTGTTCTGACCGGTGCAGGCGACAAGAGCTTTGTTGCCGGTGCTGATATCGGCTCCATGTCCACCATGACCAAGGCAGAAGGCGAGGCCTTCGGTAAGCTGGGCAATGATGTGTTCCTGGAGATCGAAAGCTTCCCGCTGCCCGTTATCGCAGCTGTCAACGGCTTTGCCCTTGGCGGCGGCAATGAGCTGGCCATGAGCTGCGATATCCGCATCTGCTCCGATAACGCCGTCTTCGGCCAGCCCGAAGTTGGCCTGGGCATTACCCCGGGCTTCGGCGGCACCCAGCGTCTGGCCCGCCTGGTTGGCATGGGCATGGCAAAGCAGCTGGTTTACTCTGCCCTGAACATCAAGGCAGACGAAGCCCTGCGCATCGGCCTGGTCAACGCTGTTTACCCGCAGGCTGAATTGATGGAGAACGTGATGAAGCTGGCAAATAAGATTGCCAAGAATGCTCCCATCGCAGTCCGCAACTGCAAGAAGGCCATCAACGAGGGCATCTCCAAGCCCATCGACGAGGCTGTTGCGGTTGAAGAAAAACTGTTTGGCGATTGCTTCGAAACCCACGACCAGGTGGAAGGCATGCAGTGCTTCCTGAGCCGTGAAAAGCCGAAACCCAAGGCAGTGTTTACCAACAACTGATTTTGAAAGAAAAATGAATAAAGAATAATGAATAATGGTGGTGGATCACAGCGCTGCGCGCTGTTCAAAAAGGCCGGGCGCTGTGGCTGCACCAAAGTTCATTATTAAAATCGTGCCGCTTGCGGCACATCTTCATTCTTCTTTTTTCTCTATTCATTATTATTTTTAACAGGAGGCACAACTATGAAAGTTGGCGTTATTGGCGCTGGCACTATGGGCCAGGGTATTGCTAAGGCATTTGCACAGACTGAGGGCTTCACCGTTGCCCTGTGTGATATCAAGCAGGAATGGGCCGATAAAGGCAAGGATAAGATCGCAGCTGGCTATGCAAAGCTGGTTGCCAAGGGCAAGCTGGATCAGGCTGAAGTTGACCGCCGTATGGCTGCCATCACTGCTGGCCTGAAAGAAGATCTGTGCGCTGACTGTGACCTGATCGTTGAGGCTGCTTTTGAGGATATGAAGGTCAAGCAGACCACCTTTGGCGAGCTGGACAAGATCTGCAAGCCGGAGTGCATCTTCGCTTCCAACACCTCTTCTCTGTCCATCACCGAGATCGGCAAGGGCCTGACCCGTCCCCTGGTTGGCATGCACTTCTTCAACCCTGCTGACCGCATGAAGCTCATCGAGGTCATTGCAGGCGTGAACACCCCCGCTGAGACCGTTGAGACCATCAAAAAGATCAGCGTTGAGATCGGCAAGACCCCCGTTCAGGTCAACGAGGCTGCTGGCTTTGTTGTCAACCGCATCCTGATCCCCATGATCAACGAAGCTGCTTTCATCAAGATGGAAGGCGTTTCTGACATTGCCGGCATCGACACCGCTATGAAGCTGGGTGCCAACCATCCGATGGGCCCCCTGGAGCTGGGCGACTTCATTGGCCTGGATATCTGCCTGGCCATCATGGACGTTCTGTACAAGGAGACCGGCGACAGCAAGTACCGCGCCTGCCCGCTCATCCGTAAGATGGTTCGCGGCGGCAACCTGGGCTGCAAGACCGGCAAGGGCTTCTACGTTTATAACGCAGACCGCACCAAGACCGCTGTTGATGCCCTGTAAAATTTGAAACAATCTCTCCTGACGGAGTGCAAAATCTCCGTCAGGATTGATTTGTTCAGTCGCCTGTAAACCTGCCCTTGCGGCTTTGGCTGCGGGGCGGCGGGCGCACTGTTAGATAAGGAGGATACCGTTATGGATTTTACTCTGTCCAAGCAGCAGGCTATGGTACAGAAAATGTACAAAGAATTTGCTGAGAACGAAGTCAAACCCCTTGCCAAAAAGGTTGACGCGGAGGAATATTTCCCCAAAGAGACCGTTGAAAAGATGGCAAAGCTGGGCATGATGGGCATTTACTTCCCCAAAGAGGTCGGCGGCGCAGGCGGCGATGTGCTCTCCTACGTGATGGCTGTTGAGGAAATGAGCAAGGTTTGCGGCACCACAGGTGTTATCCTGTCCGCCCATACCTCCCTGTGTGCTGCTCCTATCTATGAGAACGGCACTGCAGACCAGAAGGCAAAGTACCTGCCCAAGCTGTGCAGCGGCGAATGGCTGGGTGCTTTCGGCCTGACTGAGCCCGGCGCCGGCACCGATGCACAGGGCCAGCAGACCTTTGCTGTGGATGAGGGCGACCATTGGAAGCTGAACGGCTCCAAGATCTTCATCACCAACGCTGGCTATGCTGATGTCTTCATTATCATTGCTGTTACCGGTTTTGTGACCGACAAGCGCGGCCGCAAGCAGAAGGAAATCTCCGCGTTCATCGTGGAGCGCACCGACCCCGGCTTCAAGGTCGGCAAGCCCGAAGATAAGATGGGCATCCGCGGTTCTTCCACCTGCGAGCTGATCATGGAAGACTGCATCATCCCCAAGGATCGTCTGCTCGGCGTTAAGGGCAAGGGCTTCCAGCTGGCTATGGCTACCCTGGATGGCGGCCGTATCGGCATTGCCGCACAGGCTCTGGGCATCGCAGAGGGCGCAATCGACGAGACTGTTGCCTATGTCAAGGAGCGCAAGCAGTTTGGCCGTTCCATCGCTCAGTTCCAGAACACCCAGTTCGAGCTGGCTGAGATGAAAGCCCGCGTTGACGCTGCCAAGTACCTGGTTTACAAGGCTGGCCTGAAAAAGCAGCAGGCCATGAACGGCGCTAAGGTCCGTTACAGCGTTGAGGCTGCCGAGGCTAAGCTGATTGCAGCCCGCACCGCCAGCGATGTTACCCGCCGCTGCCTGCAGCTGTTCGGCGGTTACGGCTACACCCGTGACTACCCCATCGAGCGCATGATGCGCGATGCCAAGATCACCGAGATCTACGAAGGCACCAGCGAAGTGCAGATGATGGTCATCTCCGGCGCGCTGCTGAAGTAAGGAGGCAAGACGTACAATGAAAGCTATTGTTTGTGTCAAACAGGTTCCCGATACACAGGGCAAGGTTGCTGTCAAGGCTGACGGCACCATGGACCGTGCTGCGATGGCAACCATCACCAACCCCGACGACCTGAACGCCGTTGAGGCTGCCCTGCAGCTGAAAGATGAGACCGGCTGCGAAGTTGTTGTTGTTACCATGGGCCCGCCGCCGGCAGAAGGCATGCTTCGTGAGCTGATCGCCCGCGGTGCTGACCGCGGCGTGCTGGTATCTGCCCGTGAGTTCGGTGGTTCCGATACCTTTGCAACTTCCCAGATCCTGGCAGCTGCCGTTAACAAGATCGGCGTTGGCCCGGAGGATATCGTTTTCTGCGGCCGTCAGGCTATCGACGGCGACACTGCACAGGTTGGCCCGCAGATTGCTGAAAAGCTGCACCTGCCCCAGGTCACCTATGTTACCGATATCAAGAAGGACGGCAACTCCCTGATCGTCAAGCGCCAGCTTGAAGATGGCTACATGGAGCTGAAGGTGAACACCCCCTGCCTGCTGACCTGCATCAAGGAGCTGAACACCCCGCGTTACATGAGCGTTTCCGGCATTTTTGAGTGCTATGACAAGCCCGTTGAAGTGTTCGACTACAATGCTCTGAAGGATGATCCCCTCATCGAGACCGACACCATCGGCCTGAAGGGCTCCCCGACGAACGTTTACAAGTCTTTTGCTCCCCCGGTCAAGGGCGCCGGCATGATGGTTGAGGATGCTGCCCAGCTGGTTGGCATCCTGAACGACAAGCACCTGATTTGAGAGAGGAGAGAAGTACAATGGCTGAATTCAATGCAATGGACACCGCCGCCTTCAAGGGCGTGTGGGTATTCTGCGAACAGCGCGAAGGCCAGGTACAGGCCATCAGCTATCAGCTGCTGAGTGAAGGCCGCAAGCTGGCCAACGACCTTGGCGTTGAGCTGTGCGGCGTTGTGATGGGCAGCGAGGTCAACGAGGACTACCTCAAGGCTCTCGGCGGCTACGGCGCAGACCGCGTTTACTATATCGACAGCCCCCTGCTGAAGGACTACACCACCGATGGCTATGCCAAGGTTCTGTGTGACCTCATCATGGAGAAAAAGCCGGAGATCATGCTGATCGGCGCTACCAACCTGGGCCGTGACCTTGGCCCCCGCTGCGCAGCCCGCCTGCACACCGGCCTGACTGCTGACTGCACCCACCTGGATGTGGATGTCGCCAAGTATAAGGACTTCCTGCGCACCACCTCCACCATTGATGTGGACAACACCAAGTTTGAGGAGAACACCAACCTGAAGATGACCCGTCCCGCATTCGGCGGCCACCTGATGGCCACCATCATCTGCCCGCGCTTCCGCCCGCAGATGTCCACCGTGCGCCCCGGCGTTATGCAGACCCAGCCGTTCGACGAAGCTGGTGCTGCCAAGGTTGTTGTTGAGAAGGTTACCCCCGCTCTGACTGCTGACGATATCCATGTTGAAATCCTGGACATCAAGAAGAGCGCTAAGAAGCTGGTTGACCTGATCGGTGCTGATGTGGTTGTTTCCGTTGGCCGTGGCATCAGCTCTGACCCCGAAAAGGGCATTGCCCTGGCTGAAGAGCTGGCTGGTGCCCTGGGCGGCGTTGTCGGTGCTTCCCGTGCCGTTACCGATGAAGGCTGGCTGTCTGCTGACCATCAGGTCGGCCAGACCGGCAAGACCGTGCATCCCCGCATCTA
>ERZ1034976.2849-NODE-2849-length-11399-cov-8.484838_pt1 | contig 11399 bp, 10 predicted proteins | sample MGYA00520623_ERZ1034976 | MGnify/ENA primary metagenome ERZ1034976 (study PRJEB33766, sample SAMN09781774) | gut metagenome | biome: gut microbiome | host: Homo sapiens | place: Madagascar | study: EMG produced TPA metagenomics assembly of the PRJNA485056 data...
CACCCCACTTCTTGGTGCCCCCGTCATCATCTACGTGCTGCTGAAAAGGAGGTAGTTTAACATTATCTTCTTGTTTTGCCAAATACATCAGAATGTGTACCTGTTGTCAGCATTAACAGAGTCAATTCGTCATCGTTCTGTTCCCAAATCAACAGCCAGTTAGGTCTTATATGTGCCTCCCATTCACCTTCATGGTTGCCATGAAGAATATGTGGTTTGTATTCTGATGGCAGGTTTCCGTTTTCAACCAATAGAGCTATAGCTTTTTTAAGTTCTGCTATGGGATAGCCTCGTTTTTGACAAAGCTTTAGTGCCTTGTCAAATCTTTTGGTCGTTCCAAGTTTATACATTATTCTCCTAAAATAGAGTTAAACATTTCGTCGACGGAATTCCAGTGGGTACCTCTGCCTGTTTCCTTGTCCTCCTCGGCTAATTCCAGTCCTGTCTTCTTTGGCTTCAAAACAGAAATAGAGCTAACACCATTCAACATTTTAATGGCGTTTTTCAACTTTGTCAACATAGTAGGGTCGGAAACTGTTACTAAAAGCTGAGGATTATTTATAACTGAAGTATCCATATTTAATCCTTATTTTAAAATTTATTGATTTTCATCAGCAAAATTACGTTTTAATTCTGATACTACCAAGCAAAAACATAGAAAAATGATAGATTGTCATCAAGAATTCTATTAAATTCTCACGCCCTGAACCCAAAGTTACCGGCGCATAGCGGAATTGAAAATCGCTGGCCGAAGGGTAAAGCAAAGGTAAGGTGCAGAAGCTCCTATCTGTCAGGTTAGCATCTTCTATAAGCAGCACACTTGTGGAAGTTGAGTTCTTTACAGGTTCAGCTTGAATCTGTCCTTAAACATCGTCACTTCTCTTGCTGGTATTTGAAGCAGAACAGCTAAATTCTCCCATCCAGCCACAGCTGCCTGAACCTGGCGAATGATGTTTTCTGCCACTTCTTTCTTTATCATATAGCTCTCGCATGATTCCAGCAAAGTACGAATATCAGCCTTGTTGGAAGATTCATTGATCAGGAGGCTTTGATATTCGTTCAGAGTAGGATTCATATCATAGGCAGGCGACAGAGTCCATCCTCTTGGAGTAAGCAGGAAACCATGATTTCTGAAATGGTCATCCGAATTACCAATACAAATATTGAAGGCAACCCTACGGTAAAGTTCCTGAAGATTTTTCTCTACGTCGCAGCAACTTTGTAGTATGAAATCAACAATATTAAGATAACCATAACCACCCTGCGCATTATCTCCATCCCTCAATCCTATCAGTGACATGGATGATGCAAAATGGATTCGCTTTCCCTCATCAGTTCTGTCAAAACGTTTGGAAAGAAGTGTGTGATATTTTCCCAAACCGCCCAGCACCTTGGTTTGAGCTGCATAGATGCCAGCTTTGCGGGCAAGAAGATGAGAAAAATGTTCCCAAAGACCTGTATCATAGTCATCCTTTCTTGACGGAAACTTAGCTATGCATAGATTTCCACTATCATCCAAAACTCCAGCCTTGGGTCTTGCACCGCCCAAAGAAGTACCAGGCTGGATAAGCTGAGCTATCCATTTCTTCTCGGGCAACACGTCATTTTCTTCTGATTTCTCAACTTCCTGACTGGCAAGAACAAGTTGTCTAAGTTCAGTTAGCGGTGGAATCTTGAGGGAAGGCGAAACATTGATAAAATCTCCATCCAGCTCTCTTTTCAATCTGAATCCGCCCATTCTGGAGAAGTCATCGATGCCCATGAGATAGTCGAACGAAGAAAGATTTCTTACAGCCCTCTTTTCTTCTGATGCCTGTATTTGTTCTCTTCTTTTGAGCAAGGTGCGCCCCCACCGGTCGGGCAACGCATCTGAAAAACAGCCGAAAATATCATTCCCAGGCTGAGTGTATTGCAAGCCTGGATAGTTGTTGATGTCCTCAGAAAGTTTGATTCCAGCATGAAACTTAAGCCAATTATCATCAAACCTGAAAGCATAACTTTCCGAGCCGCGCAGTTTCTCATAGCACAACTCACCTACCAGCTCCGGTTTGTCGAGCCAGTCAAAATCTGCGAAAACCAATAGTCGTTCCATTTCTATTTCTTTTTAGAGGCTCTTTGACGGTTCTTCAGTCCCATATCCTGCAATGCCCTTCCGAGTTTATCATCCTTTGCCAGGAGCAAGATGTCGTCATCCAGCTGAAGTGCATAGAGCACACGAAGATAGATTCCGATGGAAACCGTGGGGCATCCCTTCTCCACCTTGCAAAGCGTTACTTCCGAGCAAGTGGCCCTTTCTGCAACTTGTGCCATGCTCAGGTCGCGGCGCAATCGGGCAAGCTTGATTTGCTCTCCTACGATTTCCATTTTCTGAAGCAACTTCCTGGGAAGTTTGTTTGCCATTGTGTCCTTTGCCATAATCTTAACCATTAATATAATGTGCAAATATACGCAAAACACTTCATTATAATATGGGTTATCTTGAAATATTATAGATAATTAACTCAACTTTCGCAAAAGGGGAATTTCACTCCTCCCACTTTGTCCAGTATGCAAAGCACTCGTCATGCGAATCATCAAGGAGCTCGGACAGGCGGATGTCGGGGAAGGCGATTTGCGGACAAATCTGTTTGGTGGCAGGGGCGGAAAACACAAAAAATAAGTTAAAGAAAGTAATAAAGACGATAATTTGAAAAAGAAATATTACTTTTGCGAGAAGTATTTTACAACAAAAGGCTGCTGTGGAATTCACTACGAAGCAGTGGCGACAATAAAAATAAAGGTATGAAAACTAATAAATCATTAACCATCTGTCAGTTATTCGGGGGGGGGTAATTTTGAGCCATCAAGATTAACCCGAACCATTCATGCATATTTTTCGCACGCCAAAGGGCGACTGTCATCCTTCATCACAGCGGTGGCAGTCGTCCTTTTTGTGTTCTCAGTACCCGTCCTCACTTCCTGCTCTTCCGACACGGACGCCGGCACCGAGGCCGTAGACTACCAGTCGCTGCTCAGCGCCCAGGAATGGGAGGTGACCGAGGCTTGTCAGAGCTTCGGCGGTTTTTGGATTGACATGCGGGAATCGGACACCTTCGCCCAGTTTGCCGACGGCAACATCATCTTCACTCAGGGCGAGACCGTCAACTATTTCGACAATACGGGCAAGGTGACGAAGACGGAGTACGAGATTATTCCCTTGGGACAAATCGCCTACACCCTCGAGGGCGATGAAATCAAAATCGGCAACACCATTTTTAAGATAACCCGCACAACCGACTCCCTCATCCTTCAGAGCGAGGGCTGGCGACTTGTGCTCAAAACGAAATAAGGCACTATGGCAAAGAAACAAGATACAATCAGCATTGGTTTTGAAGAGAAAATATGGAAGGCTGCCGACATTCTGAGAGGTAACCTCAGCGCTTCGCAATACGAGGGCGTGGTGCTCGGACTCATCTTTCTGAAATACATCAGCGACCGCTTCGAACAGAAGTTTCAGGAGCTGCAGGGTGACGAATACGCCGACCCGGAAGATAAGGATGAATACACTGCCGAGAACATCTTCTTCGTGCCTGCTGAGGCTCGATGGAGCAAGATTAGTGCTGCTGCCCACACACCGGAAATAGGTGTGATAATAGATGAAGCGCTTACCGCCATTGAGCGTGAAAATGAAAGTTTGAAGGGCATTCTGCCTAAGAATTTCGCCCGTCCGGAGCTGGACAAGCGCCGTCTGGGCGATGTGGTTGATCTCTTTACCAATATAGAAATGCACGATGCTGGCGAGGAGAAAGACCTCTTAGGCAGAACCTACGAATACTGTCTGCAGCAGTTTGCCAGCCTGGAGGGCAAGAATGGTGGCGAGTTCTATACGCCTTCCTGCATTGTCCGCACGCTGGTAGAGATTCTGGAGCCTTACGAGGGCAGAGTCTATGACCCTTGCTGCGGAAGCGGCGGTATGTTTGTGCAGAGCGCCAAGTTTATCGAGCGTCACAAGGGAAACCTGCGCAAAATCAGTATCTATGGTCAGGAGGCAAACCCTGATACGTGGAAGATGGCGCACATGAACCTTGCCATCCGTGGCTTGGATGCGAACCTGGGCAATGTCTTTGCCGACACATTCTATGATGACCAGCACCCTACGCTGAAGGCAGATTACATTCTTGCCAATCCTCCTTTCAATCTCAGCGACTGGGGACAGAGTGCGCTTCAGGAAGACGTGCGCTGGCAGTATGGTTTGCCACCTGCTGGCAACGCCAACTTTGCATGGATGCAGCACATGATTCATCATCTGGCTCCTAACGGCAAGATTGGTTTGGTACTGGCGAATGGTGCGCTTTCGAGTCAGAGTGGTGGCGAGGGACAGATTCGCCAAGCCATCATCGAAGCCGACCTGATAGAAGGAATCGTGGCTTTGCCTTCACAGCTGTTCTACAGTACGGGCATTCCTGTAAGCCTTTGGTTTATCAGCCGAAACAAGGCGCAGAAGGGCAAGACCGTGTTTATCGACGCCCGCAATCTGGGCACGATGGTAACCCGCAAGCTTCGTGAGCTGATGCCTGATACGGATATTAAAAAAATCTCTGACACCTTCCATGCGTTCCAGCAGGGAACCCTGGAGGATGAAAAGGGTTTCTGTGCCGTATGCACCACCGAGCAGATTGCTGCTCAGGACTTCATCCTGACTCCTGGAAGATACGTAGGAATCGCCGAAGACGAAGGCGACGGAGTGCCTTTCGAGGAGAAAATGACGAATCTCACCGGAGAGCTGAAGCAGCTGTTTGAGGAAAGCAAGAAGCAGGAAGAGAAGATAAGATTGCAGTTGAAGAAAATTGGATGGGAGGTGTAAGAGTATGGAGTGGAAAGAAGTTAGATTGGGGGATGTTTGTGAGATAAAAGGCGGGAAACGTCTCCCTAAAGGAGTAAATCTCATAACACAAAAGAACTCTCATCCATACATTCGTGTTAGAGATTTGGGTAAATGTAAAACGATTGAAATAAATTCTTCTTACGAATATGTAGATGAAATAACGCAGAAACAAATAAAAAAATACATTACCCAAAAGGGTGATATCTTAATATCAATAGTTGGAACTATAGGATTAATAGCAATAGTTGGAGACAGTTTGAATGGAGCTAATCTCACAGAAAATTGTGTAAAATTAGTAAAGTTAGATAAAATCGATTCCGAATATTTATATTACTATTTGAAATCTCCATTTGGGCAGCAAAACATATCAAGAGGGACTGTAGGAGCAGTACAGGCAAAGTTACCTATAAAAAATATACAAGAATTTAGTATAATCTGTCCTGAATTGATTTCCGACCAGCGTCGCATCGCCTCCATCCTTTCATCTCTCGATCGGAAGATAGAGTTGAACAACAAGATCAATGCTGATTTGGAGGAGATGGCGCAGGCTATTTTCAAGAATTGGTTCGTAGACTTTGAGCCTTTCAAGGATGGTAAGTTCGTGGATAGTGAATTGGGAATGATTCCGGAAGGATGGAAAGTAGGAAGCCCATATGAATATGTAAAAGTAGTTTATGGTGCTCCTTATAAATCAGCTAAGTTCAATGATCATGGAGAAGGTCTTCCTTTAATTAGAATTAGGGATTTAAAAGATTGCAATCCGCAATTCTATACACCGGAAATACTTCCGCAAACAGAATATGTTAATAAAGGAGACATTGTTGCTGGTATGGATGCAGAATTTGTCCCTCATATTTGGAAAGGTAATACAGGATTGCTGAATCAGCGAGTGTGCAAATTAATGCCACAGCAGACATCAATCAGCAATTTGTTTGTTCTTTATTTAATGAAACCAGAGTTAGAATTTGTTCAGTCGTATAAAACGGGAACAACTGTGAGTCATTTGGGTAAAGCAGACATAGATAAGTTTGTTGTTCTTCTTCCTCCTTTAGAAGTAGTTGATGAATGTAGTAAATTACTTGATTCAATACTTCAAAGAATAAAGAATATCTCAGCAGAATCTCGCACCCTCTCCCTTCTCCGTGACACCCTTCTCCCTCGCTTAATGTCAGGCGAGATAGAAGTCTCGGAATAAGAAGAGCTACGAAAGAAAATAACGAGAAAGAAAATATAAAATATTAACAATATGGCAGACGACAAGAAATTCACCGAAGACGCATACGAGCAAACGCTCATTGCCCTGTTCCGAGACGAACTCGGCTATGCGTACGAATGTGGCTACGAGGTGGAGCGCAACTATAAGGAGCCTTTCTATCGTGCCGATTTGGTCGCCTCGATGCGACGGCTTAATCCTGAACTGCCAGCCGATGCAATGGATGAAGGAATCAAGCAAATCACCAACATCAGCATCGGTACTTTAGAACAGAACAACGAGCAGTTTACACTCTGGATGCAAAACGGTCTGGAGGTGGAATTCCTGCAAGATGGCGAAGAACGAACAGCCCTGATGCGGCTCATCGACTTCGACCATCCCGAAAGGAATCTCTTCAAGGTGGTGAACCAGTGGCGGGTAGAAGAGTATAAGAACAAGCGCTGCGATATGGTGGTGATGGTCAACGGATTGCCCCTCGTGGTGGTGGAGCTGAAAAGCGCCATTTCCGAAGATGCAACCGTAGAAGATGCCTACAAGCAGATCAAAAACTATCAGCAGAGCATTCCAAGTCTCTTCAGCTACAACGCCTTCAACGTAATCAGCGACATGAGCGAGACCCGTGCCGGAACCATCACCGCCAAGCTGGAACGCTACATGGAATGGAAGACCATAGACGGCTCATACGAGTCAACCCTCTTTGCCGACTATCGCACCTTCTTCCTCGGCATGTTCCAAAAGCAGCGACTGCTCGACATCCTGCAGAACTTCATCTGCTTCGACAAGAACCAGGGCAAATACGCCAAGATTCTTACCGCCTACCACCAGTACTACGCCGTGGGCAAAGCCCTGCAGCGCACCCGTACAGCAGTGGAAGGCAACGGAAAAATCGGCGTATTCTGGCACACGCAGGGTTCGGGCAAGAGCCTCTCCATGGTGTTCTATGCCCACCAGCTGGTGCAGCGACTGCCCGAAGTAACCATCGTGGTGGTAACCGACCGCAAGGACCTCGACAACCAGCTCTTCGGTCAGTTCTGCCGCTGCCAGGACTTCCTTCGTCAGGAACCACAGAACGCCCAGAGCCGTGAAGACCTGGGCAATCTGCTGCGTAACCGAAAGAGTGGGGGAATCATCTTCACCACCATTCAGAAGTTTGAAGAAGGCGACTCGGCACTCTCTACCCGCCGCAACATCATCGTGATGACCGACGAGGCGCACCGCTCGCAATACGGCGAGGAGCACTGGGACAACAAGAGTCTGACGATGAAGAAGGGATTCAGTCAGAAGATGAGAGAAGCCCTGCCAGGTGCCTCGTTTATCGGCTTCACCGGAACGCCTATCAGCGACCGCGACAGAGACACGGAGGAGGTGTTCGGCAACTACATCGACATCTACGACATGAGTCAGGCGGTGGACGACGGCGCCACTCGCCCCGTCTACTACGAGAGCCGCGTGGTGAACCTCAACCTCGACCCCGAAACCATCCAACTCTTGGACGATGAGTTTGACCGCCTCGCCGACGAGGGAGCCACCGAGGAACAGATCATGAAGGCGAAGCAGGAGCACAGCCGGCTGGAAGTGCTTCTTGGCGAAGACGCAACCATCGACGCCTTGGTGAAGGACATCATCAAGCACTACGAGGAGAACCGTGCGCAGGAACTCACCGGCAAGGCCATGATCGTGGCGCTGACCCGAGGCATCGCCATCAAGATCTACCGCAGGATGCTGGAGCTTCGCCCCGGGTGGACGGAGAAGGTGAAGGTGGTGATGAGCAGCTCGAATCAGGACCCCGCCGACTGGCAGCCGATTATCGGCAACGAAGCCTACAAGAAAGAACTGGCACGCAAGTTCAAGGACAACGACGACCCCATGAAGATAGCCATCGTGCGCGACATGTGGCTTACGGGCTTCGACGTTCCCTCGCTCGCCACCATGTACGTATATAAGCCCATGAGGGGCCACAACCTGATGCAGGCCATCGCCCGAGTGAACCGAGTGTTCCCCGGCAAGGAAGGCGGACTGATAGTCGACTACGTGGGCATTGCGCAGGCGCTGAAGAGTGCCATGCAGCAGTACACCAACCGCGACCGCCGTCGCTTCGGCGACCCCGACATCGCCAAGACCGCCCTGCTGAAATGGAAGGAAGAGATGGAAATCTGCCGAGACCAGCTTCATGGTTTCGACTATTCCGGCTTCTTCGAGCAGGACAACACGCAGCGGGCGCTCGCCATTACGGGCGGTGCCAACTTCCTCTTGGAGCCATCCAAGCAGCAGCTTAAGAAGAATTTCACAGAGCACAGCCATCTGCTTCACAACGCCACCACCCTGTGCCGCTCGCTCCTGGACGAGCAGCAGAAAGCGGAGGTGTGCTACATGGATGCGCTGCGCGTGATGATGCTCAAACTCTCGCAGCAGGGCAAGATAAGCCGCCACGAAATCAACCAGCGCATTGGCGACCTGATACGTCAGAGCGTGAAGAGCGACGGCGTGATCAACCTCTTCGGCGACAAAAAAGTGGAGTTCTCGCTCTTCGACGAGGCGTTTCTGAAGGAAATCAAGAACATGAAGGAGCGCAACATCGCCATAGAACTGCTCAAGAAACTGATGCATGAGAAGATAAAACAGCAGAAGAAGACCAACATCATACAGAGCGACCTCTTCTCGGAGATGTTGCAACTGTGCCTCTCCAACTATATGAAGGGACTGCTCACCAACGAGGAGGTGATAGAGGAACTGCTGAAGATGGCGCAGCAGATGAAGCAGGCGGAGGCAGAGGCTGGCGACCTGGGGCTTACGCCCGAGGAGAAGGCTTTCTACGATGCGCTCTCCACCCCCGAGGGCGTGCGCCAGGCCTACAGCGACGAAGAGTTTGTGGCGCTGACCCGTGAGCTGACCGACGTTCTGCACCGCAACCGCACCATCGACTGGAACCGCAAGGATTCGGCCCGTGCGAGGATGAGGGTGATGGTGAAGCGACTGCTCAAGAAATACAAGTATCCGCCCGAGGGTGCAAAGAAGGCGCTGGAGACCGTGATGCGCCAATGCGACCATTGGGCGGATGACGAAGAAAACATCGTTTAACCCTTTAACACAACACATTAAGAAACAGACAGACCAGAAAACAACCATAAAGAAAAATGACGCTGACGAACTGACACTTCTACAGTATTCGGAACCTGCAAATTCGGAAATAATCGGTAAGAAGACGGTGACAGCAAGGCGTCCACTCCATCTACGGCGTGGGCAATACTTGTTTGTACCTTACCGAAGGTTCTTGCAGGTACCCGAATACTGGTGCAGCAAGCTGCCCATGCCGGTTATCAACACCTAACCAACCAACACCTAAATATGATAACCAATGGGTCAAGAAATCATAGATCATATCGACAACCTAACTAAAAAGGTAGACTGTTTCTCCGCCTGTTTCGGATTCCTCGTGACGGAAGAATCGGAGACCAACCAGGAAGACATCCTCAGCGCATGGAAGAAGATACTGCGCAAACTGCTGAACGAAATACACTCGCTGCTCCTTATCCTCAGGGAAGAGACAGCCTGGTCGTTGCTCGACGACAACAAGCGAGCCTTTGAGAAAATCAAGAACACCGAAGAAGCCAAGTTCAACGCCTACAAGGAATACGAAGAAGAAGAGGAGGTGCGCAAGACCATCAGCGACATCGTCATGCTGCTGGGTGAAGGGGCGAAAGGGTTCCGGAAGTCGTTCATCAAGCCTGGCTACTACCAACAGCTCTACGAGCAGCTGATGGGAAAATATGAGACAGAGAACAAGGAGCACCTCGAAACACTCTACCAGCAAGACTGCGAAGACTTGGTGCTGGATTTTCCTGACGAAGACCAACGAAAACAATTCATGGTAAAGAAGTGCAAAGAGGAGCTTTTTCTCACTGTGTACGGGAAAATATACCATGATAAGGAAAGAAAAATAGATGTCACCATGAGTCATATTATAGACCAGGAGGAACAAGACGATGAAAATATCCTCACCTTCTTCAACAAAATGCTGGCTCTCAAGATAGCCAAGCAGCACTGCGAAATAAAGAATGAGCCTGCCGTGAAGAACATCGTATTCAAGGAAAACGTTGACGTGGACAAGGTGATGAGAAAAATAGACGACCTGTTGAAGAAGAAAGTCATTACAGCACAGAGGCACTGGTTCATCGTGTACAAGGTCTTCAAAGAGAAAAAATGGCTGAAAAAGGAAACCAACAGGGCCTTTATAGAGCAGATGAACAGCCTTTTCGCACCCAATCTGAGGTGCAGCAGCGAGGATTTCAAGAAAATTGACCGATATTTTAAGGATAAAAACTACGAGGAATGGTCGCTCGAAGACGCACAGGCACCCTCGTGCTGCGAAAGATACCGTGATATTGCCAGCATGATGGACCAAGAATTTACCGAATCGAAATACGCCAAGCCCGGCAAGATGATCAACACAAGAATCGTAAAACTGGACTGACATCCCCCAGGAATATCCACCGAAAACACTAAGTTTATCCCCCACATCCACCAAACGGAGCAGTGAGGGATTTTTTATGCCTCCAAGTTTGGAAATCCAAGTAATTTTGCCCTCAGCTTCGGCAAGGTTGGGCTGCTAACTAATGAGCCTTAAAGGAAGGTGAGGCCTTGCATTCGTACATGATGAACATCTTTATTTCATTCCGCATCTGGAAATTTTCTGTCAACGTGAGTTTCAATGCTTCTTGCAGCAAGAGCAACAGAGAAAAGTAAACCAAATTCATTAATCTGAGTTGAGAAAAGCAGCGTAAGAATGGTTCCCGAGGGGTAAAGGCGCGCGCAAAATCCAATACTTACACGACTCTTCTTCGCTCGCAAAATCAATCAAGATTATGAAAAAAATCAAAAATCTAAACGGAAAGTATCATAGCATCAACAGTCACAACACGAATGACGAAAACAGTTATTTCATCGGAGAGCCTGACCACTGGCAGATAGAGGGAGTGGCCCACTACGACGGCAACGACAAGTTCCTCTTCACGCCCTCTGAACCCGTTGCGCTACCGCTGACCCGCTTCCGGGCAATGGGACTGGCTCAGCAGCATTTCGACGGCACCTTCGACTTCATACGCCGGCCAAGGCTCAGGGCGCAGTCGGAACTGATCCGAAAGCTCGCCCACGGCAGAATCTCCAAGACCAAGGACGGAGCCATACAGCTCACCCTGAAGGTGTTTGAGGACGAGAGGGTGAACATCAGCCAGACCATCGGTGAGGAAGCCTGCATCGCTCAGGCGGCACTCGTGGAATGGCAGCTGAAGAGATAGACAGGCCTCGGAGAGAAAAGGGACACGG
>ERZ1034976.2852-NODE-2852-length-11392-cov-55.057687_pt1 | contig 11392 bp, 10 predicted proteins | sample MGYA00520623_ERZ1034976 | MGnify/ENA primary metagenome ERZ1034976 (study PRJEB33766, sample SAMN09781774) | gut metagenome | biome: gut microbiome | host: Homo sapiens | place: Madagascar | study: EMG produced TPA metagenomics assembly of the PRJNA485056 data...
GCATTTTGGCAACGCAGATGCCGTGCCGCAGCCGCCGAAGCGGTGCTTAAGCCGTTAGGCGGGAATTGTGCGGTGTTGCCTTAGTTCCGGCAGCCGTCCAGCACGGCCGCGGCGGCCTGCTCCACCAGGGTGCCGATGGGGGCGCTCACCCCAACCACCAGGGTATCGCACCGGTTGGCGGGGATCAGGATACGGCGGGCATCGCTTTGAGCTACGGCCTGCGCCATGGCGGGGGTGATTTCGCCCAGCAGGGCGTCGGCCATCACAATGCCGATGGGCCCCAAAATGACATCCGCCCGGCGGCAGCCCACCACCACGGCGTTCTCGCCGGTGGCGGCGCGGTCAGCCCCGGCTTTCAGCATGGCGGAAGTGGCCGCGCTGTTGGTGCCGATGGCCGTTACCACCGCCTGCGGAACGGCCTTTTTAACGGCGGCAACCAGCTGGCGGCCCAGCCCGCCGCCCTGTCCGTCAATCACAAGAATTTCCATAAAAGAAAACCTCTTTCTTTATCTCTGTTTTACCATCATCGTATCATGGTGTTCTGCTGCTGTCAAACTGTGGAATCAAATAAAAAAAATAGAATGTGAGGAGTTTGAATCATGAAAACATCCACCCGTAAGCTGACCCTTTCCGCCCTGTTTTTGGCCCTGGGCCTGGTGCTGCCGCTTATCACCGGGCAGATCCCGCAGATCGGCAAAATGCTGCTGCCGATGCACATTCCCGTGCTGCTGTGCGGCATGGTATGCGGCTGGCCGTATGGCCTGGCCGTTGGCGCGGTAATGCCGCTGCTGCGCGGGCTGCTGTTTGGCATGCCGGTGCTGTACCCCACCGGCATTGGCATGGCGTTTGAGCTGGCTGCCTATGGCGCGGTGATCGGCCTGCTGTATGCCAAGCTGAACAAGCGCGGCGTGGCGGGCGTTTATATGGCGCTGGTGCCCGCCATGCTGGCCGGGCGCGCTGTGTGGGGCGTGGCCCAAACCGTGCTGCTGGGCCTTGGCGGCAATGGCTTTACCATGCAGATGTTCATTGCCGGTGCATTTGCCACCGCGCTGCCGGGCATTGTGTTGCAGCTGGTGCTGATCCCCGTGGTGATGGTGGGGCTGGAACACGCCGGTGTGCTGCGCGATACGGTGTAAACGAAAGAATAATACAAAATGTATAATTTCCGCGGCTGGTAAAATTTTTACCCGCCGCGGCTTTTTTTGCGGCCAAGTATCTGCTATAATAAGGGCTGTGTAAATGTTTGATAAATAACGAACACTTCCTGAAACAGACTTTGGGGAAGAAGGTGCTGTTATGAATACAGCGAAAGAACTGTATGACCGTTGGCTGGCCCAACCGGAACTGGATACCGCTGTGGCGGAAGAACTGCACGGCATTGCCGGGGATGATGCTGCTATCACGGACCGTTTTTACCGTGACCTGGAATTTGGCACCGGCGGCCTGCGCGGTGTGCTGGGGGCGGGCACTAACCGCATGAACCTGTACACGGTGCGCAAGGCCACCCAGGGCCTGGCCGATTACCTGAACGCGACCGACCTGCCCAAAAAGATCGCCATTGCGCATGACAGCCGCAATAACGGCGAACTGTTCACCCGCGAAGCTGCCCGCGTGCTGGCGGCAAACGGCATTACCGCCTGCGTGTACCCGCGGCTGGAGCCTACGCCCGCACTTTCCTGGGCGGTGCGCTATCTGGGCTGCGGGGCAGGCGTCTGCATTACAGCCAGCCACAACCCGGCCAAGTACAACGGCTATAAAGTGTATGGCGCCGATGGCTGCCAGATCACGCTGGAAGTGGCAGATAAAATTCTGGCTGCAATCGAAAAAGTGGACTGCTTTGACGGCGTAAAGCTGGTGGATTATGAAGCCGGTGTGCAGGCAGGCCGCATTGTGAGCATTGACGACAAATGCCTGGATGATTTTGTACAGGCTGTATATGACCAACGCGTTGGCGATGGCACCGGCATTGAGCAGCTCAAGCTGGTGTACACCCCGCTGAACGGCACCGGCCTAGAGTGCGTAAAAAAACTGCTGGCCAAGCTGGGTGTGACCCATGTGACGGTGGTGCCGGAGCAGGAAACACCGGATGGGAACTTCCCCACCTGCCCGTATCCCAACCCGGAAATCCGCGAAGCCATGCAGAAGGGCCTGGAACTGTGCGATAAAGTACACCCGGATCTACTGCTTGGCACCGACCCCGACTGTGACCGCTGCGGCACCGCTGTGCCGGACGGCAAGGGCGGCTACCGGCTGATCACCGGCAACGAGATGGGCATTATCCTGCTGGATTATATCTGCCGCACACGCCTGGCCCGCGGCACCATGCCCAAGGATCCCGTGGCCGTGACCACCATTGTTTCCACCGATATGGCAACGCCGGTTGCCAAAAAGTACGGCGTGGAGCTGCGCCGCACCCTGACGGGCTTTAAGTTCATCGGCGAGCAGATCGGCAAGCTGGAAGCAGAGGGCCATGTGGAACGCTATATCTTTGGCTTTGAGGAGAGCTATGGTTACCTGTCCGGCGGACATGTGCGGGATAAGGATGCCGTGAACGCCACGCTGCTGGTGTGTGAAGCCGCCGCCTGGTATGCCCAGCAGGGCATGACGCTGCTGGATGCCATTGAAGCGCTGTACAAAGAGTTTGGCTATTACCGCAACGCCCTGTGCAGCTTTGCCTTTGAGGGCGAAACCGGCATGTACACCATGCAGAACCTGATGAAGACTCTGCGCGCCGACCCGCCCAAAGAGATTGCGGGCTATGCGGTGGAGCGTGTTGCGGATTATGATACCGATGGCACCGGCCTGCCCCGCGCCAACGTGCTGGAATACCACCTGGCGGGCGGCCACAAGCTGATGGTGCGCCCTTCCGGCACCGAGCCGAAAATCAAAGTGTATCTGTCCGCCGTGGGCAAGAGCGAAGCGGAAGCCGATGCGGTAAACGCGGAGCTGGCGAAGGCGGCGGAAATGCTCATGAAGTGAGTTGGAAGTTAGGAGGTAGGAGTGAGGAGTTAGGAGTTGGAAGGAAAAATTAGAAATCAGGAATGAGCGATTAGAAATTGCGCGGCGGATGAAGTAGGGCGCGATGCCCTCATCGCGCTGCGGAGAAACCTTGCGGATTGCCGCAAACGCTGCAAATATTTGTGGGGGACGATGCTTGCATCGTCCCGCGGACGGGCCGTGAATGATAACACAAATCATTCTTTGGCGTGCGCACAATGTGCGCCACTGCGGGATTGGGTAACGAAAAAATCTAAATACAATTTCTAATGCGGTTTTCGCAATTTCTGATTTTTCTATGGACTTTTGACTTCTGAATACTTTTGCTTCTTGGGATATGCAAAATGGATTGATAAAATATGTCAGCCGCAGAGGTGACAAAATGGAATTCCCGAAAGACTTTTTGTGGGGCGCGGCATCGGCGGCGGCACAGGTGGAAGGCGCCTGGAATGAGGATGGCCGCGGGCCGAGCATCTGGGATGTGCTGTACCCCGGCCACACCAAATATAACGAGGGCCCTCTGCAGGCGTGTGACCACTACCACCGCTACCGTGAGGATGTGGCCCTGATGAAAAAGATGGGGCTGAAAAGCTACCGCTTCTCGGTCAGCTGGTCCCGCATCCTGCCCGATGGCACGGGAAAAATCAACCAGAAAGGCATTGCGTTCTATCAAAGCTTTGTGCGGGAGCTGAAAGCTGCGGGCATCGAGCCGATGGTAACGCTGTACCATTGGGACCTGCCGTATGCGCTGTATCTGCAGGGCGGATGGAAGAACCCGCAGATCCCGGATTGGTTTGCGGCATACACCAAAATTGTGGTGGAAGCCCTGTCTGACCAGGTGCAGTATTGGATGACCCTGAACGAGCCGCAGTGCTTTGTGGGTATCGGCCATCTGCAGGGGCGGCATGCGCCGTTCCTTGATGAACCGGCCAGCCTGCGCCCCGTGACCCGCCATGTACTTTTGGCCCATGCCAAAGCGGTACAGACCATCCGCCAGTATGCAAAGCTGCCGCCTAAGGTGGGGTATGCTCCCACCGGACCGGTGTTTTCGCCCTGCGGGGATGAAAGCGAAGCCGCCATCGCCGAAGCAACCCGCCGGACGATGGAGGTGGAAGGCTGCTATTCCATCAGCTGGTGGTGCGACCCCGTTCTGCTGGGCAGGGTGCCGGAACCGATGGCCAAAGCCCTGGGGGCGGATGTGTTCACCCCGCAGGAACTGGAGCTGCTGCACCAGCCGCTGGATTACCTGGGCTTTAACGTCTACAATGCCTGCGCGGCCCAGCAGCCGGGCAGCGAGTATACCGCTAACACCTGGCAGGGCAGCCCGCGCACTGCGATGGAATGGCCCATCACGCCGGACTGCATCTATTGGGCCATCCGCTTTTTGAACCAGCGGTATGGCCGGCCCATCCTGATTACCGAGAACGGCATGGCCAACACAGATTTTGTGATGCTGGACGGTAAAGTGCACGACCCGCAGCGCATTGATTATGTGCACCGCCACCTGCTGGCTGCCCGCCGTGCCTTGCAGGAGGGCTACCCGCTGATCGGTTATACCTACTGGTCGATCATGGATAACTATGAGTGGGCCGAAGGCTACAGCAAGCGCTTTGGGCTGATTTATGTGGACTACCGCACCATGGAACGCATCCCCAAGGATTCCGCTGCGTGGTACGCCCATGTGATCGCCACAAACGGCAGCGAGCTGTAAAATGCAAAACATATGTCAGGGGGAAGCTCTGCGCAGGGCTTCCCCTTGACTTTTTGTATGCTGCGCTTTATAATTTGAAAAGACTACCGATTTGATAGGTTGGGCGGGCGCGAACCCGCCCATTTGTTTGTTAATTTACAAAACCGTGGGGGAGCAGGCAGTATGCTGAATCAGTTTTCAAGAACGCAGTTGTTGTTTGGCAAGGAGGCAATGGAGCGCCTGTACAACGCCCGTGTGGCCGTGTTTGGCGTTGGCGGTGTTGGAGGCTATACGGTGGAAGCACTGGCACGCAGCGGCATTGGCACGCTGGACCTGATTGATGACGACAAGGTCTGCCTGACCAACCTGAACCGCCAGATCCTGGCCACCCGCAAAACGGTGGGCAAATACAAGGTGGATGTGGCGGAAGAGCGCATCCATGATATCAACCCGGACGCCGTGGTGAACACCTACAAGACGTTCTACATGCCAGACACCGCCGACCAGTTCGATTTCAGCCAGTACGACTATGTGGTCGATGCCATCGACACGGTAAAGGGCAAACTGGAACTGGTCATGCAGGCGCAGGCAACGGGCACGCCCATCATCAGCTGCATGGGCGCGGGCAACAAGCTGGATGCTTCCGCCCTGGAGGTTGCGGATATTTACGATACCTCCGTCTGCCCGCTGGCCCGGGTGATGCGTGCCGAGCTGCGCAAGCGCGGGGTCAAGCACCTGAAGGTGGTATACTCCAAAGAGCCTGCACTGACCCCCATTGATGATATGACCATCAGCTGCCGCACCCATTGCATCTGCCCGCCCGACACGGCCCGCAAATGTACCCAGCGCCGCCAGGTTCCCGGCAGCAACGCCTTTGTGCCCGCCGCCGCGGGGCTGATCATTGCGGGTGAGGTTGTGCGCGATATTGCCAACGGCGAACCGCAGAAAAAATAAGCAGCACAACACCTATCGAAAACGTCAGGAAAACAAAGATGCTCCGTAAGGGCGAACAGCGTTCGCCCACGGACGTTTGCCATGTGCATGACATAAATGTGCGTTGCTATGTCAAGGCGGCGGGCGCACAATGTGCGCCCCTATGCTCCCAACAGAATTTTTAATACACGAAAAATTTCGGGAGAGATTCCGGGCAGCGGCCATACGCCTATGCTTGGAACGGCTGTACTGCGCGGCAAGCCTGCCAAATCTGGCAGGCTTTTTTTGTGCTGTTTGCAGATTGACAAATGTACAACAAACACATATGCTGTTATTAGTGCGCAACGCCTGCGCAACATGGAAAAAGGAGGGTGCTGGATGGCAGGTAAGCGTGATGAAGTGACCATCGCGGAAGTGGCGGAGGCATTGAATATATCAAAAACAACGGTATCCCGCGCAATATCCGGCAAGGGCCGCGTGAGCGAGGCTACCCGCGCGCGTGTGTTCGATTATATCGGCAAGGGCCGCCAGGATGCCGTTGCGCCGCTGCGCACTGCGCAGCAGGGCCCAACCAACAACCTTGCGCTGGTGATCCCCAAGCATTTTATGCGGCTGGACTTGCCGTTCCTGCGCAAGTGCATGGGCGGTGTGTGGAACATGGCGGCCCAGCGCGGGTATGACCTGCTGCTGTGCTATGCGGGAGAAACCGATGTTGGCCAGCTGGAACGCCAGCTGGAATCCCACAAGGTGGATGGCGTGATTTTGTCCCGTACGATGCTGCACGATGAATGTGTGCAGACTTTGCAGCGCCACAACGTGCCTTTTGTGGCCATTGGCCGCGTGGATGACGATAAGGTGCCCCAGGTGGATAACGACCAGGTCGGAGCGTCCGCCGAGATGACCCGCCTGCTGCTGCAGCTGGGCATGCGCCGCATTGCCTATATGGGCGGCTGCACCGACTATACCGTCAACGCGGACCGGCTGCGCGGCTACCTGCGCGGATTTTCCGACTGTGGGGTGCAGGTGGATCAGAAATTGATTTGGACCGGCATTGAAACCAGCGAACAGCGGATCGATGCATTGGAAGGTGCGCTGGAGCAAAAGCCCGAATGCCTGCTCTGCGCGGACGACAGCATGGCGGCCGCGGTGCTGCAGGAGCTGCGCGCCCGGCACATCAAGGTACCGGAACAGGTGAAACTGGCCAGTTTTTATGATAGTGAGCTGCTGACCAGCTCAACCCCGCAGATCTCGGCCGCTCAGTTTGACGGCGAGCGCCTGGGCGCCACGGCATGCCGGATGCTGCTGGATATTTTGGCGGGCAAGCAAATCGCATTGCGCCAGATGCAGGGATATCAGGTGATTTTGCGCGAGTCCACAAAATAGACAATATTACCAATATTGTAAAATATGATGATTGATACAGCCTTTTCTGCGCGCACAGCATGTGCACCAGGAAAGGCTGATTGTTGTTAAAAAGCCTGTACTAAAGTTGCGCAGCGTTGCGCACACAAAATTCGACATTGTTACAAAAGTGTAACAGGCTGTGAAAAATGCACAAGAAAACATGGCAAAACATGTTAGTTATGAACATTGACACTGAAAATAGAATCGTGTATTCTTAAGTTGTGAAACAAAGCTGCGCAACGATGATGCGCAACCTTGAGAAGCTTGTGATATAGCAGATGAAGGAGAATGATTATGAAAAAGCAACTCGCACTTGCAACAGCTGCCTTGATGGCACTGTCCCTGGCAGCATGCGGCAGCACCGCAACTGCCTCTTCCGCTGCAGAATCTACTGCAGAGTCCACCAGCACTGCAGCTTCCAGCGAAGCCGCCTCCACCGACAGCACCGCAGCTGACGATGGTGACGTTCTGCAGCAGGCTGCAGCCGCTGCTTTCGCCAACGACGTTACCCTGACCATGTGGGGCGCCGAGGAAGACCAGGAACTGCTGCGCACCATCGCTGATAACTTTATCAAAGAATACGGCAATTACGGCGGCAAGATCACCATCAACCTGGGCACTCAGTCCGAGTCCACAGCCAAGGATACCGTCCTGACCGACCCCACCGCCGCTGCTGACGTTTACGCTTTTGCCGATGACCAGCTGAACGAGCTGGTTCAGGCAGGCGCCCTGCAGGAAGTTCAGCTGAACGCTGACGACGTCAAGAGCCGCAATACCCCGGCTTCTGTTGACGCTGCAACCGTGAACGGCAAGCTGTATGCTTACCCCCTGACCGCTGATAACGGCTACTTCATGTTCTATGATAAATCCTTCTTCACCGAGGATGACGTCAAGAGCCTTGACACGATGCTGGATAAGGCAGCCGCCGCAGGCAAGAAAGTCTCTATGGACGTTGCTAACGGCTGGTACCTGTACAGCTTCTATGCCGGTGCCGGCCTGAACCTGGGCCTGGCTGATGACGGCGTGAACACCGTCTGCAACTGGAGCGAAGCTCCGGGCGCTGACGTTACCCAGGCTGTCATCGATATCTGCAAGAACCCCGGTTTCATCGCCCTGAAGGACGAAGAGTTCACCGGTAAGCTGAAGGACGGCACCCTGGTTGCCGGCGTCAACGGCACCTGGCGTGCAAACGACGCTGCTGAAGTTTGGGGCGACAACTACGCCGCCTGCAAGCTGCCCACCTACACCCTGAACGGCGAGCAGGTCCAGATGGCTTCCTTCTCCGGCTTCAAACTGATTGGTGTCAACCCCCACAGCTCTAACGTTGGTGCTGCCATGCTGCTGGCTGACTACGTTACCAACGAAGAAAACGAGATCCTCCGCTTCCAGCAGCGTGCACAGGGCCCCTCCAACATCAACGCTCTGGCAGCCGCTTCTTCTCCGGCTCTGACCGCTGTTGTTGCTCAGTCTGAGTACGCTAACCTGCAGCGCGTCGGCGGCAACTACTGGGCTTCTGCTGAAACCCTCGGCCAGATCTGCGTCAACGGCAACCCCGATGGCAAGGACACCCAGGCCCTGATTGACGATGCTGTTGCTGGCATCACCGCACCGGTTACCCAGTAATTGTTAAGGCAACACCGCACAATTCCCGCCTGACGGCTTAAGCACCGCTCCGGCGGCTGCGGCACGGCATCTGCGTTGCCAAAATGCTCGATAAGACATCCAGTATTATCTGCGCTTTTGGCTTAGCATCTGCCGCACCTCGCTCGCCGTATCGGCACTTAGAATTATGCGGTATTGCCGTAAAACGAAAAAAGCTGCATTGATACACTAAAACAGCGGCCCACAAGCGGTCCGGAACGGTTGCCGGGCACGTGTGGGCCGCTTGGCGTAACCGCGTTGGAAAGGAGAGATTCCTGTGGCAAAATCCGCTGCTGCGGCCCTGCACACGGAACCAAAGGAACCCAATTTTTTGCAGAAATTTGGTCATGACTTTGTGCACGGCGATATCTTTACCAAACTGTCCTTCTTTGTATGGGGCCTGGGCTACATTGGCCACGGCCAACTGATGAAGGCGCTTCTGGTCACATTTGTACAGGGCTTTGCGCTGTATTTCCTGGCATTCTTTGGCGTACCCAACATGGCAAAGTTCGGCACCCTTGGCACCGTAAAAATGGAGATGGTGTTCGATGTTGCCACGATGAAAAACGTTGTAAACGATTACGATAATTCGTTTGAAATCCTGCTGATGAGCATGATCGCCTTTATCGTGATCGCGGCCCTGATTGCAGCGGCCATGATGGTGGTATCTTCCAACTATCAGCTGCAGAAGATCCGTGAAGCTGGCAAAAAGACCAACAACTTTGTGCAGGACATCAACGTTTACCTGAACGAAAAGTTCTATGTGACCCTGCTCACCCTGCCGGTTCTGGGCGTTGTGGTGTTCACCATTGTGCCGCTGTTCATCCTGATCGCCGTTGCGTTCACCAACTATGACCAGCAGCACATGCCGCCCAATGAACTGTTTACCTGGGTTGGGCTGAACAACTTCTTTACCCTGTTTGGCGGCGGCGGAATGACCTCCACGTTTGGTTATTCCTTTGCCAAGGTTTTAACCTGGACGTTGGTTTGGGCATTCTTTGCCACCTTTACCAACTTCTTTGGCGGCATTTTGATGGCAATGTTCATCAACGACAAAAAGACCAAGTTCCCCAAGTTCTGGCGTACCCTGTTCATGGTGACCATTGCGGTGCCGCAGTTCGTTACGCTGCTGCTGGTGCGCAACTTCTTCTCCAACAACGGTATTTTCAATACCATGATGGCCAATGCGGGCGTTACCGACTTCCTGCATAATATCGGCCTGCTGGATAAGGGCCTTTCTTACATCCCGTTCCTGACCCAGCCGGGCTGGGCCATGTTCACCATCATCATGATCAATATCTGGATCGGTGTGCCGTACCAGATGCTGATCGCTACCGGCGTGCTGATGAACATCCCCGCTGACATGATCGAGGCTGCCCGCATTGACGGCGCCAACCCGGTGCAGATGTTCTTCCGCATCAAGCTGCCTTACCTGCTCAGCGTTCAGGGCCCCTCTCTGGTAACGGATTTCGTCAAGAACGTCAACAACTTCAACGTCATTTACCTGCTCACGCAGGATGTGTTTGTAACCCAGGATCAGGCCCTTGCACAGTCCAACGCAAAGGAAATTGACCTGCTGGTTACCTGGCTGTTCCGCTTGACGCAGGATTACTACAACTACAAGATGGCTGCTGTGCTGGGCATCATGGTGTTTATCGTCTGCGCAGTGTTCACCGTTGTGTGCTTCCACTTTATCAATAAGAAGGAGGCGACGTTCTCTTGAGTACCACTGCTGTATCCTCTGCCGCTGTGCAAAAGCAGCTGCAACAGGGCAAAGTGAAAAAAGGCATCTTCTCCGTCATCCGCCATCTGGTGCTGGCGCTGCTGGCTTTTATCTGGCTGGTACCCATCGCCTGGCTGCTGCTGACCTCGTTCTCCACCGATAAGGGCGTCAACTTTACCCGCTTTGTGCCGGAAAACTTTACCCTGTGGAACTACATCAGCGTTATGACCGAGCCGGACTCTGTTGCACAGTTCCCGCGCTGGTTCACGAACACCCTGGTTGTGGCATGCTTTAACTGTGTGATCTCCACCTGCTTTGTGCTGATGGTGGCTTACGCCATAAGCTGCTGCCGCTTCAAGGGCCGCAAGCTGCTGCAGAACTTGTCCGTTACCGTCAACCTGTTCCCCGGCGTTCTGGCCATGATCGCTGTGTACTTTGTTTTGAAGTACATGAACCTGACCAACTCTTACGCCGGTCTGATTATGGTGTACGCGGGCTCTTCCGGCCTGGGCTACCTGATCTGTAAGGGCTTTTTTGATACGGTGCCTGTGGCACTGCGTGAGGCCGCCAAGCTGGACGGCGCTTCGGAAGCGCGCATCTTCTTCCAGATCGTCATCCCGATGTCCCGCCCGATCCTGGTGTACACCATTATCAACTCCTTCCTGACGCCGTGGACCGACTTTGTTATGGCAAAGATGGTCCTGAACTCCGGCGTTTCGTCGGACTGGACGGTGGCAATCGGCCTGTACAACATGCTGCAAAAGGCTTTGATCAACAGCTACTTCTCCCGTTTCTGCGCAGGCGGTGTTTTGGTGGCTATCCCCATCTCCATCCTGTTTGTCATCATGCAGAAGTTCTATGTTGAGGGCATTACCTCCGGTGCAGCAAAGGGCTAAACCTTTGCATCAACTGCACATGGCACAATAGCTGCAGAATCTACTATAATTACGGCAACACCGCACAATTCCCGCCTGACGGCTTAAGCACCGCTTCGGCGGCTGCGG
>ERZ1034976.2856-NODE-2856-length-11380-cov-4.097748_pt1 | contig 11380 bp, 12 predicted proteins | sample MGYA00520623_ERZ1034976 | MGnify/ENA primary metagenome ERZ1034976 (study PRJEB33766, sample SAMN09781774) | gut metagenome | biome: gut microbiome | host: Homo sapiens | place: Madagascar | study: EMG produced TPA metagenomics assembly of the PRJNA485056 data...
GGGAGTGCCTCCTGTAGAGGATTTTGACGTGCGGGCTGACAGAATAAAAATGTGGCGCAAGGCCGCCCGCAAGGCCGTGGAGGAGAAAGAACGTTATGGATAGCCCCAAGCTCAGACCATGTCCGCACTGCGGGGGAACAAACCTGCGCGTCTACTGGAATGACATCTACGGAAAACACTACGTCAGGTGCCATACATGTCACATGCAGGGGGCTGAAATATACGGAAGGGATAAGGCTGCCGAAGCATGGAACTCTATCCCACGTGCGCTTACCTGGACGAAAGAAACGCCGATGCAGCCGGGATGGTACTGGATTAAAGAGCCAGGCAAAGGTGTCGAGATCATCAGAGTTGAAAAATATTTCGGGCTAGAAGACAAATTTATTGCATTTTTCTTAGAGACAGAATCCAGCAAGTTTTTGCATGAACTGTCCCAAGGTACAATGTATGCAGGACCAATCCCAGACCCGAAGGAGGTAGGATAGATGAACGGATTGAAGCCGTGCCCGAACTGCGAGAAAAAAATTCTTGCACGTCGCAGAGAGGGCGGATTCTGTTTTGTCGAATGTCTGTCATGCAAGATGATGGGCCCTGGGAAATCTAAAATTGCTGATGCTCAATATGCCTGGAACTCCCTCCCCCGCCGCCACGAGATCACGCCAAACTCCGTGGACTGCCAGGGCTGCCCGGAGCGGCAATACAGGAGCCACGACCATGACTGACCGCCTCATCGGCAAGCGAGACATTGCGGCCATGCTGGGGACTTCCCCCGGTGTGGCCGCTTCTGTTTTGGCAGGCAAGGGAATCCACCCTATCGACCTCGGCGCCGGACGCAGCCGTGGCCTGCGCTGGCTGGAATCAGCCGTGCAGCAGGCTGTGCGCGACATGTACAGCGAGGCCCAGCCCAAACCGAAGCCAACCCGGCGCCCACGTCCGAAGCCCGTCTGCGGGCTGGCAGACATGAGCACGGACGACATCTACCGATTGACCACAGGCCAATGTGTCCAGTAGCCTAGCCCCGGGCACATTTGGCGCGTGATGGAGGACATCATGGCCATACGCGAACGGAAGGGCCGCGCCTCACCGTGGCAATGCTACTGGAACAATCCCATCACCGGGAAGCGGGAGTGCGCGAATTTTCTGACGAAGCGAGAAGCTGAAAAGCACGATTCCCTGATCAAACACCGTATCAGGTTTGACAGGGAATCGTTCGAAAGGGAGAAAGGAGAAAGCGAAGAGCAGGAAGAAGCTCCCCAGGAACTCACACTGGAGATATGCTACCTTGCCTACCTGAAGCGGAAGCAGTTTACCAAGGTCGGGCTGCAATGGCAAATGAAGTGCATGCGTACCCCCTTGGAGCTCCTAGGAGCCACACCGATAACCCAGATCACCACAAGGGACATCGAAGCCGTGGTAGAAAAGCTCCGGCAAAGACCGATCAAGGCCGTCACCGTCAGGGACTACATCAAGGTCCTGAAAAGCGTTTTGCGCTGGTGCCACACCAACGGCTTCTGTGATGCCGTGGTCTTCCCCAAACTGCCGCCGGCTCACTACGAGAAGTTCATACCGCCGACACCGGAAGAGCTGCACGCCATCCTAGCCCATGCCTCTCCGCATATCATCAGGGTCATCATCCTTGGGGCCCAGCTTGGCGTGCGTGTAGGGCGCTCGGAGCTCCTTTCCCTGACATGGGAGGACGTTGACCTGGAACGCCGCGTCTTGCGCGTCCACGGGGCCAAGAAAAACCTGGAAGCGCCGTGGCGTGAGGTGCCTATCCGGGAAAGCCTCCTGCCCGTATTCCAGGCATGGCGCGATCAGGACAGGCAAGAAGGCGTGGACTACCTTGTCAGCTACAACGGCAGGCCTCTGGACAGGATATGCAGGGCATGGACGAATACCCTGTGCCGGGCCGGAATAACCCGCCGTATCCGCCCCTATGATCTACGCCATGCCTTCGGTACGGAGATGGTCGCGGCCGGTGTGGACGTGGGCACTGTGGCAAGCCTCATGGGACACAGCAACCCAACGATGCTCCTGACCCATTACCAGTATGTGATGGACAAGCAGAAAAGGGCCGCGGTCGAGGCACTCCCCAGTATCTCAAATGTGCCCAAGCTGCATGTGCCCAAAACGTGGCGCAGAAACGGTACAGCACAACATGCTGAAAATAATGAACAAAAATAGAACAATCTTGCAAAGCCGCTGGGCCAGCATGGTCTTGCCGCTGCCGGGCGGGCCGATCATGAGCAGGTTGTGCCCACCGGCGGCCGCCACTTCCAGCGCACGCCGCGCGCCCTGCTGGCCGCGGACCTCGGCAAAGTCCATGCCGGACAGGACGGCATCCTCCGGAGGCGCGGGCAGGGGCTGCCGGGCTTCGAGCTCTTCCCGCCCCAGCAGAAAGGCCACGCACTGGGAAAGATGCGCGGGCGTGTAGACCGCCACGTCCCGGACCACAGCCGCCTCGGCGCCGTTGTCCGGCGGCAGGATGACGGAAGCGAGGCCCAGCTGCCAGGCCATGATGGCCAGGGGCAGCATGCCGGGCACCGGACGGAGCGCGCCGGAAAGGGAAAGCTCTCCGGCAAAGACCCGGCCCTGCAGGGCTTCCACGGGGATCTGCCCGCTGGCCGCCAGCAGGCCAAGGGCCAGAGGCAGGTCGAAGGCGGTCCCGCTCTTGCGGCGTCCGGCCGGGGCCAGGTTCACGGTGATGCGCGAGGGCGGCAGGCGAAAACCGCAGGCCCGCAGGGCCGAAAAGACCCGCTCCCGGGCCTCGCGCACGGCCGCCTCGGCCAGGCCCACCAGCGTGAAGCCGGGCAGGCCCTGACGCACCAGGTCCACTTCCACGTCCACCGGGAAGGCATCCACCCCTTCCAGACCGGCGCCGTACAATCGTATGACCATACTCCTCCCCCGCGCCGCCGTCGCCTCTTTGCGGAAAGGGCCATCCCCGTACGGGATGACCGTCGCTCCGGCCCGTACGGCGGCTGTAAAAAAAGCGCTGCCGCATCTGCGACAGCGCCTGTGATCATGCTTCTATGGAAAAAGCCCGCAGGACACGAAAGGGATCGTACCCGCCATGCCCTTCCGGCAAAATGCACGGGAAAGAGGCCACGGCCGGGAAAGGAGCGTCCTTCCGCTGCCGGTACGATGCCTCTTCCCGCAACAGGATCTCCCCGGTCCCGCGCCCTAGCGGACGGCCTTGCCGATACGGCTCCAGCGCGGGCTGTTGTCCTTGTCGTCCCAGGACCAGTAGATGCGCCAGGCCTTGGCCTGGATGGCACCGCGATCCACAAAGCCCCAGAAGCGGGAGTCCAGCGAATTGTCGCGGTTGTCGCCCATGACGAAGTACTTGTCCGGCGGCACGGTCACGGGCCCGAAGTTGTCGCGGATGGGCTCGATGATGTTGGGCTGCTCGTAGCGGATGTACTTTTCTTCCACGGGCATGCCGTTGCGGTAAAGACGCTTGTCACGCACGGTGATGACGTCGCCGGGCAGGCCGATGACGCGCTTGATGTAGTCCACCGAGGGATCGTTGGGGTATTCGAAGATGATGATGTCACCGTAGGCGGGATCATCGCCACGGTAGATGTAGCTGTGGGTGAAGGGGATCTTGATGCCGTAGGCGAACTTGCTGGCCAGCAGGTGGTCGCCCACCAGCAGGGTCTCGACCATGGATTCCGAGGGGATCTTGTAGGCCTGGACCACGAAGGTCCTGATGACGAACGCCAGGACCAGCGCCACCAGCAGGGCTTCGCCGTATTCACGGATCAGCGATTTCTTGGAGGATTTCTGCAGCAGAGTACTCATGGATCTTCCTTTTTCGGGATTGCCGCCCAAGCGTGCGGCCCTTGCACTATGCCCCGGCACGGCGCCGAGGGCAAGTACCCGGAGATTATTTGCCGAACTTGTCCACGTAGCCCATGACGAAGACCAGCAGGATGATGCAGGGCAGGCCGTAACGCAGATAATACTTCATGAAGCGCGGGAAGCGCACCCCCTGGCCCTGGTTGACCTCGGCCACGAAGTTGTCCCAGCCCCAGCCGCGCCGCCAGCTGCAGAAAAGCAGGAAGAGCAGGCAGCCGAAGGGCAACAGGTTGTTGCTGAGCAGGAAGTCTTCCAGATCCAGCACGCAGGTGCCGGGGCCCAGAGGCTGGAAGTCGGCCAGCAGGTTGAAGCCCAGCGCACAGGGCAGCGAGGCCAGCCACAGACAGACGAAATGCACGGCGCAGGCCCGGCGACGCGGCATGCCGCTGACGTCCACGCTGTAGGAGATGATGTTCTCGAACACGCCGATGACCGTGGAGAGCGCCGCGCAGCTCATGAACACGAAGAAGAGCGTGCCCCAGAGGATGCCGCCGTCCATGGCGTTGAAGATGTTGGGCAGGGTGATGAAGATCAGGCCCGGGCCGCTGTTGGGCGCCACGCTGAAGGCGAAACAGGCCGGGAAGATGATCAGGCCCGCCATGATGGCCACGAAGGTGTCCAGGCTCATGATCCACAGGGCCTCACCGGTCAGGGAGCGGTCCTTGCTCTGGTAGCTGCCGAAAATGGTCATGTTGCCGATGCCCACCGACAGGGTGAAGAAGGCCTGGGTCATGGCCGCATTGAGCACGGCGTACCAGCCCACGCTCTGCATCTTCTCCACGTCCGGGGCCAGATAGAAGCTCACGCCCGCGCCCGCACCGGGCAGGGTCAGGCTGCGGACCACCAGCAGCACCAGGATGGCCAGCAGGCCCACCATGATGACCTTGACCACGCGCTCCACGCCCTTCTGCACGCCCATGGCGCAGACCAGGCAGCCCACGCCCACCACGATGGTCATGCCCAGCACCTGTTCGAAGGGGCTGGCCAGGGTGCTGCCGAAAAAGGACGCCACGCCCGCGGTGTCCAGACCGGAAAGGTTGCCGGAAAAGCTGTGCCAGCAATAGGCCAGCATCCAGCCGGTGACCGTGGTGTAGAACATGGAGAGCAGGTAGCTGCCCCACAGGGGGATCTTGCTGAAGATGTGCCAGCGCGTGCCCTCGGGCGGCAGGACCTTCAGGGCCCGCCCCATGTTGCTGCGGGACGCACGGCCCACGGCGAATTCCATGATCATCACCGGCAGGACGGCCAGCAGGCAGAGCAGGTAGACGCCCACGAAGACCGCGCCGCCGTAAGCACCGGTGATATAGGGGAAGCGCCAGACGTTCCCCAGCCCGATGGCGCAGCCCGCCGAAAGCAGCAGAAAGCCCAGACGGCTGCCCAGCATCTCTCTGGACTGAGACATGAAACCTCCCTGCCGGCCGCTGGGTCGGCATGTGTCGTTGTGCACGGGAAGAGAGCCGGAGGCCTCTGCCCGGCGCCCTGCCCTTTGCGGTCCGCGCCGCCCCCGGCCGGAGGCGTGCAGCCGTCAGGCTGCTGCGGGGACGCTGCCCGGGGCATCTTCCGGGAGCAGGACATGATGATGCCGTCCCGCGGACGGCCGAAGATCCGTGGATGCGGCCCGGGCTTTCCTGCTCCGGGCCGTGCATGACAGGACCGCCCCCCGGAGGCCGCCATGCGGCGCGGGAAACGGTCCCGACAGCGGGAGCGGCCCTTGCGGACCGCCGGGCCCGCCTACTTCCAGAACTTGTCCACGTAGCCCATGACGAACACGAAGATGATCAGACAGGGCAGGACGTAGGTCACATAGCCGCGCAGCCAGCGGGGGAACTTCATGCCCACGCCCTGGTCCACTTCGGCGATGAAGTTGTCCCAGCCCCAGCCGCGGCGCAGGCAGCAGAAGAGCAGGAAGAACAGGCCGCCCAGGGGCAGGATGTTGTTGCTGATGAGGAAGTCTTCCAGATCCAGCACGCAGGTGCCGGCGCCCAGGGGCTGGAAATCGGCCAGCAGGTTGAAGCCCAGGGCACAGGGCAGCGAGCAGACCCAGATGCCCACGGCATGCAGCCAGGTGGCGCGGCGGCGTTCCATGCCCCACACGTCGGCGCTGTAGGAGATGATGTTCTCGAACACGGCGATGACCGTGGAGAGGGCCGCGAAGCTCATGAATATGAAGAACAGCGTGCCCCACAGCTGGCCGCCGGCCATGACGTTGAAGATGTTGGGCAGGGTCACGAAGACCAGGCCGGGACCGGAGCCGGGCTCCACGCCAAAGGCGAAACAGGCCGGGAAGATGATCAGGCCGGCCATCAGGGCGACGAAGGTATCCAGGCCCATGATCCACATGGCCTCACCGGTCAGGGAGCGGTCCTTGCCCTGGTAGCTGCCGAAGATGCACATGGCGCCGATGCCCACGGACAGGGTGAAGAAAGCCTGGTTCATGGCCGCGTTGATGACCGGGAACAGGCCGGTCTTCTCCAGCTTGGAGGGATCGGGCGACAGGTAGAAGGAAACGCCAGCCTCGGCGCCGGGCAGGGTCAGGGAGCGGATGACCAGGGCCATGAGGATGAAGAGCAGGCCCAGCATCATCAGCTTGACCACGCGCTCCACGCCCTTCTGCACGCCCATGGCGCACACGCCGCAGCCCATGAGCACCACCAGGGTCATGCCCACCACCTGGGCCACGGGGTCGCCCAGGGTGGCGCCGAAGAACTTGCCCACACCGGCGGCATCCAGGCCGCTCAGGGCGCCGCTGGCCATGTACCAGCAGTAATAGAGCATCCAGCCCGTGACCGTGGTGTAGAACATCATCAGCAGGTAGCTGCCGATAAGGGCCACCTTGCCGCCCCAGTGCCACTTGCTGCCCTTGGGCTCAAGGATGTGGAAGGCCAGGCCCATATTGCGGCGGGCGGCACGGCCCACGGCGAATTCCATGATCATGGTAGGCACCACAGCGAACAGGCAGAGCAGATAGATACCCACGAAGATGGCGCCACCATACGCGCCGGTGATGTAGGGGAAACGCCAGACGTTCCCGAGGCCGATGGCGCAGCCCGCCGAAAGCAGCAAGAAGCCCAGACGGCTTCCCAGCATCTCACGCTGTGTGTTACCAGACATAATTCCGCCTTGATCCTTTGAGAGTTGATATGGTCCAGCCCTGCTAGCCGCGCAACGCAAAGTTGGCGGCAAAGCAGATGGCAACAATGTACATGATGGGGCTCACCTCGCGCCGGCGCCCGGTCAGGACGCGCAGCACCACGAAGCTGATGAAGCCGAAGCCGAAGCCCGTAGCGATATTGAAGGTCAGGGGCATGGCGATGATGGTCAGGAAGGCCGGGATGGCCACGCTCAGATCGCGGAACTTGATCTGCACCACTTCCTGCATCATCAGGGCGCCCACCAGCACCAGCACGGGGGCCGTGGCATAGGCGGGCACCATGGCCACCAGCGGCGTGAAGAACAGGGCCAGCAGGAACAGGCCCGCGATGGTCACGGCCGTCAGGCCGGTACGGCCGCCTTCGGCCACACCGGCGGCGCATTCCAGATAGGACGTGGCCGTGGTGGCGCCCAGCACAGCGCTGCACATGGTACCGATGGAGTCGGTCACCAGGGCCCTGTCCAGATGGCGGATGTGGCCATCCTCATCCATGAAGCCGGCCTTGCGCGCCAGGCCGATGAGCACGCCCATATTGTCGAACAGGTCCACCATGGTCAGGGTGAAGATGATGGAGATCAGGCCGTGATGCAGAGCGCCCTTGAGGTCCATCTGCATGAAGGTCTCGGTGGGCAGGGGCAGGCTGAAGCCGGAAAAGGCCTGCTCCGGCATGGCGGTCACGCCGCAGAGCACACCGGCCACGGTGACGGTCAGGATGCCGATGATCATGGAGCCGGGCACCCGCAGGCACATGAGCATGGCCATCAGGGCCAGGCCGCCCAGGGCCAGCAGGGCTTCGGGCTTGGTCAGGGGCCCCAGGGTGACGAAGGTGGAGGGGTCCGCCACCACGATGCCGCAGTTCTTGAGGCCGATGAAGGCGATGAAGGCCCCGATGCCGACCACGATGGCGTATTTCAGGTCCATGGGCACGGCGTCGATGATCATTTGCCGCACGCGGGTCACGGTCAGCAGCATGAAGAACACGCCGGAGATGAAGACGGCGCCCAGGCCCGTCTGCCAGCTGTAGCCGGCCGGGCCACAGACGTAATAGGCAAAAAAGGCCGTGATCCCCAGACCGGGCGCCACGCCCACGGGGAAGCGCGCCCACAGGCCCATGAGCAGGGTGATGGCGATGGTCACCCAGATGACGGCGGCCACGGCGCTCTCGCGCGGCATGCCCGCATCGGCCAGCATGGAAGGCACCACGAAGATCAGGTAGCACATGGCCATGAAGCTTGTCAGACCGGCACGCAATTCCTGCCGGACCGATGTCCCGTTGGCCTTGAGGTCAAAAATCTTTTCCAGCATACATCCTCCTTTCGGGCCGGAGCGGCGCCGCCGTGGGAGTGCGGGCCCCGGCGCACCGGCAAAAAAGACAGGCCCCCAGGGGCTGGTCCCCGGGCATGCACCCGACCGGCCGGGGCCATACTTCCCTGGCCTGCGGCAGCGCGGCATCCGGCTGCGCTCCGCAACAGTGGTGCGAAGCGTTCTTATACCCGGCAAGGCCCGCTCTGCCAAGTGCGCCGCCAAAGCAAAAAAGGCGCGGCACCCCCTCAGGGATGCCGCGCCGGCAAAAACGTTCCTCAGGCGGCCGGGCCGGTGCTGCCCTGCTCCGGGCCGCTCCAGACACCTTCGGTGACCACATGGCGGCCCCGCGCCCAGACATGGCGCGGCCAGCCCTGCACCTCAAGGCCTTCATAGGGCGTATAGTCGCCCTGATGCAGGCCGCGGACGCTCAGCTCCCGGCAGCAGACAGGATCCAGCACCACCACGTCGGCGTCGAAACCGGCTTCCAGACGGCCCTTGCGTTCGCCCAGGCCCAGCAGGGCGGCAGGCGTGGTGCAGGCCACCTCCACGAAGCGCGGCAGGGTCAGGCGGCTTTTGCGCACGCCTTCCGAGAACAGCAGGGGCAGGCGCGTCTCCACGCCGGGCATGCCCTGCGGGCAGGCAAAGACCGATTCCCGGCCGGTGGCCCACTTGCGGGCATAGCTGACCTCGTCATGGGCGGAGACCACATGATCCAGCAGGCCGCGGGCAAGGGCTTCCCACAGCAGGCGCCCGTCACGCGGGGCCCGCAGGGGCGGCATGCAGACATACTTCAGGCCCTCGGCCGCCCCCTCGCCATAGCTGGCGGCATCCAGCAGCAGATAGCGCGGCGCCGTGCAGGCATGGATACGGCCGCAATCATGCCCGCCGGAAAGCGCCGTCAGGGCGCGTGCCGACGAGACCGGGCCCAGACACAGCGGGCTTTCCGCCGCATGGGCCAGGGTCAGCGCCAGACGCACGGCCGTTTCTTCGGCATAGGCCGGGAAGACCTGCGGCCAGATCTGCACGTCCCGCTGCCCTTCGGCTTCCAGACGGGCACGCATGCCCCTGACCACGGGCTCCAGACCGCAGGCCGCCAGCGGCAGCATGCCCTGGCTCTTGAGACCGCGCAGGCGCGTGCAGGCGTCGGCAGCCGTCAGCAGCGACGCGGGAAAGGCCGCGCAGGCCGCCGCATCCGGCAGTTCTCCGGCGGCATCGGCGTGCACGACCACATCCAGGGGCAGGCCGTCCGTGACCGGCGTGGAGCCGTCGCACGGCGGCAGCACGCCCAGGCTGGTGGTACCGCCCAGAAGCGCGGCCCGGGCCAGGCCGCCCAGCCCCGCACCGGCGGGACGCACCTGGGCGTCCACCCCACCGGGCAGCACATAGCAGTCCGTGGCGTCCACCACGCAGGCGCCGGAAGCGGAAAGGCCTTCGCCCACTTCCACGATACGCTCGTCCTCCAACAAGACATCGGCCCTGCGCACGCCGTCATGGCGCACCACAAGACCACCCTGTACCAGAGTACGCATGATCCCGACCTCGCTGTTACAGGCCGCGTCCCATGGAGACGCCGCCGATCATCTGTCCCTTGGCCTTGACCTCCGTGCCGCAGCCGCTCAGGCAGGCCGCCAGCATCACCGCCGCCAGCAGGAGCAGCGGCAGGAAAAGGCGCCCCTTGCGCACGGGCCTCATGACGGACGCTCCTGCGTGACCTTGGTCCCGGCGGGCACGTCGTCGGTGATCCAGACGTTACCGCCGATGACCGCGCCCCGGCCCACGGTGACGCGGCCCAGGATGGTAGCGCCCGCGTAGACCGTCACTTTGTCTTCCAGGATGGGATGGCGCGGGATGCCCTTGGTCAGGGTCCCGTCGGCATTCTTGGGGAAGGAGAGCGCCCCCAGGGTCACGCCCTGGTAAAGACGGCAGCTGTTGCCGATGATGCAGGTCTCGCCGATGACCACGCCCGTGCCGTGGTCGATGAAAAAGTCGTTGCCGATGGTGGCCCCGGGATGGATGTCGATGCCCGTACGGGAGTGGGCCATCTCGGAGATGATGCGCGGGATCAGCGGCACCTTGAGGCTGTACAGCTCATGGGCGATGCGGTGATGCACCATGGTGTACATGGAGGGATAGCAGAAGATGGTCTCGCCGGGGCTGGTGGCCGCGGGGTCGCCCTCGTAGCCCGCCTGGGCATCCCCGGCCAGCTTGTGGCGGATGTCCGGCAGCTTGTCCATGAAGGCCAGCGCCAGCTCGCGGCTGTTGCGCTCACAGTTCTGGCAGCCTTCGCCCTCGCCCTTGCAGGAGAAGGAGATGCCGCGCTGGATCTGCTCGGCCAGCAGACGGTAGACGCTGTCCAGATTGGCGGCCAGATGATGGCGCATGGATTCCCGCCAGACGCGCGCGGCCCCGAAATAGCCGGGGAACAGGGCGGCCCGCAGGCGATCCATGATCTCGTTCAGCCTGTCCAGGGAAGGCATGGCCATGCCGCGGGCCGAACAATGCCAGACCTTGTCCAAGGATTCGGGATGGCAAAGACGGTCGACCACGGAATCCAGCCGCTCCATGGCGGCGGAAGAAGTATTGTCCTGAAGAATGCTCATAGTCACCTGCGTTGCATTTTTTTCGCGCATTGTACACGGCAGACGCCCGCAAGGCAAAGGAAAACGGGCACCTGCCCGCGACCGCGTCCGGCGTTGACAAATCCGCCTGCTGGGCTAGGTTCAGGACGCAGGCCCCTGCCGCCCGCGCAAAAACGGCCCGGCCCGCACAGCGCATCCAGAAGGGCATGAACGGCTCTTCCCCGGCCTGCCCGGCCCTTTTCCGCCGGGCATCCTGCGGGCAAGGAACGCCTGCCCCGCCGCACACCTTTCCCTACAAGGAGCCCCGTCATGAAAGTCCTCGCCACCCCGCGATCCTTCGGCAAGAACAATCCCGAACTCTTCGACATCCTCCGCGATGCGGGGCTGGACGTCGTGCGCAACGATACCGGCGGCATCCTCTCCGCCGACCGGATGTGCGAAAAACTGGCCGACTGCGACGGCCTGATCGTGGGCGTGGACCCCG
>ERZ1034976.2857-NODE-2857-length-11379-cov-49.249823_pt1 | contig 11379 bp, 10 predicted proteins | sample MGYA00520623_ERZ1034976 | MGnify/ENA primary metagenome ERZ1034976 (study PRJEB33766, sample SAMN09781774) | gut metagenome | biome: gut microbiome | host: Homo sapiens | place: Madagascar | study: EMG produced TPA metagenomics assembly of the PRJNA485056 data...
GGCTCGTACCGAGTGGTGGAACATGCTGCAGCGCGTCGGCACTGGCGAGCCTGTCGAGCAGGCTGTTGCGACCTTCGTTCAGAATGCAAACGCTGCCGCTACTGCTGAGGCATAAGCTGCACACCCCATCCTGACCGTCATCTCTTGATAAAACCCTTGCCCCTTCCTCGAAAATCCCGGCGAGGGAGGGGCAATTCTTTTGCAAAAAATCCGTCGGGAGCCGATCAAAACGAAAGGTTTGGTGATTTTCTTGGCTGCAAAGACTGCATCGATCAAAGAGCCGAAGCGCAGCCGCGCACTGGTCCGGCAGGAGACCATCGCATCCTACCTCTTCCTTCTGCCCAGCCTGATCTTCTTCTTGGGATTCGTCATCTACCCCATGGTCCTGTGCGTGGTCACGAGCTTCTTCGATTCCACCATGAATCGCGCCGACATCTTCGTCGGCCTGGCGAACTACAAAGAGCTGTTCGCAGACCCCATCTTCATCGGCGCATTGAAGAACACCATCATCATCGTCGTGGTCTCCGTGCCGGTCACCTGCGCGTTCTCGCTGTGGGTCAGCTCGGCCATCGTCGATCTGCCGGAGTGGACCACCAGCCTCTTCCGCTGCGTGTTCTATCTCCCCGTCGTCACCGGTTCGGTCGCCGTTACCGTCGTGTGGAAGTGGATGTACAACAACTACTACGGCATCTTCAACTATCTGGGCAAAACGTTCGGCCTCATCGACAAGAACATCAACTGGCTGGGCGATGAGCGGTTCGCTCTGGGCTGCATCATCCTCATCCTGCTGACTACCTCCGTGGGCCAGCCCATCGTTCTGTACGTCTCCGCACTGGGCAATGTGGACCAGTCCATCGTCGAGGCAGCCGAAGTGGACGGTGCCAACGATTTCCAGGCGTTCTGGAAGATCAAGTGGCCCGCCATCATGCCCACCACCCTGTACATCCTGGTCATCACCACCATCAACTCCTTCCAGTGCTTCGCACTGATCCAGCTGCTGACGTCCGGCGGCCCCAACCACAGCACCGACACCATCATGTACTACATCTACTACACCGCATTCAAGCTGTACCGCTACGGCTACGGCAATGCAATGGGCGTTGTGCTGGCGGTCATCATCGCCATCCTGTCGGCGGTCCAGTTCAAACTGGGCAATCAGGACAATTAATGGAGGTGCCAAACAATGAGTGCAACTGAAAAGAAACAAAAGCCGTTGAAGCGGCACCCCAGCAAGCTCAAGAAAGCCAGCGCCTACACCATCCTGACGCTGATCCTCATCAGCATCGTTGCGGTGACGTTCGCTTTCCCGCTGTATTGGATCATCACCGGTTCGTTCAAGACCGGCGCTGCCATCAACTCCACCACCCCGGAGTGGTGGCCCCATGAGTGGGTGCTGACCAACTACCAGAAGCTGTTCGCGGGCAAGAGCGCTCCGCTGTGGCAGCTGGCCATCCCCTTCAGCGCACGGTTCAGCAGCGACGGCGAGCCCATCTATTTCTCCGTCGGCCCCACGGCTCCGGCTGCGCTGCGCTGGATGATCAACACCGTGTTCATGGCCGTCACCTCCATGATCCTGACCTGCATCACCGCCGCCATGGCGGGCTATGCGCTGGCCAAGAAGCGTTTCGTCGGCCGCAAGGTGCTGTTCACCCTCATCGTCTGCGCTATGGCACTGCCCAAGCAGGTCATCCTGATCCCCCTGCTGCGCGAGATGAGCGCACTGAACCTGTACAATACCATCTGGGCGGTCATCTTCCCAATCGTGGGCTGGCCGTTCGGCGTGTTCCTGATGAAGCAGTTCAGTGAGGGCATCCCCACCGAAATGCTGGAAGCTGCCCGTATCGATGGTGCCAGCGAGGCGCGAACCTTTGTCAAAATCGTGCTGCCCATGGTCAAGCCCGGTATCGGCGCACTGGCTATCTTTACCTTCATCAACAGCTGGAACGATTACTTCATGCAGTTGATCATGCTGTCCAGCACCAGCAACCTGACCATCTCGCTGGGCATTGCAAAGCTGCAGGCAGAGAACAGCACCGACTTCGGCCTGATCATGGCCGGTGCCGCACTGGCCGCTGTGCCGATCATCATCATCTTCCTCATCTTCCAGAAGTACTTCACCAAGGGCATCGCAATGGGTGCGGTCAAGGGCTAAAATTTCGACCGCCGCAAGAGGGCAAAAATACCCCCCGCCCGGAGCAAAAAGCCTCAGAATCTGATACGAACAACTATTTTATCTCTGTTTATTACTAATTGTAAAGAAGGGCTTGAAACATGAAAGATATCAAAAAATATCAGGGTGTCATCCCTGCCTTTTACGCCTGCTATGACGCAGAGGGCAACATCTCGGTGGAGGGCGTCAAGGCCCTCACCCGCCACCTGATCGCCAAGGGCGTCAAGGGCGTGTATGTGGGCGGCTCCTCCGGCGAGTGCATCTATCAGCACGTCGACGAGCGCAAGGCCGTTCTGGAGGCCGTAATGAGCGAGGCCAAGGGTAAGCTGACCGTGATCGCCCACGTTGGCTGCAACAACACCGCCGACAGCATGGAGCTGGCACGTCACGCCGAGAGCGTGGGCGTGGACGCCATTGCCTCCATCCCGCCCATCTATTTCCACCTGCCGGAATACGCCATTGCCAAGTACTGGAACGATATGTCCGCTGCCGCCCCGAACACCGAGTTCGTCATCTACAATATTCCGCAGCTGGCAGGCACGGCGCTGACCATGAGCCTGCTGAACGAGATGCTGAAGAACCCCAACGTGGTGGCCGTGAAGAACAGCTCCATGCCCACCCAGGACATCCAGATGTTCAAGGATGCCGGCATCGCTGCCCGCGGCGAGGGCAACTTCGTGGTGTTCAACGGCCCGGACGAGCAGTTCGTTTCCGGCCGCGTCATCGGCGCAGACGGCGGCATCGGCGGCACTTATGCCGTAATGCCGGAGCTGTATCTGGCCATGAATGCCCATCTGGAAAAGGGCGAGATCGCAAAGGCACGCGCTATCCAGTACGAGGCCAACCGCATCATCTACAAGATGTGCTCTGCTCACGGCAATCTGTACGCCGTGCAAAAGGAGATCCTGCGCCGGATGTACGGGCTGGAACTGGGCAGCGTGCGCGCCCCGATGCCCGGTCTGATCCCCGAGGATGAAGCCGTTGTGGCCGAGGCACAGGCCATGATCGAAGCCGCCATCGCAAAGCTGTAACAAAATAAAAGCGCCCCTCTCCGTCTCTTTTTCAGAGGGGAGGTGGGCGCTTCTTTTATTGGAGGAAACGCGAATGATCTGCGATACCCTGCAGCATCTGGAACGGTACAGGGGACTGCACCCCAACTTGGATACCGCCATTGACTACCTGCTTACCCACGACCTTGCCGCCCTGCCGCTGGGGCGCACCGAGGTGGACGGCGATAAGGTGTTCATCAACCTGATGGACGCCACCTTGCACCCGGATGCGGGCTACCACCCGGAGTACCACAAGCTTTATGCTGATTTACAGGTAGACCTTACCGGCGCCGAGGGCTGGGGCTACACCAATCTGCCCGGCGCGGAGATCGGGGAGTTTACCGGGGACTGCGGCTTTCAGGACAGTGCCAGCGTAGTGAACGGTGCACTGGGCGAGGGACGCTTTGCGCTGTTCTTCCCGGAGGAGCTGCATAAGCCCGGCCTTGTACAGCACGGCTGTGTCAGCGTGCGCAAGGCAGTTGTCAAGATCAGAATGGAGGAGTAAGACCATGGATAAGGAAAAGCTGTTTGCACAGATCAAGGGCGGGCTCATCGTGTCCTGTCAGGCGCTGGAGCACGAGCCCCTGTATACCAAGGAGGGCGGGGTCATGCCCCTGATGGCGAAAGCTGCCGCCATGAGCGGCGCTGTGGGCATCCGTGCCAACACCGTGCGGGACATTACCCAGATCAAGCAGGTGGTGGACCTGCCGGTCATCGGCATCATCAAAAAGGACTACCCCGGCACGCCCATGTACATCACCGTCACCATGAAGGAAGTGGATGAGCTGGTGGCCTGCGGGGTGGATATCCTTGCCGTGCAGGGCACGGGTGCGCTGCGCCCGGACGGCTCCACCTCGGCACAGTTCATCCGCGCCATCAAGGCAAAATACCCCGAACAGCTGGTGATGGCTGATTGCGATAACTTTGAGAACGCCATGCTCTGCGCCGAGGCAGGTGCTGACTTTGTGGGTACGACCATGCGCGGCTACACCCCCGAGACCACCGGCATTGACGATATCGACTTTGACTTCATCCGCAAGCTGTCCGCAGAGTGCCCGGCAAAGATCATTGCCGAAGGTCACATCCACTACCCGGAACAGGCGGTCAAGGCGCTGGAAGCCGGTGCCTTTGCACTGGTGGTGGGCGGTGCCATTACCCGCCCGGCAGAGATCACCGCACGCTTTACCGGTGCCATCAACGCCGCTAAAAAATAACACAGGGGAGTGCCTGCTATGAAACACTATCTTGGTATCGATATCGGCGGCACCGCCGTCAAGCTGGGCATCGTGGACGAGACCGGCGCGGTGCTGGCGAAAGCCGAAGAGAGCGTAAGCTTTGACGGCTACCGCACCCCCATCCTGACCACAGTGCTCAAAGCTGCACAAGCTTTCCTTGCCGCGCAGAGCGTCCTGGCGGAAAGCCTTGCGGGCATCGGCGTTTCTGCCACCGGGCAGATCGACAGCCGCAAGGGCATCGTGGCGGGCACCTGCGGAAGCCTGCCCAACTACATCGGCGCACCCATCAAGGCGGAGCTGGAAAAGACCTTTGGTCTGCCGGTCACGGTAGCCAACGACGCCAACTGCATGACGCTGGGCGAGGTGTGGGTCGGCGGTGCACAGGGCTATACGGACGTCATCGGCGTGACGCTGGGCACCGGCGTGGGCGGCGGCATCCTGACCGGAGGCCGTCTGCTGGAAGGCGCGCGGGGTCTGGGCGGCGAGCTGGGCCACTACCGCACCCACGCGCTGGACGGCGTGGACTGCACCTGCGGCGCAAAGGGCTGCTGGGAGCGCTACGCCGCCACTACCGCCCTTGTACGCGCCGCGCAGGAAAAGGACCCGGCATGGAAGGATGGTCGCGCCATTTTTGCCGCCGCCGAGGCGGGCAACGAGACCGTGCTGGCGCTGCTGGACGCATGGACGGACGAGATCGCGCAGGGGCTTGCAGGCATGGTGCATATCTTCAACCCGCAGCTGATTTTGATCGGCGGCGGCGTGTCTGCCCAGCAGAAGCTGCTCATCGAGCCTATCGCTGAAAAGGTGAAAGCATCCGTCATGCCCGCCTTTGCCGAAGGACTGGAAATTCGTGCCGCACAGCTGCACAATGACGCCGGTATGGTGGGCGCTGTGTACTACTTCCGGCAGACGATGGAAAAGGAGTGATTTGGTTATGAAAAAGCATATTCTTTGTCTGGGTGATTCCAACACCCATGGCTACTGCGCCGACCCCAACGACTGCGCCGACCACGGCATCCGCTTCAACGAGGACGAGCGCTGGACCTGCCGCCTGCAAAAGGCGCTGGGCGAGGAGTATCTGGTCACCGAGGAGGGGCTTTCCGGCCGCACTACCGTGTTCGTGGACCCGCTGCATGAGTCCATGGATGCGCTGAGCGTGGCTTACGCCCTGCTCAAGAGCCACGAGGTCATCGACCTGCTCATCATCATGCTGGGCACGAACGACGTCAAGGAGCGCTTTGGTGCAAACGCTGCCTGCATCGGCGCGGGCATGGAGCGGCTGCTGCTCAAGGTCAAGAGCGTGGACTGCTGGGGCGGTAAAGCACCCAACATTCTGGTGGTGGCACCGCCCTGCATCAAGGACGGCTTCCACGATGCCGTCATGGGTGCAGGCTGCGTGGAAAAATCCCGCGGGGTCGCCGAGCAGCTGCGCATCGTAGCCGAGCGGCAGGGCGTGCACTTTATGGACGCCGCTGAATGCGAGTTCAACGAGGTGGACTTTATGCACCTGACTTGCAAGGGGCACGCCCGGCTGGCAGAGCTGCTGACCGCAGAGGTGCCAAAGCTGGTCTGAGTGTGTTAAAAGAAAATGGACGGAGGAACGTCAAAGACGCTCCTCCGTCCATTTTTGTGCGGTGATGTGAGATGATATCAGAGGTTATGTGGCGCTTTTAGCCTGCTTGAGGATACGGATCACCTTGTATTTGGGTACATACTTTTCCGGGGCGAAATCCTCTTCCAGATAGCCCTGCTCGACACACCAGCGGGCGGCGGCAGCGGCATCGGTGGCTTGTGCAACGGTGGGCTGGGGGCAGCCTGCGTTCTGCCACAGCAGCTCAGCCAGCTGACCCTGAGTCTTGGGGATGGCTGCATCTGCGGGCAGCAGGCTCTTCAGGATCAAGCGGGTGGTCACCTCGTAGCCGCCCAGCACGGCTGCGCCGCCAATGGCGACTGCTGCAATAGCACCGGCGGCGGACTCTGCGGGTGCTTCGGGCTCTTCAGGTTCGGGCTTCGGCTGAGGAGTATCAACACCGAAATCCTCGTCCAGCGGCTGATCTGGATCGGGTCGGGTCGCCGGAGTAGCGGACCACTGTGCTGTCAGTCTGACAGCACCCCGGGGCATGATGAATGTGATCTCCTCAGTGCCCTGCTCCGTATCAGAGCCAAGCGTGCCGACCGTTACGCCAAAGTCCGCGCTGGTGCCTTCTTCCACTTTCCAGTGATGGAATTGCATGTTTTCAGCAGGTGCATCAGCCTTGATCGTGACTTTTTCGCCCGCCTTTACGCGTACAAAGCTGTCCTGCGTGCCATTGATCGTACCGCCTTCCACGATGACCGGCAGACTCATTGCGATGGCGGGAATACTGTAGACAGCACTCAGTTCCACAGGCTTGTCAGACATGATGAACGTAAAAGTTTCGTTTTTGATCTTTGCCCCACTGGCATCCAGCAGATAATTGTTTTCTGCGTCCACCGTAACATTCAGGCTATTGCCGTCCGCATCGATGATTGCAGTAAGGCTGCCCTTTTTGAGCTTCCAGCCTACGAGCTTGGAAAAGCTTGCGTTGCTGTCGTGGCCGGTCACGGTGACGGTGTCGCCTTTCAGCGCATACACCGTTTCGCCGCTCTCGGTGCCGACCTGAGCGGTACCGTTGGACACCTTGACAGCGGCACGGTACACAGCAGTCAGCTTGACCGCCGCATCCGGCATGGTAAAGTTCAGCGGGTTGGCTTTCAGGTCATCCCCGCTCTTGCCGATATCACCGCCGGACACTTCCCAGTGGTCAAACTGGTAGCCATCCGCGCTGCGGTCAGCCGCAGTCACGCTCACGTCCGCTTGCGGGCGGGCAAAGTCCACCGCGTTGCCGTTCACTGTAGCGGTGCCGTCGGACACCTCCAGCTTGTTGCTATGGTGTGCGGTCAGCTCCACATTGCCTGTAGGCATGATGAACGAAAATTCCTTCTGCGCCAGTTTTTCGGCAGAGATCGTAAAGCCTGCGGGAGCATTTACTACCTCCCAGCCGTCAAATTTTCGCTCGTCAGTTTCATCGATCTGGGCGGTGACGGTCACTTTTTGACCGTTGAAGGCCGTTTGTGCTTCGCTTCCGCCCGCTTTAGCGATACCATTGTTTACGGTAATTGCGGAAAATGTCTTTTCCTCAATATGCAGATAGCTGTAGGGTGCATCGGACGGGATAGGCGTAACACTTCCGTCGATGGCTTCCGTCTCTGCATCTTCGCTGGTGAAGTAGACGTAGTCTGCACCATCCGTGCGGTTGTAGGCAAAGCTCTTGGCCAGCGTGCTGCCGCCGTCTGCATTGCCGCGGATTGTTACCGGGCCGTCGCAAGTGATATCTGCCTTGCTGTACCAGCCGCCCATAACCCGGCTACTGCTTGGCGCATTGATTTCCACTTCACTGGCTCTACTGATAGTCAGAATGCCATCTGTGGTACTTGACGAGTAGCCAATCGCATAATTGGCTCCCGGTGCGTTGACTGTCACTTTTCCAGTGCAGTTGATGGACGCCTTGTTGCCGATTGCGGACACAGTATCACTGGAAATCGTCACATCATGAGCTCCATTGATTGTTAGAACATTAACTGCGCTGTTCGTTCCTCCATCCAGCACCACGTCAACATCATTCGGCACCTCAATGGTAATAGCTCTAATCGTCTCAGTATTGGTAGATGTCAGTACCTTCTGCACTGGGTCATAGTGGAAAGTGTAGGTGTAGTTGCCTGTGATAACGATGTTATCGTAGTCTGCCGGGTCGATCCTCCTATTATTGATTTTGATATCTCCCGTACTGTTCTCCGCATCCAGCACACTGACCGCACGGTTGCCGCTGATGTTCAACTGCATCAGTGCATCAGTGCTCTCAGCCAGAGCCGGGGCTGAGAGGGTGAACATCATGCATCCGGCTAGCGCTGCCGATACTGCACGTCGGATAAGTTTGCCTTGTTTCATGGTACAACCTCCTTTTTCCCCTCGTATTATTTACGGGGGGGGGTATGTATTACGGTACTTCCATTATATTACATTTTATCGTATTTTGGAAGGGAAATGGCACAAAATGCCCAAAAAGAGCACGAATTATCGAAAGTATCACTCTTTGATCGGCTCTGCCCCTGCCGTTCTTCCGTTCTGCGTGCTTTTTTGCCCCAGCACCGCCTTTTTTGTTGACAAGGCACCGGCTTGCTATTATAATAGTGTAGTCAAAATGGCATTCCTGTGCGGCTTTGTGGCTGCGCGAAAGAAATACAGCTAATAACAAGGAGAGATTCTCAAATGGCACAAGAGATCAAGATGTCCGCTGCCGGTCTGAAGGCAATGCAGGAGGAGCTGGAATACCTCAAAACCGTCCGCCGCAAGGAGCTGGCTGAAGAAATCAAGGAAGCCCGCAGCCACGGCGACCTGTCTGAGAACAGCGAGTACGACGAGGCCAAGAATACGCAGGGTCTGGTGGAGAACCGTATCACCGAGCTGGAGCAGACCATCAAGAACGCAGTTCTGATCGATGAGAGCGAGCTGAGCGTGGATAACGTCTCCGTGGGCACCCACGTTACCATCCGCGAGACCGGCGAGGACGAAGCCGAGGAATACGACATCGTGGGCCGCACCGAGGCTGATGCCTTCAACGGCAAGATCAGCGATGAGAGCCCTGTGGGCCACGCCCTGATGGGCAAGGCTGTGGGCGAAAAGGTCGAAGTGCTGCTGCCCACCGGCCAGACCGTGGAGTACACTGTGCTGGCTATCACCCATTCTGCAAACTAAGTAGGAGTAACCATGGAAGAGCAAAAGAGAAACCCCGCTGCGGGTCTGTCCGAGAGCGAGCAGGTACAGGTGCGCCGCCAGAAGCTGGCCGACCTGCAGGCCGCCGGCAACGACCCCTTTACCCTGACCAAGTTCCCGCAGGACGCGTATTCTGCAGACCTGAAGGAAGAATTTAAGGAGCTGCCCAACGAGACCGACAGCGGCAAGCTGGTGGCACTGGCAGGCCGTATGATGTCCAAGCGCGTCATGGGCAAGGCAAGCTTTGCCCACCTGCGCGATGACAAGGGCGATATCCAGCTTTATGTCCGCCGCGACGAGCTGGGTGACGAGGCCTACGCCGCCTTTAAAAAGCTGGACGTGGGCGACATCATCGGCGTGAAGGGCGAGGTGTTCCGCACCAAGACCGGCGAGCTGAGCGTGCGCGCTACCGAGCTGACCCTGCTGGCCAAGAGCCTGCGCCCCCTGCCCGAGAAGTTCCACGGCCTGACCGATACCGAGATGCGTTACCGTCAGCGCTATGTGGACCTGATCGCAAACCCGGAGGTGAAGGACACCTTCATCAAGCGCAGCCGCATCCTGAAGGAGATCCGCGCTTATCTGGACGAGAAGGGCTTTTTGGAGGTGGATACCCCCATCCTGACCCCCTTCGAGATAGGTGCTTCTGCACGCCCCTTCTACACTCACCACAACACCCTGAACATGGACATGGTGCTGCGCATCGAGACCGAGCTGTACCTCAAGCGCCTCATCGTGGGCGGCATGGATCGCGTGTACGAGGTGGGCCGCATCTTCCGCAACGAGGGCATGGACCCCAAGCATAACCCGGAGTTCACCACCATCGAGCTGTATCAGGCCTTTACCGATTTCCATGGCATGATGGATCTGGTAGAGGAGCTGTACAAGCGCCTTGCCCTCAAGATCTGCGGCAGTCTGGTCATCCCGTATCAGGGCAAGCAGATTGACATGAGCCACTGGGAGCGCCTGACCATGGTGGAGGCTGTGAAGAAGTATTCCGGTGTGGACTTCAACGACTGGCAGACCGATGCGGACGCCATCGCTGCCGCCAAGGCGCACAACGTGGAACTGCCCGAGGTGCCTACCAAGGGCGCCATTCTGGCCGAGTTCTTCGATGCCTTTGTGGAGGACAAGCTGATCCAGCCCACCTTCATCTACGATTACCCCGTGGAGATCAGCCCGCTGGCCAAGCGCAAGCCGGATGATCCCGCCTTCACCGAGCGCTTTGAGTATTTCATCGACTGCACCGAGTACGGCAACGCCTTCAGCGAGCTGAACGACCCCATCGACCAGAAGGGCCGCTTCGAGCGTCAGGTAGCCGAGCGCAAGGCCCTGGAGCCCGAGTGCAAGGCACAGGTGGACTACGACTACGTCAACGCACTGGAGTACGGCCTGCCCCCCACGGGCGGTCTGGGCTTCGGCGTAGACCGTCTGGTGATGCTGCTCACCGATAGTGCATCTATCCGTGATGTGCTGCTGTTCCCCACGATGCGCCCTGAATCCAACTAAGCTACGTGGTAATATTTGTGTCTCCGACAATGAAATGCATCGCGGATTCCGACACGGAAAGTGTCAGAAAGCTGACATCCTTGACGGATTTCCGCATGGACTGACGGAGATGCAGAAAAATCCCTGTTAGTACAGACGGATTCTCGCATTCTGGCTACCAGCAGAGAACTGTAAACGAGAAAACAGCCAAGAGGACATTTCACCATCAGCGATTGCTGAACGTGAGGTGTCCTCTTTCTATATCCTGATAACGCAAGTATACCACTACCCTTGACAAAGGAGAAGAATGTCATGGAACATAAAGCTGCTTCGTTTGAAGTTCCCGAACTGGAAAGAACTCTAGCCAAAAAGAAAAAGCGATATGTCAATTATAAAGAAGGAATGGCACTTTATTCAATGGGAAGGGACTCCTTCCGCAAGCTGGCAAAAGATGCTCACGCACTCCTCCGCATAAAAAAGATGGCGATTATCGATTTGGATATTCTGGATGATTATCTGGAACAGCATCGCTGCAACAACTGAGTCAGAATATTCTTACATAGCGCACTTTCCATCCGAAGGTGCGCTTTTTCTTCATATAGAAAACCACAAGCTATGCTTGTGGAAGAATAGAGCCGTAGCGTTGAA
>ERZ1034976.2862-NODE-2862-length-11365-cov-12.106720_pt1 | contig 11365 bp, 10 predicted proteins | sample MGYA00520623_ERZ1034976 | MGnify/ENA primary metagenome ERZ1034976 (study PRJEB33766, sample SAMN09781774) | gut metagenome | biome: gut microbiome | host: Homo sapiens | place: Madagascar | study: EMG produced TPA metagenomics assembly of the PRJNA485056 data...
AGAATACTGAGGACGAGGACAACGGTGAGGAATAAAAATAATAAGCAAGAGAACATGATAGGCTTATACCGAAAGGGGTAAGCCTATTTTTTATGCCTTTGTCCCTCAACCGAGTTATTTTCTTCGTTAAAGCATAGCCATACCTTTTCACAGAAGGCTTTATCAGAGTTATCGGAAGGCTTTATCAGAGTCTGCCCACTGCGTTGGGCAACTTTGCCCATAAGGATGAGCAAAGTTGCCCAACGTTATGGGTAGACTTGCCCATCGCAGTGGGCAAGTTACATAGTTGTACGTGATGACTTTTCCTTCTGCTCGAGATATATTAATTACACCAACTCAGTACTTTATTACATCATTATTTTTTGTTTGCTTTGATTTAAATAATATTGGAACACATTCCAATGCATGTTGCTTCTTTGGAACGTAATCTGTCCACACAGTCTCATGTCGTATTTGACGTATAGAATAATCTTTATTATATAAGACTTCTAATACTAATGCTTCATCAACAACCATTCTGCTCAATGAAGAAACATACAAAGAATCATTTATTTTTTTTATAATAATGTGAATGGGCAAGTAATCATTTTTTTTTATAATAGAGTCCATATTATGCTTATTTGACAGGAATAGAAATTTCCCATATTCCCCTGTAAGATAAAATTCGTCATCATGGCGATATAAATTCCATTTTGCATTTGTTTTTCCATTTTTTTCTTTGCTATTTTCCTTGATAATTATAGAATCGCTCTTATATGTAACATCATAAGATTTAATATATAGTGATGGCATAAGGGTTATCGTTTTGCCATCACGTTTATTGCAGGACAAAAAGCATATACCTAACAACACAAAAAAGGTCGTCTTAACAAATAATCTTTTCATGCACTTATTTTTTTAGATGATAATATTTCTCAGCCATTGGGTCCACACTTGTCCAACAGCCAAGTATTTGGTCATACATTCTTGAGCCATAGTCGTAGAGGCGCAGACCATGCACGAGGTCCAACTCCTTGCCATTGAACTTATAGCGCTGAAGACCGGAGTTCTCATAGAGCACGTTGCCCCAGTAGTCGGTCGTGTTGACCGACTGTATCTTATCGGCAGTTAACATCTTTGTCTCTCCCCAAGCCAAAGTCTGGCCGGGAACAGCTTTGCCATGAATGACTATTTTGTTACTGTCATAGTAATTATATTTCATTTCCTACCCTAAGTATTCATATCCATTTTCCATTACATAGCCATTGCAGTTTGTGTCGAATTCTATCGGTGAATATTTCCTCAATATCACAAAGAGCTCATATATGTCCTTAAGTTCTTGAGTTCTTTCCAGATTAAACTCAAACTCATAAATGGCAAGTTTTCCTACAGATAAGTAAACATACCAACCATCTTTAATGTCAACCCCTGGTTTAGGAGCTTTGCCTAATGTCTTTACACGGGATACGCATTTATTCAATTGTAGGACTTGACTGTCTGTCAACCTTTTAGAACGGTCCAAGAATATCGTATCAAATTTTAAAGAAGCAGATGTTAGCTTTCTTTTGTCTATTAAATTAAACATATCATATTTGGCACTGCCACAAAGGGTTCGTATAGAGTCTTTCCCATTATATGTAACTTGATAAACCTTTCTTTGCACGATAAAATAGAACATCTCACAAGACATATCAGTAGAAACGGCATCTGTTGACAATGGATTCGTTCCAGCCTTTTTATTCATTTGGCAACTTGCAAAAATGAATAAAAGAAAAAATAGTGTTATCTTTTTCATACTTTTGATATTATAGTTAATAAAAAAGTCTTATTGCATAACCATGTTCTTTACGTAACTTGTTATCTGTATATTTATAGTTTCCTATGATTCCTGTTGTTATAAGTTCTTCTACAGGATCACATTGTTTATACATAACTCCTAAATAATTTCGACAGCCAAGTATTTGGTCATACATTCTTGCGCCATAGTCGTATAGGCGCAGACCATGTACGAGGTCCAACTCCTTGCCATTGAACTTGTAGCGCTGAAGACCAGCGTCCTCATCGCAATGGTTGTACTCGCCGAAAGTGTTGCCAAAGGGATAATAGTGATTTATCTGCAACCTATTAATGCCTGGAGTCTCCTCCATCACCACACGGTTGCTTCCCAAGTGGTCTTTCTCCACGCTGCACCATGTCAGTGTACTGTCCTGGTTCAGAAGAATGTAAATCACAAGCATATGCATACAATTATTCAGTGAATATTAGTTAGGGCGTTTGTGATAATCTACTTTCAATTGTTTTAACACTTCCAAACAGCGAACATCCTTATAATCAGCACCTCTTTTCAGGAAAAAGACACAAAGTCGTTTTGTCTCTTCATCCATTTTGTTTGCGTTAGGATATACTGCCATAATTGTACGATAAGCATCATAATTGGCAGGGGTATAATTATAGCATATCGCCATAATGAATGAATAGTAAAAAGAATTTGAACGAGGAATACGCTTGTTCTTAACCACTGAAACCAGATAAGTTTTGTAAGCCGTAGTATCACCTTCCTCAATGATAGCATTTCGTTCTTTTTTCATAAATGAATCAACATAAAAACATTCAATACGTTTTGGCTTTAGTTTATTACAATGAAGAACAAAGCCAAACAAAAAGGGGACAATTAACAATGATATATATTTTTTCATCACCAGATAATCTTTTATAACATTTTTACTTCAACTAATAGGTCAGTACACAACCTTATCATTCCAAACAGATGGATTTCCTATTTGAAATTTAAGAGTAGGGTTTTTGAAGATATTTACGGGGGAAGGAATCCAACTTATCATCATAAAAACTTTGTCCATCCCATATCATGTCATTAATAAAAGAGATAGTATACCTATCATGATTTTTTGCAGCATTATATAAAAAATCACATCCTATATGATTCAATGTATAACAAGCTGACATTATACGAGGATCAAATTGTCCCATTCTAAGACTTAGAAAATCTTCTTCTACAAATTGTGGAACTATCGTTTTATATATAGATATTGCGGCTCCTGGAGTATGGTATCTATTCGCACAAATCATATAGTCTAAAAGATTTTCACAATTGGTAGGATAATCAGTAGCCCCATAGTAACCTTCTATATTTTCTAAATCTTTTGGGGTTCCTCTTTCTATACACTTTTTGTCAAGAATTAAGACTTCATCGCTATTAGGGTAAATTTCATAAGACACAAAGAAACTATCCATTGCAAAAGCTAATAATTTATTCAATCCATATCCAACCCCAAAGGATAAGAAAAATAGCAAAAATTTTGTTAAGGTTTTCATTCTTATATTTTTAAGTTATACTATTGTTGTCCGAAACACACGGACTATATCAAACATTATAAAAAGGTTATATTAAATATCTTACAATATTATGGTAAAACTATATCTATAATAGTATTCATCTTCTCCAATATTTTAAATTTTTAAAATCATTTCATTATATTTTGAGTAAAATCAAAAAAGAGCTCATATCATAAGTGACATAAGGCTTATCAAATATATGGGGCATACAATCATTAAAACCCATAGGTATTCTTTATCTAAAGTAAAAATTGTTACAACATAATTTAAAAAAGAGATAATTGTAAATAACAAGATAAATAGAACAACTAAATAAAATAAAACAGATAGAGAAAAAGAACATACTAAAAAGAAAAACAGCAAGATATACTTACATATTTCATTTCTAGGAAAAAGGAATAAGGCACAGACACCTAGTATTATTAAAAATGAGACTATTCTTAGCTCTAAAAAAGAACACATGAGTATGCTTGCTTGCAAGCACCACCACATGCCAAACACATATTTTTTATATATCTGAAGTTTCATAATTTTATTTTTTTAATAAAATGCCTTTATATCTATTTTTCAAAACATCAAATGTCATTTGAGGTGAATATGGGAGGGTTCCGACATCTATTTTTATTCCATTTATATGCATTGTTTTATCATAAAAAAAATCAAATCCTATTGTTTCCAAACTTTTACGTACAACTTGTGCACATTGATTAGTAATTAGACTATAGCCTTTTTTTGACAGCTTCTTAAATGTCTTTCTAATCGTTGCATCTTGTTTTGGTGTTGTCGGAAGCATATATCCTTCCTCATACCCATAGCCATCTACTGCATTTTTAGCGATTTCATCATTTGTTCCATTACGATTATAGGAACTATTCAAAAAATCCTGTGGAGAATTAAAGGTTTTTTCTCCTAAATCATGATAGGGCTTGCCTCCTGCAAGACCAAAAGTTCCTTTATACACCCAGGTTCCATTCATTGAAAAATATTGCCATTTTCCACTCTCGTTTTGCACCAATAGACCCAAATGGCCAATATTGCCCAGTAAATGCAATACAACAATACTATCTCCGTGCATGTCTATTTTATTCACAGGATCGTTTTCACAGAACGCATACGGGCTGATATAATAATATTTCTCAGCCATTGGGTCCACACTTGTCCAACAGCCAAGCAAATTATCATACATTCTTGCGCCGTAGTCGTAGAGGCGCAGACCATGCACGAGATCCAACTCCTTGCCATTGAACTTGTAGCGCTGTAGGTCTGTGTTCTCATCGCAATGGTTGTACTCGCCGAAAGTGTTGCCAAAGGGATAATAGTGATTTATCTGCAACCTATTAATCCCTGGAGTTGTCTCCCTCACCACACGATTGCTTCCCAAGTGGTCTTTCTCCACGCTGCACCATGTCAGCGTACTGTCTTGGTTCAGAAGAACATAGCGACCATTGCTCAGCACGGTGGTAGGACGACCGTTCTCATAGAGCACGTTGCCCCAGTAGTCGGTCGTGTTGACCGACTGAATCTTATCGGCAGTCAACATCTTTGTCTCTCCCCAAGCCAAAGTCTGGCCGGGAACAGCTTTGCCATGAGTGACACGCAACTTGGTTCCATCGGCGGCGTACACGTACTGGGTATAGCTTCCGTCACGGAACAGTACTTGACAAGGATGTCCCAGATTATCGTACTGTATTGAGACAATACCCCTGTTCCTGTCTATTGTTAACGCACCATTGGCATTGAAGCGATATTCCTCCGTTTCATCTTTCGTTTTCGTGAAATGAGGAGTTAGCGCCCAGGGGTTGCCTTGACTCTCCACATGGGCGAGTTTGTTGCCGTTATGGCTTATCAGCAGATGGTCCACCTCACCAAAATGGGTGTCATTTTCGTCCACGTATCCCATCCTGACGATGCTCTTGATGTTGCTGTTAGCATCATAGCTAAGTGACTCAGAATAGTCATCTTCGTACGTCTTGCCGCTGGCATGGAGACCATATTGTGCTGCAGTCATTCGACCGAGGCCGTCGTAGCAGAATTCGTAGCTTCTGTAAGCATCAGCGCCATAGGAGATTGAATCATTCAAGGTTTTCCATCTCACTTCAGAGATATTGCCGTCAAATCGTGGAGAACTTCCCTTAGTGTAGAAAAGTTCCTCGGTGAAGGTCGTGGAGGACAGTTTGGTCAGGTGGTCACGTATGTCATATTCCAAGTGCTGGAGTACTCCTCCATCTGTGCTCGTTGTCATGCGTCCGTATTTGTCGTAAAAATAGGGACTTGTCGTATAGGATTCTTTCTTGCCTTTATATCCGATAGTAATTCCCTTTTGGTACAATTGCCCTGAGTAGCTACAGTATTTAGTAAGATTGTTTGTGTTGAGGATTTCCTTTCCATCCATATAGTCATAGGTGTTATAATTTGTAAGTTTGTTGGTGAAGTTGAAGCAATAAGACTCTCGGCGAATATGTCCGTCCAATTGGCTGATGGCCTTGTCACAAAGCTTGCCATCTTCATTATAGTACAGGGCTGACACCAGCTCGGTGCCGTTGCTACCTCGCTGGATGGTGCCACAGAGCAGCCCTCTGGCCAGGTTGGCATCGGTCGCACTGCTGGAATAGTTGTCCTTACAATTGGGTAATCCTGAAGGTACGAAGCTGTAGTCACCGTCATAGTAGTTGTGTATCTCGTAGGTCTTGCCCCCAATGCCGTCCGTGTATTGCGTCACCAGCCTGTCCTGATTGTCATATTCATAGTGGCGAACTTTGCCCTTCTTCCTCATCTCGCCGTCCTGCATAGAGATAACACGGTTGGCTTCATCGTAGGTGTACGAAACTAACCCACAACCAGGCAGGATCTTCGAAACCATACGACCACGGTCGTCATAGGTATAACGGAAAGAAAACTTGTCAAGATTTTCTTCCTCCTGAAACATAGGCTGTAGTACATAGGTCAGCAAGCCCGCATCATTGTATATATAATAGGTATCATTGTCTCCGTCATGACGTTCCAGCACCTTATTGCCCAGAAGGTCTGTGTATGTCTCGAGCGTAGCGCCCTCCTCGTCAGTTATTCGCTCCATGCGCAACTCACCCTTCTCGTAGAAAGAGTTTCCGACAATCCCGCCAGATGAAAATCTATACTTTTTTACAGAGTTTCCGTCGTTCGTTCCATACTCTTTACGTTTGCCTTTGCCTTGCATGTCCTCACCAGGGGAAGATACAAAAGTGGGGCGGCTCAGAGCATCATATACGTTAGAGTAATATGCTTTTCTATCTCTTGCCATAGAAGTGACGGTTGAGGCATAACCAAGACTCGTTCCGGCGATGGGAAGCCATGTGCGCCATTCCCTGCCAAGTGCGTCGTAGTCGGATTGTGTTCTGTTGGTGGTATTGGTGCCATCCTTACCTAACATAACACCATTGTAGGCCATTTGCACGGGTCTTCCAAACCCATCGAAATATTGCACCTTTTCCAGCTTTCCCGTGCCCGTGTCATCAAGCATAGTTATGGTGGTAATACTGCTTGGAGAACCCGATTGGAATTTGTTGAAGGTATATGCGTAACGCTCTTGCACTTTCCCAGCAGTATTCTTCACGCAGATGAGTTTGCCGCCTGCATCATATTCGTATTTTTGTGTTACGCCGTTGGGGCTACATATGCTTGTCATACCTCTTGCAGTATCGTAGGTATATGTCGTCACGTTGGCATGTGGTAGGGAATTTTGTAAAGCACGGACGGTAGCCAGTTGTTCCTTTGTCGGTTTGCTGGCCGAGGTGAGAGCCGCAATGAACCCATCGCTGAGAATCCTCCTTACTTCGCCGTAGGTGATGCCGTCAATCTCAGCCACGGGATAAGTGTCGGCATAGCTCCACAGAAACACCTTCCCCATAATACCGTTGTCTACATACATGGGGTTGCCGCCCAGGGTATAGTTCCTGTACCGCACATGTTGTGTGAATTTACCATTGCAGTCATTGGCAGCGAGGGGGACGGATGTCTGGAGTATAGCTTCGTCGCTGGTTACAATTTTTCCTTCGTTCAGGCTGTATGTGTTTTTTTGCCCACGAATGATGCCCTTGTCTGTGGACAGATACGTCTCAACGGGCATGCCCACCATGTGCCTCGACCGCATCTCCTGTGAAACAGCATCGGTTCGGTCGTCGGCATAGTGGTAAGTCTTCGTAAGGTGCTGATTGCCAACGGAGGTTTCCGAATTTCTTAGCCGACAATCATCATCGTAAAAGTTGGCTGAGTATTCATTGTATCTGTCCATATAGTTTAAAGTGTGCGAATAAGCTTGTACGGGCCAATGAATATTATAATTGTATAGTATTGGAGTACTTCCGTGGAAGGAGTAGTGGAAAGCATGGACTGTGTCGGGTGAGATTTTGTAGGTATAGTTATATTCCTGTAGCTGCACGTCGTTGCCAAGGCTGTCCAGTGTGAGAATGCTTTCTAACAGACCATTGCCGTAATTTGGCGTGGTGTGCATGAAAGGCTGCTGTGGGTTTGCTTCCTCCTGCTTGTTGTAATAGGTGTATACCTTGCTTGTACCATCGGCGAAGGTCTCAGTCACCTCTCCGTAGCCGAAGATGTTTCCTCCAGTGAGTGTAGCCAGAGGATGGGCACACTCCGACAATTGCACGAAGTAGTCGACGCGGGCTTTACCGTTATGGTTTCCCGACATGTTAGTCACGTCAATATGGAAGGGGTATGCCTGTACAGGCTCTATGAGTTTTACAGAATTCTCGTATGAGTATGACACGGTGCGCTCGCCAACAATGCGGCGGGTTCTTATGCCGCCAGCATTAACCGTTTGTGCCGGCTGTAAGGAACGTCCCTTGAACTTGATAGTCATGTCTGCACCGATATCCCATGCAGCTTCTTGATGCATGGACGAAAACACATAAGTTCCAGGATTTAGATAGATTTTCTGATTGGGACCAGTGGCACTCGATTTCCCTAAGATGCTACTTGGAATGGAAAATTTGTAAAGGTATTTCCCGCTTATGTCTCTTATGACAAAAAGGGGTCTGGCTGGGTCGTCCACGCAAATGGAACCAGGCTTAAGTGGTGTTCGTCCTACGTACTCGTACTCGAAGGAAAGAGATACTTCTGTCTTTTTATCAAAGGTCAGCGTGTCACTCTCTTCCTGTGGATAGTCTTCATATACGGAATAGGTATCGTCTGCAGGGTCACCATAGAATGTGGACACAATATGATACTTGTCGCAATCCTCCCAATAAGGTGGTCTCTCATAGGTGTTGGATTCCTGTTCAAAGCGTGTTTCACCTCCTGTAGGTTGTGTTACACTGATAAGGGTGCCAAGTAGGGCATTACCCGCTCTGGTTATTTTGTCAGCGCCGCTGTAATGTTTGTCGTCAAGATCTGCCTCTGAGTAGAAATCTGTCCCGTAGTTCGCACCATTATAAAAGCCCCAGCTATCGGTGTTTTTTGTGTTCTTTGCCGGTAGCGTACCACCTTGGTATCGGAATCCATAAGCATAACCATCCACGAGCGCATCCCTCAGACCGTCCAGTCTGAGGCGTTTGTAAAGATGGGGAACGTTTGAATTCGTGCCACCGTTGAAGTAGCTTTGTTCCAGCCTGTAGTCTTTGATTGGGGCACCAGAGACATCCTCTATGATTATCCTATCAATCTTGCAGGGAGCAGAATCACTGAATTTGTACCATTGGAGGTCTTCTCGCTTGGAATACTCCAGACGTACCTTTCCGTGGTGCCATTTAATGGCAGTAAGACGTGGGGAAGAGAGTACGCTTTTTGTTTTCGTGTACCTTTTTCCTTTTGGACATTTGGATAGGTCTGCGTAGCCGCTCACTTGTGTCTTCGTGATGTTGAATACCATGCACGAGAACTGTAGTGGTAACTGATAGGACTCTTGCTCATACTCAAAAGAGATGGTATCGCCCTGCTGCGAAACAATGCGGTCGAGGTACCAGGCCGAGGTGTAGTCGGGATATTCGGAAGTATTAAAGTTCCTCCTGCTATCTCTGTTGGTGATGTCGATGTCTGTTTCCAACTCAGATCTGGACATAATTTCTTGTGTGCATGAGAATACTTTTGTGTTCTCTATGGAACTGAAGACATAAGTCGTGCCTTGGTCATCAGTGATGTTGAACTTGTGTGTGGATGGAATGTAGTCGATACGAGCGTTGCACGATTGTTTATTGACCAGCACGGGGACGGGCTGTCCACTTTTACTTTTTGAGAACATGAACTTACCTCCACCATGGGGAAGTGAGAAGAAGAAAAGGTCGGGCTCGGAGTCGGCGATGAGGTCACCGCCCATGCAGTAGTCTGTGGTGATGTCGTTCAGTGTCCGAATATTGGGCATCTGTAGGTAGCCGGCATGGTAAGGTGGATAGCTGTGCTCGCCCAGGTCGTCGCCGCAGATGATGGTGCGTCCTATCATACCACCAGCATTCAGACTCCACCCCAAGCCCACACGGGTGGATTCCTGGCTCGCCTGGATGCCCGAGGCGTGATAGCTTAGGGTGATGGGTACGTTGATATTGCCGCACGTTATTGTGTATAGCGGGATTGATATGTCTGGAATGCCCGTGTAAGGACTCACGGGGTACTCTATCTGCCGTGCCATTGCCGCAACCGTGGGCGACTGGGGGGAGACGGGACTCAGGTTGAGTGTGTATTCGTCAGCTGCCTGAGTGGACAGTGCGAGTGAACCGAGGAGTGAAAGCAATAGGATAAATTTTCTCATGGCGATGGGGTTATTTGACGTTGAACTTTTCTGAAACTAACTGTCCGTCCACTTCAATGTGGAGTATATAGCTACCTGCGCGGAAACCTGTGCAGTCGAAGGTGATATTGTTTTGAATTCCACCCAGGCATTCATGTGATTCTCTACGAATAAGCATTCCAGACGGAGTGGCAATACGAAAGGTTACATTGGCTGTAGTATCGATTGTATAGAGCAGGTGCAACACATTACCTTCCTGTGATAGGGTGTAATGGATGGGAAGCCCTTCTGGATTTTCCTCAGCACTTGGGGATGCCTCTGAGTCTGCTTGAATCAGTGTATCCAAGGTGCCGTTGATGGAAACGCAGTATGCTGTGCTGACCCGACCTACGGCCTGACCTGCGGAATAGCTTGTGTGTTTCGCGTACTCAAACACAGGATGTCGGCAACCCTCAGCGTACCACCAATAATTCTCTATGACTTCATGCCTTGCCGTTGCCGTGTCACCGCGCTGGGCATCCATGCCCGACATCAAAGTCTCGTAGGTAGTTGTGGAATGGAGACGGGTTACATTCTTGATTTTTCTATCGCCAGGCAGCAGGATGCAACCCCATGCGTCTGCTTTCACAACCCTATCGCCCTCCCTGTGTAGGTGATAGCGTTTGCAGTAAGCACCATCGCCACGGAAATATCCCCTGATAGAGTCACCATAATGCATAGGATAGCGCATGAACAGCATGGGTTGCCAGTAGCGCATCATTTCCTTAGATGTACGATTGGCACGAAGCAGGACGCTGTCTCCTGAGACCGAATAATACTCATATTGCCCAATTTCCTTGCGGATGTAGCCCAAAGAATCCATAACGAAGTGGCGTGGCAAATCGTTCCTTACTACTTCGTAATGGCTGAAATCCCAAGTTGCGTTTTCGCCCGATGGACCGGGTGAGATGCCTGTCACCTCCTGCAAGGTGAGCCTGTCGCCAGCCTGGGGCAGATTAATCACTGACGTGATAGAGTGCTGAGCAAACAAGCTGCTTGTTGAAAACAATGTTAGTAAGAATTGCAAAAGCAATCGAATTTTCAAATGATGGGTGAAGTGTTGCATAGGCGTTCGGTAGGTTTTATTATTATTTTAGCGCAAATATAGCAGAAATGTAGGGACGTTGTTATTGAGACATGAGTTTTTTAAGAAAGATTAAACTAGATGACTGCTGTTGTTGGCTCCTACTTAGCACCCATATGGAGAACTGATAGTTACAAATGCTATACATGTGTTATCATCCTTGCAACCCAAAGAAACGGTCGCTTAATGCAGGAGAA
>ERZ1034976.2864-NODE-2864-length-11364-cov-24.245203_pt1 | contig 11364 bp, 5 predicted proteins | sample MGYA00520623_ERZ1034976 | MGnify/ENA primary metagenome ERZ1034976 (study PRJEB33766, sample SAMN09781774) | gut metagenome | biome: gut microbiome | host: Homo sapiens | place: Madagascar | study: EMG produced TPA metagenomics assembly of the PRJNA485056 data...
GCTTGGTATCAGCAGCAGCGTTATCTTTCTCAAGCTGCAGTAACAATGATGATTTGGCAGGTGGCGCAGGCACACAGTCTAAGGTGGAAGGTTTCTATATGACTTTGGCAGTCCAGACTCCTACCAGCAATGGTACAAGAACCCAGCAGCAGGCTGAAAAGGTAGATGCTACCCCTGGAGAGACAAAGTTAACAAGTGGTACATTGTACCTGGTTGATACTACTACAGGAAAGGTTGTCTTCACCAAGACGATTTCAGAAACAGAGTGGTCGAATGCCGCACCTGCTACACCAACAACCGGTAAGACCGAGATTCAGGTTCCTGTACAGAACGTAACTGAAGGTACTACATATAAGGTATATTTCCTGGCTAATACAACAAATGATGCACCATGGACAGATGCAGCCATTTTATCTACTACAACAGGTTTCGCTGGCGATTATGCAAAAGATGATCAGTTTGCTATGTTCAACCAGAACGATGCAAATTCTAAGGCAGCCCAGTATACTGTAACATTCACACAAGCCAACAAGGTGTCACCAGCAACGCTTGATAAGCCTATTCAGCTTGACCGTATAACAGCTCGTATCGACAAGCCATCATCAGTTGAAGCAATCAATGGAGCTGTTCCAGAGGGCGCTACAGCATTACAGAAGAAGGCTATCGATGATGCAAAGGAAAAGGTAAAGAGCATCACTTTGACTCACTATGCTATCACCAACTTGCCTAACAAGACATACATCATGCAGAATTGGGGTGAGAAATGGGCTGCTCTCCAGATTCCTACAGCAGCTACAGGCTTCACATACATGCAGCAACCAGAAGGCTTAGGTGGCAAGTATAGCATCGATAATGAAACTTGGTTCACAGATGCAGCAAAGAACTATGTATTTGAGAACACAGCTGGAACTCCAACTACTATGTACTTCGAATATACAGTAGCATTGAAGGCAGAAAAGTTCTCTGATACTCCTGACTGCACAGATGGCACATTCTATCGCTACAATGGCAATATCTACAGAAGCATCCAAGCTATCTATGATGCATACAAAGATCAGCCAGTCCTCTTCGGTGGCAAGACTGCAGCTAAGCTGAAGGAAGAGTTGAAGATTACTGCTGAGGGTAATATTGGTGCTTCAAAGGAAGAATTGGCAAAGTTCCGCAAGGACAACGTTATCGAGGTATTCGTTGGAGGTAAGACATACTTCTCACAGGTTATTACAGACAATTGGCTTAAAACAAATACCATCCAGCGTAATACAGTTTATCGTTTGAATGTAAAGAACATCTTCAACGTTGGTGCAGACGTTCCTAATGGCGATCCAGTCGATAACAAGCCAATGTACTACCTCGATGTTGAGGTTTCTGTTAACCCTTGGGTTCTCAGCACACAGGATGTAGAATTGAAGTAAATCATTCTTCAATTCTAAGAAAAAAATGAATGATTAGGGGGATGTACCCCATCCCCCCGCTCTCAAGATAATTCTTGAAACAACAATACTCTCAATCTCCCGGGGGCAACCCCGCCGCCGGGAGATTAAAAAAGAAAAAGATGATATTTGCCGCCAACAGATGGCGGGAACCCCTATCGTGCTGAATCAGCACCACTCAACAAGAAAAAAAGGATGCCGGAGGCTACCCCACTTCTTACGCCCTACGGCACACTAGATATAAGTATAAGTAAAAGAATTAATAAAATACAAACGATATGAAACATTTCATCATCAAAAACGGTTGCAAAGTGGTTTGTATCTCAGCCATCGCACTCTCTTCGCTTTCATCATGCATGAAAGACGATCTGACGAATTGTCCTGCACCTAAGGTGTCGCTCAAGTTCGATTATACATATAATGTTGAGAACGCTGATGCCTTCTCCCAGGAAGTGAAAAACCTCAACGTCTATGTTTTCGATAAAAACGGTAAATACTTCGATACCTATACGCAGTCAGCCGACAAATTCGAAACGGGTCACAGCATGGACATCACAGACTTACAGGAAGGCAAATACACCTTCGTCTGCCTGGCACGTGACAAGAAACCTACAGGTAGCAGAGCCGACGGTGACGACGAGATGGAGTTCAGCTTCACCCAACTCACACCAGGTGTTTCTACCATCAACGACCTGCAGGAGGAAATGGGAAAGAAAGACGGAGAAGCTTCTGTCAACAACAAGAAGTTCACCGCTCTCTACACCGCCCAGACATCTCTCGACTTCAAGGGCAAAAAGGACACATCCGGCAAACTGAGTCTGATGAAATGTACCAAGACCTACCGCATCGTGATGCTTCCTTACGATAACGACCAGCAGGGATTCGTGGCAGAAAACTTCGACGTAAGAATCAAGGGTTCGGCTGCTCTCCTCGACTACAAGGGCGACAAGGTAAAGGATGCCAACGGAGTAGAACAGAACAAGCCGATTACCTACGTGCCTTACAACGAGAAACTGGTGGTGAACTCCAGCGGCAATACCCAGGTAGAAGGTGAAGAAATCGACAAGGCTCTGGTTTACGACCTATCTTCTTCCAGAATGTTCGAGCGCAAGGACGATGTAAGCACCCGCAACACCGAAAGCACGGAGTACGACGACAAGCGAATCGTAATCACCGACAAGCGCACAGGCAAGGTAATCTTCAACCACTCACTGCCATGGTTCCTCGCTCTCTGCGGCGAGCGCACTGACAAGGGCTGGGAGGATCAGGAATACCTAGACCGCCAGGATCACTACACCCTCGTATTCTACGTTCCTAGTCCTGGTACAGACTACCACATGGATGCAAGAATCAAGGTAAACGGCTGGGTTCTCAATCTACAGAACACTGACCTCGGAACCAAATAAGGAAACAGTGCTACCCACACTGTATAGAGAGAAAGAAAAGTATAAGTATAAGTAAAAGATTAAAAAGATGAAACGCTATAACTCAACTTTGATCAAGATGACACGCCGGCTAGGCATGGCTATCGCAGCCTTGCTCATGTTGAGCACAATGGCATCTTGCTCAGACCAAGATTCGCAGGCACCTGCAACTGGCGATGAAGCTTACCTCAACCTGAGCTTCTCTACCGCCAGCAACACGACTTCCAGAGCAAGCAGAGCTGAGGACATCGGAAACAACGAGACTCAAGCTAATCCTACCGCTGAGAGCGACATTCATAGCATCAAGGTATGGGTGTTTAAATCAGAAACAGGAGCAAGCGCCAATCCGATTGCTTACAAGGAAGATACACCATCTGCTGTTGACGGTAAACCCGTCAACGGCAACTACACGCTGAACTTGAGATTCTTGCGTAAGATCAACGGTGAAGAACTCAAAAACATCGACCTCTATATTCTGGCAAACTCAGAGAGTACCAATATGGCTGACAAGCTGAAGGGCAAGGATCTCCGCAGCATCACCCGAGCAGACCTGCAAAAGGTAACCTTCGATGATCCATTCGGCATTACAGCAGAAGGCAAGGCTCAGACTACAGAGGTTCCTAACGGCAAGGGTCTCCCTATTTCCCGTGCCATTACCAATATAGAAATAGCCAAGCACGTAGCTGATACTGAGATTGAGGCAAAGGACAACGGAATTTCGATTCCTCTGGTTCGCGCCGTTTCCAAGCTTCACTTCTATTTCGCCCGCACGGCAGATGCTGATGCCTTGACAGAAAATGTGAAGGTAACAAGAATAGAAATAGATGGAAACACCTTCCCTACAGCAAGCTATATCTTCCCTGATGAAGAGGATTATGCAACTGCTGATGCCAACAAGTCTGCAACAAGCAATAAGTACAGAACTCCTTCTTATGTTCCTACTCTACTCAAGCTTGATGGTGTAGAGAATACCGGAATCAAGGCAGTAGCAGATCCGCTGGCTTATCAACGAGGATCAAGTGAAACTGCTCAGACTTATATGGACCGCATGAATAATGAAATCGGTGGACATAACTTGAGCTATCTTCGTGAAACCAACAAGCCTATCACAGGTAAGATTTACTATCAGTTGGCAGAAGGCGGCAGCGAAAAACATCAGGAATTCACCATCCCATCCAGCGGCAACGCTATCCGCAACCGAGAGCTCGTAGTTTACGGCTACTTCCTCCAGGGTGGAGCCCTCTGCCTCGACTGGCAGGTAATGCCTTGGAACAAGGTATCTTCCGAAATCAGCTGGAGCAATGTTAATTGCCAGATGTTTGCTTGGCATAAATCATCTCCAAGTGCTACAACGGGTGATGAAGAAGGTAAATACTGTCTGGTAAACTTTCCAAGATATGCAACAGACAAGCACAACTCTCTAGTAGCCAAGTCTTCAGGAGCAGCCTTCTACTTCAAGGTAGATGGTCCTACAGGACTGGTTTGGAAAGCTCATCTCACCAACCCTACAGAGTTTGCTTTCAACTATGCCAAATCTACAGAAAGCACCAACTGCGTTTCTACAGGCATCGCCCGAACTGCTCCTTATCAGATCAAGGTAGAAGCCTTGAAACCATGGACAGAAGGAACTTCATTTGATCAGTTGACTGACTGGGCAAAAGGTAAGGGCAGCAATCCTGTTGTATATACCGACCTCTACGTAACCGTATCGCTGGATGGAATCCATGAATACGAAGTGGAAATCAATCCAGATGGTGCCGGAGGTATGTATAAGAAGGGAAGAAAGTTTGCAGGAACCAATACCCGCATCCGCATCTTCCAGCTGCAGGCCATCAAGGATAAAGGCTACGATGAGCTCCAGAAAGAAAGTGGAAAGTATATTAATTATTTAGATAACTAAAGTAAGGAGGGCAAACAATGAAAGCAATATCAAAATACTTTGCGATGTGTGCAATCGCCCTCTTAGGGCTTGCAAACACATCTTGCATGAGCGATGATATGGACGGCACACCGAGTTGCGACTACGATGTGGTGCTGGAATATAAAGTAGGCGGTTCTGCTACTGAAACCCGTGCAGCTGTTACCCGCGCAGAAACTACTGAGGTTGGAAATGAAGATCTCAATGAAAACAAGATCAATCGACTCGACCTCTTCGTTTTCGATGCAACCGGAAAACTCGTCAAGAGTCTTCCTCTTACAGATGCTTCCGTTCAGGGCAGTCCTACTACAGAATACAAGCACAAGAAGTTGGAAAGCGACCAGCTGAAGCGTTCGGAGATTACAGGCAACACTCTCTATCTGGTGGCAAACCTGGATAATATCAGCGACATTACAACATTGGATGGATTAAAGGCTGCCACCATCAACAAGGCTGCCACCTTCAATCACAATGCCAAGCAGACTTCATTCGTGATGGATGCCAAGATGGAGGAGACGAAACAGATTGTGAACGGAACGATTCACATCCAGTTCCAGCTGAAGAGAGCGCTTGCCAAGATTCGCCTCAACGTACAAGATGACAAGGGCAAAACAGTAGCTCCTACAGAGTATGCCTGTCAGTTGATACACTACGCTGCAGATGGCGCTATCATCGCAGAAGGTACCAGCACAAACAATGCATTGAATACCGAAGCCGCTGCCAGCAGTAAGGTAACTGCTCCTGCCGTCACACAAGACAACAAGGCTGTGTTCTACTCATACGCCAACAGTTGGATTGACAAGACAAAGAATCCGTATGCAGAAGAGCCAATCGATGTCAGCAAGCAGACCTACATCCTGCTCAAGGCAAAATACAACGGCAAGGATTACTTCTACAAGGTGCCGGTAAACAAGCGCCTCTACGAAAGCAACGATGCTGCAACAACAGACGGCATCCCTAATTGGGCAAACTACGAGCCTCTCTATCGCCTCGACCGCAACACCATCTACGACGTAACAGCCAAGGTGGACAGAGAAGGAGGCAGTGATCCAGAGCATCCGGCGGAACTGAAAGTCTTACCAACAGTATTGCCTTGGGAAACCGGAGCAAATTACACTTTCAATGATGCCATCTCTATCAAGACTAACATCGAGAAGAATGGCGAGAACAGTAATGAAATAGCATTCAATAATGCTACATTCGGACCAAAGATCTCATTCACGGAGATGAATACCAATGGTAAGAGCTGGGTGCTCCAGACAGATAGCCCAGACTACGGATTCATTTTTGCCGACAAGGTAAAAACTGATGGTTCTTACGATCTGGCTGACGTAATGACCGTGATTACCGGCAACGGTACCACTACAGAGGTGGCTCCTTTCTACGTGGTTCCAAGATCGGTACTCGACTATACCCAGCGTGACAACTATACCTGCCGTGTATATATGGTAGCCTATAGTCCAAACATGAAGGTAATCATCAATGCCCCTTCTGATGGAAGCGCAGGTACAGCCACAGGAACGGGAACGAAGACCGATATGGAATTCACCCAAGTAAAGTAAACCATGAGATATAAACAACAATAAATGACAAACATCATGAAAACGTTGAATATATATAAGAATACGACACTGGCACTTATGGCTCTCACCATGGGATTATCCCTTGTGGGTTGCGCAGAAGACTCAGAGCTCATCTATCAGGGAGCTCAGCAGTTGAGCGTGAAGCCTCTCATCCTTGACAACAAGGTTTCGAGAGCAACTACCGCTTCTGAAGCAAGCCTCAACGAGGATAAGCTCTATAATTTCAACATCAAGATGTTTGGTGAATATAATGAGTGCAAGGTAGATAAGACTTTCACTGGCGGCTTGAAGAGCGGCGAGGAGAAAGTGATTGCTCAAAATAACTGGAAAGTAGATAATGATCTGCAGGAAGGTAATACTTACAGCGTGAAATCTGTGGCTAATGCCACAGGTTCTGGCGATGTGCAGACCGACGAGGATATCTGGAAGCCATACGATGCTACCAGCAACAGCAGCAAGATGTTCCTGATGAGTAGCGAACAGAACTACCAGGTAACCAAGGAACCTACACAGACCATTCCAGTTAATCTGGCTCGTGCAGCTGCCAAGATTGCCCTTACCATTCATGTTGACGTAGAAGGTTATACAGCTGGTCAGGCAAAATGGCAGTTGAAGAACTACAATGCCAAGACTACTATCTTCGGCAGCAATACTGAATCTGAGTTGAAGGATGGTGAAATGGTGGAAGCACAAGGTGGAAGTGGCGAATATACCGTTACCACTTACAGCTATGCCACTCAGTGGGATGACGACACCAAGGCGCCAGCCATCTACCTCCAGGTTCCTCTTACAGCCGATGGCAATACGGAGATGAACTATTACAAGATTCCTGTCCGTGACCCTAAGGCTACCGGTGAGGATGCCAAGAAGCTGAACCGCAACACCATCTATACCATTGATGCCAAGATCAACAACAAGGGCGGTAGCTCTGAGATTGGTTACATCACTACTGGTAAGGTTGTCTATGATGTTCTCCCTTGGTCGGATGGCGGTACTACAGATATCGATGCCAATACTTCGTATCTGATGGTGACTCCAAAGGTTGTCTATATGAAGAATGTAGATGAAGATATGAGCGTGACCTATAAGTCTTCCAGCCCAGTAAATATCGTTAGTAAAAAGGTGTACTACATCGATAATGAAGGAAATACTGAAGTGTATTCTGAGGGATACAAGGAGACTATCATCAAAAAAGAGAAAGTATGGGTTTCAGGTTTTTTGGGAATTGGAGGACATTACGAATATAGGGTGAAAGAAGAAATTCCATTCTATCCATACCCAACAAAAATGGAATTGCAGAATGAAAAGGATGGAGTAAATCTTGGTGGTAAGATCGCCATTAATTCTCCTATCCCGCAGAATCGCTTCTCCAAGTATATCGTCTTGACTCTTGAAAATGCTGAAGGTAAACAAGCAACAGTAAAATACAAGCAGTCACCTCTGATTGAAACCCAGAACTTCTTCGGAGACTATTCTTCTAGAAGTAAAAGCGGATGGGCATATCGCAAACCTAATGGTGAACTTGTTAGGAATAGGCTGTATACTTATGATTATAATGGTGGATATCAAGCAAAATATTACAAGAATAGCGATATCAATAGTTTTTATGACGACACTTCATTTGATAATTTGAAGAACAACCGTATGTACATCATACAAGTTTCAAGTACAAAAGATAGCAAATATAATATTGCTCATCCAAACATCGATAAATCTACAGGCTATACAAACGACGAAGTCGTATCCCCTGCATTTATGATTGCTTCACAGCTTGGAGCTGTAAGATCGGCAAATTTTAATCAATCCAGAGCAAAGACGCATTGTGAAACGTACCGGGAAGTAAAGAAGGAAAACGACAAACAAGTAATATATGATGGTTGGCGTCTCCCAACAAAGACAGAGATACAATTCATTGTTGACTTCCAACAGGAATCATACAAGAATAACAAAGGTAAGACAAAACAGCCTATCAAGCCAGTTTTGGAAGGAGCAAATTATTATACGCTTAACAACGAGACGGTAGCTACCGGTGTTGAGTCTGGTGATGAAGTTTTCGTTCGTTGCGTTCGCGACCTCACCCCTGCACAGGTTGAAGAGTTAGATAAACAAATGAAGTAATAACATTTAAGGAAGTTACGAAATGAAAAAGATAAAGACATATATCGGAATAATGGCAGCGCTGTTAACAATGTTGACAGCCTGCACCGACAGCATGGTGGACAATGGCGTTCCTTCCAAGAATGAGACAGGCACGTATCAAGCCCACTTCACCATCTCCGTTCCAAACTACTCGAAAGTAGAGAGCAGAGTAGCTAACTACGCAACCGAAGGTATTGCAAGTGCTAACGATATGAAGTTGCTATGCTTTGATAAAGATGGTTATTTTCTGGGACTTGCCAAAAATCTGAATATCCAGTCGGTGGCAACCAATGAAATCAAGGCGGATGGCGGATCGGACAAGAAGAATATCACCGCAACGATTCCTACGGGAACCGCCCGCATCCACATCATGGCGAATGCCACTGCCGAAAATACAGTAACCGGCAACCAGGCGATTGATTTCAGCAAGTCAGCTGAATGGATTGGAAGACATGAGAACAACCTCATGACCAGCTTCGATAACAGAAACAACAATCAGCAGCACGACAAGATGGTGTATTGGGGTTATGTCAAGAAGAATACTCCAGAAGAAATGACAGATTTCCTCACCAAGGATGTAGTGGCAAACAACGTGATCCATCTGCTCCGCAACCGTGCCAAGATTGAAGTGAAATGGGAGGATCCAAACATCCAAAACATCAGATATGCACTGGGCAACGTGATGCAGCATGGTACGGTAGCTCCATTCAATAGAGATAAGGAAAAGCTGACTTTCCCTGAAACCAATATGCTGACAGATGCAGCTGCGTGGAAAGCAGAATGCACCTACATTACTCCATCGCTGGATCCAACAAGATGGCCTTCTGAAGGAGAGAAATTCTCCGTAGGAAATGAAGAGATGTGGCCAAACAGCAGCAACCTGCCTATGCAATATACATTTGAGCAGGAAAACTCTTTGGAAAAGCCACTCAAGGTAATCATGGAGGTGACATACAAGGACGGAGATACAAAATGGTTCCAGGTTCTGCTCCAGAACGAGGGTGTTCAGATTCCTGTCAAGAGAAACCATCTCTACCGAATCAACATCAAGAGATTGGGCAAGAATCTGGGTTACAGCTCAGCAGAACTTGCATACGATGGTACTCCTGCCAACAATCCATGGATTACGGTAGAAGACATCATCCAGGAAATTTCTGATGGTACTTACACGATGAATATCGTAAATGGTACTTACCAGATGTTGACACAGGAATCTGCAAACAGTGAGCAGGTCATCGACTTTGAATACAAGGGTGAAGCTACTCAAACTGCAGCCGACTTCGATGTTTCCTGGACAGAGAACAAGAACTTCACAAAACTGGATGGTGGAAAGCTTCCTGTACCTACAGTACAGTATAACGCAGCAACCGGTAAGGGAACCATCACATACAAGATTGGTGATATCAGTGCCGGTGAATGTAAGACTGCCACCATCAAGCTGGTAGATAAGAAGCATGGATTGACTAGAAACATCCATCTCTACAGTATCAGCAATGTGGACTTCCAATTCCCATCTACCTTTACAATGGGTAAGGAGGTAACTTCAGAAGCCAAACTGACCTTCACAATTCCAAGTTACTATCCTAAGGAATTGTTGCCAATAGAAATTGAGATTGCATCCAACGATGTGAACCCAATAGGCAGCGATGTAAAGGTAGCTTCTACAGCAGATGTTGATGAAGGCGCAGGTTGGAACTGTTGGTTCGTCACCAAGTATGAAGTTCCAAGTGTGATTGGAGCTTCTCAAACCATCACAATGAAGAATGTACGTGCCGTAACAGGTACTAAAGGTACGTTCTACATCAAGGCTAAGCACTACAATAGCAACAAGCCTTGGAAGGTGACAATCAACTACCAAAAGTAAGCAAAATACAAAAGTTAAGAATCATATATCAGTAAGAGAGGAGGGAAGGAAGTTGGGAATACTTCCTCCCCCTTGTTTTAGTTATTATAAGACATTATTATCATTTACTATTATACAAATTTGCGAAGACTAGACTAGACTGGTCGTTGGAATTTTAGTTGCCGAGGTGACTCACCTTCTAAGATTCCACGACTTTTTTTGTGCCCTGAAAATTCCACCCCCCGCCAGCCGTCCCACACCCCCGCCAGCCGTCGCCGTCCCGACGGATTTGTAATCCGTCGTAAAAAAAGGTTCGACCTATCAAACCAGGGGATTTGTAATCCCCTAATCCATAACACATAACAATCTCCCTGCTGCGGATTGCAAATCCGCAGAACATAAATAGGTTAGGTCATTTTTTAACGACGGATTGCAAATCCGTCGGAACGCCTGACGGAGGATAGGGAGGTTATCTAAAAAATATCGCCCACCAGCTGATATCCACTTGCACAACAGGTGTTGGGCGAGCGCATAACAGCTGATATGCAAGCGCACAACAGGTGTTGTGCGGCTGAAGACATAGGCATCTCCGGCTTATACCATTAATTCTTCCGGCAACAAGCAAAGGTTACTCCGAAGACTATTAACGTAAAAACGATGCAACAATGATAGTACTTACAAGCAACAGCGATAGTACTAACAAGCAACAATGATAGTACTTACAAGGCGCAAAGCTGGCTTGTAGCGCTTATTGCCTCACTATGGCACAACATTGCCCTTTACCAGGGCAATAATCTGCCATTGCCAGGCACAAAACGATACGTCGGGAGCTTTTTTATAAAAGCACCACTCTTCTTTTTACTCTTCACTCTTCACCAAATCGGCTGAAACCCCGATAAACACTGGGGTTGCGAGAGGTGAAGAGTGACGCACCACTCTTCACCACTCTTCACCACTCTTCACCTGGATATTGTAAGCGGCTCCGCGTTTATACCATTGTAGACTTCTCATTTATTCGTACCTTTGC
>ERZ1034976.2865-NODE-2865-length-11363-cov-4.349045_pt1 | contig 11363 bp, 9 predicted proteins | sample MGYA00520623_ERZ1034976 | MGnify/ENA primary metagenome ERZ1034976 (study PRJEB33766, sample SAMN09781774) | gut metagenome | biome: gut microbiome | host: Homo sapiens | place: Madagascar | study: EMG produced TPA metagenomics assembly of the PRJNA485056 data...
ATTAGTGACTTATTACATTGTTAAGCCTTTGCAAAAATATATCCTGCTTGCAGCGAGCGTTTATTTTTATATCAAGATTTCTACAGTAAATACGGTTAAGCTGTCTATACTGATGGTATATATGGTTGGAGTGACCTACCTTGGTGCAATAATAGTTGAAAAGTGTAAGGGAATATTAAAATCTGTCATTTTAGGCGTAAGCATATTAGCTTTGGTATCAGCTTTATTTGTATTGAAATACGCATATAATATTCTTGCTGTCGTGAATGCGCTCTTTAAATGGAATACAGATTTTTCGTGGCTCCATTTTGCTTCAATAATAGGTATTTCTTATTATGCTTTATCTGCTATAGGATATCTTATTGATGTTTATTGGGATAATTACAAGGCTGAACGAAATCCGGTAAATGTTGGGCTTTTTGTATTATTCTTTCCACAGCTGATTTCTGGACCTTTTACAAGATATTCACATATGAAGGGGCAGTTTGATGAACGCACTCAGTTAAAGTATGAGAATGTTACTAATGGCATGAGAAGAATGGCATGGGGGTATTTCAAGAAGCTGGTAATCTCTGAGAGGTTTGGCATCATTGTTAGCACTGTATACGGAAATTATACTAATTATAGTTTTGTAGGAATAGTGGCTGCAACGCTTTGCTATGCGGTTCAATTGTATACGGACTTTTCCGGGTGTATGGATATAATAATGGGCGCATCAATGATGTTTGGGATAGAATTGCCGGAAAACTTCAATGCTCCCTTTTTCTCAGAGTCTATACAAGAATTTTGGCAAAGATGGCATATTACACTTGGAACATGGTTTAAGGATTACTTAATGTATCCTTTGCAGAAGTCAAAGCTATTACAAGGCGTTGGAAAAAAGGCAAAGAAGGTATTTGGAAAGAGAGTTGGTAAAAAAATCCCGTTTTACCTCTCGATGCTAATTCTTTGGATTTTAATAGGAATATGGCATGGTGGAACTGGGTATTATTTTATAGCCTCAGCGGGTATTCCTTGCGTATTGTTGATAATTAGTGATGTGCTTCAACCTGTTTTATCTAAAATGGTTAGCATATTAAGAATTAATATGGAAGCTACTTCATGGCATTGGTTTAGACGAATAAGAACTTTACTTTTGATTTGCATATGCTGGATTGTAGCATGTTCCAATGGTACACATAATGCATTAAATGTGTTTAGACAAATGTTTTCAAGGTTATGGAACTACACTGCGTTTAATACTGCAATGGAAACCTTTGGTTTAAGCACAGTAGATGTGTTGATTATGTCTGTAGGTGTTGTTCTGTTATATATTACAGATAAGTTAATCTATGAAAAAACTACAATCTTTAAGGTGATGGATAATCAGAACTTTATTTTTAGAGTGGTGGTTATCTATGCTGAGGTAATAACTATACTTCTTCATGGTATGGTTGGGTCTTCGGCGTTTATATATTTTCAATTTTGATTTTAGTATGGTGGTTGCTATGAAATGGTTAAAACTAATTTCTGTTATACCGTTAATTTGTTTTCTAGTAATAACAAATATATATCAAGATCCTGCGAATATTTTTCATGACGAAAGTAAAGAGATAGCAGAATCAATTGTTGATGGCCATGCGGCATACAGTGCTACTGGCAATGGGAATGAGAGAGAAGTAAAACATAATTTAATAATGGTTATGCCTGATGAAACTGATTGTATAGCAATTGGACCGAGCTTGGTAATGTGTGTGAATAAAGACATAGTTGGGTCGGATAGCTTTATAAATCTTGGTGTTAGTGGTGCTGATATAAATGATATCTTGGCTCAATTTGGACTTATGGAGATATATGGTAAGAAAACTAAGCGGGTAATTTTGTGTGTTGATTCATATTCTTTTAATGAGAGCATTTATGCTGTCGAGGGGGCTAGAAATGCACCTCTGTGGCCATATACCGAATATATGTTGCAAATACTGAACGGTGAAGAGCCGGTGCCTGTCTATTTCAATGACGGTCAAGATATAAAAGTACAAATGGAACAAGCCTTTTCCATATCATATTTTCAAGCTTCCTGGGATCAAGTAATCCGAAATAGGACATATGCCATGAGTGACAAAAGATGGGGTGTTGTAACGGAGGGGTTTGATGGTTCAAAGCCTTATTATGGTGTTGATGGGAGTTGGACATATGCAGCTAGCTATCAAGCCAATGATATTAATTATGTTCTTCAACAGTGCGCTGGATATGATATAAAAACTGAGTTTGCATATGATAGACATATCAGTGAATATAGCAAGGATGTATTTGAAAAATTGATTGCATATTTGACGAATCAAGGGATAGAAGTAGAACTGTATTTGTGCCCACTAGCCCCAAGCTTGTGGGATAGACTTGAAGTAGAAAAAAGTCATTATGCTATTTTAGATGAACTTACAGAGTTTTCAAAAGAAATGTCAAATAAATATGACTTAAAGATTACGGGGACATATAATCCATACGAGTTAGGAATTAAAGATGAGGACTTTTATGATTCAAGACATGTAAGACGAGAACTAATGGGAGAGTTTTTTGATTTTTACAGTAAGGAATAAAATATTCATGAGAGTATGCTGTGTTTTGAATGACAGATTGAAGGATGTCTCAAACTACATTTTGATTTAGTGGATTTTGAAAGTACAAAACACCTAAAAATGCAGCGAAAATCCTCAAATGTTGTACTGGAAAACATGGATGATTCTTGATGGAGTCATGACCGTAACGGGCTAGGCTGACATATAGATAGTTCATATGCAAGGTTACCTTCAAAGTCACGTTATGTGTTATTAAAGATGCCTTGTTATAGGTATTTCACTCGTTCAGGTGGCAGATATTTTATCAGTGCCTATCGCCAGCGGATGAATTCCTCATCCAGTGAAAGATAGTTACTCAGTTGTCAAGACATAAATCTGAGAGTTTTATAATGAACTGATAAGATTGATATGTTACAAGGAATAAGGGAACTGCATTGCTGGATAGTAGCATTCCGTAGGTAGCTGACGGCCAAGTAAAGAATCACGCCGCCCAAATTTATAGGTATGGACATAGCGTCCAATAGCAGTTCTGGGTTCCTTAATATTATTGTATTGTGTCAGAGTGGCTTCATCATACTTGAAGCTGCAGAATCAGCGCACAATTATGATATGATCTGACCTGCGGGTTTTGGCATCCTTGCTATGACGAATGTCGTTTGCTGAACAATCTGCTTCTAATTGATCCAACTGTCCGGTGTGAAGTGAGCCGTTTCATTTGCAAATGTTTTTTCTACAGTCAGTTTATGTGGTTGAGTATATCTTATAAAGCTTGCGGTGGCGGAAAGGTTTTGACAAGATATGCCCACTTTCATAAATATCACCTAAGCAAAATTAGAGTGGATTAATTCCTGTCGGGATACTGGCTTATCCAATATCGGAATGGTGGCTTTCATAGGGCAGAATATTCATTTCCCTTTACAAAATCAATGTACTACTAATTTTAAACTAGCAGTCCTGATTAGAATTCAATATCTGTAAGTACTCAAATATGAGTACTGTAAAATGAAGGAAATCGTTATTTTACTGGTGATTTCTATATATTTGCTTTTTGACAGTTAAATCATTTTTTCTTTACAGTGCGGCACTTCTTCTGGTCCACTTTGGATCAGGTGAGAAGATCTGCAGGGAAAGCAAGGCTTGTGTCAGACTGATATGCAGCCAGTTCTGTGAGCACGTACTCCAGGGAGTCATAAACCCGGAGACTGTTGGCGTTGGCGGTCTCCACCAGACTGTACTGCAGGGTTTTGTGGGTATTGTCTCCGGTGGGGACGGCTTGTATGGATTTTTTACCCACTCAGAATAAGCGTCAACTTTCGGAGAGAGCACCCACTGACGATAGTTTTTCCAGCTTTTATCCTTGGATTTATCGTAAAGTCCGTCCAGTTCCGAAATGCCTGTGGACTATACAAGTTCTGCATATTTCCGCTTGGCGTGGATCAAATATCCAGTGAGTCGGAGATCGTTTTTCTGCTTCTCTAGGGAATGTTAGACCTGGTAACCATCGTCACCAGTATACCGGAATAGTCCCTGAGAAATTCTCGGGGGTGATCCGTTTTCCTGTTATTCCGGTAATCATAGAGGACGATAGGATATTTTTCTGATTCTCCGGTGCAGTAGACCCACATATAACTTTTGTTGCTAGAACTCCTGCCGTCGCGGATCACACCGAAGGAAGTCTCGTCCGCATGGATCAGACAGAGCCGGTCAGAAGCCTGTGGAGTTCCTCATAGAGAATGTTCAGGTGGATTCCTGTAGCACGCATCAACCAGTTGACCATGGTGTGGTCTCATGAGTTACCCTACTGTCCTTATAACAGCGAGACTGCCGTTCCAGGGGAAGATGATTGTTGTTTTTTCCATTGATGATGGACAGGAATTCTCTTTGCTGAGAGTCTTTGGCTTTCGAGTATAGGAAGGAACCACAATCTCAGAGAGCACCGGATCTTCAGGATCATCTGAGAAGAATTCTGCTTCGTTGAAGACTTCAAAGAGTGAGAGCCGGTGCATCTGATCCGCTTGTTCTGTCTTACGGCCGAAGGAACGCTGGTTCATGAGGGCGATCTGCTCTGTAAGGAGAAGAAATCCATCCCCCTCCCAGAGGAGTCCTTTGATCTTGTCGGCACGCTTGCTACAGAAAAGAAACAGGGTGCCAGGAACCAAGAGCGGCAGATGGTAGAGTAGAGTTGCCGAAAGGGATGGGAATCGTGTTTGTAATACCCGAATCGGGCAATGTAGCGAGAACAGGTGGAGTGATGGGAACGATGTCATGAAGTGCCGACTCGACGTAATTCTCTTTGAGATGGTGCTTTCAGTAGTTGTAGGTATGAATGGTGTAGCCGCTCTGATTGCACCACTGCTTTACGGTGGGATTGCTCTGGACCTGTTCCTTACAGAGCACAGCCCACTGGTCGAGTTTGATCTGCTGCAGCTGTTTTGTAGTGTTCATGACAACCACTTGATATAAGACGAAAAGATATGCGAATATTCTAAGCAACTATTTGATGATATATAATACAGAGCATTATGAAATGTTTCTTGCTGTTGAAGAAATAGGGCTGAAAGAACTTATTCATCGGACGCAAAGGTTGCCAATGCTGGCATTGGCAACAGATTTATATGATATTGGCTACGTGGCGTGGAAAACGGAAGAGACATTATTAGAAGCGATAAATAATGAACCTTTGCTGTATTACCCAGATAGAAGATTTTGTGAACTGGTCAAAGCATACAAACGATTGTTGGTAAATTATTCGCCCACAGAGATCAGTGATACGATATTGGTGAAGGAAGCTGGTTTATATGTCAATACAAATGAATATGAGTCATATGAAATAATTTGGAATAAATTCAAGGCTATTATGAAAGGCGTATTTGAGAATAGTAGGGATATTCAACCAATATTTCAGAGGTTGAACAGGCATTAATAGTAGGGAAATTGGTTGAAATAATTGAAAGACGTCATAGAATAGATATTCCATTGCCGTCAGAAGATTATGAAATCATACAACTTGACACATATGAACAATGGTTGCCACAATGCCCAGTGGTGATACTGTTACCATTTGAGGAGTTTGTTTTTCGCCAATATCATGTTCCTAGTATAAAAAAAGATATGTTTTATCATACGATTGGAATGCAATTCCTGTAATTTTATCTAATTATAAAATAATATTGTATGTTATGATGAAGATTACGAATATCTAAAAAATGTTGATAATAGAGAATAGAGTAATATTCTATTATTTTGAAGGCGCATATGAATTCTTTTATAATGCTCTCAGAAAAAGTAGTAACGATACGATTAATACATTTATGGTAGCGGTTGAAGGAAATACAATATACAAATTTAGAAGAGAATGGAAAGGATTCTTGGGTTTACAAAAAAGAAAGCAATTAGAGTAAATATCAGGATGTAATTGAAAGCGTTCTGCACGTTAGTGCAACGTGCAATAGAATAGTTGATTTGTGATTGCATATTTAAGCAGCAGTAATAGAACAGATATAGGGAGGCTCTGGTGGTGAGGCTAGAACAATTATAGCGGATACAGAAAGTAACTGGAATTATTTTGCAAAATCTCATAAAACTAAGAACAAGGGTTCAAGGCACATCATTATGTGTTATATATGGACGATCGTTGGATACAATGGATGATTATGAACAAAAGATTATTAAGCTATTAGGCTGTATGAAAGATGTATTGCAGTATAGGGCAAACAGTATATTGAATTTAAATTAATAAAAAATAACATGTAAAAAGGAGACTAGAGATGTCATTATTTACAGGAAAAACATTAATGATCACAGGAGGAACCGGATCTTTTGGAAATGCAGTTCTGAACCGATTCCTTCAGACAGACATTGGAGAAATCCGTATTTTTTCTCGTGATGAGAAGAAGCAGGATGATATGCGCCATGAGTATCAAGTGAAGATGCCTGAGGTGGCGGACAAGATTAAATTTTATATTGGAGATGTGAGAGATTTGAACTCTGTACGGGCTGCCATGCCAGGAGTGGACTATATTTTCCATGCAGCTGCCTTAAAGCAGGTACCGTCCTGTGAATTCTTTCCTATGGAAGCAGTGAAGACGAATGTTATCGGAACAGATAATGTTCTGACTGCAGCAATTGAAGCTGGTGTAGAATCAGTGATATGTCTTTCTACAGATAAGGCTGCATATCCTATCAATGCCATGGGTATTACAAAGGCGATTGAGGAAAAGGTAGCAGTGGCGAAATCCCGAAATTCCGGAAAGACCAAGATTTGCTGTACCCGTTACGGCAACGTAATGTGTTCTCGCGGATCTGTAATCCCTCTGTGGATCGATCAGATTAAAGAAGGTAATCCGATTACTGTGACAGAACCATCCATGACCCGTTTTATTATGAGTCTGGAGGAAGCGGTGGATCTTGTACTTTTCGCATTTGAGAAGGGAGAGAATGGAGATCTGTTGATTATGAAGGCTCCGGCTTGCACAATCCAGACACAGGCAGAAGCAGTATGTGAGCTGTTCGGTGGTAAGAAGGAAGATATTAAGGTAATCGGTATTCGACACGGCGAGAAAATGTATGAGACGCTGCTTACGAATGAGGAGTGTGCAAAAGCAATTGACCTTGGAGGTTTCTATAGAGTACCTGCGGACAACCGTGGCCTGAATTACGATAAGTATTTCAAAGATGGTGATGCAAAGAGAAATACACTCACGGAATTCAACTCTAATAATACGAAACTGCTGAATCTGGAAGAGACGAAGGCAACGATTGCAAAGCTTGCTTATATTCAGGAAAGGCTGGCGGAGGATTAAAAATGTTTGATTTTAAGTGGAAAGAGAATGGATCAATCAAACTGTTGATTATAGTTGGGACAAGACCGGAGATTATCCGCCTGGCAGCAACCATTAAGCGTTGTAGGGAATATTTTGACTGCTGCGTAGCACATACCGGGCAAAACTATGATAAGAATCTGAACGACATTTTCTGGTCTGATTTTGAGCTGGGTGGACCGGATGTCTGGATGAATGTCGTAGGAGAGAATCTGGGACAGACCTGTGGAAATGTTATTGCGAGAAGTTATGAACTGATGACAGAGATTAAGCCGGATGCTCTATTGGTACTTGGAGATACGAACAGCTGTCTGTCAGCCATTTCCGCAAAAAGGCTTCATATTCCCATTTTCCATATGGAAGCCGGAAACAGATGCAAGGATGAGTGCCTTCCGGAAGAGACGAATCGTAGAATTGTGGATGTGATTTCGGATGTGAATCTGCCGTATTCTGAACCGGCCAGAAAATACCTGCATGAGATGGGTATGCCTAAGGAGAGAACTTATGTAACAGGATCTCCGATGGCAGAAGTGTTGCATGGTAATCTTGACAAAATAGAAGCATCGGACGTGTTGGACAGACTGGGCTTGCAGCCGGATAAATATATTCTGTTGTCAGCGCATAGAGAAGAAAATATTGATACAGATAAGAATTTTACTTCTCTGTTTGAAGCAATTAATGCATTGGCAGAAAAGTATGATATGCCGATTCTCTATTCCTGTCATCCAAGATCCAGGAAGAAGCTTGAGTCCAGTGGATTTAAATTAGATCCCCGCGTAAGGGTAAATGAACCGTTAGGATTTAATGATTACAATAAACTTCAGATGAATGCATTGGCGATCGTATCTGACTCCGGTACATTGCCGGAGGAAAGCAGCTTTTATCTGTCAATCGGACATCCTATTGCAGCGGTATGCATTCGGACTTCCACAGAGTGACCGGAGGCACTGGAATCCGGGAACTTTATATTAGCTGGAATTACGACACAGGAACTTCTGCAGGCAACGGGTATGGCAATTGATATGAAACAGAAAGGTATTTTAGGAAAGCCGTGCCCGGATTATACGGATGAGAATGTATCTATGAAGGTAGTGCGGATCATACAGGGCTATGTAAATGTCGTGAACAAGATGGTATGGAGAAAAGAGCAGTAACGAAAAGAGAGAGTACGGAGATAACTGATGAATATATTAGTTACAGGTGCTAAGGGGATGGTAGGAACTGCCCTCGTCAATAACCTGAAAAATATCAAAGAAAATAAGAACAGAACCAGACCGAACATTCATGTCGATGAAATCTATGAATATGATATACAGTCGACAGAAGCGGAATTGGATGCTTATTGCAAGTCAGCTGATTTTGTATTCCATCTGGCAGGAGTAAACCGCCCGGAGAATCCGGAAGATTTTATGCGGGGGAACTTTGGATTTACATCGAAGCTACTTGATACGCTTAAAAAGTATGGGAATAAAGCGACAATCATGCTGTCGTCTTCCATTCAGGCAACATTGGCCGGAAGATTTGGAGATTCCGAATATGGTCGTTCAAAGAAGGCGGGAGAAGAGCTTTTCTTTCAATATGCGAGAGAGACCGATGCCAAAGTTGCCGTGTATCGTTTTCCTAATCTGATGGGACATAGCAGACCGAAGTATAATTCTGCGGTCAGTACCTTCTGTTGGGCTGTTGCGAACGATGAAGAATTTACGGTAAACGACAGAGCAACAGAACTGGAATTACTGTACATAGACGATCTGATAGAAGGTATGTTTGATCTTATGGAAGGTAAGGAGCAGCGTTGCGAGTTTAACGGTGTTGATACTGTACTGAAAGATGATGGACGGTATTGCTGTGTACCGGTAACACATAAGGTTACTTTAGGCGAGATCGTGGATCTGCTACAGGAATTTAAGCAACAGCCGGTGTCGTTACTCATGCCGGAAATGCCGGAGGGTTCTTTTGCAAAGAAATTGTTTTCCCTGTATCTTACTTATTTACCGACGGAAAAATTCAAATATCAGTTGAAGATGAATGAGGATTCGAGAGGCTCCTTTACAGAACTGATTCACACGGTGAATTGTGGACAGGTATCCATTAATATCAGTAAGCCGGGAATCACAAAAGGTCAACATTGGCACAACAGTAAGTGGGAACAGTTTATTGTAGTGTCCGGCCATGGACTGATACAGGAACGGAATATCAATACCGGAGAAAAAATCGAATTCGAAGTATCCGGAGATCAGATTGAAGCAGTATATATGATACCGGGATGGTCCCATAATATTATAAATCTGTCTGAAACGGAAAATCTGATAACCGTTATGACCTGTAATGAAATATTTGATCCGGGACATCCGGATACATTTTTTGAACCGGTGTAGAAAAATGAATTATTAGTATGGAATGACAGAAACGAATCATGAAATACAGGAGGGCAAAGAAAAAATGAAAGAACGGGAAATTGATTTGCTGGATATGATAGCAGATATATTGTCACATTGGAGAGGATTACTGATAGCAGTAGTTCTGGGAGCAGTTCTGATGGGGGCATTCAGCTATACGAGATCTTATCAGAATGCACAGAATATGCAGCCACAGGAGGCAGAAGATGCATCTGAGGGTGAGATGGCTATGGAAGAACAGTTGGCACAATTAAGAGAAAGTCTGGATGACAGTCAGCTGGCAGCGGTATTGACGACTGTTGATGATGCAAAAGAATGTGCGTTGAAGAAGCAATATGTGCAGGATTCTATCTATATGCAGTTAGATCCTATGAACGTTGCACAGGAGGAACTGGTTTACAATATTCAGGAAAAAGATGAAAATGGATCTCAGCGCCTGGGAACAATCTATAGAAATACCCTTAACAGTGTCGGATTGTACGACTGGATAGAACAACAGACCGGACTGGAAGCTGCATATGTAGGGGAACTGGTCTCTGTCAGCGTGGATTCCGGTTTGACGCTTACCAATGGGGAGCCCTTGACTATTGGAGGAAGCGATAGTCTGAAAATAATAATCCGAGGAGTCGATGCAGAGTCTTGCGGGAAAATTGCAGAAGCGGTAAAGACTTATATAGAACAGCAACAGGAAAATTTGAACACCCGGTTGGGAAGTCATGAATTGGTGTTGCTTTCTGAAGTGTCTGGCAACATAATGAACATGGATGTGATGAATCAACAGACAGTTTACAGAAATTTGATTTATGGCCTGGAAACAACCATTGCCGCTGCAAAAGCAGCATTTTCAGAAGACCAAAAACAGTATTATACGCTTCTGATGAAGGAAAACGGTTTGGAAGATACGACAGACGCAGAACAGAGCATTGTGGAAGAGGAGCAGCTGGTTCCGGAAAATCCTGCGGTAAGCAAGAAATATGTGGTGCTGGGAGCTGTCCTGTTCGCCTTTATATATGCTGCGGTCCTGTGTATGGGGTATATTTTTAACAGTCGAATTCGTGTAAACGATGGATTGCAGGATCTATATGGTATTCCTCAGATTGGCGTGGTGGTAAAAGATTCCAAGAAAAAGCTGTTCCTGGATAGATGGGTTAACGGTTTACGACATTACGGCAAGCGCGAATTTACTGCAGAGCAGTCCATGGAGCTGGCGTTCGCAGCGATAAAGATAGCAGCTGCCAAGAACGGACAGAACAATATCTGCCTGATGGGATGCAATCTGGGGGCCGGAGCGGACAAGGTATGTGAAGGACTTAAGGCTGCTCTGGAAAAGGAAGACCTTAGCGTTACAATACTGAATAACGTGCTGTATGATGCCGAAGCTATGGAGAAAGTAAGTGCAGCCCAGGGAGCGGTTCTGGTAGAAAAGGCAGGATCGACCTTGTATAATGAGATTGTTGCAGAATTAGAGTTACTGAAACGACTGGAGATTCCCGTACTTGGTGGAATCACGGTAGAATGATAAGGAAGTATTAGCATATGTGTGGAATTGTAGGATTTACAGGAAATAGACAGGCAGCACCGATCCTTCT
>ERZ1034976.2869-NODE-2869-length-11357-cov-17.912847_pt1 | contig 11357 bp, 8 predicted proteins | sample MGYA00520623_ERZ1034976 | MGnify/ENA primary metagenome ERZ1034976 (study PRJEB33766, sample SAMN09781774) | gut metagenome | biome: gut microbiome | host: Homo sapiens | place: Madagascar | study: EMG produced TPA metagenomics assembly of the PRJNA485056 data...
TATCCATGCTGGAAACACTCTTATCCAACCGCACCGTCAGCGTGCTCTGGGAGGCTCTTCCCCGCATCCTCTCGGCGGGCCTCACCATGACCATCCCCCTCACCCTCGTCTCGTTCACCTTGGCGATGGTACTGGCAGTGGCTGTGGCGCTGGTGCAGTACGCCCGGGTGCCGGTGCTGAGCCAACTGGCCCGGTTCTACATCTGGGTCATCCGCGGCACGCCGCTGCTGGTGCAGCTTTTCATCATCTTTTACGGCCTGCCCAGCGTGGGCATCATGCTGGACGCTTTCCCGGCGGCAGTCATCGCCTTTGCCTTCAACGAGGGCGCATACTGCGCCGAGACCATGCGCGGCGCACTCGAGAGCGTGCCGCAGGGCCAGCTGGAAGCCGGCTACTGCGTCGGCATGAGCTGGTGGCAGATCATGCGCCGCATCGTGCTGCCGCAGGCCCTGCGCACCGCCGTGCCTGCCCTCTCCAACTCCCTCATCGGCATGATAAAGGACACCTCTCTGGCCTCCAACATCACGGTAGCGGAGCTGTTCATGGCCGGCCAGCGCGTCGCCGCCCGCACCTACATCTTCCTGCCCATCTACTGTGAGGTGGCTGTGGTGTATCTGCTGTTCTGTACCGTCATCACCAAGCTGCAAGGGCTGCTGGAACGCCAGCTCAACGCCCACGGCTTCCAGTAAGAAAGGAGTGTGGCTGTTATGGCAATGTTAGAGATACGCGGCGTCCACAAATCCTTCCATACTTACGCAAAGCCCGGCGTCCATCCCGGCGTCTTTGGCCGCGCCCCCAAGCCGACCAGCAGTCTGGACGTACTGCGCGGCGTCGATTTGACGGTGGAAAAGGGCGACGTCGTGGCCATCCTTGGCCCTTCCGGCTCAGGCAAGACCACCCTGCTGCGTTGTCTCAACTTCCTTGAGACGGCGGACGCAGGCAAGCTCACCTTCGACGGCGAGACATTCGACCTCGCCCACGCTGACCGCGCCAGCATCGCGCGGCTGCGCCGCAAGACGGCTTTCGTCTTCCAGAACTACAACCTCTTCCGCAACAAAACGGCCCTGCAGAACGTCACCGAGGGCCTCATCGTTGCCCGGAAGATGCCCAAAGCGGAGGCCGATGCCGTCGGCATGAAGATGCTGGAAAAGGTCGGCCTCGCTGACCGGGCCGACTACTACCCCCGTCAGCTGTCGGGCGGTCAGCAGCAGCGCGTGGCCATCGCCCGCGCTCTCGCCTCCGGCCCGGAGATCATCTATTTCGACGAACCCACCAGCGCCCTCGACCCGGAATTGACCGGCGAGGTGCTGGCCGTCATGCGGCAGCTGGCACAGGAGGGCATGACCATGCTGGTCGTCACCCATGAGATGGGCTTTGCCCGCAACGTCTCATCCCGCACCGTCTTTATGGAAAACGGCGTCGTGGTCGAGGAAGCCCCCTCGCAGGAGTTCTTCGCCCATCCCAAAGAGGCAAGGACCCGTGAGTTCCTTCAGAAAATTTCCCATACTGAATAAGAAAGGATCATCACCTATGAAACGCAGAACCTTTATTTCTCTCATGAGCGTCATGGCCGCTGCCGGTGTTCTCTCGCTGGCTGGCTGCTCTTCCAACACTTCTGCCTCCACTGCTTCCAGTACCGCTGCTTCTGCTTCCGCTGCTGCCGCCAACAAGCTGGAGACCATCCAGTCCAACGGCAAGCTGGTCATCGCGCTGGAAGGCGCATGGCAGCCCTGGAGCTTCCACGATGAGAGCGACACCCTCGTGGGCTACGACGTCGAAGTCTCCCGTGCCATTGCCGAGAAGCTGGGCGTCGAGCCCGAGTACGTCGAGAGCGACTGGGACAGCCTGTTTGCCGGTCTGGATGCTGGCCGCTACGACCTCGTCTGCAACGGCGTCGAAGTCACCGAAGAGCGCGCCAAGACCTACGACTTCACCACTCCCTACGGCTACATCCACACCGCCCTCGCCGTCCGCAAGGATAACGAGGACATCAAGAGCTTCGAGGACCTTGCCGGCAAGACCACGGCCAACAGCCTCGCTTCCACCTACATGGAGCTGGCCGAGAGCTACGGCGCGACCGTTCAGGGCATCGACACGCTGGAAGAGACCATCCAGCTGCTGACCGCTGGCCGCATCGACGCCACCCTGAACGCCAACGTCTCCTTCTACGACTACCTGAACGTCCATCCGGACGCCGACTTCAAGCTGGTCGCCCAGACCGAAGATGCTTCTCACGTTGCGATCCCTATCGTCAAGAGCGAAGACTCTTCCTTCCTCGACGCCCTCAACAGCGCCATCGACGAGCTGCGCGCTGACGGCACCCTCAAGGAGCTGGGCGAGAAGTATTTCGGTCAGGATATTTCTTCCGAGAATTAACTTTTTGTTTTGATTGTCAGCGAAGCATCAGAAGTGCATCATGGTCTATCCCGTAGGCGAAACCGCAAAGCTTCTGGGAGTCGTCAAAAATATCCGGGAAGAAGATCTTCCCGAGCGCTTCCGTGCCGAACTGCGCGGTGTCCCGGAAAACAAATAAGAATATTGACGAAGGGGGCAGATGCCATGCAGCACCTGCCCCCCCTTTTTGTTATAAATATCTTCCGGTAATACTCTCCGAATTTTCCTGGACCTCCTCCGGCGTGCCTGTTGCCACGACGCGGCCGCCGCTCTCGCCGCCGCCCGGCCCCATGTCGATGACATAGTCCGCGTTGCGGATGACATCAAGGTCGTGTTCGATGACAACGACCGTTGCGCCGTTGTCCAGCAGGGCTTGGAACACCCGCAGCAGCACCTGCACGTCCAGCGGGTGGAGGCCGATGCTGGGCTCATCGAAAACGAACACCGAGTCGGTCTGGGTGCGGCCGATCTCGCTGGCCAGCTTGAGGCGCTGGGCCTCGCCGCCGGAGAGGCTGGGCGTCTCTTCGCCCAACGTCAGGTAGCCCAGACCCAGCTGCTGCAATGTCTGCAGGCGCTGGCTCACTGTCTTCATCCCGCCGCAGAACTCAAGGGCGGAATTGACGTCCATATCCATCAGCTGCGGCAAAGAGGCTGTCTGCTCCGCCTCGTTGGTCAGCTTCACGCCGTAAGCCGCCCGCGCGTAGCGGGAGCCCCGGCAGTCGGGGCAGACGATGTTCACATCCGGCAGGAACTGCACGTCCAGGCTCACCTCACCGGTGCCGTCGCAGCCGGGGCAGCGCAGACTGCCAGTATTGTAGGAAAAATCGCTAGCCTTGAAGCCCTTTTGCCTGGCGTCCGGAGATTTGGCATAGAGCTTCCGCAGCTCGTCGTGGACGCCCGCGTAGGTCGCCACGGTAGAGCGCACATTGATGCCGATGGGCGTCGCGTCGATGAGCTTGACGTGCGCGATGCCCTCGGCGCGAATCTCCCGGATATGTGCCGGGAGGGCGCTGCCGTTTATCTTTGCTTCCAGCGCCGGCACGAGGCTTTCCAGCACCATCGTCGTTTTGCCGGAGCCGGACACGCCCGTTACCACGGTGAGCCGCCCCTTGGGAATGTCCAGCTCCAAAGGCTTGACCGTGTGGATGCTGCCGGTGGAGAGATGGATAGCCCCCTCTGCGAACATCTCTCCTTCCCTGGCACACCGGCGCAATTTCGTCTCAGCTTTTCCGGAGAGGAACGGCCCGATCTGGGACTCCGGCTTTGCCTCCAAATCATCTATCGTCCCTTCGGCAATGACATGTCCACCCTTGACTCCCGCTTCCGGCCCCATCTCGATCACCCAGTCGGCCTCTTTCAGGATCTGGGTGTCGTGGTCCACCAGAATGACCGAGTTGCCGTCGGCCACGAGGTCGTGCATCACACCGGTCAAGCCCACGATGTTCGACGGATGCAGGCCGATGGACGGCTCATCCAGCACATAGAGCACGCCGGTGGTGCGGTTGCGGACGGCCCGGGCCAGCTGCATCCGCTGGCGCTCACCGGTGGAAAGGGTCGAGGCCGAGCGGTCAAGCGTCAGATAACCCAGACCTAAGTCCATCAGCCGCTTGGCTGTACTTTCGAATGCCTCACAGATGCTCTCCGCCATCGGGCGCATCTCTTCCGGCAGGCTGCCCGGCACGCCCTTCACCCACTCCACGAGGGCTTCCAGCGTCATCTGGCAGGCTTCGTCCAGCGAGATGCCCCGCAGCTTCGGCGCACGCGCCGCCGCTGAGAGCCGTGAGCCGTGACACTCGGGGCAGACATCTTCCCGCAGGAACTTTTCCACCCGCTTCATGCCCTTGTCATCCTTGACCTTTGCAAGAGCATTTTCTACAGTGTAGACGGCATTGTAATAGGTAAAGTCCAGCTCGCCGGCCTGATTCGAGTTCCTGGCGTGGTAGAAGATATGCTTTTTCTCTGCTGGACCGTGGTAGACGATGTCCTTTTCCTGTTCGGTCAGGTCGCGGAACGGCACATCCGTCCTCACGCCCATCTCCCGGCAGACGTCTGTCATCAGCGACCACATCAGGCTGTTCCACGGGGCCACTGCGCCGCCGTCGATGGTCAGCGAGTCGTCCGGCACCAGCGACGCGATGTCCACCGTCCGGACACTGCCTGTGCCGCTGCACTTCTGGCAGGCACCTTGAGAGTTGAAAGCCAGCTCCTCCGCCGACGGCGCATAGAAATACGCACCGCACTCCGGGCAGACCAGCTCCTTGCCCGCCGCAACAGCCAGCGTCGGCGGGATGTAATGCCCGTTCGGGCAGCGGTGGCTTGCGAGGCGGGAGTACATGAGCCGCAGGCTGTTCAGCAATTCCGTGCCGGTGCCGAAGGTGCTGCGGATGCCCGGCACGCCCGGCCGCTGGTGCAGTGCCAGCGCCGCCGGGACATACAGCACCTCTTCCACCGAGGCTTTCGAAGCCTGGGTCATCCGGCGGCGGGTGTAGGTGGACAGCGCCTCCAGATACCGGCGGGAGCCTTCGGCATACAGCACCCCCAGCGCCAGCGAGGATTTACCCGACCCCGACACGCCCGCAATGCCCACGATCTTGTTCAGCGGGATGTCCACGTCGATGTTTTTCAGGTTGTGTACCTTTGCCCCGCGCACGAGCATTTTGTCTATCATTCTGGTTTCCCTTCCCTTTGGCTTTTTTTCGCCAGATGAATTCCATGTTCTCTGTTTTAGTATACGATCTCACCCTCTCGCAGTGCGCCCACCAGCGTCAGGTGGACTGCCAGATGCAGGATAGGGTCGTCCTCCATGCTGTCCAGAGCCGCCCGCATTTCCTCTACCGTCCAGGTGGTGCGCTCCTGCGTGGACTTCTTGGGGCTGTCCACAAGAACAGGACTTTTGACAAGAATGCCCCATTCCACGGCATACTGGAAGTCTGTACCCAGCAGCCGATGCACCTCGTGGATGGTCGTGCCGGAAAGGAACCGCTGCTTCTGCTTTTCGGTCAATGCCTGCTTCTTTCCCTCGATATACGAACCGCAGGGCGTTTTGCTCAGGGTCGTGTAGAGGTTTTCCATGTGGTAGGGCTTGAGCTTCTGCATCTCCATGCTGCCGATATAGGGGATAATAAGGTTCTGGATGGTGGAAAGGTTGGATTCGTAGGTCTTGGGTGCCCACTTGTGCTTGCTGCACTGCTTGGGCAGCCAATCCATGAGGAACTCTGCTACCGTTACCGAGGACGGGATCAGGAAAGTGCCAGCCGCCAGTTCATGTTCGATCTGCTTTTTTCGGTTTGTTGCCTCCTCCTTGGTGGGAAAGCTCTCCCATTTGTCGCAGCTCTTGCCGTGCTCATCTTCGTAGGTGTAGCGGACGCTGTAAGAGTTGCCGCGCTTCGTAATATATGCCATACTGTTTGCCTCCTTATCAAGCTGCCCGGTTGAGCCACGCATCGAAACTGTCCTTCGGTACACGGATGCTTCCGCCTACCCGCAGGACACGGAATTCGGTGGTGCTGTTGCAAAGGTTGTAAGCAGAGCGCTGGCTGATGGCCAGCATCCGCGCAATCTCTTCCACCGTGTACACCAGCTTCGTGTTTTCCGGGTTGTCAGTCGGAGACTTGACGGCATTGGTTCGAGTGACCACCTCCATTGTAGTGGAATTCGAGTCCTTTTGCAAGAAGTTATTCGTATAATTTTTGAATTTCACATCTTTGGTCATGTCAGGCCGATTCAAATTCATAGGCAGACCTCCAATTCCTTGTATGAAAAGCTGTGGGGCGAGGTGTCAAAGGTGCTACGGGAGCTTTCCGAGCTGGTGGCAAAGTAAGACGAGGGCGGCAAACTCCTTAATTGGAGCTTGCCGCCCTTTTTCACTTAGGACCATTATGGCCCCAAGTGACACTAATGAGAAACATCATAATATGATTATATTTCCGCTATTTATGGATGCACAGAGTTTTTCAATGCAGGAAATAATATCTTTGGCTTCTCTTTTTCCTACATTAACATTATTGTGTACGATGTTATTGCGTATTTTTCTATACTTCTTTACTTTGTAAAGAGCTTCTTCATCTTCAGCATTATTCGTGTTTAACAAATTTAGGGATTCCATCAGAGAGATCCTTACAAAGTCGTACTTTCTGGATAAAGTTATTTCTAAAAACCTAAATGCCGCAATAACGGCAGCATTGTATTCACCCTTGTCAAACAGCCTCAAATAATCCTTTTCGGCTTTCGGTTCGTTTTTCTTGCCGTTATTGTGCGCTTGTAAAAAATCATTTAATGTATCCACAAAATGCTTGTTATCACCATATAAATTATATTTGAAAAGATGTAGACTTTGTAAATCAAATGGCAAACTATCCGATTGATCTTCATCTACAATCAATATAGATAGCTTGTTCTTGCTCATTATGTTTCCTAATTCCCACATAATATTTGCGTTGTTACCAGAGAGATCAACAATGGTCATTGAAGCTTTTGAAATCAGAGCGTCAGTCTTTCGTGTTATAATTTCGCCTGGCATTATAGTTTCGTCTAATGATATGGGAGAAATACCGTTATTGTATAATACAGGATATAGCAAATCTTTAAGAAAGGATAATCTTTGATATGGTGCTGAAATATAACAAAGTCTATTATCCGTCTCTGGCATTTTTAATTCTTCGGAAGCCTTCTCGTTTGTGAACACCATTTGTTCGGGGAGCTTTTCATCAATAACTTGCTTAATCTCAGAAAAAAACTCATCCAAAATATCAGGATAGTCGGCTTTGTCACCCGGAAGATTTATAACTTTAATATTTCTTCTCTCAAAACGTGCTATTTCTATGGGGCTGGCATCTACTAAAACTACATAAGCAGGAGTGCTTAGTTTCCCGAGGCGGGAACCAATAATTTGCCACAGTGTTCTAATATCGCCGTCGTCAAAACTATATCCTATAAGTAATAGCGTTTTAGTAATAAATAGGTTGGATATGTATGTTGATAAAATTTTGTTTTTATCAACATATATATCATAATCGTATTCGGTTATTACCATTCTTTCAGGATGATTAAAATCTCCATGCAGTTTAATAAGTTTAGTTCTTTCATGTGTGCTTATTGGAAGGCGCTCCTCTGAAACTACCATCGAAAAAGGAATGTGTTTCTCATTTAATGTTTGTTCAATGAGGAAATCAAAATTTGTCGTGCAAATAGTATCAAAATAAAGATTGCAAAATGTCCGATGTGTTTTTCCCGGCTTTAGATCATTAACATAGAGTTCTCTTGCCAAAAGTTCAATGAGCTTAGTCCTTGAAAACTCACTTTCAAACAACGATAATGCGTCAATGGCATTCGTATAAGTGTAATTGGGAATGTATGTTGCCACTTTTTTCCCGAGCCCTTCCCAATCTAAAATGCTCGCACCCTCTGGGGCAATAGCATTTTTTGAAAAGCCTGCCCCAACAAACGGAATAACTCTATTATCAATAAAATCTTCTTGTAATGTCTTAGGAATGTATTTCAAATATTTTCCGCTCATTGGTATTCCTCCGTTGCCCGCTTTTTAATAATTCTATCTCTTGCGTGCCTGTTCGTCAACTAAAGACTGGGTGTAGTAATACACTGGGGACAGGATTCACTAATCTTTTGCGACATTTATGTCCCCAGGCAGGCATGGTAAAATAGAGATAGAAAGAATAAAGGAGGTTTTGATGATGAAGATACTGCTGAAAATATTGGTTGCGCCCTTCGTTCTGGCGCTGTCCCTTCTGGCGGTTCTGGTGGTGTTTCTGTTTGATATTTGTGCCTTCCTGTTGACGATTGCCTCCGTGATTCTGGCGGTGCTGGGTATCGCCCTCTTTTTCACGCCGACACCCATCGGCGGGATTGTATTTCTGTTCCTCGCCTTCCTCCTTTCGCCGTATGGGCTGCAAGCGGCGGCGTGCTCTCTGCTTTGGGCACTGGACGGAGGGAAATTCACTCTGTATCGGTTTCTGACAAGTTAACTTCGGGTCAGCATGGTCCGAAGCGGGAAAGGGTGGCTTGAGGCCACCCTTTCCTGCTTTATTCTATATCTACATACGAAAAAGATTGCGGGGCAAGTGTGATATTGTAATCTAATAAATCTCGTGGAGGATCAAATATTTCCACTTTTCCTAATTCATAGGCGTATGCTGTTTTGCACCCATGAAAATATTCCCGATATTTTTTTCTGCTAATGCCCGCGTTACTTTTAGTCTGTTCCCATAAGGTGGAGGGAGCTGCACAAATAGTCCCCAGTATTTCAACTTTTGCCACTACTTTCATTACCGGAGATGTGCTATATACAAGTAGAACAGAACTGTTACTGCGTGCTAGCCGTTTACGATATTCATATTTTTTTGTACCAGCCAATATCCTATCAACATATTCTGGTTTTATTGATAATAGAATCGCCTTCAAAATTAAATCCTCATCATTCTACATACTTAATTTCCGTCTCAGAATCGTGCATAATCTGATTATATTGTTCATCACTCAATTTCATAAACGATCTAGGCCCCCTTGGAGCACACACAATGTCATGGTCCCAAAGGTAGCCCAATGTTAATCTTTTGCTCAGGCTTTTGACAAATATAAATTTTAAAACTTTTAAATTACGCCTATGATCACGCCAAAAGCCTTTCAATTCTTCGGTAGAAAAGACACTTCGATTCTGACAGATACTAAGCAGTTCCTCCTGAGAATGAATATTGCTAATAATTTCATCCACCATAGCGACTGTTGTAACAACCGAAGTATATTTTTTATTTGAACCTTCGGGGCCTGTTCGATAAAACAGAATTAGATCACCGGGCTTTACACCATTTCCGGGAGCCCACGAGATATAGACCTTTTGTAATGCATACCTATGAGGTTCTCTTCCGAGAAAATCAATTTTATTCTCATTGTTCAGTTTGGAATCCGGGAGTAGTGTGGTGTGATATTGTGGGAAAATCGGCAAAATATACTTATTGCAATCATACTGAATGTTGGGAAAGTTTTTGCGAAAAGAAATATTATGATCAAAATCTTTCATCCTTTTTACTAAAACTTGTTCTTCTTTCCCGTTTCCAATTTTTGCTCCATATTCAGTGAAGCCCCACCTTTTCAGTAATGCAGCCAAAGCGGACAGTTCTTCTCTATCTGTATAGAGTGTTACATAAATTTCGTCAACATTGCGTTGTAAGGCATTGTCAAAAATAATTTTAACAAAACGCTCACCCAACCTAAATCCGGTAGATTCAACTTTAAATGTTCCTACTTTTAATCTGCGCATCGGTTTAAAGGGAGGAACAATATCTGAGTAATTCTCATCGACACCTTCTGTTTTTAAGTAGAGGAATCCCAGTACTTTTCCAGCATCCGTATTACATATGTAAGCTTCTTCATCGCACTTGCGAGCAAACCACTTATCAAATCCTGGATAAGCGATACGGAAACTGTCAAAGAAAGAATCGGTTAAATCAACATTTCCGAAATAGGTTTTTTCAACGGCAAGCATTTTATATTCAATGAGACTTGGGTTTTCAGCCGTCGCTGCACTGATAAATGCATTTATTGAAAAAACTCTGTCACTCAAACCTAGCTTTATAGCTTTATTTCTTAGTCTCCGATCCTCCGTGATTAGTATGTCAACTCTGTTTGAATATACTTCAAACAATAGGCAATCATCAATCATGTCATTTTGCGATTTTTCCGGAATTCCGATCAATTCTAAAAAAGAATCGTCTGGTTCCTTAATGGTTTTGATTACCTCATATGATTCCAGCTTTACCGAAATAGCCTCTTGCGTTTCTGGATCTCGATATTTTTTTATTTCGGATATAGAGTATGGATGGATTACTTTATCATATTTTAACTTATCCAACCATCGAAAAAGGTGGCCAATACTATAATTGGAAACACGCTTGTTTTCTCTATGGATGATTATATTTGTGTCAAGCAAAGCTCTCATAATTTGGGGCCCCTTTCTATATAAGATAAGCAACTCGTAATATCAGTTTCATCAAAAAGCATATGATGAACATACAGATTACAATTTATGCTTGTAGCAATCTCATGTGCCTTTTCGTGTTCTGCTTTTTGTAAAAGTAAAATTTGACTTTCGGAATACTCTTTTTTATCTCGCATCGACAAATTTTTTATAATTTGTGAGGACGAGGCCTCTAGCAAAAGTATGGTTTCTATTTCCAGATCATAGAACACCCTACTCGGCAAAGTATCAACATTACCATTTATGTCAAATATGCAAAAATGTCCGGCAAGAATAATACTAGGGGTCGATTTCAGAAGTTGCTTGACTTGTGAGGCCAAAATATTCTGATTAGCATCTTTGTCTCTAACCACTTTATTTGCTCCATAAGTTTCACCGTTGACCGCACTAATGAGATCACCGGCAGAAAAATCTGGGATTTTTAATGCAGTTGACAATTTATTACATAATATGCTTTTCCCTACACCGTAAGTCCCGGCAACAAATATCGTCCCCATATGTATAGCCCCCGTTTAACGATCCTTTATTGTATATATTTTACATCAAAATCAAGTTGGAGTCTATCGTGTTTTTGACAAATATCTTATGTTCGGGCCATGTTGGCCCGAAGTCGGGGCGGTCTGAATGGGCTGCCTCTTTCTTATGGAAGGGAGGGATGATTTTTGGCTACCACAACTTTGTTACAGCGCCATGCGGGTGAAAGCGAAACGATTGCCGAGGCCATCCGGGATTGTCTGGACTAGAGCGATTTTTATTTGTCGGAGAGTAAGTGCACGGTTTCTGCACGGTTTCAAAACGTGCAGAGGGTGCTTTTTGTTGCAAAATCCGACAAAGGGTGCAGAAATTACCGGGTGAAAAATCACGTTGCCTTGATTAAAAGCTGCGATGACTCGAAACTTCCAGAAATTGAGACGAACTGGCGGCTTGCTCTCTTAATCAGTGGGCCCAGGGTTCGAGTCCCTGGAGGTGCACC
>ERZ1034976.2882-NODE-2882-length-11319-cov-7.242099_pt1 | contig 11319 bp, 13 predicted proteins | sample MGYA00520623_ERZ1034976 | MGnify/ENA primary metagenome ERZ1034976 (study PRJEB33766, sample SAMN09781774) | gut metagenome | biome: gut microbiome | host: Homo sapiens | place: Madagascar | study: EMG produced TPA metagenomics assembly of the PRJNA485056 data...
TTATCAACATTTCTGATTGATTACCCTCATAACCTATAATTTTGTCAACATAGCTGTCGTTTCTATTTCCTGTTCCTGTCTCACTACCAGTAGTTGCTCCACTTAGTGTACTACCAGTACTATCTGTACCAACATTGTGTGTGGCATTTGTCAAATAGTCGTTACTCTCAAGTCCATTAATACCGCCCTGTGGTGTGTCACTGTAATAGCTCCAAGTATCGGTACTTCCGTTAGCGTTAGTTTGGCTGCTGTTAGTCTCATTTCTATTAGAAGTTTTGCTCTCGCTTTCTGTGCCTTCATGCGTTACGATTCTATCTACGCTAACTAAAGGCTTAATTTTTAGCAGCTCACTCTGATAAAGCTGATTATAATAAGGCATTATATTTTTCATTTTATCAGATAGAAACAGTTTCCATCTGCCCACAGTTTCACAACAAATCTCTCGAGTATAGTAATGTCTTAAAATCTTTTTACAAAGCTCCGTTCTATAATTTTCATCAAAAATAGGAAAGTCGCTAAAAATCTTGCTCCAAGACTTATTCAGTACATCTTCAATGTCATTAAATCCTGTCGACTCTGTTAAATTTGCACTTGTTTCACAAATAAATCTAACTTGTGTTGTATATTTACTCATCGTCATCCTCCTTCCTGTCATCATTCTGATTGAATACATCACGGAAGTGACAGCTTATCTGAGTACCAAACATTCTGTTAATCTGCTCACATGCCTGCTGCCGTGCAAATTCTCGAGAATATCTATTAGCCAATACACCACCTTGAAGTCTTTGCACTTCATCCTTAATCATTCGCTCTTTTTTCTGCACGCTAATGTTTGATACGCCCAAGTAAGTCAGCGCTTCATTCCACAGATTAACTTTTAACTCATATAGCTTATCAGCAACAAAGGGCGCCCCTGTTGTGAATACACCAAAAGAGCTTCCGTCGCCATCCATAAAATCATTACTAGCAAAAATAACAGGCTGGTTTCCATCATAATTCATATAAGCATTTTTTAAAGATAACTGCTGCTGCTCACTTCCTTTAATCAAAATTGGTGTTTTTTGCGCCTTACAATTAATATCAATACATGCATCAAGTTCTGCTAGTCTTTTAGCATATATAGTCATCTTATCTTTACAGCACCAGTGCGTCATATTATCCCAAATAATAACGCTGTCATCACGAGTACAAACTTTTTGGTATCCATTAGAAGCATACGCGCGCCTATCTAAGGGAATGTTATAAACATCTAACTGACCGCCAAGCATAGCTCTTAAGCAAAGATTACCCATAACATCATCATCAAAATATAACACAGCTCTATCTTCATATAAGCCAACCTCAATAAATCTTGCGTCTACAGTACTAGGAAGTCCAGCCCACTCAAACGAACTAATAGCAATTTCTGTGAATAAATCTAAATATTGGTCAAACGTGTATAGCTGATAACAAACGCTGTCACCAAATGCCGTTCGCTCTTTCTCTCTCCGTGCTTTTCTTGCTCTACTCATATTTCACCTCCTTAAACTGAGTTATCAAGTGAGTAATTACCCACTTCATCAGGATGCCTCCAAAATGTAATTCCGTTATTAAAGTAACTCTCAATTAATGCTATATCGTCACTAGGAGCACCACCCACGATTGTACAATCAACAGTTTTCGTATAATTCCAGTGTGGTCTGCTTGAGACATTAGGTACTTTAGTTGTGTGACAGGCATAACCAAAGACATCAAAATATTTATCTATAGTCTTAGCGTACTCGGCTGTGATTGATTTTCGCTGGGCTTCAAAACACACTTGACCTCTGCCAAAAAGCGCATTATTAGTAGCATAATTACCCTTAACATCGTTAGCAGAAATACTAGCAGTGTAAGCACTTGTTAATATATTCTGCACACTGCCTAACGCTGAGTTACTTGACTGTCCAGTAACCATTCCTACAGCAGTTTGAACAGCCGATGGTATAGCGTTAATTGTAATTGGCACGGCATTTTGAGCAACCCATGCATTAAATGCATCAACATTCCAAGAACATAAAGGGAAGCTGTCGAGTGTTATTGTTTCTGTCATGTCCATTCTTCCTGTACCACGTGTTGTTGTAGCCTTGTATCTATCGAGTCTCAACACTTCCTGTACAGGCATAGTCATGTTACCCACTATATTATAATATGGTGTAAGATTTTCCGAAAATTCATATCGCTGAATTAACGTTTGACCACAGTTATTTCTTACCTCATTAAAATTATAAGGGTAGGTGTAAAGTTTATTGTTTCGAGGAGTGTAGCCGTTTATTGTGTCAGTATTACTAATTGGTGTGCCAGTAACATTTATCGGATTAGTATTTCCAGTAAATGTGATATTAACACCTGCATCCGTAACCTCCACAGGAAGTATATCTGTAGGACATGTGTAAATAGCTAATATATTATCAGGTGTAGTTAGATACTGATTTAAAAAATTAGTGAGATTATTACTACCTGCTTCGGTGTTAGCAAAGGCTTTGATTTGATATCCGCTATATACACCATCGTAGATGTATCCTCCTGTTGTAGCAAGTAGTACCATAGTACAAGTACTTAAAGAACCCAGTCCAATTATCTGAGAGTCACCATTATACACATATTCACCACATTCAACGTTTTCAGGAAGGATATGCTCACCTATGTTATCACTTAGACTATGCTCTCGTTCAACAAAGCATTCTTTTCTTTCAATATCAAACCAGTAAGTTTGTAGAACATCAATTTGAAAGCTTATCTCCACAGTAACATTGTTAATAAACTCAATCCCTGTCACAAATGCATAAAACCATCGAGTGCTGAAAGCTGAGTTTTGAAACATCATGTAATTACAGTCGTATAAGCTGTCTGCTGTAGCTTGTAATCGGCATTTACCTTTATTAACTCTGTTGTAAGTTACTTTATTAAAATGCTTTTTGGCTTTACTAATAAAATAATCCGCCTGTGTTTTCTTATCTGAAAAATAAATTGAGTGTTTCTGCTGAGTGGAGAGAGGTACTCCACTCAGCATGTACACCTCACTATCGGGTACTATGTACATAATTCATCATCCTTTATTTAATATGACTGTATCACCTACATCACTAGCGCCAGTGATGTCTGTAGCTCCTGTGTAGGTTGTTCCATCCAAATCAGCCACAAGCTTGATTGTTGAAGCGGATTTTGTAGAAGGAATTACAACAGCACCATATTTTTGTACGGCAATGCCTTCTGCAGTAAGAGCCTGGGTCTGTACAAAGTTCAGAGTATTTGGTGCAAGAGCAGCTGCATCGTCCTGTACATTGAGAGTGAAGATAGTACCAGCCTCAGATATGTCTTTTCCTGTGATTTCAACAGTAATTGTTGCTGGCTTGGCAATTGCAGCACCACTATCGACAAATACAATAGCGTTAGCAAATGGAGAATATGAAACAGTTTTCCAAACATGAAGCCAATAATTCCAATACAGCCCGCTGCCTACAGGGGTTTCGTTAAATTCAAACAAATTGTCATAAACTTGAAACCACTCCTCGTCAAGTAACACACCCTTAACATTTTTCATAAGTGCAAGTTCTTCGGATGTTACTTCTTCAAGACCTGTAGACTCTTCTCTGATAGCGTCAAATCTTTCATTATCAAATGAGCTGAAATCATCTATTAAGTGAAGCTTTCCAATAAATTCTGCTTTACTCATATTGAAAGCACTCGCAAGTACTTCGACATCAAATTTAGCATTAAAATCAGCATCCATAAAAATACACTGTTTATCAACTGCTGTATTGTTTTGGACATGAGACTCGTTAAATCTGCCTGTCATGTCAATAGGAAGTAAGTTCGACTTTCCTCTAAAAGCTACAGCGACACTATTCATGTCACTTGTATCGACTGACTGTGCATATACTTTACCATGAGAAATTGCTTTGATAAGGAGATACTTGAAAAGTAAGTACTCGTCATACTCAGCCGACTGATACACCTGATTAATAATTGATGTAATAAGGTTAGTTACACCATCAGCAGATGTAAATGCGCGCTTTAAAGCCTGTTTCTCAATAGTAATAGGATACATTACCCGCCAATTGGTTAAATGAAATACAGACTGAACGTTAGGAAGAGTACGTTTAAACTCTCTACTGACACCTTTTTCAGGGTCATACTTCACAGCTTTGATTATGCCGACAAAAATATCTTCTACAGATTCACCGAATTCTAAATAGCCCTTCTTGAGATGCTTATAAGGGTTATTAAAAGTGGCACTCTGAACACGCACAAGTGCAATTCTGTTAACTAATGCATTAATAAACTCATTAGCATGTGTTGGATTTCCGAAAAGAATTTCACCAACTTTTGGGATGTCCTGTTCCTGCTCTATTTTTGGAATATCTTTCTGATAAGCGTATGACGCATTGTTTCTTATAACATTAAGAATATCAATAGAACGAGCGTCAAGTTTGTTTTTAGCAATTATTCTAGCCATTAATTCTCCTCCTCTTTAAATAAATCTTCGTAGGAACTGTACTCCTTCTCCTCTTCTTCATGTTCAGCCGGTGTCTCAGATTCCTCTTCCTTCTTGTCGTAAAAACGTGAAATATATTTATCTCTCCACATTTTGTCATTTTCCTCATATTTCTTTTTCCATTCATCAGCATCAGTTGAGTCGAATGAGTCTGAAATATCTTCGATAATTTCAATTGTTCCATCGTCTTTCCTGTCGCCAACATATTCTCTTACTTTTTTAAGCAGCTCTTCTTTAGATAATTTTGCCATTATCATATCTCCTTTCTTAAAACCGTCTGTGTAACATCATGTAAATAGGCAAGTGACTCTTTGCTGGAGGTGTAGGAGGTGTAGGAGGTGTAGGAGGTGTGGGAGGTATGGGCGAGCCACTTAGATATTCATACCAGTTTTTTCCGTTTTGTATTCTTTCATCAAGTGCCACAACACCCGCCCTCTCTCTTTCAAAGCAGTAAGCCTTAACAGCTTCTTCAACATCTGTCAGCTGAGAAAATTCTAACCCACTATACGGATATTTGCCAGTGGGTTTCCACTGTCCGCCGTAACCTTCGAGTACTTCGGCATTAATAAGCTGACACTGTAGGTTTCCATCCTTCCAGTCCTTACCTTGTGCATTTGCGTAATCAGTAAGATTTCTCGAAGGTGTCCACTGAATGAGACCCCATCCACTAGATATGCTTACTGTTTCTTTTAGCCCAGGGTTTAAGGTACTTTCTCTCTGAACATTTCCGAGCATACCACATATACTTTCAAGTGTGTATCGTCCTGTGAAGTATGCATTAAATTCTACAGCGTTATTTTTCATCTGCGCCTGTGTCAGATACTTCCTAGTACCTTCAATAACCACCCATGACATTAAATTACCTCACTAAGAAGTGCTTTCCATGTATTGTTACCACACTCACCATCCTGTAAAAGATTATGGTCCCTCTGAAAATTAATACATGCAGATACGCACCCTTTACCGTATTGAGTATCAATTGAGCCTGTATAATATCCTAACTTTGACATTAGTATTTCAAATACAGTAACATCGTTATTTTTAGTACCCTTTTTCAATAAAGACATAGCTGTTAACTTCTCCTTTTTAAAATCAACAATTCTTTTAACGAGCACTAAATCGTTTCGATGTGAAATATTAGTAATTGAAACACCCTTACCCTTGTTTGTTTTTGTGTTTTTACTATTTCCTATCGATTCAATCATTTGTGCACCATTAATAGCAATTGCTATGTGAGTAATTCTCTTGGCTGATTTACCGAAATAAAGTAAATCAGCACTTTGAATATTTGTTACTTTTTTACCTAACGCTGAGTAGCCCTGTGCTGTAGTTCTTGGTACTTTCATGCCACACTTATTAAGTACAGAATATACAAAACCACTACAGTCATATCCACCCTCAGACTCAGACTCTCCGCCCCATACGTATGGGTTCCCAAGATACGTTCTTGCTGTTGTTACAATATCACTGCTTGTCACTTACATTCACCTCACTGTCAAGCTTATCACAAAGTTTTTGAAGCACGACTGTATTATTGTTGAGTGCTTCCGCAAACTTGCCTGTCTCTTCCTTGTGTGCATCATTAATTTTGTTAATGTAATAACACATAATTAGACACATTCCTATGGGAAAGCCAAGCGTGGAAATTAATGCTGATAACTCATTAATCATAATAGTGACCTCCTTTCTTTTTTCTTATTATAACATATTATCCACAAATTATCAACAATAATTTGACAAATTGTGGATAATTTGATATAATTAAAGAAAGGAGGTGAATAAATGAGTGAAGTAAAATATTATGATGGTACTAAACTTTTAAGCATGAAAGATATTAATGGTAATGTACCCGAAATTTATATTTCAACATCAAATAGAAGCGCGGGAAAAACTACATATTTTAATAGGTATGTTATGAACCGTTTTTTAAAGTATGGTGAGAAATTTTGTCTGCTGTACAGATTTCAAGATGAATTAAAAGACTCAGCAGATAAATTTTTTAAAGATATACATAATCTTTTTTTCTCAGCCTATGCAATGAAGTCCGTACAAATTGGTAATAGTAAAATGTATGAACTATTTCTGTGCAGTGCCTATGATGAAGAGGACGAGGGAAAATCATGCGGCTACGCTGTAGCACTCAATTGTGCTGATAAAGTTAAAAAATATTCTCACTATTTAAGTGATGTATCAAGAATTCTACTTGATGAATTTCAGTCTGAAACTAATCGCTACTGCCCTGATGAAGTCAGCAAATTTATTAGCATACACACTTCAATAGCAAGAGGTAACAACAGCCAAGTTAGATACGTGCCTGTAATAATGATTTCTAATGCTGTAACAATGTTAAATCCATATTACACAGCGTTAGACATCTCTGATAGACTGACCTCTGACGTTAAATTTTTACGCGGGGATGGATTTGTACTTGAACAGGGGTACAATGAAAGCGCATCTAAGTTACAAGAAAGCTCACTTTTTAACAGGGCATTTAACAAGTCTAATTATGTTGCCTATGCATCACAAAATGTGTATCTAAATGACAATCACGCTTTCATTGCAAAAATGAAGGGGCAGTCACGATATTTATGTACACTTAAATATAAGGGTGAAGAGTATGCAGTCAAAATGTTTGAAGAGGAGAGCATAGTTTATTGTGACAAAAAGGTTGATACAGATTTTAAAACGAGGATTTCGGTTACAACAGATGACCACAATATTAATTATGTAATGCTCAAAAATAACGGATGGTTAATTGATTATATGAGATACTTCTTTGACAGAGGCTGTTTTAGATTTTATTCCCTTGACTGTAAAGAATGCATACTTAAAGCATTAGCTTATTATTAAGATATCTGCGTTAGTTATTTTTGTAACATAGATATGAAAGGCTCTTTGAAATATAAGACATATCTGTGCAGTTGGGTGTATGCCTACCCATGCATTAAGAATTAACGTTATAGATATATTAAAGAGACAGAATTTTATTCTGTCTCTTTTTGTTATGTTTCACGTGAAACATTTTATCTCATTTTATATGTTGTCTCCTGTAATACTATCCCACCTCTTATTCTCACAGGTCGGAGTTTTCCATAGACTTCCAAGCCTTGTTTAAAATCTGCAAGCGTTCTCTTTGTTTTTAAAAAGTCCTGTTGAATTTTAGGATATTTCTCTAGTTCTTCATCTGTCACCCCCTCCATTGATTTAAGAAACAAGTCCTTGCACCTGTCAGGCATACCTGCACATTTTACATTATAGTATGGCTCATCAATTGTCTCTTCATCCTCGTGTGTAACATGTTCAATATAGGTTTTCTGTCGTACAAAAATAGCTTCATCCCAAAAACTCTCTAGTTTCCAGCAGCAAAAATTAGATGGGTGAATTTTAATGCCCTTAATATTTGCCTTTTTAGTACAACAATGAATGCTGTCGGTATCGGCATACACAAAGTATTTATAATTTTGCTGTGCTGAACGTATAGTAAAATTTCTTGCATAACTTGTTATTGCTGAACCTATCGGAATGTACATTACTTTCTTTTCGTGTTCTTCATATGTTGTAAAGCCTAGTGAGCCATCATCCTTCTCCCTTGCCACTTTGAAAGAGGATATATCCGAACTACTGAGTTTTCCGTATAAGTTATTTAAAAAGAGTTTTGCTAGTGTTCGTCTTGCCCCTGTACTATTTTGTTTAATTTCCTTATACTTATTAATATACCTATCAAAAATTCCTGTTATAGTTCTAAAATAACATCCATCCAATAACTCAAAATCTACAAGGTTGTAATGCTCTTGTAAAAGTTCAAAATCAGTTTGAGTAAGTACCATTTCAACAATAGCTTTTTTAATATTTCCGTCAAAATCTTTGTACCATGTGCATACATTTCCTGTATCTTTATCAACTATATCAGATGTCTCAAGCATTTCAGTAGCCTTATAGAAAAAGCTTCCTTTAATCTGTATAAATGGTAATTTATTTTCTTTCAAGTAAAAACGTGTGCGAATACGAACAAAATAATAATATTGGTCTGTAAGACATTTTGGAGGAATTTTACCTTTGAAAAAAACTGGCTGACCGTATGGGTAATAATTTCCACTTTCTGAGTGCATCATAGATGGATACAAGCTATTAACATCTGCTGTAATACCCTCAGTGTAAATTCTGTTTTCGCATCCCTTCTTTAAATAACACCATCCTCCTCTGTATGAATGTCTTATATACTCGTCTGCGTTTGAGTATTTATATTCATGTGGGTTTAATTTAAACTGTGTTAAATCGGGAAAAAATGCTTGATAGTCTTGTTTGTCAAGTGTAGCTTTAAATTCAGAGAGACAGCACGAGCCGATAGTAAGTTTTAAGTGCCCCTCACCCTGCATAATTTCTAATGCTTCTTTAACTACGAGAACATCGTTAGCAATATAACGTTTTTCGTTATCTGTAATCGGACAGCCTGCGTATCTATGCCCCTTATACTCCATATTTAATTTTAGGTGCTTTGTTTGAAAACTTTTTCCTATTTGTTCAACTGAAAACGGCAAAAGCTTCAAGCTGTCTCTAATCTCAATCAATGCGTATGGCGTCTTGATAAGTATACTATACCACTGCCCCATGTCTGAGATTGAATACACAAAAGATTTTGGCGTTAAATCTTTTTCTTTTAAAAAGTGTACATCACTATCATTATTAGGATTTACATAAAGTTTTTGTTCATATTTCAAATCTGCTAGTAAGAATGATAGCCAAAACGAACCGTCAAACTTTAAGTTATGGTAATATATACAAATATTCTGCTTTAAGTTATATAGATAATTATATGTCTCTCTAATTGAATGATGAATTTTAACATCCTCCGTGCCTAGCTCAACAACTGCTGAAGCCCACACTTCCGTGAATATCTGTCCTTCATATACAGTGGTTTCAAAATCACCCACCATATATTTCATTTGCTTTTTCATATTTCTTCCCACGTTGCATCACTGGCTAATGCTTTATCAATTTCTGCCTGTTCTGCATCGCTTGGTAAATTGCCACTTATTAACGTATATAAATGTTGTACGGCACTTCTTGATACAGCACTACTTGGATGATATTTGATTATAACTTCACAAGTTGATAAAAAATCCTCACTTGCTTGTGCTATGGAATACAGAACAGTGTCTGCGCCATACTTTTCAATTTCTGAGTTTAAAAGATTATTTAACAAGTCTGCTGACTGTGATTGTTGAACACCCACGTTTACTATCATGGACTGTACTTTATCCCATACTAATTTTGAAGCATGAAACATCTGCTGCCATTCTCTGCTTGACTTAATTCTGTCGTAATCTACTTGGTCTTTTTTCCTTCTCCTAGTCTCCCACGCTTTCCTCGCGGCTTCTTCTCTGATTTCTCTTTTTCTCTGTTCAACTGTTATTGGCTGCCCTGTTACTGCACTGATGGCATAAGCCTTGTTATAAAGCTGTGCAGGTCTAATCTTTGACAGCCTTCTTATTGAACCGCTCGTAATAGTTTTTGGTCTTGGCGGTATAAGGTTGGGTTCAAACACATAACCTCTTTTTTCAGCGTTTCTAATAAATCGTTTAATTCGATTTCGCTCTTTATTATATTCCTTCAAGAGCTGTGACTTCTTAGTTGTCCTACCCATACACTTTAAACCTCCTATGCTTATAAGTAAAGGGGGGTAAAACCCCCCTCCTTTATTAATAAATACTCTAAATAATTAAAGCACCTTTAACTGGTAAAATTTTCTACCATTATTGGATGTATTCATACATACCTCTACGAGGGCATGTCCATCATCTGATATGATGTCCTCAAGCATACCTATCGTTTCATTAATAGTCTTAGAAATGCTTGTAAAAATTGTTCCGTCTTTATCAACAAGCACTGATACTGATACAGTATTGCCGTCCTTGTCAGTATCAGCATATTCGCCGACATTAACAACATCAATCTGTAATCCTGTCTCGATTTTCATTGATGACGACTTTGCATTAAATAATTCTTTATTTGATAACATGATATTGACCTCCTATTTTACTGTGCTGTGTCTGTTACTTCATCTGCTTCTTCAATGTACTTACTGAGTGGCATTGAGTATGTCTTTGTGACTGCTTTCTTGTCTGTGATTGCTGAGATTTTAAAGGTATCTGTTTCATACATCTTACGAATGTAATTAAACAGTTTCGCTTCATCCTTTGGCGCTTCACTCTCATAAATTGGATAAGTCTTGGTCATAGGCTCGCACAAAACTGTATCCATGCCTAATACTGTGATGTCCAGTGTGCTGATTGTTCTTGTTACTCTTGGTTTTCTCATTTAATATCCTCCTTGTTTTTTGTAATGAGTTTACTTTGTAACTTGTTGTAACTTGTTGTAACTTGTTGTAACATGCACCATTGGTGCGAGGACTAGTGGGTGGGATTGCACCACCCGTCAGCTTGGTTACTGCTAGTCAAGTGTTATGTTGTATCTTCCTTACAAGTATTATATTACACCATATGACAGGAAATGTCAAGTACTTTTTTCAAAACTAATAAATTTCGATGTAAAGAATACCTTCTTTCATTTGATGAGCTTTAACTGGACTATTGATATGTTGTATCAATTCACTAGTACGTAAACGCTTTCCATTTTTAAATGCTTTTATTTCATAGCAAGGTAATATATTCATTAATTGTAATACATCACACACCTTTGGTACTTCACTGTCAATATATTGATTAATCATTAATATCGCACACATAACAAATGTCACCATAACTAATACCGTAGATATATCCATTTTGTTAGTCCTCCTTCAC
>ERZ1034976.2884-NODE-2884-length-11312-cov-19.257706_pt1 | contig 11312 bp, 2 predicted proteins | sample MGYA00520623_ERZ1034976 | MGnify/ENA primary metagenome ERZ1034976 (study PRJEB33766, sample SAMN09781774) | gut metagenome | biome: gut microbiome | host: Homo sapiens | place: Madagascar | study: EMG produced TPA metagenomics assembly of the PRJNA485056 data...
TTGGAATAGATGCTGTTTCTTCAGCCCCGCATACTGTACAAGAATGACTCTTAAGTCCTTCTTCCGTCTCTGTTGCTTCTTTAACTACTTTCCATTCGCCATATGTATGAGCTGTCTTTGGAATCACCTCTGTGTATGTCTTCTTATCACAAGTTCCATTAGTTGCTGTACATGTATATGTAATAACGCCTTCTTCTGCACATGTAGCCTGCTTAGTTACCTCTGATACATAATGATGATAATGTGCATTAGGATCAGCCGCATTAATTGTAATTGAATTAATAGTCATATCCTTAAATGTACCTGCTGCCGGATTAACTCCATTACCACCTGACTGAACATTATATGGCATAACCATATACGTTCCAGCCGGAAGACCTGTAACAGTACCACTTCCTACCTGGAAGCACTCACCAGTCTCATTAACAAGACAACCTGTTGTAGTTAATGCTTCCGATGCAAATGATATAGTAACATCTACTGTTCCACCTACTGTGAATGCATATACCGTCTTGCTAATCTTTCCTGGCGCTGCTGTATATGGATAATCAGATATATTAATTGGTGTTACACCAGGTGCACAATATGATAACAATGAACACTCTGAAGTTGTAACATTCTCTGGTCTCTTAACTGTCTCTGGCATGCATCCATTGTATGCCTTAAGAACCTTGGCTGCATCTGTAACACTTGTCTGTAACTGATAAGTTCCACTAGGAATATATGAAAGTGCTGCATCTGTATCAAAATTCTCATACTTGTTGCCAGATTTAACCTTAGTTGACTTATCTGTAACAACTGTTCCTCCCATTGCTCCTATGCAAGATGAGAATGAATCATTATAGCTTTTAATTGCTCCTGAACTTACATCCATAGGATTCTTTGTCATAAAAAACAGATTGTACTCTGAATATATGTAAGCATTGGCTCTTGTATTCATGGCATAATCTGTTGTTCCTATAAACTGGTTATTGTAGAAATGCAAATTAGCCTGACGTCCAAGAGGCTGTCTTGCCTTACATCCCTTCCAGATATTGTGATGATATGTAAGATTATACTGTAACGATGTATCTGATGAACCAACAAGGTTAGTCTTATGACATCCTTCAAAGTAGTTATATGAAACTGTTAAATATTCACCACGCTTGAAATCACATGATCCATCACCTTCAGCTTTATCTGATTCTGCAGGTCCTGTTATAGAAGGGCTGTAAAACTCATTGTTGTGGATCCAGCATCTTTCAACTGGAGCTGTTATAACAGAGCCTTCCTGAACACCTTCCATACCAATAGCATCTTCTGGCTGATTCATAAATGTAAGATTACGAACCTCAAAGCTCTTTCCTAATCCAGCTGCTGTTGTTGATGTCTCAGACATAAAATGAATTCCCCATCCATCCATAGCTGCATCTGTACCAACACCTTCAATTGTTACATCCTTTGCTGACTTCATACGTGCCATATGACCGTTGTCGCCAACACTTCCGCCATAATCATTAGAATCATAATCTGTAAGGCCATCAATAAGTCCTGCATTAGCTGCTGCCCATGTTCCTGTCTTATAAAGACCAGACTCTGATACTGCTCCGACCATACGAATTACTAATGGTATATTATTCTCAGCAAGTAACTGGAGAATACCCTGATTAGTATTACCCTTGCCGTAATATGTCTTTCCTTTCGATACCTTCTTACACTCTGTCTCATGACCTGCTTCACCACATGCCTTACCGACTGAGTTAAGAATATTACCAATGCCTGAAACTGTTACTCCACCATAAGAAAGTGTAACTGTATTCTTGTTTTCATCTGTTACATAAAGAACAATTGCGTTATCCTTTAATGTACCATCATCATTATAAGCACCTACACCATCAGTATAATTGTAATGCGCATATCCCGATCTATCCTGTGCATTAACCTCAATTCCTGACTGGGTATATGTACCTGTCTTAGTAGTAACCTTAAGAGTATATGTACCTGGCTTTAATCCCATTACATCAACTCTTGCTCCGTCGGCTGTATCTCTAACAAGATACTCAAAGTCCTCTCCTGTAAGAGAACCACTAACTGGACCTGAATATGATACTGCAGTAACATCGGCATCCTTAACACCTTTGATAGTTGCATACATCATTTCATTCCATCCACCATAAGTAGTAAAACTTGATGCAGATGCTGCATAAGTCATACTTGGTGCTGCTATTGCAAGATTACTTACTACTAATAATCCAGCAACAACTTTTGCAAAAACTTTTCTGATTCTTTGCATGACATTTTCCTCTCCTTTTTCCAAATATGCATACAATTGTGAATTATGAATAATCAAAATTCAAAATTCAAATTAATATTACCACATTTGCACAAACTGTTCAAGCTTTATTCACAGAAAATTCATATTTATGTATAAAAAAAGACACACAGATTATTCTATCTATGTGCCTTTCTACCATTATTATTTTTTTATTATTTTGTTATAACATTCATAGCAGCACTTCTTGCAACATTGCCATCAGCATCCTTAACATCAATATAGAATTCTCTGTCTCCTGCTGTTCCTGCTGTCCATGTTATTGTATTATTGCTACTGAAGTTCTGTACAAGTCCCCATATCTTAGTTGTCTTGTTGTATACAACCATCTTATATGTGTATCCTGCTTTTCCTCCAATGCCTTCTGCTGTAAATGTAATTTTGTCTCCAGTCTTAGATGTATTAGAGCTTACTGTTGCCTTAACTGAAAGCCAGTTAGCACTTCCATTACCAATAGTAACATTAAGAGCTTTGCTTCTTGTTACATTACCATCAGCATCCTTAACATCAACATAGAATAATCTTGTTCCATCGCTTCCAGCTGTCCATGTAAATGTATTGCTTGAGCTGAAATCCTGTAACTTAAACCACTGGTTAGTTGCAGGGTTAAAAATTATGAACTTATATGTGCATCCGCTTCCAAGTGTTGTCTGTGCTGTAAGGGTAAGCTTTGCTCCTGCATTAACAGTCTCTGAGCTTCCTGTAAGTGTTACCTTTGGTGCAGTTGCTTCAATCTTAACATTAAGAGCCTCGCTTCTTGCCACATTACCTGCAGCATCCTTTACATCTACATAGAAGTATCTGTCTCCAGCACTTCCCTTTGTCCATGTGCATGTATTCTTACTGCTGTAGTTCTGTACAACTCCCCATGTTCCTGTTGTCTTGTTATATACTATAAACTTATATGTATATCCTTCTTTTCCACCTGCAGCTTTTGCTGTAAATGTTACTGTCTTATCTGCTTCTGTCTTTGATGCAGTAATTGTTAACGGCTTCTCTACTGTTCCTGTTGCAGGAATTACTGTTACATCTGTCTTCGCATCACATACTGTACAATGGTGGCTCTTGCTTCCTGGTGTTGTCTCTGTTGCCTCAACATCTACTGTCCACTCTGTACTGAACTTATGTCCAGTTGCTGGGATTGTTTCTGTGTATGTCTTCTTGTCACATGTACCTGTTGTAGATGTACATGTATATGTAAGCACTCCTGCCTCTGTACATGTTGCCTGCTTTGTTATCTTTGACTCATACTTATGTGTATGTGTTGTCTCTGATGTTCCAGATGGTGTATATACAATATAGAAAAGATTCATTGTATCTCCCTTTGTTATCTCTACACTTCCAGCTGCAACATCAACTGTTACTATGCAATTAGAATCTGATGCGTTCTTTTTTCCGTTAATCTTTACATTCTTACCACTTTCTCCAAATACAAGTGTAAGCTTTCCAGCAGATGGCGCTGTGAACTTAATGCTTGTTGATGACTCCATCTTAAGGCACTGTGTAAGTGTAAGTCCATTATACGTTACTGTTCCCTTGTTTGATGCAAGATTACCAGAAATCACAAAGAATGAACTATTTGCATCTGATGTTGTAAAATTATGTACCTTAGAATCTCCTGTTGGTACTTCTGGTGTCTCTGTTCCACCCGTTGAACCCTTCTTTGGAATAGATGCTGTTTCTTCAGCCCCGCATACTGTACAAGAATGACTCTTAAGCCCTTCTTCTGTCTCTGTTGCTTCTTTAACTACTTTCCATTCACCATATGTATGAGCTGTCTTTGGAACTACTTCTGTGTATGTCTTCTTATCGCAAGTTCCATTAGTAGCTATACATGTGTAAGTAATTTCTCCTTCTTCAGCACATGTAGCTTTCTTTGTTATAGTACTTACATAATTATGTATATGCTTTTCTCCTGATGATACGCTTCCACCGCCTACTGATACAAGAGATGTCTTGTATGCATTAAGCTTATCCTTTAAAGGCCTGTTGAGTGAATAGCTTGTATCATCAACACTGTTATCAAATGTCCACTTGAAATCTCCGCCCATAATACGTCCTGCATACTTAGTTACAATTGAAGGAACATCTGCAGGTGCATCAATATCAGCGGTATCAACGCCTAAATCAACCTTAGTATCAAAATTAGAATATGTCTTTCCACCCTGCTTTGCCTTATAAGTTGAAGGTACTGTTTCACTTCTTGATGTTGCAAGATATGCATCGAAATCAGTTGCACTTGCAGTTGTTGTACCAGCATCCGAATTAGCATATATAACAGACTTCTGACCTTCCATATAGTTGTTGTATGCCTTGATGACACCACCATTCTCTTTTGAGAATATTCCACCTGCCAGAACATCACTTCCCTGCATTGAACTGAGCATTGGATAATTACAATGTCTGAAATAGTTAGCCTCTACAAATGCCTCACTATCCTTAGCTGTACCAACACCATACTTTGAATTACCATCATAGTAATTGTTATATACATGAACTGACATTGTTCTGATACGAGGATGTCTTGAATCAGAATGGTCAAACCAGTTATGGTGATATGTAATCCAGTTCTCACCTGACTCTGACGTCATACCACAAAGTGACATCTTTCCTGAATCCCAGAAATGATTGTAAGATACTGTCACATACTGAGAATTATCCTTTAAATCCATAGAGCCATCGCCCTTAGCCTGGTCACCATCTGAACCAGCATTACCATAGAACACATCGTTGTTATGTACCCATACGCCAACTGACTGCTTAAGAGATATACCATCTCCGTCTTTTCCACCGCCCCAGTTCATAAGACCAAGGTTTCTTACTTCTATGCCTGTTGACTGGAATACAGCCACACCTGCTTCATATAAAGTAGCATCATCACCAATACCCTCAAATGTTACGTTAGCTGCTCCCTTAACACCAATTGCATATGCTGATGATACATCTTTGCAGGCAAGTCCGCTTAATGTAACCTGACCTATAATACGGATAGCAACTGGCTGGCAGTTATTCTTAGCCTTAATTGCCTGTGTAATAGCTGCTACACCTGTATATTCTGTGTTACCAATCTTCATCTTAACTGTATTCTTATTAGCTTCTGTAACATAAAGAACAGATGCATTAGACTTTAATGTACCATCGTTGTTATATGCACCAACGCCATTCTTTACCGGTGAATTACTTGAAAATGTGAATCCGCTTCTGTCATGTGCTTTTACAGTAAGCTTATCTGAAACGATAGCAGCTGCTGTATTCTCCTTGCCATTGTTCAGCGGAACAATCTTCATAACATAATCGCCTGCTTTTAATCCTACAGCATCCGCTCTCATGTAAGACGGATACTTTCTGATAAGCTCATCGTCCAACTGGACATAAGCTGAATCTGAGGCATTTGCGGACTTAACATATACATTGTAACCTGTAGCTCCTGTTACAGGTGTCCATTTAACATATGCTGTCTCAAGCCAGCCTGATGCTTCTGTTATTGCGCCAGAAGCTGCATGTACTGGATTCATGTCAAATACTATAACTGACACTGCCACCATTACACATGCAAGTAATGCACTCATAAACTTTTTTACTTGCTTTTTCATTTTTCCTCTCCTTTTCCTTTATGCACATTTTTGTGCAAATTTGATATGTTTTATTCACAAATCAAGTTCATATTACCATTATTATACAATATTTTCAACCGCATTTTACATGTTAGAGAAAATTTTTCGTCATTTCAACACATTATTTCTTTTCCTAAAGCAAATGAATATACAATTTTTTCTTTTACAGTTTTTCCGGTAAGCTGTTCCAGCGCTTTTGCATAGTAATCAAGCTGGATTGCGTATCTTTTGACAAGCTCTTTTTCGCCCGCTTTAGCTTTCATAACCCTGTCGGTCTTATAATCAACAATCACAAGTTCTCCGTCCTCTTCAAAATACAAGTCGATTATACCCTGTATAAGCTGTCCTTCGTACTCAAATACAAAAGGCTGTTCTCTTCTGACACTGCCACAGTTCACCGCATTTGCAACTCTCCTGCCTGTATCTGATTGTACAAATGTATATATATCCCACGGATTGACACTTTTCACCTGTAATTCATTCATCTTGCCGGTTTCTAACATTCTGTTAATATCTGCTTTAACTCCATCAAGGTTCACACTCACTGAATAGTCAAGACATTCCATAACCCTGTGATATGCGCTACCACGCTCATTAGCAGCAAGCTGCACTTCCTCACCGCTTATGAACTTTGGAATTATGCTGTTTGTCTCATCACATTCTTTCTTTTTAAGTGCTGTCTTCACAGATTCATCCATGTAAGCATTTTCCTCTGAATCATCATCCGCCTGCATAGCCTTAAGCTGCGAAACCGTCAGCTTCATCCTTCCGTCTGCGTTATCATCAGGAACATACTCCGGAAGCTCCTCTAATAAAGGATAAGACACAGCTTCCATAATTTCATCAGCCATCTCCCCGATTCTAACAGCATTCGCTTCATCAGCCATCTCACCGGATTCATCCGCATCAGCCTCCGAATCCTCTCCGGCATCAACCATCACTTTAAAGCTGCCTTTCAATTTATCTGAGTCCATAAGACACACTGGCATTATCATATCAAGATAGTTCTTTATATTCTCACTGTCTGCGAAAGACAGCATTCCATCTGCTGCAAGTTGCTCAGCCCTTCCCCTGTATTTATCAAGTGTCTTGTCTGCATCTTTTACAACTCCAGTGATTATCAGTTTTTCTCTTGCTCTTGTCATTGCTACATAGAGAAGTCTCTCTTCTTCTGATATCGACTCCCTTACAATTCTTCTTGCCATGGCACCTTTTATTATGGTAGGTGTCTTCGTTCTTCTTTCAAGGTCAACATAATCAACTGCAATTCCTAAATTCTGGTCTACAAGCACCGGCGCTGTTGCATCCATAAAGTTAATGCTCTTATGCGCTCCAGCAAGTATTACAATCGGAAATTCCAGACCTTTGCTCTTATGGATGCTCATAATTCTTACAAGATTCTCATTGTCAAGGCTGGCAGCCCCCTCTGCAAAATCTTCATCAAACTTCTTAAGTCTTTCAATATATCTTAAGAAATTAAACAGACCTGAATAACTTGATTTGCCGTATCCCGCTGCTCTTTCCAGCAGAACATTTAAGTTAGCCTGTCTCTGTGCTCCGGCAGGCATTGTTCCCACATAATCGTAGTAGCCTGAATCATATATTATCTCCCAGCACAGATCATATAGTGACTCAACGCTGCTCTTGTCACGATATTCTGTAAGCTTTGCAAGAAATAATGCACATTTCCCGGACAACTGCTTAACATCCGGCTCCTGCACCTTCCCAGCTTCACCAAGCACTGCAACTGCTTTCAAATGTTCATACAGATTATTATGCACATTCGTATCCACATGCTCTCTGCCAAGCTTTCTCACCATTCCAAGCTCCGCTGCCGTAAATCCGCCAAAGTAAGACATCATTGCCGCCGCAAGGCTTATCTCCTGAACCGGATTGTCTACTATTGTAAGCATACTTAAGATTACCTGTATCTCACGCACGCTGAAATATCCTGTTGACGAATCTGTATACGCCGGTATCCCCCTGTCCATCAGGGCATCTGCAAATGTATCCGCCCAGCCTGTAACTGACCTTGTAAGAATTACAATATCCCTGTATTCTGCCGGTCTGTATATATTCTCATCTGAATCATATACATTTATGCCAGAAGCAACTATTCCCTCAATCAGCTTCGCAAGCCTGTCTGCCTCAAGTTCTCTTGTTGTCGCCTCTTCTTCATTCTCTGAAGATATAAGAATAACGTCTGTACTCTTGTTGGCTTCATCACCGTAATTACTGTCACTATATTCAGGATATGGAAACCCCGCATTAAGCCTTACAGATTCGTCATACCCGATTCCCGAAAAATTCTTATTCATGATATGACTGAACACATCATTGGCACACTCAAGCACATTTTCCCTGCTTCGGAAATTCTTCTGTAATTCAATTCTAACATTATCGCCAGTCTCGCCGTATGTATCGTACTTCTCTATGAAAAGCTCCGGGCAGGCAAGACGGAACTTGTATATGCTCTGCTTTACATCACCAACCATGTATATATTGTTATTCTCACCGGACAGTCTCGTCTTCGACACCGCATTAAGAATAACCTCCTGCAACTGATTGGAATCCTGATACTCGTCTATCAGTATCTCTTCAAATCTGTTCGCAAGCTTGTCGGCAGTCTCTGTGTACACAAGCTTTCCGTCTTCTTTCTTTACAAGTATTGAAAGTGCAAGATGTTCCATGTCATTAAAATCAATTATGCCCTTCTCCTGCTTCACCTCTGAAACACGCTTGGCATACACCTTTGCCACTTTAAGTAAAGTCCGTATCTGGATGCCTGCCCCCTGCATGTCTGCAAATATTCCCTCATCATCTTTTAAGAATATCTTATCATTAAGCCGTCCTATGTAATCTTTAAACAACTTTCGCTGCCCCTTAACATATTCCTTAATATACGGGTCTGCTCCTGCATCCTTCTTTCTTGACAGGGCTTCAAATGAAAATATTCTTATCCTTCTGCCAAGCTCTCCAAAATCCTGTGAATTAATCATCTCATTAATTCCAAGCAGGTCAGACTGCAAAGCACCTGTATATGCTGCAGGTCCTGCCGGCTCAGAACAGATATCTACTAATCTGTTGTATTTATCACGGTAATCGAAAAGTGCATTTTTAATTGAATCATACAGCTCCTTAATTGCAGGATTATCGTAAGTCTCATCATCATAAACTAAGATGCACTCGTCAAACCACTCATCAATCCACGGATTGCTTCGTGAAAAACGGTATATTTTATCTATAATGCTCACAAGCCCTGAATCGTCCCGTCCCATGCCAAATGCATCAACAAGATTAAAGAATTCTTCATCTGCTTCGGCATAGAATTCCTCAAGCACATCTTCCAACACATCATTTTCAATAAGCTTCTTCTCACCCTCATCCATTATCCTGAATCCCGGGTCCAGATTAACCTCTGGAAAATGATTTCTGATTATCCATAGACAAAAACTGTCTATTGTCGTTATCTGTGCGTTGTTAAGCAGTGTTATCTGTCTTAACAGGTTCATATCACCCGGATTCTCATCAAGCATTGAATCCAGCGCCTTTCTAATCTTGTCCTTCATCTGGGCTGCTGCCGCCTTTGTAAATGTAACAACAACCAGCCTGTCTATATCTATATTCTTATCCGGGTCTGTAATCATGGAAATAATTCGCTCAACTAAAACAGCAGTCTTTCCTGAACCGGCAGCCGCCGAAACCAGCACATTACAGTCTCTTGTATCAATCGCGCTCTTCTGCGCCGGTGTCCATTTTCTTTCCATTCTCATCAACCCCTTCCTTTATATTATTCCATAATACTTCATCATCGAATTTCTTTAATTTTCTGTAATTGCAGCCTGGCAAATCCACAGAAAATCCGCACACCGCCCCATAAGGACATCTGTCACAGCTTGAAAACTGTCCGTCTTTATAAGGACTTCTCCTTATATCACCGCCTGCAATTCTATCCGCGGTATCAACCGCCCTTACATCAACGAATCTTCCAAGCATATTAAACTGCTCTGTATTCATCACCTTGCTTCTTCTTGAATCAAATCCGCCGTCAGCCTTTCTGCTCACTGGAATATTGAGTGATGTACCCTCGGTATTGTCCATCTTCTCGGCAATATCCTTATCAGAATTAACCATTCCTTTAAGACGCAGTTCACCCTTAATCTTATCCTCTATCTCTTCTGCACTCTCTGTTGTCGCAGATACAATCGGGTCACTTATGTTATAGTAGAACACTCCGGCAGGAATCACATTTTTACCCGGACGCATCTTCGACACAAGCTTCATTGCCGCTTCCATGTAGACCATAAGCTGGATATCAATTCCGTAGTAGGTCTTTACTATGTTGAAATCTTTCTTTCCTGTCTTGTAATCGATAATTCTTACATATACATCTGTGCCATTTTCGCATATGTCAACACGGTCAATTGTTCCGCTCATAAGCTGCTTTCTGTCTCCGTCCCCGACTTCCATATTAAACTTATGCTCGAATACAAATGGCACGAAATCACCACATTTTAACTGCTCACCCATCGCCCATATAGTACGGTCTGCAAGGTCTTCCATCCGCTTAATCATGAATGAATTACGGCTTGAATCCTTAAGAATACTGTTCTGGTATATGTCAGTAATTGCAGCGACACTTCTTTTTACCATCTCGCGGCGCTTCTCCTCTGATATCAGATAGTACGACTCACCGTTTTTCTTGATTTCGTCGCATACCTCACGGATAACCGCATGTAGTACGACGCCGAAGTTTACCGGTGAAAATGTGAATTCTTCCCTTTCCTTCAAATCAACTCCATACCTTAAGTAATACCTCAGCGGACACTCTGCAAAGTTCTCAAAAGATGTGACGCTTCCGACAAGCCTGCCGCCAGTAAGTGAATCAATAATATCCTCATCTACATTTGCAGCAATTTCAGTATTATCAAAGCTGTTAGCCGCCCGCGGTATTGTCACATATGAATTCTGCTGTGCTGTGTCTTTGTAAGATAACTTAAGGCACTGCGGAAACATTTTTCTCATGCTTCTTATAATATAAGATGGCATAAGTGCTGCACCCTCGCTGTTTTTTACCGCATATGACATGTAAAGCTTCTCCGCACTCTTTGTCATAATAAGATACAGATAGAATCTCTGTGTAAATGCTTTCTCCCTTACGGAAGCTGACATAACTATTCCCTTATCCTCAAGATACTCCCTGTCGCTTTCTGATAGAACGCTTCTTGAATCAGCCTTCTTAGGTACATTGCCGTCATTGATTCCGACAAAGAACATGACCTTGATATTGTCAAGACGGGTTCTTTCTATATCTCCGATAACAACGCAGTCGTTGGTCTGCGGAATAAGTCCTATCTTAATCTCCTGAAATCCTGACGCAAGTATCT
>ERZ1034976.2885-NODE-2885-length-11312-cov-4.215955_pt1 | contig 11312 bp, 8 predicted proteins | sample MGYA00520623_ERZ1034976 | MGnify/ENA primary metagenome ERZ1034976 (study PRJEB33766, sample SAMN09781774) | gut metagenome | biome: gut microbiome | host: Homo sapiens | place: Madagascar | study: EMG produced TPA metagenomics assembly of the PRJNA485056 data...
TCATTCTCTTCGCTTAATCGGATTTTTGCAGTACCTTTAAATAAGGTACGCTGCATCTCAACAATAAAAAAAAACGGTGTTTTTTTTGTATTGTGTTCGATTTGCAGTACCTTTGCAGAAGCATATATAAAAAACACATTATATAAATAACAAAGAGATATGATTCTTTTCTTCAGGACTCCGCAACAGAGCGTGATAGCAACAGCTGTTGACCATCAGCTCACTCAGGACGAAATCAATGAACTGTGTTGGCTTTACGGCGACGCAAAGCGCATCGAGGCTGATAGCATCGATGGCTTCTTTGTAGGACCACGCCGTGAAATGATTACCCCTTGGAGCACAAATGCCGTAGAGATTACCCAAAACATGAGTCTCCACGGCATTTCGCGTATAGAGGAATACTTCCCCGCCAGCTCAAAGGATGCCGACCACGACCCCATGCTCCAGCGCATGTATGAGGGTTTGGACCAAGACATTTTTACTGTGAACCACCAGCCCGAGCCCATCAAGCATGTTGAAGACCTTGAGGCATATAACGAGCAAGAAGGCTTGGCTCTGTCGCCTGAAGAGATTGAATATCTGCATAAAGTGCAGGAGCAGGTGGGCCGCCCGTTGACTGACAGCGAGATCTTCGGTTTCGCTCAGATCAACTCAGAGCACTGTCGCCACAAGATTTTTGGTGGCACCTTTGTTGTTGATGGTGTAGAGATGGAAAGCTCTCTGTTCCAGATGATTAAGAAGACCACCAAGGAGAACCCCAACAAGATATTGTCGGCCTATAAAGACAATGTAGCCTTTGCACAAGGCCCTGTTGTTGAGCAGTTTGCTCCGAAAGACCAGTCGACCAGCGACTATTTCCAGGTGAAAGACATTGAGAGTGTCATCTCTCTGAAGGCCGAGACCCACAACTTCCCCACCACCGTCGAGCCCTTCAACGGTGCCGCTACAGGTACGGGTGGCGAAATTCGCGACCGTATGGGTGGTGGCGTAGGCTCATGGCCTATTGCCGGTACAGCTGTGTATATGACCGCCTATCCTCGTCTTGACGATAAAAACGTAACCATCACTAACGATGTGAAGCGCGACTGGGAAGAGGTGCTGCCCGTGCGTAAATGGCTGTATCAAACCCCCGAGCAGATTTTGATTAAGGCCTCAAACGGTGCCAGCGACTTTGGTAACAAGTTTGGTCAGCCCCTCATCTGCGGTTCAGTGCTCACCTTCGAGCACCAAGAGGGTCAAGAGAAGTATGCCTACGATAAGGTGATCATGCTGGCTGGTGGCGTGGGCTACGGCACCAAGCGCGACTGCCTGAAGAAGGCTCCCCAGAAGGGCAACAAGGTAGTGGTGGTAGGTGGCGACAACTACCGCATTGGCTTGGGTGGCGGTTCGGTATCGTCGGTTGACACGGGTCGCTATTCAAACGGCATCGAGCTGAACGCCGTGCAACGCGCCAACCCCGAGATGCAGAAGCGTGCCTACAACCTGGTACGTGCCCTGTGCGAGGAAGATGTTAACCCCGTAGTAAGTATTCACGACCACGGCTCGGCCGGACACCTCAACTGCTTGTCAGAGCTGGTTGAAGAGTGTGGTGGCGAGATTGATATGAGCAAGCTGCCTATTGGCGACAAGACCCTCTCGGCCAAAGAAATTATTGCCAACGAGAGCCAGGAGCGTATGGGCTTGCTCATCGACGAGAAGCATATCGACCACGTGCGTCGCATTGCCGAGCGCGAGCGTGCACCACTGTATGTGGTGGGCGAAACCACTGGCGATGCTCACTTCTCATTCGTGCAGGCCGATGGCGTGAAGCCCTTCGACCTTGACGTGGCACAGATGTTTGGCCACTCGCCCAAGACCGTGATGCGCGACGAGACCGTAGAGCGCACTTATGAAAATGTAACCTATACTGAAAAAGATATCGACCAGTATGTAAGCCGTGTGCTGCAGCTGGAGGCTGTGGCCTGCAAAGACTGGCTCACAAACAAGGTAGACCGCTCGGTAACGGGCAAGATTGCGCGCCAGCAGTGCCAGGGACAGATACAGTTGCCGCTGAGCGACTGTGGCGTGGTAGCCCTCGACTACCGTGGAGAGAAAGGTATTGCTACGGCGCTGGGTCATGCTCCGCAGGCAGGATTGGCATCGCCCGAGGCTGGCAGTGTGCTGTCGGTGGCCGAGGCGCTGACCAATATTGTATGGGCTCCGCTGGCCGATGGCATGAAGAGCCTCTCGCTCTCTGCCGACTGGATGTGGCCCTGCCGCTCGCAGAAGGGCGAAGACGCTCGCCTCTACTCGGCTGTAAAGGCGCTGAGCGACTTCTGCTGCGACCTCAATATCAATGTGCCTACGGGTAAAGACTCGCTCTCGCTCTCACAGCAGTATCCTAACGGCGAGAAGATTATCTCTCCGGGAACCGTTATCGTGAGCGCTGGTGGCGAGGTGAGCGACGTGAAGAAGGTGGTATCGCCCGTGCTGGTGAACGACAAAAACTCATCGCTCTATCACATCGACTTCTCGTTCGACGAGCAAGCCCTTGGCGGTTCGGCTTTCGCACAGAGCCTGGGCAAGGTGGGCAGCGACGTGCCTACGGTGAAAGATGCCGAATACTTTGCCGACTGCTTCAACGCTGTGCAAGACCTCATCAAGAAAGGATGGGTAATGGCTGGCCACGATATCTCGGCGGGCGGTTTAATCACTACCTTGCTTGAGATGTGTTTTGCCAACACTGAAGGTGGTATGCACATTAACCTGCACGACATTGTGGGCGACGACATGGTGAAGGTGCTGATGGCCGAGAACCCTGGCGTGGTGATACAGGTGAGCGATAAGCACAAAGACGAGTTTAAGAAGTATATGGAGGAGGCCGGCATCGACTATGCCAAGATAGGCTATCCCACACCTGCCGAGCGCACCATCGTGGTGAAGAAGGACAACTATGAGCACACCTTCGACATCAACGCTCTGCGCGACGAATGGTATAAGACATCATGGCTGCTCGACCGCAAGCAAAGCTTCAACGGCTGTGCCGACGAGCGCGTGAACAACTATAAGAACCAGCCCCTGGAGATGAAGTTTAACGACAACTTCAGTGGCACACTGAAGAGCTACGGCATCAGCGCCGACCGACGCACACCCTCGGGCATCAAGGCTGCCATCATTCGTGAGAAGGGCACCAACGGCGAGCGCGAGATGGCCTACTCGCTGTATCTGGCTGGCTTCGACGTGAAAGACGTGATGATGACCGACCTTATCACCGGACGCGAGACGCTGGAAGACGTGAACATGATTGTGTTCTGCGGTGGCTTCTCTAACTCTGACGTGCTGGGATCGGCAAAGGGATGGGCTGGCGCCTTCCTCTTCAACCCGAAAGCCAAGGAGGCCCTCGACCGCTTCTATGCGCGTGAAGACACTCTGTCATTGGGTATCTGCAACGGCTGCCAGCTTATGGTAGAGCTGAACCTCATCAACCCCGAGCACGCACAGCGCGCCAAGATGTTGCATAACAACTCGCATAAGTTTGAGAGCACCTTCCTCTCGCTGCAAATTCCTGAGAACAACAGCGTAATGTTCTCATCGCTTAGTGGCAGCAAGCTGGGCATCTGGGTGGCTCACGGCGAGGGCAAGTTCTCTCTGCCCGAGGCTGAAAGCCAGTATAACGTGGTGGCTAAGTATAACTATGCACAGTATCCGGGCAACCCCAACGGCTCTGACTATAACGTGGCTGGTATCTGCTCGAACGACGGACGCCACCTGGCCATGATGCCGCACCTGGAGCGTGCCATCTTCCCCTGGCAGAACGCATGGTATCCCGCCGACCGTCGTGCCGACGAGGTAACACCCTGGATTGAGGCCTTTGTAAACGCCCGTAAGTGGGTTGAGGCCAAGCTGGGCAAATAATGTGAATGGTTTCCTGATACCAGGCAACAACTGATAAGCTGAAGGGAGTCGGAGACCTGCAAAGGCAGTGTTCCGGCTCCCTTTTTAGCCCTTGGGGCATGACTTATGTTTTGCATGTATAGAAGCTATTGGGAGTAACAAAGAAAGTTAACTCGCTTCGCGAGTGAAGTTAATAGACGTATGCTATATCGTTTTTGTTGAAAAGCTATTGTTTGTTATCTTCTGAACTTGCGAAAGTTCAAGTAGTTATATAATGGACAATTTTTATATTACATCTTTCAAAACCTTCTTTAAGATAGGTCTGTTCACGCTGGGTGGAGGCTACGCCATGATACCTATCATCGAGGCCGAAGTGGTGGACAAATATAGGTGGATAGACCGCGAACAGTTTATCGACATCGTGGCCGTGGCACAAAGTTGCCCAGGTGTGATGGCAGTAAACATGAGCACCTTTATAGGCTATAAGATGCGCGGCACCCGTGGCGCCCTGTGCACCACACTGGCCACAGCGCTACCCTCGTTCTTCATCATCTTGGCCATTGCCATCTTCTTTAGGCAGTTTCAAGACAACCCCGTGGTAGAGAGCATCTTCCGCGGCATACGTCCGGCCGTGGTGGCACTTATCGCTGCCCCCACCTTCTCGCTGGCTAAGAGCGCACACATCTCGCTCACCAACTGCTGGATACCCATTGCCAGCGCTCTGTTTATCTATCTGCTGCACGTAAACCCCGTGTTCATTATCATTGCGGCGGCTGTGGGCGGCTTCTTGTATGGCAAACTAATAAAAACATCTGAATGATATATCTGTATCTTTTTCTTACCTTCTTTCAGATAGGGCTGTTCGGCTTTGGTGGCGGCTATGGCATGCTGTCGCTCATACAAACCGAGACGGTGGTGCATCACCACTGGCTCACGGCGGCCGAATTTACTAACATTGTGGCTATCAGTCAGATGACACCAGGACCTATCGGCATCAATTCAGCCACCTATTGTGGCTATACTGCTGCCCACAATGCGGGTTTCGGTGGTGGCATGGCCGTGCTGGGCAGCGTGGTGGCCACCGTGGCACTGGTGCTGCCCTCGCTCATACTGATGATACTGATCAGCCGTATGTTTATGAAGTATATGCAAACGCCCACGGTGCAAAGCGTGTTTATGGGCTTGCGCCCCGCCGTGGTAGGATTGCTGGCAGCGGCGGCCTTGCTGCTGATGACGAAGGAAAACTTCTCGTCGCCCGACATCAGTCCATGGCATTTCTGGATTAGCATTGCGCTCTTCATAGCCACCTTCTTCGGCACCCGCGTGCTAAAGATAAACCCCATACGCATGATATTATGGGCCGGCTTTGCCGGACTTATGTTGTTGTATTAGGAGTGCATAGACATTTTTCATACATTATATAAATATAGCATGTAAGGAAGTTATCAGAAGTTAAAAGGAAGTTAACTCGCTTTGCGAGTGAAGGTAACGGACGTATGTCATGTCGCTTGAGTAGTAAAGCTATTGTCTGTTCACTTCCTGAACGACCGAAGGGAGTGGTTACTTCTTAATTCCGTTAACTTCTGAACTTGTAAAAGTTTAATATATTTGACATGAACACATTACGCCAAATAGCTGGGTGGGTGCTGAAGCCGATACGCCTCAACGCCACCTTCTTCACATTTATGTATGTGTTGGGATGTGTGTGCTCGTGGGTAACCATACCCCACACACGCAATGCCACACTGTATGGCAACCTGTATCTCGAGCTTTTTCTCGACGTTTACGTCTTGGCCTTGGTGCTCACCATCGTGCCTCGTGTGGTACGCCCCTGGCTGCGCTCACTGCTGTATGTAGTGCTCTATGCCACAGCGCTGGCCGACGTATATTGCTTTGTAAAGTTCGACTCTACCCTTACCCCCACCATGCTGTTGCTGGTGGGCGAGACCGACTCGCGCGAGGCCAGCGAGTTTATACGCGCCTGTGTGTCGCCCGACGTGCTGTTTAGCAATGTAGGCTGGGTGCTGCTGGTGCCCATCATGCACATCTTGCTCACCCTCGAGCTACGTTTCCCCCATTTTGTGCCGCGCCGCGTAAAAACCTTGTGGCAGAAACTGAAGGCGTGGGCCGAAATGCATCGCAAGCAATATATCAAGCCTGTGCTGGCTGCCATCACCGCACTGGTGCTGGCCATTGCCATTGGCACCAGCGCCCACAATAAGGCTGCCACCTGGAAACTGATGACGGGCAAAACCATTGGCGAGGTAGAACACACCCTGACCGAGCCCCGACATGCCGAACTGTATCTGCCCATCTGGCGATTGGCCTTCAGCATCTATGCCAACAAGCTCACCGCCAACCAGGTGCAGAAGTTGATACGTGCTGCCAACCATGTGCAGGTAGACAGTTGCAAGTTTACCTCGCCCGAGATTGTGCTCATCATTGGCGAAAGCTATAACCGCCACCACTCGCAACAATATGGCTATGTAAAGAAAACCACACCCCGACAGGTGAAGCGCGAACGAACAGGCCGACTGGTGAAGTTTACTGATGTGGTGTCGCCATGGAACCTTACCAGCTTTGTGTTCAAAAACCTGTTCTCTATGCACGTGGTAGGGCAGGAGGGCGAGTGGTGCGACTATCCGCTCTTCCCCGAACTGTTTAGAAAGGCTGGCTACCACGTAACGTTCATCACCAACCAGTTCTTGCCCAAGGCCAAGGAGGCGGTGTACGACTTCAGCGGAGGCTTCTTCCTAAACAACCCCACGCTGAGCAAGGCACAGTTTGACACGCGCAACGACAAACTGCACACCTACGACGAAGAACTGCTGGCCGACTATGAACGCCTGAAGGCCGAGGATGGCGACCACAACCTCACCATCTTCCACCTCGTGGGGCAGCATGTAAACTATCGTCAGCGCACACCGCGCAAGAACCGCCGCTTTACGGGCGACGAGTATCGCGAACTGAAGCCCCACCTGAGCGATCATGAGCGCACGGTGCTGGCCGACTATGACAATGCGGTGCTGTATAACGACTCGGTGGTAGACGAAATCATACGTCGCTACGAACAAAAAGAGGCTATCGTGATTTATGTGCCCGACCATGGCGAAGAGTGTTATGAGGGCGACCTGCACTTCTATTGCCGTATGCACTCGGCCACCATCGACTCGCGCTTGGCGCATGCCGAGTTTGATATCCCCTTCTGGATATGGTGCTCAAAGAAGTATGTGCGCCGCCACCGACAGATATTCAGACAGATAAAGGCGGCTCGCAACAAGCGTTTCATGACCGACGCGCTGCCGCATCTGCTGGTTTACCTGGCGGGCATACACAGCAAAGACTATCACCCCGAGTATAACCTCATAGCACCCGAATATAACGAGATGCGCCCACGAATATTGAAAGGCACTACCGACTATGATAAGCTGGGCCCCATGCCCGATTATTATGTAACGAAAAAGAAATGAACAATAACACATTAAACCATACGGCTGTAGGGGCAGCACCGCTGCTCACATCGGCACAGTGTACCGTGTTGCGTGGGCTGGCCATCATAGGCATCTTCTTGCACAACTACTGCCACTGGCTGGGACCCATCGTGAAGGAAAACGAATATACCTATACGGCGGCCAACTGCCGTAGGCTGTTCGAGGTGCTGGCCTCGCCCGACTGGACGCTGCCCGTGCATCTGCTGTCGTTCTTCGGACATTATGGTGTGCCCGTCTTCCTCTTTCTTAGTGCCTATGGCCTGGTGATGAAGTATGAGAAGGGCAACAAACCCGCGCCCGCCATCGTGCCCTTTGTGCGCTATCACTATCTTAAACTGTTTAAGATGATGATGGTGGGCTTTGTGGCCTTCACCATTGTCGATGCCATGACACCCGGACAATGGCGCTACACGCTGGTAAACATTATTGCACAGCTGGGCATGTTCAACAACGTGATGCCCGACCCCGACCACATTATCTGGCCCGGACCCTTCTGGTTCTTCGGCCTTATGTTGCAGCTATACATTATATATATAGTGGTGCTGAACCGTGGCGGATGGAAAACCTTGGCGGTTCTGGTGCTGGCATGCTGGGCTATGCAGGCCGTGTGCGACCCTGAGGGCGAAACGCTGAACCGCATACGCTACAACTTTATGGGTGGCATCATGCCCTTTGCATTAGGATTGCTGGCCGCACGCTATGGCGCACGCTTTGCCATGGTGAGCAAGGCACAATGGGCTGCTGTGCTGGTGCTGTCGGGGGCTGCGGTCTTCGCCTTCAGCTTCAGTTATCAGTTGTGGTTCTGGGTGCCCTTCTTCGTGTGCACCTTCAGCGTGGCCTTGGCAAAGATGATGAAGGCCGATGGTGCCCAACAGGGCGTGGCCCACTGGCTGCTGTGGGTAGGTCGTGTGTCGGCTGCCCTCTTCGTCATACATCCCGTTACCCGTAAGATATTTATCCCCATCAGCCGACGGGGCGACATCTATACGGGCTTGCTGCTCTACATTCTTGCATCGCTGGCTTTGGCATGGCTGTGCAGCGAGGTAATGAAAAAGATACCTAACCCCAAGCTAAAGGAGAAGGAACATGAAAATACCTGATATAGAACTGGCCAATATCAGCCGCTATCGTGGCGAACTGATGGGAGCCGCCATGCTCTTCATCATCCTCTTCCATGTGTCGCTCAACCGTAGCGACCCTTTCTTCGGGCTGCGGCGCTGTGGCAATGTGGGCGTAGATATGTTCCTCTTCCTGAGTGGAGTGGGGCTGTGGTATTCGTGGACGAAGACACCGTCGCTCAAGCACTTCTTCACCCGACGCTATCTGCGCATCTACCCCGCATGGCTCTTCATGGCCTGCCTATATTACATACCCGACTATCTGCACCACGGCGGACATAGCACGTCGGTGGTTGACCTGATAGGCGACATTGCCATCAACTGGGACTTCTGGCTGCACGACGAGCTCACCTTCTGGTACATACCAGCCATTATGATGCTCTACACCTTTGCACCGTTCTACATGATGCTCATTCGCCGATACCCCATCTATCGTTGGCTGCCACTGCTCATGGTGTTGTGGTGCGTTATGGTGCAATGGGTGCTGCCCATTCATGCCGCTGTGGGGCATATCGAGATTTTCTGGAGCCGCGTGCCCATCTTCTTTATCGGCATCAATATGGGCCAATATGTGAAAGAAAAACATACGCTGCCAGGCTCGTCGGTATGGTTGCTGCTGGTTATCTTCCTCACCACCTTTGGCACCTGCCTGTATCTGGAGCAAGAGCGCCACGGCCACTTTCCGCTGTTTGTTGAACGTATGATATACATACCGTTCACCATCACGGCCATCATGGTGCTGAACCGCGTGTTCCGCCACACACCCAAGGCCTTTAATGCTTTCTGCCGACTGGTGGGGGCGATCAGCCTTGAGGCATACCTCATACATAGCCATTTTGTGCTCTGCTATATTGAGCGCGAGCATTTGGGCTACTGGCCCACCTTCGCTCTCACCGTCATCATCACCATGCCGCTGGCGTGGCTGCTGCATAAGGCCGCCGCGTTTGTTGAAAAGCAAGCCATGCGGGTGGTAGAGAAAGGATAATAACATAAAAGAAAGGAATAACAATGAAAAAATATCTTCGACTCATACGTCCACAGCACTGGATAAAGAATGTTTTTGTGCTGGTGCCCATGTTCTTCGGAGGCGTGCTGTTCGACCTCACCACCATTGAGAGCGGACTGCTGGTGTTTATGGCCTTCAGCTTCATTGCCTCGTCAATATATTGTTACAACGATATTGTTGATGCCGATGCCGACCGCCATCACCCCGTGAAGTGTCACCGCCCCATTGCCTCGGGCGAGGTGTCGGTGTCGCATGCCTATCTGCTCATGGCCGTCATGGCAGTGCTGTCGGCCACCATGATTATGTTACTGCCACCGCCAGTGCGTATGGGCACGGCTGCTGTGGTAGCTATTTATTATGTACTGAATTTGGCCTACTGTTCAAAGCTGAAACAGTATGCTGTGCTCGATGTGTGCATCGTGGCCTTCGGTTTTGTGCTGCGCATTGTGGCAGGAGGTGTGGCCGAAGAGGTGGCGCTGAGCCAATGGATAGTGCTGATGACCTTCTTGCTCACCCTGTTCCTCTCGTTTGCCAAGCGTCGCGACGATGTGCTGCGCATGAACGAAACAGGCGAAGCACCGCGCCACAACACCATTCGTTATAACCTAACATTCATCAACCAGGCCATCACCATCACGGCCAGTGTTACGCTGGTGTGCTATATTATGTACACGGTGTCGCCCGAGGTTGAAGAACACTTTAAGTCGCAATATCTTTACCTCACCAGCGTGTTTGTGCTCTTAGGTCTGCTGCGTTACATACAGATAGCGGTGGTTGACAAGAAGAGTGGCGACCCCGTAAAGGTGGCGCTCACCGACCGCTTCTCGCAACTGATCGTTGCTGCATGGCTGGTAACCTTCCTCATCATGATTTATCTCTAAATGAAAAAGGTAAATGTTTAAATGAAAAAGATAATTGTCTAAATGAAAAAGATATTTGTTTTCGACTTCGACGGCACGCTCACCCATGCCGACACGCTGCTGGCCTTCATACGCTTTGCCTGTGGCCCTGTGCGCATGTGTATGGGCTTTGCTCTGTATGCCCCCTTGTTGGTATTGATGAAGCTGAAACTGTATCCCAACTATAAGGCCAAGCAAAAGGTGTTTGCCCACTTCTTTCGTGGTATGACGCTTACCCGTTTCGATGCCCTTTGCACCGCCTTTGCCCAGCAAGGCGAGCACCTGTTGCGCCCCGCTGCCCGCAGCTTTATCAACACCGTGCGCCCCGAGGCCTATGCCATGGCCATCGTAAGCGCCAGTATCGACAACTGGGTGCGGCCCTTCGCTGAGATGTATCTGCAGTCAGACAATGCTCAAGATAAATCTCAAGGCAATGTTCAAGGCAATGTTCAAGACAAAAAACCTTCATCGCCCATTATTGTGCTGGGTACAAAGGTTGAGGTTGATGCCGCTGGATGCCTCACAGGCCGTTTCGCCACCCCCAACTGCTACGGCCCTGAGAAGGTGCGCCGCATAGAGGCCGTGTGGCCCCACCGCGAGCAGTATGACGTGTCGGCCTTTGGCGATAGTCGTGGCGATAAAGAGATGCTGGCTTATGCTGATCAAGGCTATTTTAAGCCCTTTAGATTTTGATGTGTTCCCTCTTTCCCAATTTTCTTCTTCATTCCCTTTTTCTCCTTAAACCTCCTAATTTATGATGAAAAGTAGTTCCTTTTCATACATATTATCATGAATATTGCCCTTTCTCATACAATTTGTTGCTTTTTCTTTATTTTTACCATTGAGTTGTTAATATTTTGTTTATATTTGCACTTGATTTGTATATGGCGGCCAAGCCGCGCCATGCTTTAAACACCCCAAACCC
>ERZ1034976.2899-NODE-2899-length-11279-cov-15.773343_pt1 | contig 11279 bp, 10 predicted proteins | sample MGYA00520623_ERZ1034976 | MGnify/ENA primary metagenome ERZ1034976 (study PRJEB33766, sample SAMN09781774) | gut metagenome | biome: gut microbiome | host: Homo sapiens | place: Madagascar | study: EMG produced TPA metagenomics assembly of the PRJNA485056 data...
GTGGAAGGGGTGGGCGGGGTGACAGGATCAGGGTCATACGGGTCCGGGTAGTACGGGGTCTCGATGGCCTTGTAGCTGTTGTTGAAGGTGATGCTGCTCACCTTTTCGTCCATCAGGTCGGCCTGTGTGTGCACGGCCATCCGGGCCACCAGCTTGTCGTTGTCCCACACCACGGAAACGCGCAGATAGTACACGGTTTCATCGTAGGTGCCGCGGGTGTTGACACCGGCGTGCTGGCGCACGGTGTAAACGTAATAGCCGGGCTTGGTGTAGCTGATGGGGCCAAAGCTGCCGGTCTCGCCATCGGTGATCTCCAGAGTAGTCACCTCGGGCAGGGGCGCATTGTCCACAGCCTCAAGTTCCACAGTCAGTGTTTCCTTTGGGAGAGGTGTTTCCCCCGTGGACTGAATGGAAACCGGAAGCTCCTGCAGCTGTGTATGCTGGTCAGCCGCGGTGGCCGCAAATGCCGCCGGCTGACACAGGCAGAACCCCAACGCAAGCGTCAGAAGTGCTGCCGCGATTTTACGGAACCTCATTTCATCCTCTCCTTTATGAATCCGACGCGGACGGGATCATCCACGCCAGAAGAATGGTGCGTGCATCGGTAAACTCCGTTGAACAGGTGGACAGCGCCAGCACCTGAGCGTCATCGCCCGCCGCTTTCATGGCGGCCAGCGTTTCGGTGTTCAGGTTCAGGGCGTTCTCCTGCGCAAAGGTATACAGTCCCTGCAGGTCGCTGTCCCAGCGCTGGGGCTGGAAGATCGCGCTCTCAGACGAAGGGACCAGCAGACATGCAAAGGTTTTAAGATCATAGGTGCGGTCGGGCAGGATCAGCTCACCGGTGGTGTTCTCTGCAAAGAACTCTGCGTCCTTGTAGAGATCCAGATCACCGAACATCTTGCTCTCTTCCATGTGGTGACCATACAGCAGAGAGTAGGGGTCGGTGAAGTTCTTGTCGCAGTTCACATCCAGAAAGATGCTGCCTGCCAGCGAGAAATCACCGTAGACATCGGTGTTCACATAGGTAAAGTTGTCCTCGCCCTGTACCACAGGGTAGTCGATGGCGGTGTTGTCCAGTGTGACCCACGCGCAGACATCCGGGTTGATGCCCAGCAGCTCCTCAAAGCTCGCGCCGTTATCCGCGCCCGCCTTGGGCTTGAACTGCAAAAGCTCTGCCTGAACATTGTCTGCGGCGGCGTACACCTGCGAGTTGTCCCACAGGGCATAGGCTGAATACGCCCCGGCGACCACCAGGAACAGCACGACCACCGCGCTCACCAGAAAGTCGGCTGCCCTCAACGCTTTTCTCTGCCAGTTGATACAGCCCACCTCCGGTTAAGCAAATTCAAATAAGTGGTTATTCGTTAGGTTTGTGCTGGGATAACCCCCCAGTCACGCTTCGCGTGCCAGCCCCCGCTAATAGGGGGGCCCTTGGCATGGCGCAAAGCTTCACGGTTTTGCCAAGGCCGCCCCTACTAGGGGCGGTGGCATCCCGCAAGGGATGACGGTGGGGTTTAATCTACCGCGAGCAATTACTCCTCGTCGCGGCGGCGCTTGTTCAGCATCAGGGCCACACCACCAATGGCAACGATGGCCAGCATTGCAATGTAAGGTGCATTGTCCAGCACAACGCCCATGTCGGGGGTGCCTTCGTGCTCATTGATAATGGTGACTTCGTTCTTATCTGCATTGATTGCGGTTGCAGTCTCCACTTCACCCTTAGTGTCGTAGACCCAACCATTGGTCCGAGTTTCGGTAACGGTATAGGTCACACCAACAGGCAGATTGGAGATGGTTGCGACCTGGTTGTGCTTCAGCTTAATAGTCCGAGCAGTGCCATCAATGGCCCAGCTTGCATTGTTTGCAGGATTGCTGGTATCGGTGACAGTCACAAAAGCACCTGCATAGTTATTGTCCTTGTTTGCATCTTTGCTCAGAGTGATGTTAAAAGTAAAAGTATCGTTCAAATCAGCAAAATTACCCTTAACAACCTTCATCACAGTCAGATCATAAGCATTGTAGGTGTTAGTGAAATCGTCAGCCTTGCTACCATCCTGATTAAACAGACCAACATAATATCCATAACCGGTATCAGGGCCAAGATTATCATCGGTCTTGTTCACAACGGTAACAACCATCTTCAGAGTACGATTATCCTTGGTAATGCCAGGAATCTTAGTATCATCTTCAGAGATCGTATAGGCATACTTGCCAACCTTATTGTAGTTACCACCCAGCAGCTTTACCAGATCAATATTAAAGGTATTAGAATATGCGTTGTTGTCAGTAGAAACGGTAAACTTGTCATCACCGGTTTTGCTGAAAGTCACAGAAGGCTGCGTAAAGTTAGTAGGAACAATTCCAGCCTTAATTTTTTTCGCAGTATCAGCCTGACCATCACCCACAGTAAACTTAAAAGTCATCGTCTGAGGTGCAATGCCTTTTGCCACCACCAACTTCTTAGTCAGGGTAAAGTTTGCAACGCCATTGCCATCTGCAACAATCATGGAATTGGTGGTATCAACAGCCGGTTCATCCGCAAACGCTGCGGTTGCGCCGACGGTGAGCATCATGGCGGCAGCCAGAACGCCCGCGAAGAATTTCTTCAGTTTCATTGTTATTCCTCCCTAGTAAGAAATAGTTCGTACTCCTGTGCCGCGGCCCAAACTCCGCGGTTCACAGGCAGGATGCCGGCAGCTTCTTCCGGCCTCCGTGGTATTACAGACTGCGTCGCCGCAGTAGTGTAATTACTTTTGCTTGCACATCCTCCAGCGGAACCGGGCCAAAATCCCGGCTGTCCTCGGATTGTGTGCGGTAATCGCCCAGCACAAAAACGCAGCCTTCCGGCACCGTGTAGGGGTACTCCAGCGTGTCTTTTGCGTAGGTGGGGTAGAGGATCTCGCCGCTCTGCACCGCGCCGTTCACCACAAGGGTGCCGCTGTCGTCCAGAGCCACAAGGTCGCCCTCGCGCCCAAGGATGCGGCCCACCCGGAGCTTGCCGCCCTGGGTGTAGACCACAACGTCGTTTTTTGCGTAGGTTTTTTGCAGGCGGTAGCAGATGAGCAAATCGCCATCCTTTACCGCGGGGAACATGCTGCTGCCCTTGGCCTGCGTGAGCAGGAACACCTGCGTGAACAGCACCCAGGCGCACAGCAGGATCACCACAACGCGGCCCAGCAGGCTGATAAAATCCTGCCGGTTCTCAGCGTCCAGCCTGCGGCGGCGCACCGCCTTTGCCCCCAGCTTCAGGGCTTCATTGTCCAGCGGGTGCATCGGAATGCGCCTCCTTTTGGGGGTCAGAGCTGTCAACTTTGGTGGTATCCAAGGGCAGGCTTCCGGTCTGCTGCTCCAAGAGCACGTTATAGCGGGTGCGCTCGGCGCGGATGGCGGCTTCGTACAGGGCGTAAAGCTCTTCCAGCTTCTTCCACATTGCCGCTTCGTCCACGCCGCCCAGCAGGTTCTTGCGGAATTTCACCGTCCGGAACCACTGGATGATCGCTTCCTGCTCCGGGCTGATACAGCTTTCCTCGGCACCGGCCAGCCGCTGGGGCGCTTTCTTCTTCGCCATGCGGTCAGCCCCCTTTAGTCATCTTCCTTACGGCGCTTGCGCAGCATCAGCAGGATGCCGCCGCCAGCCACCACAGCAAGGATGACGATGTAAGGCAGGGTGTCGAGGAGGACACCGGTGTCCGGGATAAGGGTTGCATGGTTGGTGACAATGATCTGGTTGTCATCCACTTTGATTCCAGTATCATAGGCCACCGCGTCACCGTCAGCATCCACTGCCGTGTCCTCGTCCATGCTCAGGAGCATCAGGGCGGCTTCACCTGTATCATTGGCCGTGGTGGTGGGGGTATTGGCAACTGCAACATAGGTAAAGGTTACGTTGCCACTAGCGTCCTCCACACCGGCCTTTCCGTTGGCAGAGACGGTATAGTGTTCACCGGGAGTAACTTCCGTTACCTTGATGGTAGCACCAATGGGCACATTTTCCAGCGTCACAGTCTCGTTGTGCTTCAGGGTGAAGCTGTTCAAGGAAACCGTCTGGTCTCCCTTCTTGGCTGTCACACCGGTGCAATCAGCACCGTTCTGCGTGATGTTCACGCGGAATTCAAAGTCCTTATTGGTATCACCCAGCAGGCCGGTGACCTGCTTGGTAATGGTAACATTGGAGGTTGCTTTCTTGTAGTGTGCGTAGAAGTTCACCACACGTTCGCTGTTCAGATCTTCTGCTTTAACGTTGTGGGGCCATTGGGTAATGGCAGTGGCGTTCTCATCCGGGCCGGTGCCAGCTTCGTTTTCAGGATACCAGCCATCAAAGACCCACTGTACGCCGTTCTCATCGGTGAACCCACTCGGATCGTTAGGGCAATGCTCTACATTGTTTTTATCCGAATCATCCTTATACCACAGGTACACCTTCTTGCCGACAGATGTATAACTATTACCGGCGGAATCCTTCGCGTTGAACACTGCGGTAAAGGTCAAATCACAGGTCACCGTTACGGTACAGTCAATGTGCTTACTCCGGGGACTAGATTTGTTCACCTCGTTGTCCTTAGAAATCTTGTGGGGGGTGATGGTAAAGGTAATTTCGTTTGCCTTCAAATCATCAACTAGCTTTTTTACATCAGCCTGATTGAATTCTGTATTCCCATACGATTTATACAGCGTATCCCTGTACTTCTCAAGGATCATATCTTCAAGGTGTCCAGTCTTTCCGTCATAGGTTACATCAATTTTCCGGAACCCGGAGGAATCATCCGGCTTAAACACTCTGGGGCCTTTATACTGCTGACCATCCGGCCAGGACTGAATGTACTTCTTGGCAGTTTCACCGGTAGTCCCACCAGGAAGGCCACCAATGAAAATGTTTTTGTTGTCTTTCCATGTAGCACCGGTCAGGTCACCGAGTTTTGCATGTTGGCTATTATACGCCACAAAGCCGGTCCACTCGCTAGTAGCGTTAGAGTCCGGGTCTTTCTCAGTGTCAAGCAGAATGTAAACCGCGGCTTCCTCATACTCTACAATGACATTCCATTTCTGTTCTTTTTTTTGTCCAAGGTAATAGTATCTGTGAGTGATAGTTGCCGTACCTTCGCTTTTGCCAGTAATAGTGGCGTTGCTATCGTTGCCAGTAACAGACGCAATAGTATCGTCATTGGATTCCCATACATGACCACTGCTGGGCCACACATTAAACCCTTCTATCGGTTTTTCCTGACCAACATAGATGGTGATGTCCTTGGCTGCCCGGTCATCCAGCAGTTCCGTATCATACCCATCCGTCCGCACAACCACAAAGGGGCTGAAGCTGGAGGTCTCAAAGGTCAGGGTGCCGTTGGTATAAGTAAGGACATCCAGAATCTCCACATTGCCATCAGAGGTCTCGTGGAGCACTTTCAGCGTGTCGGCAGTTGCACCTTCCATTTCCGGCAGTTTGTCCAGACCGGAGACGGTGACGGCAGCCTTCTGGCCCTTGGCCAGCTGCACCTTTTCGCCCTTGGCATTCTTGGGGGAGATCTTCAGGCCCAGAATGGGCATCATTTCCCCAAAGCTGTCCTCGTGGCTCTCGTAGAAGGTCTGCATATCGTCATCACCCATGTGGATGACGCTGAGGCTATGGGCGGCAGAGGGCAGATTTTTCACCTCCACCGGCAGGGTCGTGGTTTTCGGGTTACCTTCCTCGTCCTCGTAGGAAGCAGAGGCCTTGGCAGTCAGATCCACAGGCACGGGGTTCTTGTCCACCAGATCCTCGTGATCCACGGGCTTTTCCTCATCGGAGCCCACGGTACCGTCCTTCCATGCGGCGTAGACGTTCACGGTGGTGGTCTTGTCGTCCAGAATGTTGCTGGTGGGGTCGGTGAGGTTCAGGCGCACCCGGTTGCCAAACTCGTCCAGCGTATACCAGTAGTCAAACAGCCGCAGTTCGCCCTTGGGGTCCCGGTTGGAGGAGGGGTTCTCGATGTAGCTGCTGTAATCCGCAATGGTCTCTGCCCGGGGCACAGCCTGAATGAAGTACAGGTTCCACAGAACCTCGCCATTCCGGGCCAGATACTCGCTCTCCGTCATATTGTTGATCTGTGCCTGAGCGGTAATGTCCTGCAGGTCGTTGGCGTTCAGCTCCTTCAGCCAGAAGCGGTAGATCACCATATCCTGCAGCTTTTTGATTTCGTCGCCAGAAACGACCACTTTGTCATCAGGCTTTTCCACCACGTCGTCCTCGCCGGACCACTGGGTCACGGTGCTGGAGCTGGTGTCGGTGCTGGTGCTGGTGTCGTACTCAATGACGGTGCCCCACTCTGTTTCCTTAACGTTGGGGCCGCCATCGAGGTTGTCCTCGCCGCCCTCACCTTCTGCGGGCCGGGTGGCTTCCTCCTCGCCAAAACCGGCAGCTTCGCCGTCTTCCACGGCAGGGAAATCGTCGCCGAAACCGGCAGCTTCTTCGTCGGGATAGGCGGCTTCGTCCCCGTCGGGATAGGTGGCTTCACCGTCCTCTACAGGCCGGGAGACCTCTTGATTAACTTGGAGACTGCTCGAAGCCTCGGTTGCAAACACCGGCACAAGGCAGGTGCAGATGACCGCAAGCGCCAGACAAAGCGCAAAAACACGCTTCACCAGCCTATCTTTTTTTCCGTGATGATTTTTCCGCACAGTGGAGCCCTCCCTGCATCATAGTATTTTTGGCAAAACCGGAGGAAAAGAGATTCAACTTTTGTCGTTTTTCTTTCCCTTGGCAGGTTATTTTTACCAGATACACTCATTATCGTAATTATAGCATGTACACCCGGCATTTTCAATAGTGAAATTTTATTTTCCCTTCCCCTTTTCAGACTAAATATTCTGCGATATACAGCACGTTATGAACCGCCGTAATATATTGCGGGGAGTAGCGCAGTCTAACTTATCCGCACCGCCCGCCGCATTGATATCTCACGCAGTTTTGTGTTGTATATTCGCAGTTTCACTCTCTATAATACATGAAACGCAGATTCCTTTCACTTTTTTCGAGATTTTTTGAAAAAAGTTTTCGGAGCCCTCTCAGTCAAAGCCTGACGGCTTTGCCAGCTCTCCCAAAGGGAGAGCCAATTGCGGCTCGACCTTCAGCGGCATTTACCGCCCAAAAGCCTGCCCAAAGCTCCCGTTTCCCTTGCAGATGCGTTGGCTCCCCCCTCGGGGGAGCTGTCGAGCGAATGCGAGACTGAGAGGGCGTGCCTCACCAAAAAGCGCCCCCATCACTCAAAGGAGCAATGGGGGCGCTTTGTCCTATTACAATGGGTTCCGCTTACTCAGCCTTGGGGGCTTCGGGAGCCTTTGCCTCCTCAGCCTTTGCGGCGGGCTCTGCCGGAGCGGCAGGAGCGGCAGCGGGCTTCGGAGCCTGCTTCACCACGGGCTTGGGGGGATTCGGATCGTCCTTCAGCGGGAAGAGGATGATGTGCTTGGGGCACTTCTGAGCACACATGCCGCAGCCCTTGCACTTGTCGTAGTCCACACGGGCCACGCCGTCCACAACGTGGATGGCATCGAACTTACAGGTGCGCTCGCACATGCCACAGGCAATGCAGGAGGTGGTGCACAGCTTGTTTGCCACAGCACCCTTATCCTGATTGGAGCACATGACCACGGGCTTGCGGGGGCCGCCTGCGTCGATCATAATGACGTGCTTGGGGCAGATGTTGGCGCAGGCACCACAGCCGGTGCACTTGTCCTTGTCCACCTTGGCCACACCGTCCACAATGTGGATGGCATCGAACTTACACACCTTGGTGCAGTCGCCCAGGCCGATGCAGGCAAAGGTACAGGTCTTGGGGCCGCCGTACAGGGTCGCGGCAGCGGCACAGGTCTGGATGCCCTTGTACTCGTAGCTGGGCTTGCAGTGCTCGGAGTTGCCCTGGCACTGGACCACAGCCTTCTTCTCCACAACGCTTGCCTCACCGCCCATGATCTTGGCAATGGCGGCAGCAGCCTTGGGGCCGCCGGGGGCGCACTTGTCGCAGGGAACGCCGTCCATAACAACGGCCTTTGCGTAGTCGGCACAGCCGGCGTAGCCGCAGCCGCCGCAGTTTGCGCCGGCCAGGCAGGCAGAAACTTCTTCAATACGGGGGTCTTCCTCAACCGCCATGAACTTTGCGGCCAGCACCAGAACAACGGCACCGATCGCGCCCACGATGGTACAGAGGATCACAGCAGATACAATATTCATAATCCTGTTCCTCCCTTACAGCGTCACGTTGAACAGGTTTTCGACGAGACCGCCGAAGCCCATAAAGGACAGGCTGGTGATGGCTGCTGCGATCAGGGTGATGGGCAGGCCCTTGAAGGGTGCCGGGGGATCGCAGGCTTCCACACGCTTGCGCACGCCGCTGAACATGACCATGGCCAGCATAAAGCCGACACCCGCACCCACGGCACAGACCAGAGCCTCAATGTAGGCAGCGGCAAAGCCCAGGGTAGCAACGTCTGCGCCGTAGTCGTCCACGACCAGAATGGTCACGGCAAGCACGCAGCAGTTGGTGGTGATCAGGGGCAGGTAAACGCCCAGAGAATTGTACAGTGCAACAACATACTTCTTCAGGAAGATCTCGATGAACTGCACCAGCACTGCAATGACCAGGATGAACACGATGGTCTGCAGGTAGCCCAGGTCAGCGGGGTTCAGAATGAAGATCTGGATGGGGAAGGTGACAGCCGTTGCCACCAGCATAACAAAGATAACAGCGCCGGACATACCAATGGAGGAATCCAGCTTCTTGGAAACGCCCAGGAACGGGCAGATACCGTAGAACTTCACCAGCACGTAGTTGTTCACCAGGATCATGCTGAAGAAGATCGCAGCAAGTTTGACTAACATCTTATTCTGCCTCCTTCTTCAGGTTGTCGAGGTCGCAGCAGCTCTTGCGCTCGATGCGGGCATCCAGCTTGCCTTCCAGCCAGATGCAGCCGGCCATCAGCACGCCGTAGCAGAAGAATGCGCCGGGAGCCTGGGTCATAATGCTCATCTTGGCCATGCTCTCGGGCAGGACCTGGAAGCCCAGCCAGGTGCCGCTGCCCAGGATCTCACGGATGGAGGCCATCAGCACCACGGTGAGGGTGTAGCCGATGCCCATGCCAATGCCGTCCAGTGCGGAATCCACCACATTGTTCTTGCAGGCAAACATCTCGGCACGGCCCAGAATGATGCAGTTGACAACGATCAGGGGCAGGAACACGCCCAGTGCGGTGTACAGGCTGTCCATGTAGGCGTGCATCACCATCTGAACGATGGTCACGAAGCCTGCAATGATGACGATGTAGCAGGGCAGATGGACTTTAGCGGGGATCACGTTGCGCAGCAGCGAGATCAGGATGTTGGAGCACACCAGCACGAAGGTGAAGGCTGCGCCCATGCCCAGCGCGCTGGAAACTGCCGTGGTAACAGCCAGGCAGGAGCAGGTGCCCAGAACCAGACGCAGAACGGGGTTTTCTTTGATGATGCCGTTGGTAAGGATGCTTACCTTGGACTTGTTTTCGCTTGCCATTTCTTACCAACCTCCTTTATGCCAACTCGTTGTAGCAGTTGATGCAATCGTTGATGGCGGCAAACAGAGCCTTAGAGGAAATGGTTGCGCCGCTGTATGCGTCGTAGCCCTGGCCCAGGGTGATGTTCTGGGTGCCATCCATGCCATCGAACTGAGCAAGGAAGCTGTCGGTGGCAACGTTGCTGCCGATGCCCTTGGTCTGGGTAGAAGCGTCCACCCAGATGCCGGTGACAGTGCCGTTGGTGTCGAAGCCGATGATGACGGACAGGATGCCGCCGTCAAAGCCCTTTTCCTCAGCCTTGATGGCCAGGGAGCCGTCGGTGGCCTTTACAGCACCGGTGATGTTCTCGGTGGTGTAGTCGGTCACTTCGTCCAGATCGGAGGCGCTGGAAACGGTGGGCATCACGTCCACATAGGCAGCCAGCGTTGCGGCCTTCTGGTTTTCCTCAATGATGGGAGCCGTAAAGGAGTTGACCATGGCCAGCAGCAGGCTGACGATCAGTGCGATCACGCTCAGCACAACAACAGGCTTTACAGTGGTCTCCCAGGAAGAATTCTTATTCATTTGCCAGCACCCTCCTTTGCTTTCTTTGCAGGCTTAACATAGCCGTAAGGAGTCTGACGGGTCCAATCGTTGATAAAGGGGACCCACAGGTTCATAAACAGCAGCGCGAAGGAAACGCCCTCGGCGTAGCTGCCCCACTGACGGATGGCGAAGGTGACGATGCCCAGGCACAGGCCGTAGATCAGCTTGCCCTTCAGGGTAAAGGGGCTGGTAACGTAGTCCGTTGCCATGAACACAGCACCGAACATCAGGCCGCCGGACAGGATGCCGACCAGTGCGCCGTGCAGGCTGCCGGTGGAGATCAGGTAGAAGATAAACATGCTGCCGATGTAAGAAGCGGGGATGGCGATGCTGATGGTCTTGGTGGCCACCATATAAATCAGGCCCAGCAGGATGGCCAGAGCGCAGGTCTCGCCCAGAACACCGCCGTGCACACCCATGAACAGGTCCAGCAGGCTCAGCTTGCTGGTGTCAGCCACAGCCAGCGGGGTAGCGCTGGACAGCTGGTCAACCGCTGCATCGGGGAACACCCAATTGTTCATGGAACCGGCAAAGCTGATGAACAGCACGATACGGCCGACCAGTGCAGGGTTTGCAAAGTTCATGCCAATGCCGCCGAACAGCTGCTTGACCACGATGATGGCAACCAGGTCGCCGATGATGAGCTGGCCGATGGGCATGCCCACGGGCACGTTCATGGCCAGAATGATGCCGGTGACCACAGCGGACAGGTCACTGATGGGGTTTGCCTTCTTCAGCAGCTTGCAGTACAGCCACTCAAAGGCCACGCACGCCACAACGGACACTGCAGTGACCAGCAGGGCACGCGCACCAAAGATGATTGCAGAGGCCACCACACAGGGGCACAGGGCAACGATCACGTTGGCCATCAGGCTCTGGGTCGTTTCCTCACTGCGCAGGTGCGGGGAGGCCGAAACAATAAGCTTCGTATCCATTACTTATTGCCTCCTTTTTTGATTTCACCAAGGTAGAACGCCTTTGCCAGGCCCATCATCTGGGTGCAGGGGCGCTTTGCCGGGCAGACAAAGGTGCAGGAGCCGCAGTTGAAGCAGTAATCAACATGCAGCTTGCCCAGCTCCTGCACATCGCGGGCCGCATAAGCCTGGTTCACTTCCACAGGCTCCAGGCCCATGGGGCAGTACTCCACGCAGCGGCCGCAGCGGATGCAGGGGTTG
>ERZ1034976.2902-NODE-2902-length-11275-cov-24.932888_pt1 | contig 11275 bp, 9 predicted proteins | sample MGYA00520623_ERZ1034976 | MGnify/ENA primary metagenome ERZ1034976 (study PRJEB33766, sample SAMN09781774) | gut metagenome | biome: gut microbiome | host: Homo sapiens | place: Madagascar | study: EMG produced TPA metagenomics assembly of the PRJNA485056 data...
GTCGCTTCGCTTGCCCTGGGCTATGTGCTCCATTGGGCTTTCAGCCCGCCCTTGCTAAATCCAAAACTTGAGTAAATATAATCTTCGTCAGAAAAGTTTAGACGACTTTTTAGTGTCTCTGACGACGCACGCTGAGTCCACCGCTTGCCGATCTGGCTCTGGTGGCCTTCTGTTTGGGAGCTTTCGTCTTGGTGACTTTCGTCTTGGCGGCACTCACCTTGGTGGTTCTGCTGGAGGTGCGACGCGAAGGCGTTGAGGTACGGCGGGCAGTGGTGCGGCGGTGGGCAGCCTTGCCCGCTGCAGCGATAGAGTCGGCCTCGGCCTGTGCGATAGAGTCGGCACGGAGCTTAGCATAATAGAGACTGTCGCGGCCATAGATGTGCTCTTGTACGTCGACCAATTGCTTCTCAATGCGCTTCTGTTCGCGTACCATGGCAGAGTCGTCGGTGCAATAGTTTGAGAGAAGGCGGTCTTGCAGGTTGACCGACTTATAGATGTCGCCTTGGTAGCACTTCATGGTGAAGAAGTCGTCGGCCGACATCATAGCTGCGTTGTTGAGCGACGAACCCATGAGCATGAGTTTGCCAAGGTAAGGCGCGATGTCAGACATCTTTACCCAAAACATTGGGTACTGCGCCAGTTCGCCACCAAAGTCAGCATCGCCACGCTTGAGCACGGGGCAGATAGCTGTCACTTGGCTACGGAAGGTCGCGGTGTGTTGGTCGTAGTAGGTACTCTCTTTAATAAAGTAAGCCTTCACTTCGTCAGAGGGTATGTCGGCATCATTGACGCGCACTTTGTCACCCTTCGACTCGTAGAAGATGTGATAACGATCCATGAGTTGCTTAGCCGTCACCTCATTCTTTGCCGAGAAGTTCTCGTTGCCATCGAGCTTATAGTCATAAGCCTTGATTTGCTTACGCAAGAGGAGTTTGAAGAGGTAAGTGAAGAGATTTTCGCGTCCGTCTTGTGGCGTAGTGGGGTAGTAGAGCACGGCATTGGCCTCTTTGGTGAGGTCGATGGTGCGATAGAGGTCGCGCCGCCATGCAGCATCGGAGGGCATGTTCTGTGCCGTAGGAAACTCGCGGTAAGACGAGCCTTGTGGCGCATTGAGCTGTTGCTCTTGTTTTTGCTGCTGTTCGGCACGGCGACGAGGTGGTTGGGCATGACTCTCAGCGAGGCAGCCCGTGGCCAATATAAGGAGTAGAAGGATACGTTTCATATTTAATTGGGGTCAATATGCTAATGTGCTAATGCGTGGTCAATGTGCAAATGCGTGGTCAATGTGCAAATGTGCGAATGTGCAAATGTGCGAATGGTCGCTTTAATTTGCTGCGCTTTATTGCTTGCAAATGCTTTTCGTTGCAAATGCTCAGTTATACAAAGGCGACAATTTGCACATTTGCACATTCTCATATTTGCACATTAACCAAGCATTTGCACATTAATGTTAGTTCACAATCACCTCAAGGCTACCATTCAGGTTGCGCGTGATGCCGTCGGGACCGATGGCGCGCACTTTCGATATGTAGAAGCGCTGACCACGACGTAGCTCGCGCATGAGGTTGCGTTGGTTTTCGGTAAAGTTGGCTCCTGCTGAGGGTTCAGGACGGAAGTTGCCCATGCGGTCGGCAAAGACGGTCTCGAAACTCAATACCTTGAACGGAATGTTGAGCAGTCCGTCGTCAATGGCAGCGCCCATGCCAGCAGCACCAATGATAGTACCCTTGGCGATGCGGCCACCGCGGAAGCGGTCGGTGCCTACTCGGATAAAGGCCGTTGGATCGGGCAACTTGCGTACTTGGAAGGTGAACGAACCCATGTTCTGCGGTTTGCCGTTTACGGTGCCACTCACGGTGAAGGTGACGTTCTCGCCCACTTTCGAGGGGCGTGCTGTATACTTGCCCAGTCCTGTCTGAGTAAGCGTACCGCCTGTCATGGTAAGGTGAACCCCCGCGTTGCCGCCTGCGGCCGTTACGCTGATGGGGTTGTTGAAGCCTGCATAGAGTACGTTCATGAGGTCGGCTGCTACGGTAGCGCCCGTAGGAGGAGCGATAACGTTGTAACGTTGCGTAAACTCACGACGTATCATGTCGCCCGCAGCGTTGGGCATTAAGATGTAGCCTGAGAAGGAGTACTGACCAGGTCCGCCCACGGTGAAGTTATACGAACCGTCGGCTCTGATGCGTCGGCCGTTGACGTAGATTTCAGGACGTTGGGTGGTATCGACCGCTGCCATAAATATCTTCGAGCGGAATTGGTCGCCAGGGTAGAGCGTGGTAGCTTCGGCCGAAACGTAGGCGTTAATCTGATTAACGCGAATGTCCTTTACGTCGATATTGGCCAAGAGATCGTGAATGACTTCATTCTCAGCCTTGCGCACGTCGCTCTGCAACTTGGCCAACATCGTTACGGCAGCGATAGAGGGCATCTCCTCAAACATATACTGTTGCCAATTCTTGCCCACATTGTCTTCACTCTTGGGCACGTCGGTGCTGAGGTTGGAAGCAATGATAGCACGTTGGCGTGGGTCGGTTACGAGCGCGAGAATACGTGTACGGAAGTTATTTATCGCATCGTAGAGTTGCTTACCCTTGCCACGAGCTGGGGCTAACATAATGCGGTTAGAGCCTTCGAGGTCTTCCTTATTTTGCAGGTTGTCGGGGTCGGCATCCTTGCCGTCTGCCTCGCGAGCAATGGCAAGGCGCAGGTCGCCAGCAAGGGTATAGAGAGAGTCGCTCATGCGCTTCACTTCCATGGCCTTGTCGTACCACGGCTTTACCTTCGTAGGATTAGCCTTATAGGCCGACTCAAAGTCGGCATAGAGTGCCGCATTCTCCTTCATCGCATTGCCTGTGGTGCGCTTGAGGCTATCGCCTATGAGCGAGAAGCCTTTCAACACATCACTCGAAACGTTTAGCGCCAACATAGCCATCAACACGATGTACATCAAGTTGATCATCTTTTGGCGGGGAGATACGGGTCGTTTTTTTACTGACATAGCTGTCTATGATAATGTGCAAATGTGCAAATGTGCAAATGGTCGCCTTTATTTGCTGCGTTTAAGTTAATGTGCGAATGTGCAAATGCGTGGTCAATGTGCAAATGCGTGGTCAATGTGCAAATGTGCAAATGTGCGAATGTGCAAATGTGCAAATGGTCGCTTTAAATTGCAGCGCTTCATTGCGTGCAAGTGCTTTTTGTTGCAAATGCTCAGTTATGCAAAGGCGACAATTTGCACATTTGCACATTCTCACATTTGCATATTAACCACGCATTTGCACATTAACCACGCATTTGCACATTAACCACGCATTTGCACATTAAATCACTGTCCGCTTGTTTTCTTCAGTGCATCAATCATGCGGCCATAGACGGCATTGAGTTCTTCAATGCGTTTAGCCAACTGGCGTGTCTCGTCATTGATTTGTTCAATAACGCCCACCTGCTTGCTGATGCTTTGGAAGTGGAGGTCGTAGGTCTTGTTAATAGCCGTGAGAGTGCGGTTGAGGTTCGCCATCTCTTCGCTATCGTGCGCCAAACGAGCGCTCTGTTCGTCCACCTTTTGGAAGGTTTCGGCCAAGGTGCGGAGCTTCGCAATGTACTCTTGTGTAGCCTCTTCCATTTCGGGTGAGAGGGCAGCCTGTGCGCGACGTAACAACTCGTCATTGGCCAAACGTATGATTTCGGCCAAACGCTTGGCTTCTGCATCGAAGGGAACGGCACCAGCTGGCGTAGCAGCGGCAATGGCAGCTTGTGCGGCTTCAGCTTCGCTGCGTTGACTTGTAGCCTGCTCTGTGGGGGCTGCGGCTGAGGGCTGCTGTGGAGCAGTCGTGGTAGCATTGGGGGCTGCAGCAGCTGCTTCGCTACGCATATCAGAGGCCTGTCCACTAACTGCTGTGCCAATGATAATGGTAGGCTGAGCGGGAGCACTTTGCATTTGTGGCGCAGGTTGTGCGCTCGTTGTGCTCGTTGTGCTTGGTGCAGGTTGCGCGTTTTCAACGATGTTCTCCTCTTCTTCTTCTTCCTCCTCCTCATCATCCTCGGCGTTGAGTCCGAGACGTTCGGCTATCTGTTCGTCAGTCTCAACGTCATGAGGCAATTCTTTGCCAATCTCTTCTTTGTCGAAGGGACGATCGAAGGCCGAGAGGAAGAACACGACAACCTCTGTACCCATACCAATGAACAACATAAAGTTGCCGCCCGGCAAGTGGGTCAATTTGAACAGGGCACCCAAAATTACGATTGAGGCACCCCATGAATAGGCGTAATTCAAAAACGTTTGTCCTGGCACACTGTCCATCCAATGTTGCAAGCGGACGACTATATTTATTTTGCTCATTTCCTTTCCTTTTTTTGTTGACAAGTTAACGAGTGAGTTTGTCTTTTTTAGTTGACAGGTAAAAGGTAACTTCCTTGTTAACTCGTTAACTCGTCAACTCGTTAACCCAAAAACTTGTTAACTCGTCAACTCGTTAACCCAAAAAGTCGTTAACTATTAAAGAATTCATTTCTTCTTCTTTCCGTTGCTCGTAGCGCTCACTGTGTTAGCCTTAGAGCGAACGCAGCGGAAACCGATGAACGAACGGGGTTGGTTCTGATATTCCCACGTGCGCCAAGCCGAACGAATGTACGACATAGGGTCCTTCCACGAACCGCCACGCACGCTCTTGCGCTTCAATACGTAGGGGTCTTCCAAGGCCGCGTTGTACGAGAGTTGCGGGTTGAGGTCGGCCATTGCGTCAACGCCGGCTTCGGTGTAAACCGTACTGGTCCACTCAGCCACGTTGCCCGCCATGTCGAAGAGTCCGTTAGAGTTGGCACCATAGATGCCTACGCGTGAGGTGATAAGGTTGCCGTCGTCCGTATAGTTGCCGCGGTCAGGCTTAAAGTTAGCATAGAAACAGCCCTCTTTGCTCTTCGCCTCGATGCCTTCCCAAGGATAAGGGTTGCCTTCCTTGCCACGGGCCGCGTATTCCCACTCTATCTCAGTCGGTAGGCGATAGCGTTGAATGTAGCGCGCCTGTGCGCCAAGCCCCTTGAGCAGGTAGTTGGTACGCCAAGCGCAGAAGGCCTGGGCCTGTTCCCACGTTACGCCCACTACGGGGTAGTCATTATAGTTGGCTGACGAGAAGTAGAGCTTCATGTACTGCTCGTTGTTAGCATTCGTAAAGTCGTTTACCCACACCGTTGTGTCAGGATAGACGGGCACGATGTACGTGTTCAAGAAGTCGTAAAGGCTTGACAAAGGACGTTCGATGGTCTGACGCACAATCTCGCCGTTATCGTCGATGTAAGCCGTATCTTTCGATATCATGACCACTTCGTCGGGGTCGATGGGGCGGTCGGTATTGAGTGAACGCTCTTTGGGGTCGAGACGATACTTGCGCAAGGCAGCCTTCTCGTAGTCGAATATCTCGTAACGATAGTTGAGCTGCTTTGTGTCAATCATTCGAGTGCCGTCAATGGGGTGCGTGTAGTACACACTATTGATAGCGCGCTCTTGGTCCTCAGTCGGTTTGCGAGGCAAGGGCTTACTCCAATTGAGGTGAGGTGTAACGGGGTCACCGTTTCTGTCCACTTCAATCTTATACGTCTCGTCGCCACCATATTGAGGGTCGGCCAAGCGTTCGCGAATGATTGAATCGCGTACCCATTCCACGAACTGGCGGTACATGGCGTTCGTCACTTCGCTTTGGTCCATCCAAAATCCGTCCACAGATATTTCCTTCTGCGGTGTCACGGTGCCCCAAAGCGAGTCATTTTGTTCAAGGCCTACTTTAAGGAAACCGCGCTTTATCTCTACCATGCCATAGGGCGTAGGTTCGGTAAACGAGGCTGCGCGAGCGCCAGTCACTTCGCCGCCGCTCATCATGGCCTTATTGCTTCCCATACACGAACCTAATAGTCCGCATGTGGCCAGCGTTGCTAATATGTATATAATGGTATGTTTCATTCAGTTAATGTGCTAATATGCTAATGTGCTAATGTGCAAATGCGTGGTTAATGTGCAAATGCGTGGTTAATGTGCAAATGTGCGAATGTGCGAATGTGCAAATGATCGCATTTACTTGCTGCGTTTTTTTGCAATGTGCCTAATGATAGAATGTGAAAACTCAATTATACAAAGGCGACAATTTGCACATTTGCACATTCTCACATTTGCACATTAACCAAGCATTTGCACATTCTCACATTTGCACATTGCCCAAGCTATAGCCATCTCACGCTCCGATGAACGTTCTTTCCACGTTTGGTGAGGTTGAGGTCGAGTCGGTAGCCGAGGGTGATTTCGTGTTGGCCAGCGCCAAGTCCCATGCCCGAGGTGTTGGCCTCGTAAGAGTAGCCGAGGTCAATGCCGTGGAAACGGCCGCCTACGAACCCAGTCACGGAGTGTTGCGGACTGTAGCCTAAGCCAAAGTAAAGTTGTCGTTTCTCGTGTGCATACTGCGCACGCAGTGTGATGTCAGCGCGGAAGGCTGAACCGTCGTAGCGCAAGAGTGCAGAGGGCGTTATAGTATAAAACGTATGACGGAGCGGAATATTGTATGCACCCGTCAAATTATATAAAGATTTTACACGATATTCGTTCGTTTCGCCCAAAGTGACGGTAGGAGCTGTGATGTGTTGCATGGCTACACCCACACTCCAACGACGGTGGGCATAATAAAGGCCTACCGAGGCATCAAACTTTGACCCAGAGATGTCGGTCGTGGGGAACGCTGGATCGTTGGCATCGCCCAAGTCGGCCTTTGAGCCTTTTAATGTCTCGTTCAGCATATCGGCCTCGGCACCTATACTGAAGGTCCCACCCCATAGCTTAAAGTGATATGCATATTGCAGTGTGAAGCGTTGGTGCGAGAAGAGGCCAATTGCGTCGTTTTGGAAGATAGCTCCCACGCCATGGCGCGTTTTGCCCAGTTGGAAGGCCATATCAGCTCCTGCATACATCGTGCTACCACCGTCTTCGTAGCCCATAGCGTGCGTTTGCATGGCAGCTGTAATGCTGAGTTGTGGCGAGCGTCCCACCGTGGCTGGATTGAACTGCGGTTCGATCAGCCAGTAGTGAGATAGGGACGGGTCTTGTTGCGCAAACGCCTTTAGGCTCGCCACCGTAGTGATGACGAGCACTCCTATAATATATAGTATACTGCGTGTGGTGCGCATTGATTTGTAACTTTTCACGGCAAAGTTAGTGCAAACGCATAAAAACGCAAAGTTAATGGCCTAAAAACTGCAATTTATCGAAGATACAGGAATGAACGCAAGCTCACCTGGGGGCGACGCGTCCCCGCGTCGGCATTTGTTAGTCAAGGCTCGATGCCTTGACTAACAAATACATGAATCAAGTATTGCCTACTGGGGCATCGAGCCCCAGTAGGCAATGCCGACGCGGGGACGCGTCGCCCCCAAGTGAGGACGGTGAGGACGTACAACTCAGCCTTAAAAAAGATAAAGGGAAGCAGTACTCACGAGCGTGTGTGAGCTTTTGCTTCCCTGTTTTATCTTGTTAGCCGTGCGGTGCAAGTTAGTGCGGCGCGAGGCTTGGGTTGAGAGAACTGAAACCATTCCTGTAAGTAATTGTTTTCAGCGTGTAAAAGGTTTGATTGTTTTGTTTTAAAAAGTAAGAGCGGTGTTTTAAAGTGGCTGCCCTACGTAAGCGGGGCGGTGAGATTTTTTACTTTTAGAAGTTAAAAGATCGATTGTTTTATTGGGCGTTTGATTGTTTCGGAGGAGAGCTCAGAGACTAAAGAGCTGGTGAAGAAAGTCATCGGTCATGTTGCCCGTAAGGTTGATAAGTCGAAGGTGGTGATCATGTTTCATGAAGAGTACCATCTCAACGATGAACTTTCCGCGTCGGCGCACATAGAGTCGCTTACTCTGTCGTTGAGCATACGACTTATAGCGTGCCGTGTTGCGCTGAGCGAGTTTAAGCGCTTTGGCGTATAATTGGTTTGTCTCGTGTTCAGCTGTGTTGTACACCATGCGTATCGATTTGAGCTGCGAGAGCACTTGGCGCGTATGGTCATTGCCTTCGACGTCAGGCAGCTGCATCATACGTTCGAGCATCAAGGGTGAAACAGTGGTACATTCGAGTGAAGTGCCCTTCGCATAGAGTGACATGTAGCGCGAGGCAAAGTCCTGCTCGCGTTGTGCCCGACAAAGGCTTACGGCACTGATGAGCAACACGAAGAACAAAAGTAATTTGCGTGTCATAGGTTACGTTAGTGAGTTGCCTTAATGTGGCTATCGTCGCGATGCGCTGAATCGTTAACGGCTGTTTGTGCGCCCTCTTTGAAGAGTTGTAGCGTCTTCATACTGGCCTCATAGGCTTTCTGAGGGTCTTGGTAAGAGTCTTTGTAGGCCGATTGGTTGTAGTCCCAGCCCGTAGTGTTGCGTGGCGAGGTGAACGAGTGTTGAGCAGCGGTGCCCAAGAGTGTGATGATAGCCACGGCAGCGGCAGCGCGGTAAAGCGGACGTAAGCGGCGTGTGAGTCCGATGCGTTGTGCTGCTACGATGTGAGCTGGCTCAGCCGTCGTTTGCGTTTGGCCTATGGCAGCGAGCACGCGTTGGTCAAAGGAGTCGTCAAGAAGCGTTTGCTCCTTTTGTTGCTGCTCATATACGAACAGGCTCTTGTAGCGTGCCAACGAAGCAGGCACATCGTCCTGCGCGAAGAAGGCACGCAGAATGTCCTCCTCTTGCTGAGAGGTTTCACACTCCCAGTAGCGTTCGATGAGTTGTTCGATATATTTATAGTCCATAATTCTCTATTTTTTCGTATTGTGTCTTGATCGCCTTTCGTGCGCGGTGGAGGGTGACTTTGAAGAGGTCCTCACTCAAATCCATTGCTTTGGCGGCTTCGGCGTAGCTCATACCTTCGATGTCGCGCAGTTGAAGGGCGGTACGCATTCGTTCGGGCAGTGCGTTGAAGAGCTGGTGAACGCGCTGTAGGCGGTCGTCGTGGATGAGTTGCTCTTCGGGTGATCGACTTGCGTCAATGCTATCAATCTGATTTCCTTCGAGCGATTGGTTCGCCTGTTCGCTTCGAGCGATGCGGTCGAGCGCCAAGTTGCGGCAAATGGTGATGCAGAAGGCTTCTATATTCTCAACAAGAAATAGCTCGTCGCGCCGGTTCCACGCCTTGATAAGCGTGTCCTGCGTGAGGTCTTCCGCCTCTTGGGGATTGCAGGTGATGCGTAACCCGACGCGGTATATTTTGTCCTTTAGTGGGAGCAGGTCTTGTCGAAAATCTATTTGCTTCATTTATTGGCACTCTGTATGGTAGACGGGTGAAACCGAAAAAAGTTACACACGGGGTGTAACTTTTTTATTATTTTTTTTCGTCCGCTTTCTCGCAGATGATGATAAAGTGTTGATTATCAGCCATTGTGGTGGCGAAAAGAAATGTTTGTCCTCCGTCTTTTATTTTTAATTTTTTGCGCAAAGCATCGACCGTAGCGGGAAAGTTGCGCACGCTGAGGTTCGCTTTTGGCCATGAGGTACGCAGCGTCTTAAGGTCGGCCTTGCTAAAGGTGAGCACTTGTACGATGTGGAAGGAACGACCTGGGAAGGCTGCTATGTAGTTGTCGGCAGTATAAAGGTGCGTATTAGGGTGAAGTTTTTGTAGGCCGTAGTGGGTAGCGATGCTCTTAAAAGCTCCTGCTTTCAGCACGGCAGCTCCTGGCTCGTAAAGGTATTGCCCCAACTGCGTAGCATAGGCGGGCGTGGCGGTAGTTTCTTCCTCAAGGGTAAAACGAAAATTGCGTTCTTCGCCTTCGTGGGCATAAAGTGTAGGTGTTGTGCCACCCTGCTGTAAGGCCTCACGCGTGAGTATCAAGAGTAAGTCCTTACATTCGCCTCCTGTAGCTACTACGTGTACCTCCGCCACACACTGAAGCGAACGCACGGCTGCTGCAATGTCGAGCATGGGTGAAAGCTTTATCATTACCACGCGGGCGCGTTGTAATAAGGTGTCGTGTAGGGCACAAACGTCAGGTTGGCAGTCCTCTATAAGTACTGTCTTGCGTCCTGCCGTATCGCGTCGAGCGGGGTCGAGGAAGAGAAGACTCGCCTCGTCGTCGTTTAGCTCGTTTTGTAAGTAGTCCACCCCATCAGCGCATACCACTTGTGCTTCGGGAAGTCCCAATAATGGTAAATTGTGGCGAGCGAGGTCGCAAAGTTCGGCTTGGCGTTCTACGTAGACGTTCTTTTTAAACAATGGCGCGATAAATGAGAAGTCTACGCCCAGTCCGCCCGTGAGGTCGACCAAGGTGTGGCGTTCATCAGCAGAGAGCAGTCGGCTTACCACAGTGGCCTTATAGCGTGCAGCCTCTTCGCCCGAACACTGCTCCAAGGCCAAGCGGTGGGGGTAGTGTAGTTCGTCAATAGCGGCCCAAGAGGGTACTTTCGTGCGTAATCGCATACGTCCTTCAGCTTGTTGTAAGAGAAAGGTGGCATTGGCTTCTCCACTTGAGGAGAGCTGCAGTGCTAATCTTGAAAGTGTTTCGTTCGTCTTTTTTGCCATAGGGAGGAGTTATTTACGCAAATATACGAACACGCCTGAACATTAACGTATCATCAACGAAATATTTAACGAAAAAAATGGTGGCTTATAACGTTAAGGAGTTAATTAGTATATTGATACGAAATGGATTACTCCTCTACAATACTCAAATACCGGTATTTTCTTCCAAAAGTTCTTACATATTTTTACCACCGACGTTTTTCCTTTCATGTTTCATTTTCATGTTTCAACTCATTGAAAATCAAACGTTTCAAGAGATGAAACATTGGCGTTCAATGTTTCATTTTTGGTTTCAATGTTTCATTTTTTATTTACCACACCCCTTTCCAAAAAAACACAATGGGAGCGATTAAAAAACACAATGGGAGCGATTTAAAACCTCAATGGGAGAGAAATCAAACCCCAATGGGAGAAACACCACTGAAACATTGAAATCAAAAATGAAACATAGAATGCCAATGTTTCATCTCTTGAAAGTGTTGATTATCAATGCATTGTGTTGTGAAAATGAAACATGAAACAAAAAACGTCTCAAGGTAAATATTATGTACGCGTACGTACGCGCGCGTAAGGAGCGCGTCCTCACCAGCAGGCAGCGCGTCCTCACCTGGGGGCGACGCGTCCCCGCGTCGGCATTTGCTTGTCAAGGCTCGATGCCTTGACAAGCAAATACAATACATTTTCTTATTGCCAAGTTGGGGTATCGAACCCCAACTTGGCAATGCCGACGCGGGGACGAGGCTGCTGAAA
>ERZ1034976.2907-NODE-2907-length-11257-cov-5.297804_pt1 | contig 11257 bp, 14 predicted proteins | sample MGYA00520623_ERZ1034976 | MGnify/ENA primary metagenome ERZ1034976 (study PRJEB33766, sample SAMN09781774) | gut metagenome | biome: gut microbiome | host: Homo sapiens | place: Madagascar | study: EMG produced TPA metagenomics assembly of the PRJNA485056 data...
CCTTACATGTGGAGCTTTGATATGATCTCTTTTTTAATTGTATTAACAAAGTCAACATATTCAAATTCTCAATGTTTTCCTAAATGCTTTTTCAAATATTCTTCATCAATGAATTCTGATGTATCTTATTATCACCAAGTGCTTTCCATACAGATTCATCAACCTTAACAACTGGATTTTTATAGAATTCCAATATCATTTGCACACTAATGCCTCCAAAGCAGCCATGTTATTATATTTGAAGTAATATCCAATAAGCTAAACCTCCACGTAACAAAATCTCATGAACAGATACATTCATTTGAATATTTCTGACAACTCAGACTTATTCTTTACATAAAAAATCCTCCAAATCCTACTAAGATTTGGAGGGTTCCATCTTATTATCGTTTCAAAAGACTTTGCCAGTCTGCTTTATTATATAAAATTCTGATTATGTAAACTGTGTCATTTTGCTCATTGTAAAAATAAAAAATATTGTAGTTATCAAAATATGTCATCCGCAAACCTACCCTTCTTAAAAGTTCATCGTTTACATAGGGATGGCTTGTGGGATATTCTCTTAACTTTTCAGCAGCATCCAATATACCGTCAGATACTCTTTGTGCTGCCTGCGGATTACACAAATCCACAAAAATATAATGTTCAATGTCCAGCAAATCATACTCTGCCGGCTCCGTAAATACTATTTTAGTCACGTTCTTCTCTTCTCTGGTTTATTTTATCTCTTACCTCATCAATAGAACTGACTCTGCCGTCCTGCATGGCTTTATAGCCTTCGCCAATCAATCGATAAAGTTCCAACTTCGCTGCATCTGTTTGTTGAATTGGTTGCTGTACCTTTGTTGCTAACATACCGTCACACCCTTTCTTTACAATCAATATACCATATTTTCCTTACCTCAACAATCACAAATTTTCCAAATTAACTCTTGCCTTTATTATGCGCAGAAAGTTATACTATTAGCAATACAATGCGTCGGTGTATGTATTCTGATTATCAAACCGATTACGCACCCCGCTTACAGAAAGGCAAAAAATGATTGCACTGCAGATTACCGGACTTAAAAATTTCATGAATGCCATGCTTACCGGCAATGTCTTTGATACATTTCTGTTAGAGGAGGCTTCTGTCACCACAGCGGTCACCTACCATATCGACGGACATGCCCAAAAGGACTTTTCGCCCTGCGAATATGAATTTATACCCTGGGCAGATATCAAAGGTATCTGCTTCCAGTTAATCAAAGGAACCAGGGTTCCCCTTCATTTTCAGTTTGTGTTTCACCTGATGCCAAAGCATGTGGAGTCCATTCTGAAGGCAGCCGACGCTGCCGTTGACCCGTCACTCATCCGGGCTTTCGTGCTGACGCTGCGTTATAACGGGGAAATTGCAACGCTCTACACCGGCACAGCTTACACGACCTTTGTGGCAGACAAAGAGCCCGAAAAGCTCTGGGATGCCGCCTGTGAAAAATATTTGCTCAAAAAAGAAATTGCCTGCGAACGTCTATAGTTCACAGGCAATCTTTTTATTCTTCCGTTCCGGCAGCCTCTGTGCTGCCCGCCATATTCTCTTTCGGTGTTTCCGTCTTGGGATGCGGGGCAATCCACTCCGGGTCTACCTTGGAATGGTATTCCTCCGGCAGCGCCTCTTCCACATACTTATAGAAATTCTGGTTCAAAATTCCCGCAGAATAATTATACAGACCCTTGACCTGGCTCTTCACAGCATCCAGATATTCGTCATCCGGTTCCACGCCGTCCGCCCATACAACTTCTTTGGATTTTTTATTGTAAGAAACCTTATCCGTGATAAAGCTTCTGTCCGCAAAGATAACCAGCGGAGAAGTCTCCGAAAGGATGTCCTTTCCGGCATACAGTCTTGCATCATAATCAAATCCGAACAGATTAAGCAGAGTGGGCAGAATGTCCAGAGAGCTTGCCGTCTTTGTCACTTCCACGGTTTCCATTTCGCTGTTCCAGAGGATAAGATTGTTGTGGTAAATATCCAGTGTACCATCTAACGGTCTGCCTGCCAGTTCCTCCAGATTGCTTACTTCCATGCCGTAAGGATAATGGTCGGCAGAAAGGCAGATAACCGTATTTTCCAGCTTTCCCGCCGCATCCAGTTGTTCAATCAGATACTGCAGCGCCAGGTCCAGCTCCATGTTGCAGGCAATATAGGCTCTTCCTTCCTCGGAATAAGGCAGATCTGCCACATCCTCTTTGTGCAGGGAAGACATCTTGTTGCCGGTGAAATTATAATTCATGTGACCGGAAACCGTCATGTAATACACATGGAAACGGTCCTCCTGTATATACTCCGGTATCGTTGCTTTCATCATATCCAGATCCGAAGCCGGCCAGTAATTGGAGTGTTCCATGGTAAATACCTGACCGCCGTATTTTTTTTCATCCAGATCTCCTAATTTACATGCCTTGAAATTGTAGCCCAGGTTCGGGTGGGAAAGATATCTGTCGTAATAGGACAGGGAATTGTTGTGGTAAGCATAGCTCTTTACCCCTTCGGAAGCAAAATAGGAAGCCAGGGAAAAGCACATGTCATCCTCCGCACTGCGCTTCATGGAAAACTGCTGGTCAGGGATAAGTCCCGTCAGGTTTACATATTCGCCGTCACTGGTAGATGTCTGCCACAGAGGCACGTAATAATCGTCAAATACAAAGCCCGAATGAATGAGCTTATACAAGGTCGGTGTCAGATTTTCGTCCACCGCATAGGGGGAAAATCCTTCCGCCGTCAGGAAAATCAGGTTGTATCCCTCAAACATACCGGTATATTCGTTTCGTTTGGTGGGCGTCATGCTCTGCATGTAATCCGCTAATTTTTTCACCGTATCGGAATCTGCATTATCGGAAAGAGCGGTAAAGTCCACCGGCAGAACATGGGGGGAAGTATCCGGCTTTTTCGTCTCTTCCTGACTGCTGTCGTCCCCGGAAACATCTCCTGCTCCCTCCGGTATGGTTTCCGGCGTTTCGTCACCGGCTCCCGTTTCCTCCGGTGTTTCCGCATAGTCGTTATTTAAGTCCACCCAGGTGTCCAGCCCGTCGCCCTTCTTAAACGCACCGGCAAAAACATCTCTTGTGATGGAGGGCATAACGCCGAATTCCTCAATGACACCCTGCGGGTCATAAAATCCGGCATATGCGTCTTCGTATTCCGCATCCGCAAGGGAGCCAACCATCAGCACTGCCATAAAGCCCAGCGCGCCGGCTGCCATTACCGTCAGCTCCCGCAGTCTTTCCTTTTTCGTGTGGCTCTTTAAGCTCAGGGTATACATATGCAGGAGCAGCCCCGTCACTACAAAAGGCACTGCCATCAGAAGCAGCCAGCCCGACACATTCAAAATGCCCACCAGAGCTTCTTTCCAGTAGTTGGTCATGGCATCTTTTCCGCCGTTTTTAATGGCTGCCATCAGAAGCGGCTGTTTGAATATTTTAATATACACAAGCTGGGATGCAAACAAAAGGTAATCTATTGCCAGCAGAATCCAGAGGATAATCCGGTTTTTCTTTCTTCGGAAAAAGCCCATAAGCAGGGACGCAAAGCCCGCCAGAAACAACCATATAAAAACCGCAATCAGCGGATTGACTGCTGCAAATCCGAAGCAGGCAATATGGTAGACTGCCTCCATATATAAAAATGTGCAAAAAAACAGTATAATAAGCCAAATCATAACTCTCTCCCTTTCCTTTCCACATATTAGCATATTTTGTCGAAAAAAGGGAGATTATATTTCTTATTTTTTTATTTAGATTTTCATTTTAGGCCGGAAACAGATGGCTGCCAGCAGTCCGAAAACAAGTGCCCCGCTGCATCCTGCGGCGCCTGCCTTGAACCCGCCCTTAAAGAGTCCCAGAAAACCTTCCGCATCCACCGCTTCCTTAACGCCCTTCATCAGCACATTGCCAAAGCCAAGTAAGGGAACGCTTGCTCCGGCTCCCGCCCATTCCGCAAAGGGTTCATACCAGCCGAATACACTGATGATGGCACCCAGACAGACCAGCAGTACCATAATCCTCCCCGGCAGCATTTTGGTTTTTTCCATTAAAATCTGTACTAAGGCGCAGATAACGCCTCCCACTAAAAAGGCATAAAAATAATCCATGATGTATCCCTCCTACGGTTTTCTCATCATGGATTATTATGTATTTTGTTTTCGGTTTTATACATGCCCGCTCTGATTACGCACTCTTTACTCCGCTACTCCAGAAACTTTGCTGCCCTGGCAGACACTTCTTCCGCCACCTCGCGCAGCTCCTTGCCTTCGCAGTCTATCGTCACAAGAGCATATTTTTCATACATGGGAATGCGTTCTTCGTACAAATCCCGGAGAGTCTGCCCTTCCTTTAAGGTAACGCCTCTTGCATTCAGATCGCCCAGACGTTCCTCCAATGCTTCATAGGAAAGCTTCAGATAGACCACCACGCCGATTTCGGACAGATGCTTCATGGCTTCTTCTTCGTAGCAGACGCTTCCTCCGGTTGCGATAACGGTCTGCTTCACATCAATGGATGCATTTACCTTATTTTCAATCTTCCAGAAGCCTTCCACTCCATACTCGGTAATCAGCTCATGCAAAAGCTTTCCGTACTCATCCTGAATTAAAAGGTCAGAGTCCAGAAAACGGAATCCCAGCCGTTTGGCAGCCACGACACCCACGGTGCTTTTTCCGGCGCCCGGCATTCCGATCAGAACAACATTCTTTCTTCTGTCCATTTCCTATAGCTCCTTATAAATCAAAGGACGCATGGGTCAGGTCTGCAATCACTTCTACTTCGCAGAGAACATTTTTCGGCAGGGTTTTTACCGCTACACAGCTTCTTGCGGGCTTGCCGGTAAAGTACCTTGCATATACTTCATTGAATGCCGCGAAATCGCCCATATCCGCTAAGAAGCAGGTGGTTTTTGCCACGTTTTCATAGGAAGCGCCCGCTGCCTTTAAGATTTCGCCGATATTCTTCATTACCTGCTCTGCCTGGGTTGCAATATCCGCTCCGGTAATCTCGCCGGTTGCCGGATTGAGGGGTATCTGGCCTGATGCAAAAAATAAATGTCCTGCAATCACGCCCTGGGAATAAGGGCCGATTGCTGCCGGTGCTTTGTCTGTGTGAATGGTTTCCAACATGATTTTGTCCTCCTTATTCAGGCTTTCGGCTCCGGCGCATCAAACTGTGCCGTCACATAAAAGCCTCTTTCATTTTCTATGATGTCTGTCACAATGCCTTCCCTCGCAAGCATTCTGTTGCGGAAGGGTATATTGCCTGACATGGCAAGTGACGGATCAATCGTATAGTAATAGTTGCTGGGCAGTACTCCTTCTGTCACCGTAATCTTTTGTCCGACAGTAAGAAGTCCCGGCCGTTCCATCTTAAATTCCATGGTTCTCATAAAAACGCCCCATTTCTTTTCTGTCTATTTTACTATAAAGTTATCCCCTATTGCAAGACTTAGTTCAGCAAAACCATTCCTTTGCCACTTCCTGTCCTCTACCTCAAAAAGACATATGGGGGAGTTCGTCCCTCATATGTCTTTCTGTTTATTTATCCTTTATTCAATTTTACCGGCATTTATTCACAAAGCCTTGAAAATGCATCCGCCACAAACTGAACCTTGGTTCCGATAATAACCTGAACCGATGTCTTGCCGGGCTTAATAACACCTGCAACACCCGCAGATTTAATCACCTTATCGTTTACAGCCGTAATATCCTTGACTTCCAGTCTCAGTCTTGTTACACAGTTGTCAATGCTTGTGATGTTTTCCTTTCCGCCACAGCCCTCTAAAATGGTTTTTGCAATGGCTGTATAATCATCACTTGCCAGTTCCACCTTCTTCTCTGCTTCAATATCGTCATCTTCCCTGCCGGGAGTCTTCAGATTCCACTTCCTGATGGCAAAGAGGAATACAAAGTAGAATACAAGGAATGCTGCGATTCCGAGCGGAATGATCAGCCAAGTCTTCGCCGCTGCGGGCAATGACGCGGAGAACAGCAGGTCAGTTGCTCCTGCCGAGAAGCTAAAGCCGGCACGGAAACCGAGTGCAACGGTAATCATGGTAAAGATACCGTAAAGCAGCGCATAAATAACGTACAGTCCGGGTGCGAGGAACATGAAGCCGAACTCGAAAGGCTCTGTAACGCCGCAGATAAATGCACACAAAGCTGCGGAAGCCACAAGACCGATGGCAACCTTTTTCCTGCCGGGTTTAGCACATTTAATCATCGCACATGCCGCACCGGGAATACCAAACATCATGCAGGGGAAGAAGCCGGACATATACATTCCGAGACTCCAGGTTACATCTGCAGAGGTCTCGCCTCTCCAGAAGTGCTGCAGGTCACCGAGTCCAATGGTATCGAACCAGAATACATTGTTCAGTGCATGGTGCAATCCGGTAGGAATCAGCAGACGGTTCAGGAACGCATAAATTCCTGCTCCTACCACATCAAGGCCGATAATTGCCTCACCAAGAGCTACCAGACCGCCAAACAGCAACGGCCATACAAACAGCAATACAACAGATACAAGAATAGATACCAGACCTGCAATGATTGCTACGCATCTCTTGCCGCTGAAGAAGGACAGCCAGTCGGGAAGTTTCGTATCCTTAAATTTGTTGTAGCAGGCAGAACCGATAATGCCGGCAAGAATACCGATAAACGGATTGCCAATCTTATCGAAGGCCAGTGTCTTGGTAGCACTGTCCGCAACAGACGGCATTATGGTCGTAACAAATCCGGTAGAGAGAAGTGTTGTGATCATAAGCCAGGAAGCCAGTGCAGCGATACCACCGGTACCGTCATTCTTTTCCGACATGCCGACACCGACACCGATTACAAACAGGATTGCCATGTTGTCAAGCAAAGCGCCGCCGGCTTTAACCAGAAACAGTCCGATCAGATTTCTCGCACCAAGGATTTCACCGCCCTGCATGGTTGCCGGGCACAGATAGTATCCGATACCCATGAGAATACCGCAGATAGGCAGTACTGCTACGGGAAGCATTAACGCTTTTCCCAGTTTTTGAAGAAATTTCATACCTTTCTCCTCCTTTACATTATACTTAACCGGCTTTCCTCCGGTCAGCTTCTTTTGCCGGTTCCGAAAATCATTCTATCTTCAAAACCTCTTCGCCATGGGAGACTTCTCCCTCTTTCACAAGACAGATTTTTTCATAATCGTCTGTGTTGCAGATTAAAACCGGGGTGACGGTATGCAGCCCCGCCTCCTTGATTTTTTCAAGATCCGCTTCCATGAGCAAATCGCCTTTCTTTACCCGGTCTCCCACAGCAACGTACGCCGTAAAAGGCTCTCCCTTCAAAGTAACCGTCTCCAGTCCGATATGAATCAGCAGCTCGGTTCCCCTGCCGGTCGTTATCGTCACGGCATGCAGCGTATCGAAGACCATGGTCACTTCACCGTCCGCCGGTGCATATATCCTGCCTTCCGAGGGAATTACGGCAAAACCGTCGCCCAGTATTTTATCCGAAAATGTAGGATCCGGCACTTCCGCAAGCGGCACGACCTTTCCGTTACAAGGTGAAAAAATTACATTTTCTTTTGCTTTACCCTTGAGAAACCCTAACATACGACCTCCTTTCCGTCGACATACACACCCACAATGTTTAGTTTTTTATCCAGGAGAACAAAATCTGCTTTCTTCCCGACATGGATGCTTCCCGTTTCATCAAATATTCCTATCTCCCTCGCCGGGTTCTCCGTAGCACACATCAATGCCGTTTCCAGGGAAATGCCAACCTCGTTTACAACATAACGCATGCAGTCCATCAGATTAGTAGCCGAGCCGGCTATTGTTCCGTCATGCAGTGTTGCAAGATTTCCCTTTACCGTTACCGCCTGTCCGCCGAGAGTATACTCTCCGTCCGCCAGTCCCGTCGCTCTCATGCTGTCACTGATCAGAATCATACGTTCTGCCCCGAACATGGCAAAGGTGGCACGTATCACAGCCGGATGCACATGCACACCGTCGCATATCAGTTCTGCGCGGCAATCCCCGGCATCCCTGACTGCCCCGATCACTCCCGGATTCCTGTGATTAAGAGGCGGCATGGCATTGTATAAATGCGTGGCATGGGATGCTCCATGCTCTATAGCCTCCTTTGCCGTTTCGTAATCTGCCGCCGTATGAGCCAGTGACACAACGACCTTTCCTTTCACCCTGTCGATAAACTCCATTGCTCCCGGTTCCTCAGGTGCAATGTCAACGAGCCTGATCAGGCCTCCCGAGGCCTCCTGAAGCCGGCAGAAATATTCATAATCACAGGGCATGATATTTTCTGCCGCCTGTGCACCCTTTTTTGCAGGACTGATAAACGGTCCTTCCATATTGATGCCTGCAAGCTTTGCTCCTCCGCGATAAGAATATGTACCTGCATTTTTCATGACTGCAAGCAGCTCATCCTTTGGGATTGTCATAGTGGCGGGACACATACTCGTCACTCCGACAGATGCCTCGTATGCGGAAATCACATCAAGAGCCTCTACGGTACCGTCGCACATATCTGCTCCCATACAGCCGTGGAAATGTATATCTACCAGCCCCGGCACCATATAAAGGCCTTCTGCCTCCACAACCTCCGTATCCTTTGATACTTCTCCGGATATTGCGGAAAATCTGCCGTTTTTAATTTCAACGTTTTCTTTTACAAATTTATGCTCCTGTGTATAAACCTCTGCATTTTTTATCAGCATCCGACGCACCTTCCATCCTTCCGTTTTTATCCGTCATTCAGGGAATCCTGCTGAGTGCAGCCTCATCCGCAACCAGAATAACATCGTTATGCAGCTGTAATATCGATGCCGGAACGTATGGGGTAACCGGTCCGAAAAATGCCTGACGGACAATTTCCGCCTTGCCCTCACCATTCGCCACAACCAGGATTTTCTTTGCTCTCATAATTGTTCCTATTCCCATGGTATATGCCTGTCTGGGAACTTCCTCGGCAGAAGAAAAGAATCTTTTGTTGGCCTCAATCGTTGATTGCATGAGATTCACACAATGAACCTCTTTCTCATACTCTTCCGCCGGTTCATTGAATCCGATATGCCCGTTATGGCCTATTCCCAGAAGCTGAAGATCTATCCCTCCGAGAGACCGGATCAGTCCGGCATATCTGTCACATTCTTTCTCGGAATCGGGCTCCATGCCATTCGGAAGATGCGTATTCTCCTCAGGAATATTCACATGCTCAAAGAGATGCTGATGCATAAAATAATAATAGCTCTGGGGATTTTCCCGGCTGAGTCCCCTGTATTCATCCAGATTTACCGTCCGGACCCTTGAGAAGTCCAGATCTCCCTTGTCAAACCACTCCACCAGCTGTTTATACAGCCCTATGGGGGTAGAACCCGTAGCCAGCCCGAGAACGCAGTCCGGCTTCATTATAATCTGGGCTGACAGGATATTTGCCGCTTTTCTGCTCATATCCGCATAGTCCTTTGCCTTGTAAATCATCATAGGTTCATCACTCCATTTCACATATTTTGCTGCGTACACCAAGTACCATGGAAGGAGAAACACTGAGTTCATCTATACCCATCCGGACAAATCTCTCTGTAAGGGTCGTATCCGCTCCCAGCTCTCCGCAGATACCGACCCATTTTCCGTGTTTGTGGGCTCCGTCCACAGTCATCTGTATCATACGTAAAACCGCTTCATGGTGCGGATTATAAAATCTGTCCAGTCTGCTGTTCTGCCTGTCAATGGCAAGAGTATACTGTGTAAGATCATTGGTACCTATACTGAAGAAATCCACCAGCTCCGCCAGTTCGCTGCTCATCATGACCGCAGCGGGAGTTTCAATCATTATGCCCTGTTCGGGAACGGCATAGGGTATATTCTCCGCCTCCAGCTCTCTTGCCACTTCCGCAACGATTTCTTTTATGCTCCTGACCTCCTCCACAGAGATAATCATGGGATACATGATTGCCAGTTCTCCGTATTTGGCGGCACGCAGCAGTGCCCGTAGCTGTGTCTTGAAAATATCCGGCTGTTCGAGGCAGATCCGGATGGCACGATATCCCATAGCCGGATTGTCTTCTTTTCCAAGTCCCAGATAATCCACGTTTTTATCCGCTCCTATATCCAGTGTACGGATAACCACCTTTTTCCCCGCCATCATCTGCAGTACCTGCCGATAAGCATTAAACTGCTCCGTTTCATCCGGAAGCTCCGTCCTTCCCAGATATAGAAACTCACTTCTGAACAGCCCGATGCCCTCCGCATCATTTTCCAGTACATATGCCACATCCGATACACTTCCTATATTGGCATACAAATGGATCTTTCTTCCGCTCTTTGTAACGGATTCCCGTCCCTTATATCTGTCCAGCAGACTTCTCTGCTCCTGTTCCTTCTGCTGCGCCTCCTTCGCCAGACGAATCCGTTCATCATCCGGTTCCAGATAGAATGCGGCTTCCTTTCCGTCAACAACAGCGCAGGTACCGTTATGCAGTTTTTCCAGATTGAGGGGAACGCCGATCAGTGCCGGAATATTCATCATGCGGGCAAGAATTGCCGTATGTGAATTGGTAGAACCGTGCACGGTAACGAAGGCAAGAATTTTATTTTTGTCCATCTGCACCGTTTCACTCGGTGTCAGGTCATCCGCCACAATAATCGACGGTTCCATATTGTCCCAGTCCGTCTGTTCTTCCTTTCCCAGATTGCGCACCAGACGTTCAGAGATATCCTTTACGTCCGCAGACCGCGCCTGCATATATTCGTCATCCATATCGGAAAACATTTTTGCAAAATTGTCTCCTGTCACCGCTACGGCATATTCGGCATTGACCTGTTCATTACGGATCATGCTGCGAATGGAATCCTGGTAATCGTCGTCCTCAAGCATCATCTGATGTACCTCGAAGATCGCCGCATTTACTTCACCGACCTCCTGTAAGGCCTTGTCATACAATCGGGAGAGCTGCAGAAGTGCCTGTTCCTTTGCCTCATCGAGCCGCCTCAGTTCCCCTTCTGTATCCTCCACATGTACCCTTCTGATAACGCTGTCCCTCTTTTTCAGGACATTGACCGGTCCTATCGCCGTTCCTTTGTATACGGACTTGCCCATGTATTTTTCCATACCTCATCCTCCAATTAAGCGGTCTCATGCACCCATTTAAAAAACCATTTCGTCTGCAGGCGGGCGAATTGTAGTTTTTGTGCATTTTGTATATTTCATTTCATAGCAAACAAAGCGATAAAAAAGCC
>ERZ1034976.2911-NODE-2911-length-11253-cov-12.188694_pt1 | contig 11253 bp, 11 predicted proteins | sample MGYA00520623_ERZ1034976 | MGnify/ENA primary metagenome ERZ1034976 (study PRJEB33766, sample SAMN09781774) | gut metagenome | biome: gut microbiome | host: Homo sapiens | place: Madagascar | study: EMG produced TPA metagenomics assembly of the PRJNA485056 data...
CAGACGGCCAATACGACCAAAACCATTGATAGCAACTCTAACAGCCATGTTAATAATACCTCCTAAATGTTCTTACCCTTTTTCATCGGATAATCTCACGGTATCTTTATTGTAGTCCAAAACGCGAAAAGTTTCAAGTGTCTGCTAAAAAATTAACAACTCGTTTGTTCACTTTTTGGCTTTTGTATGATTTTTGTCCCTTATCCGGGCCGGTTTTCAGCAATTCAGCCAACAGAGTGCTGGCCTTTACTTCTTTCTGGCCGCAGGCCCTGCGGTGCGCACGGTGCAGAACACGCCCAGCGTCCCAAGGCAGGCCATGCCCAGACCAAAAAAGATGGAGGGCAGCGCCGTGAGGACGAACTGTGAGGGCATCGCCAGCGTCAGGGTCTGGGGCAGCTCCCAGCAGAAGCCGAGGACAAAGGCTGCCAGACCGGAGGCGCACAGGGCTTTTCCATCCGACGTTTCGGGCATCCAGAGTGCCCGCACCAGACTGGACAGAAAGACGAGCATTCCCAGCAGCACCCAGACCTGCGCCGTGGGTGAAACGCGGTGCCAGCTGGAGCTGTTCTCCATGAAGCGGCTCAGAACGCACCAGTAGAACACCAGTGTGCCCCAGATGCCGGAGGCCATGCTCTTTGTGGGCGGCTGCCAGTCCTTCCGCAACCAGCTCTTCGCCAGCCGGGCCAGCCACTGGCCACACAGAATTTCCAGTATCGCGCGAACAAACGAGCCTGCGCCAGTCATTCCAACGGCGAAGCGCAAAAATCCTGCGGCAGTAAAGAATGCCCCTGCCATCGCCGTGACGATGCCGGACGGTTTGCAATGGTTTTGCAAGTTTTTCGGCTCACGGGCCAGCTTCCGGCCCGCAAACAGGCTCACCAGCACCGCGATGCCCAGCGCAGCATACCGCAGCCAGACCGAACCGGCGATGCACAGGCCGCTTTCCAGGTCAGTCCAGAAGCCCAGATCCAGGCCCCGGCCAAGGGCCAGTGCCGTTCCTACAACAAAAACAAGTGTGAGTAATGGATTCATCAGCGTTCCTCGATCGGTTTATATTTCTGGCGCACGCCCAGATACTTGTAGGCGGGCCGGATGATACGGTTGGCGAAGATGACCTCCTCCACGCGGTGGGCGCACCAGCCCGGCACACGGGCAATGGCGAACAGCGGGGTGTAGATGTCCTCGGAGATGCCCAGCATGTTGTAGATCAGCCCGCTGAACAGGTCCACGTTGGCGCAGACGGGCTTCGTGCTGCCCTTTTCCTCAGCGAAAATGCCGGGGGCCAGCCGCTCGATGCTGCACAGCATGTTGTACTCTTCCTCAAAGCCTTTCTCGTAGGCCAGGTGTCTGGCGCGGTTCTTCAGGATGACCTCGCGGGGGTCGCTCATGGTATAGACCGCGTGGCCCATGCCGTAGATGAGGCCGGAGCCGTCGCCCGCCTGCTTACGGAGAATGCGGCGGAGATACTCGCGGACCTCATCGTCATCGTCGGGGTGCTCGACATGCTTCAGGATATCCTGCAGCTGGCGGTTGACCATCAGGTTCGCACCGCCGTGCTTGGGGCCCTTCAGTGCGCCGATGGCCGCTGCGATGGCCGAATAGGTGTCGGTGCCCGAAGAGGACAGCACACGGGTGGTGAAGGTGGAGCAGTTGCCGCCGCCGTGGTCCGCGTGGACCAGCAGGCACATATCCAGCAACTTGGCCTCCTCGTGGGTGAACTTCTGGTCCGGGCGGTAGGTGCTGAGGATGTGCTCCGCCGTGCTCTGGCCGGGCTTGGGCAGATGGAAGAACATGCTCTGCTTATCGTAATAGCGGCGCTTCATCTGGTAGGCGTTGACCATCATGGTGGGCATGCTTGCAATGAGGTTGATGCTCTGGTTCAGGATGTTCTCCAGGCTCAGGTCCTCGGCGTGCTCATCGTAGGAATACAGGCCCAGCACACAGCGCTGCATCTTGTTCATCACGTTGGGCGAAGGCGCGTTCATGGTGTCCATGAAGCCATCGGGCAGTGCACGGTGCTCGGCCAGCAGCGCACAAAAATCGTCCAGCTGGGTCTGGGTGGGCAGGCTGCCGAACAGCAGCAGCCAGATGACCTCCTCAAAGACGAAGCGGTCGTTGCGGTAGGCTTCTTCCACGATCTCCTCGATGTTGACACCGCGGTAGATCAGCTTGCCGGGGATGGGGATGACATGCCCCTCCTGGTCCTTTTTGTAGCCGACGACGTCGCAGACGTTGGTCAGGCCTGCCAGCACACCGGTGCCATCCGGATTGCGCAGGCCGCGCTTGACCCCCAGCCGCTCGCTGGTCTCCGGGTCGATGTAGTTGTTGGCAATGTACTCTTCGCAGAGCGTCCGCATCGTCTGCGGGTCCAGCGTTGCCACTTCTGCATGTTGATAGTTCATGCGCAGATTCCCCTTTCTGTTTCGAATTTCTTATACCTTTCCCTGCCATCCGCGCTGATGGCACATGTCTATCATAGCGCTTTTGTGAAATAAATTCAAGAAGAAGATGAAATCTGCGCTTTTTCTCCGCGTGTTCCTGCTACACTGGCCCAAACGAAACTGCCTGTCCGGGAGGGGCTGCTATGAAACGTTCCTTTTTTCTGCTCTGTGCCGTGCTGTTCGTGCTGGGCAGTCTGCTGCCGCTGGCCGGATACCGGCTGGCCAAAACCGTGCTGGGGCCTTCAGCACCGGCGTCGTCCGCCGCGGCCCCGGAACCGGAAACGCCCGATGCCGCCTCTCTGCCGCCCTCCGACCGGGACAGCGAGACCTTCCTCATTGCCGACCAGAGCGATGGCGCAGTCGTGTCGGTGCCCCGCCGGGACTACCTCATCGGGGCCGTGGCGGCGGAAATGCCCATCACCTGGCCGGACGAGGCGCTGAAAGCCCAGGCCATCGCGGCCCACAGCTACGCGCTCTACTGCCGGGACCACGCACAGGACCCCGCCGCAGGCTGGCTCACCGCCGACCCGGCCCGGCGGCAGGGCTATCTGACCGACGCCGTCCTCCGCAGCTATTGGGGCACGGCCTATGAGGCCAACTATGCCCGGCTCTCGGCTCTGGTGGATTCGGTCCTGACGCAGGTGCTCTACTATGAGGATGCCCCCGCCGGGACCAGCTATTTCGCCATCTCCAACGGGCAGACCGAAGCCAGCGAGAACGTCTGGGGCACCGCCGTCCCCTATCTCATCCCGGTGGACAGCAGCACCGACCAGAACGCCGACAACTACATCTACACCGTCTCGTTCTCTGCCGCACAACTGCAACAGCTTCTGACCGGGCTGGGCCTCGCGCCCGACCTCTCCGCGCCGGAGGGCTGGTTCGGGGATGCCGCCCTCACCCCCTCCGGCTACGTGGCCTCCCTGCCCGTCTGCGGCCAGACCGTGACCGGCCCGGCGCTGCGGAAGGCGCTGGGCCTGCGGAGCGCCTGCTTCACGGTGCAGTATCAGAACGGCAGCTTTTTCTTCACCACCAGAGGCTACGGCCACGGGGTCGGGATGAGTCAGTGGGGAGCCAGAGCGCTGGCCGAGCAGGAGCAGACGGCCGCACAGATCCTCGCCCACTACTTCCCCGGCACCCAGCTGCGGCAGTGAGCCGCGCCGACAAAAAACCGCCGTGTGCATTTGATCTGCACCCGGCGGTTTTTCGGTATCTTTTACTGGAACAGACTGTCCAGCCAGCTCAACACGCTGCTCTGGGTCGTCGTCTCCGTTGTGGGGGTCTGTTCCACCACAGTAGTCTCGGTGGCCGTCTCCGCAGCCGTCTCCTCGGCCACGACTGCGGCCTCCAGCTCTTCCAGACCGATGCCGTCGTCGTTGGCATCGGAAGTGATGTACCAGTAGCAGGACGCCCCAGCGATCGAGATGCTGGCACTGGACAGCGGCACACGGCCCGCAGAAACGCCGTTCGCCGGGTCTGAGCAGTAGAAGACGCCGTTCGTGTAGTCGGTCAGCAGCACCGCGTGGGGCTGGCTGCGGTCATACAGGACGATGCCCTCCGGGTGCTCCTGTAAGATCTGGATGAGGGCTTCGGTCTTGGCCGCCTTGCCGGAAGGAAGGGTGGCGTAGCCAACGTGCATCGCATTGTATGTAAAACTGTGGGACAGACCGCCGGCCCACGCCGTGCTCTTGATGCTGTTCTCGGTCACATCGACCCAGCCGTCCAGACCATCTAAGTAAGCGCGGCGGCGCAGCATCATCGCGGCCGAAGCCAGTGTGCAGGTGCCGCCCCGGCTCTGCTTGAAGTAGAACCCGGCGTCAACGTTTAAGTCCACGGCCAGAGCCGCAGGCAGAAGCGTCATCATCAGCGCCAGCGTCATGAGCAGCGCCGACAGTTTTTTCCATGCGTGATGCGGTGCAGTTTCCACGTTGTTCCATCTCCCTTGAATCGCGTCGTTATTCACTGCCGTAAAGTATACCAGTTTGTTACTCTTTTGTAAACAGTCGTTCAGCTTTTTTCTCATATTTTACACGATTTGGTCACAATTCAGGAGCAGATTGCACAAAAGACGCTTTTGTCTGTTGTGGCTTTCGTACAAAAGTCTGTTGATTCTTTCCGTTTTCTTTTTGTGCAGATTATGGTATACTTTCAAGCAGGACCAACGAAACCGAAACTTTGCAGGAGCAGGTATTTATGAAAGCAACCATCGTCATCCCCAACATCAACGGCAAGGGCTGGCTCAGGGACTCCATCGAGTCCATCTATGCCCAGACCGAACAGGATTTTGAACTCATCGTCGTGGACAACGGCTCCACCGACGAAAGTCTGGAGCAGGCCCGCAGCTATTGCACCCGCCCGAACTTCACCCTCATCGAGAACGGCCGCAACACCGGCTTTTCCCATGCGGTCAATCAGGGCATTGCCCGCGCCAAGAGCGAGTTTGTGGTGCTCTTCAACAACGACGCCTTCGCTGAGCCGCAGTGGCTGGCGGAGCTTATCCGCACCGCCGAGACCGACCCCCGGATCTTCGCCGTGCAGAGCCTGATGATCCGCCACTTCGACCGCGAACTGGCCGACGACGCCGGGGATTACGTCACCTGGATGGGCTTTGCCTGTAAGACCGGCGACGGCCGCCGGGCCAGCCGCTACACCAAAACGAAGCGCATCTTCTCGGCCTGCGGCGGCGCATCGCTCTACCGCAAGAGCATCCTGGACGAGATCGGCGGCTTCGACGAAAACTTTTTCGCCTACTTTGAAGACGTAGACCTCAGCTGGCGCGCCAACAACGCGGGCTATAAAAATGTGCTCTGCCCCGCGGCCAGATGCTACCACATCTGCGGTGCCAGCACCGGTGCCGTCAAGTACAACGCCTTCAAGAGCCAGCAGAGCGGCCGCAACAGCATCCTGCTCCCGCTCAAAAACGAGCCGCTGCTCATGCTCCTGCTCAACTTCATCCCGCTGGCGCTGGGCTATCTGCTCAAGTGCTACAAATTCCACAAGCAGGGCTTTGGTGAGGCCTGGGACAAAGGGATGCACGAGGCCTTTGCCCTGCTCCGCTCCGGCCAGCTCGGCAAACGCCCCTTCCGCCTGAAAGATCTGCCCAACTACATCCTGATGGAACTGTGGATGATCTGGAACATGGTGCCGTATCTGTGGTATCGGCTGGTCATTGTCCGGTTCGACCTGAAATAATTTTGATACAGCAACACCCCCGGTGCTCGTTCCTGTCAAACAAGTGCCGGGGGTGTTTTGTATCCTTCCAGAGCGCAGTCTCAGCCTTTAGCCAATCTCATACCACTTGATCTCGTTGGCATCCAGATGCAGGGTAAAGCAATTTCCGTCTGTGGTGTAAACGGTAGTGTCCTGCGGCTCGTACGTGTTGTTCACCACACAATACTTGCCGTTCTTGACGTAGGCATCCAGCTGGAGCAGTTACCGGATGAGCTGAACAGCTACACCGAGGACGAAGCGCAAGAGTTGTTCATGTGGAATCGGTATCGAACTGCTGCGCCCAGCCAATACGATTGCACTGGGCAGCTGTCCACAAACTGGTTCAAGCTGACCCGGCGGCGTGGTCACTGGTTCGCATATCATTCAATCGGCAGAGATGTATAAAGGCATAGCAAAAGGCCCATAGGCGTTTAACCTATGGGCCTTTCTACCGTCATCGCAAAACACATCTTGATGAGCCGCACATTGAGTTTATATGTGCGTGTTATGGTGGAGAATAGCGGGATCGAACCGCTGACCTCTTGCATGCCATGCAAGCGCTCTCCCAGCTGAGCTAATCCCCCACATGTTTGGTTTCGTGTCTTGCGACGTGAGTTATTATACCAGCAATGGAGAGATTTGTCAACTTCTTTTTTCAAGTTTTTTTATTTTTTGTGTTTCCGGCCGAAGCGGTACTCCTGCCCTGCGCGGATGCGCTGGATATTGGCACGGTGCATATAGATGACCATGCCGCCCATGATGGCCGCACCGGCCACGCAGACGACGAGGTCGCTCACGGCCAGCCCCTTGAGCAGACCGTAGAGGAGGGTCAGCACCGGGTAGGACGCAGCCATGACGATGCTGCCCAGCGAGACCATGCCGGTGGGCAGCAGGCAGAGCAGGAAGATCACCGCCAGAAAGGGCAGCAGAATGGGCTGGATGGCCAGAATGGCACCGCCCGCCACCAGCACACCCTTGCCACCCTTGAAGCCGAAGTAGAGGGGCTTCAGGTGGCCGACCACGGCCAGGATGGCGGTCAGATAAACGCCGAGGTAGGGCGAAACGGCTGCGTTTTCGGGCAGGAAGCCAAACAGCCACCGGCCGATGCAGACCGCCGCCACGCCCTTGAGCACATCTCCCGCAGCGGTCAGGGCTGCGGCTTTTTTGCCAAAGGTGCGCAGCATATTGGTCATGCCGGCGGCACCGCTGCCGTAGTTGCGAACATCATCGTGGTAGAGGTACTTGCTGACCAGGATGCCGGTGTCGATGCTGCCCAGCAGGTATGCCTGCGCCGCGGCAGCGAGGACGATCAGGATCGTCATCATCAACCGTCTGCCCCCTTACACATCTTTTGCACCGACCGAGCCGGTGCCGCGCTCGCGGATGACCAGCCGGATGGGCGTGTGCTCCAGACCAAAGTTCTCGCGGATCTGGTTGATGAGGTAGCGCTGATAGCTGAAGTGGAACAGCTGCTTGGAGTTGACGAAGGCCACGAACGTCGGCGGACGGGTGGAGGCCTGGGTCAGATAGAAGATCTTCAGGCGGCGGCCCTTGTCGCTGGGCGGCTGCATCCGGGCGGTGGCGCGGGCCAGCATCTCGTTCAACACGCCGGTGGGCACACGGGCACCGTTCTGGGCGTCCACATCGCGGATGAGCTGCATCAGCTTGTTGACGTTATAGCCCGTCTGCGCGGAGATGAAGATGATCGGAGCATAGCCCATGAAGCTGAAGCACTCGGCATAGCCGCGGCGCTGGAGCTCCATGGTGTTGGTCTCCTTGCCCTCCACGGCGTCCCACTTATTGACGACGATGATACAGGCCTTGCCCTGATCGTGGGCATAACCGGCTACCTTGCTGTCCTGCTCGGTGAAGCCGACGGTGGCGTCCACGAGGATGAGAGCCACGCGGCTGCGCTCAACGGCTGCCAGCGCGCGCACGACCATATACCGTTCCAGTCCGTCGGTGATGTTGCTGCGCTTGCGCAGACCGGCGGTGTCGGTGAAGATGAACTTGCCGTAGGCGTTGTCCACAGGGGTGTCGATGGCGTCGCGGGTGGTGCCGGCCTCGTTGGCCACGATCATCCGGTTCTCGCCCAGGATGCGGTTGGTCAGGCTGGACTTGCCCACGTTGGGGCGGCCAATGATGGCGACCGGGATGCGGTCCTCCTCCACCACGGTCTCGCTGAAATCCAGATGGGCGCAGACGGCATCCAGCAGGTCGCCGGTGCCGTGGCCGTGGACGGACGAGATGGGCATGACTTCCTCAAAGCCCAGGTTGTAGAACTCGTACAGCTCCATGGGAGCCTCGCCGACATTGTCGCACTTGTTGACAGCCAGGATGACCGGCTTGTGGCTGCGGCGGAGCATGTGGGCCACGTCCTCGTCGGCGGCGGTCAGGCCGTTGCGGACATCCACCACCATGATGATGCAGTCGGCGGTGTCGATGGCGATCTGTGCCTGCTCCCGCATGTGGGCCAGGATGCCCTCGGTGGCCTTCGGCTCGATGCCGCCGGTGTCCACCAGCAGGAAATCGTGGCCGTTCCACTCGCAGTTGGCAAAGATGCGGTCACGGGTGATGCCGGGGGTATCCTCGACGATGGCCAGACGCTGGCCGCACAGTTTATTGAACAGGGTGGATTTGCCCACGTTGGGGCGGCCCACGACTGCTACGATCGGTTTGCTCATGGGGGTTCCTCCTTTCAGAGTAGTCTCTTATCTCTTATCTCAATGTCTTCTTCTCGAAATATGCAGGCCGCTGCGGAGCAGGGCGCGGGCTTCGTCGCCGCCGCTGACGGGCAGCACCTCTACCTTGACGCCCAGCCGCTCGCCCAGCTGCGCAATGGTCACATCGTCCAGGAAGGTATCCTTCTCTTCCCGCAGCATGACGGCCGGGATGCCCAGCGTCCCGCTCTTCAGGCGGCCCTCGCACTGGGCGATGATGTCGGTGGCCGTCACAAGACCGGCCACGCCGACATTGCCTCCAAAGAACTTATTCTGGATGGTGTGGACCGTGACCTCGATCATCGGGTACTGGCGGTGAAGCTCGTCCATCATCTCACAGATGAGGGGGGATGCCATGGTGCCCGTGACCACATCCAGCTGCTTGGTGCCGTAGATGCGGTGAGGCTTTTCCAGCTCGGCCAGAAACTCTTCGCGGAACAGGCTCATCATACCCACGCCGTTTTCCAGCTGGTCGTAGTCTTCATAGAACTCCGGCGGCGGGATGGGCCGCCCTGCCTTGAGATACCACTCGTCGCTGGGGTAGATGATCCGCTTGCCGTGGCGGCGCTTGCACTCGTCGCCGAACGCTTCCAGAATGTCGATGACAGCAGCGCTCGTCTCGGCGTCGTAGGGCACCTGCGGGTAGAGGTTCTTGCGGTAGTCCGTCACGCCGCAGGGCACGGCGGCTATGCTCTGCACCATGGGGGTCAGTTCCAGCAAGTCGGTCAGGGTGCGGCGCAGCTCATCGCCGTCGTTGATGCCCCGGCAGAGCACCAGCTGGCAATTGATGGCGATGCCGCCCTGCACCAGGCGGGGCAGGTATTGAAGCACCTCGCCGCCGCGCCGGTTGGCCAGCATCCGGACGCGGAGCTGGGGGTTGGTGGTGTGGACCGAAATGTTGATCGGCGAGATGTGCATCTTGATGATGCGGTCGATCTCATGGTCCTGCATGTTCGTCATGGTGATATAGTTGCCGAACAGAAAGGACAGGCGCTCGTCGTCGTCCTTGAAGTAAAGGCTCTCGCGCATACCGGGGGGCATCTGGTCGATGAAGCAGAACATGCAGTGGTTGGCGCAGGTGTGCTTCTCGTCACCGAGGTAGGTGTGGAAATCGCAGCCAAAGGGGCCGCGCTCCTCCCGACTGACATCCCATTCCCGGATGCCGTCCGACACCTTTGCCTTCAGGTGAAAGCTCCTGCTGTCGGTATAAAAATCGTAGTCCAGCGTGTCGTTCAGTTCATTGTCGTCCACGCTCAGCAGCTCGTCGCCGGGCTGCAGGCCCAGCGCCTGGGCTTCGCTCCCCTCTTCAACGCGCTCGATCTTGATTGCCACTCTGCTTCACCTGCCTTTTCTGCTTCCGGCCAAACGACCGAATCACAAATTTTCCGTACGTTCGTCTCCATTCAGTTCCATCAGACTTCATCCGACTGCCGAGGACTCCCACTTTGGGAAAGACTCCCCCGGCCGGGGGAGGTGGCACGTTCGTGCCAGAAGGGGAACGGCTGGCGCGAAGCACCTGAGAGGGTTGGACAAAAGAAGAAGGGGAAGGCATTGCGCCATCCCCTTCTCAACATAACACCAATGTGCCACCAATTTTGCGCAAATTAGGCCTTCTTGATGACTTCCTCGCCCTTGTAGTAACCGCAGTTGCCACATGCCTGGTGGGGGAGCTTCAGAGAGCCGCAGTTGCTGCACTTCACCAGTGCGGGGGCCTCCAGCTTCCAAACATTGCTGCGACGCTTGTCGCGGCGGGCCTTGGAAAGATGTCTCTTAGGTACTGCCATATTTTTGCACCTCCTTGATGGGTTTCTCAGTTCAGCAGTGATTTGAGGATCGCGAGCCTTGCGTCAGCGGGAGCAGTCTCCTCTTCCTCTGGCGGGCAGACACACTCTGCCTTCTTCTTGCCGCAGCGAGGGCATAACCCCGCGCAGTCCGGGCTGCACAGCAGCACCGTCGGGATCTGGAACAGGAACTCCTGGGCCAGCCATTCGTCCACATCCAGATGGCCTTTTTCGTCCAGCGGAAGATCGAAATCCGGGTCGTCCAGATCTCGCTCCTTTGCCGTCCACTCCGCTTCGACCGCCTCTTCCCGTTCGACCGGGTCCAGGCAGCGGGCGCACTCTCCGTGCACCAATGCTTTTGCCCGCAGTGTCATCCGGACTTCGTCGCCGTCCGTTTCTGCATCAAAGCAGGCGGTCACAGGCTGTTCGATCCTTGCGCCGGCAAAATCCCTGGCAGACAAATCACAGGGAAACTCTGCGTGGTAGGGCTTCGTGCCGGTCGCGATAAACTTTCTCAGGTCAAATTGCATAGTACACCTCATAAAAGGCTGCTTTGTTAGTATAGCGCCAAATCGTTCCTTTGTCAACACCAAAACAGGCAGAAAACCGAAAAAATTTCAAATTTTCCGGTTTCCTGCCCGCTTGGATGGTTTCCGTTCAGAAAATCACAGGTACTTCTTGACGTTGTGGGGCAGCTCGGCCTCGTCTGCGCTGACGGTGACGACGACGCGGACGGAATCACCGGCGATGGCAGCGATCTCGTCCAGCACCACGCCCAGGCGGTTGATGTCGTGGTTCAGCACCTTCAGGATGCCGTCGATGTACAGATCGGTGATATCGTAGTTGCTTGCCATCAGGCCTGCGACAAAACCATACAGCATCTCACCGCCGGAGACCTTGTACTCGTCCAGATCGATCAGGCGAGCAGCAGGAGCGATGTCATAGGTGAGCTTCATGCCCTTTTCGACAACGACGACGTTGCCCTTGGAGGTCTTGACCGAATCATTGATCATGTCGATCATTGCTTTGGTCTTACCGGAGCCCTTCGCACCAACAATCAGTTTAATCATAGTTCTGTCCTCCTGTATTTTCCACGCCTTGCGG
>ERZ1034976.2921-NODE-2921-length-11236-cov-5.048386_pt1 | contig 11236 bp, 9 predicted proteins | sample MGYA00520623_ERZ1034976 | MGnify/ENA primary metagenome ERZ1034976 (study PRJEB33766, sample SAMN09781774) | gut metagenome | biome: gut microbiome | host: Homo sapiens | place: Madagascar | study: EMG produced TPA metagenomics assembly of the PRJNA485056 data...
GCGGGAATCCGAACAGTGCTTATCACCCGACGCTTGACCACATCCGCCCGCTTTCTGCCGGCGGCTGTGATATCCTCGATAACATCATCATTTGCCATCGTGATACCAACGAGGAAAAAGCAGATCACTTTCCACACTGGAAAGCGAACGGTGCCCATTACCACGCCCGCAGAGTCAAAGGCTCCCGGGTAGAATACGAGATTATTGAAGATTAAGGAGGCAAATCTATGAGTAAGCATTTCTTCGACTATGACGACGGTGATTTTGCGTATGCCGTTTCCGACAACATGGCAATTGACTCCGACGGTAATATGATGATGCGCATGAGCGATAATATGGCTATGGACATGGACAGCGGAGAACTTCACATTATTTCGTCATGGGAAGATGAAGACGGTGACGATTGAAAAATCGTTACAAAGAACGGCGCAGCCCCAAGCCGCCCGTCCTTGAATGCCCGTTTGAAAGCGCTGTTCTATCGGGAGTGCATACACATGTGACTGATACGTGTTCTGTTCTAACTCGGACAGCGTTCGTGTGTTTTTCTTTCTCAGCATATCCATTCGGGAATTCCTAAACCGCTTTTTGTATATAAAGCTTGAAATGCTCTTAATAATTCAAAAAAGCTGTCTCGCTTCAATGTGAGACAGCTTTTACTATTCATCTAAACAATAACAGATTTACTCTATTCGATTATATATCTTCCGATAAAATTTTCAACTGTGTTCCAATAAAGTTCCGGTGCAACAGAAGAAGAAAGTGCATGCCCTGCTCCTTTAACTGTTAAACGCTCTTTTTCGCAATTTGCCGCCGTATAAAGTTCATCAAGCATACAATACGGAACAAGTTCATCTTCTGTTCCGTGAATAAACAGCGTTGGGATACGGCTTTTTTTAATTTGTTCGAGTGCGCTCGCCTGCTTAAAATCATAACCGTCACGAAATTTTGAAATAACAGAAGCGACATTAAGCACAGGAAACCACGGAATATGCAGATTTTTTGCTTCAAGTCTAAATTCGTCCCATTCCGACGTGTAGCCACAGTCGGCAATAACAGCCTTCACATTTTTAGGTAAAGATTCACCCGATGCCATAAGCACCGTTGCGGCACCCATAGATACCCCGTGAAGAAGTATTTGTGCGTTTTCGTCCCAAGTGAGAATAAGTTTTATCCATTCAATAATATCAAAACGCTCCGGCCAACCCATTCCGATTTTTGTTCCTTCGCTGTCGCCGTGTGCACGAGCATCAACTGCCAAAACATTATATCCGAGTGAATAGAATTTATTTACAAATCCTGCCATGTGCTTTGCCTTACTCGTATACCCATGACAGACAATGACATATTTTGAGCCGTCGTTTTCAAATTTCTTTCCGTGCAAGTGAAGCGAATCGGAGGTTATATAAACATCCTCGCCATGTTCGGCATACCATTTTTTCATTTCGGGTGTACCCGTCAGTCCGCTGTATTTTGCACTGGCTTCTTCCTCATTGCCTGAAGTATTTGTTGCTTTTTGAACAAGATTATTAAGTTTACTCATATGTATCGGCGATTTTGTATTTATTGAAAAATCATAGAATATCTCTGCCGACAATGCCGTTATTCCGCCGAGAACGGCAAAAAACCTGACTGCATTTTTTGCACTCATATAATCACTCCTTTTAATTATTATAGCATAAATGCGAATGTTATTTCAATGTTCGAAATATCATATATATAAATATGTTTTTATCCGTTTTATAAGAGTTACTTAAACGGTTTAAGCTCTTCACCCCAAACAGAATTTTAGTAAACACAACAAGTGTTATCTTGTATGGCGATAAAAAATGTGATAAGATAAATAAAAGGCAGGTGAAAATTATGTCAGTCGCAACTGTGACGCCGAACACAAAAAATCGTAATGGCAAAAACGGTAAAGAATATATATCGGCAATAATGCTTATGGGTATTTTCACCTTTGTGTTTTTAGACTGCGAATACTTATTTGTAAATATGATATCGCTTTCAACTGTCGAAAGCAAAACTGTTGCGGCACAAAATTACTCTTTAGGTTTAAGTGCGCTTGGCTTTGTATTGTGTCCGATTTTATTAAATCATCTCGACAAAATTGCAAAAGCGGCAACAACGGCAGCGACTGCCGTATTATCAATCGGACTGATAATTATGATTTGCAATCACATATCATATACCGCTACGCTCATATCGGGAATGCTGCTGTTTACTCTTCTCGGAGGAATAGGCAGCACGGCAATATACAAAGCATTATTGCTGATAAAAAACAAAAAACACCTTGCAAAGACCGTCGGTGTTTCCTACATGACAGGTACACTGCTCCAATTTATTAATAACAACGTAATCTTATCCGATTGGACACAGGCCGCAACGCTGTCGATATTTTTATGCGTGCTTGCAATAATGCTCATAAAAATCAAAAGCGACGTTAAACTGTCTAACAAGCGATTGAATAACAATGAAGCAAAATGCAAGGGTGCAAGTGCGATAATGATTTGCCTGATAATCTTAGTTGCATTGATTACATTTATTTTTTCAACGCTCGACAATGCGGTGACTTTATATCATGCCAGCGGAGCAGCAGACATAGGGCAATCTCCGAGAATACTGCTTGCACTTAGCGGACTCGTTGCCGGTTTTTTATTTGATATAAAAGAAAGAAAATATATGAGTATTATTATGTACTGCGTAATGATTCTTTCTACCATATGCCTTGTTATAATACAGTTTTCCGCTCCGTTTTTAATCGGGTTGACGGTATTCTATCTGTCGGCAGGATTCTTTGCGGTATTTTTCACCGCATCGTTTATGGAAATTGCCGAATATACAAAAACGCCGTCGCTTTTTGCCGGACTCGGCAGAGCGGTAAATAATGTTACCGCCGCCGCAATTACCGGAGGTTCTTTATCACTTTTAAGTTCAAATAACAACATTTTAATTATTATAGTTGAGCTGATTTTATTTACCGCTATCAGTATAGTAATGCTGATTTATACAGTAAAGCGAAATGAAATTACAATCGAACCGAAACAGACAGAAACGCAAGAAGAGACAAAACCGAATGACGAGGAAAGGTTAAGTATCATAACCGACAGTTACACGCTGACTCCGAGAGAGGCGGAGGTATTCAAACTTTTAGTGACTACGGATAACGACTTACAGACAATCGCCGATGAAATGTATATCTCAAAGCGAACGCTTGAAAGGCACATTTCTTCTATATACAAAAAAACGCAAGCCAAGTCACGAATAGGATTACTTACAATTTTTAACAACAAATAACAACAAAAAGAAAACATCAGAGAAGCTCTGTATAGCATTTATACAGGGCTTTTTTAATATTGGCGGACATCCCTTATATACTTTTCAATGCAATTTTCATATAATTAAAATGAAAAAGCCGCAAGGCAAAATAAAAAGGAGATGTTTTTATGAAAGGCAAAAATCAAAAAGAAAAGCCGGTGCTAAGCTGAAAGGTGCTCTTATAATGCTGCTTGTGGCAGTATTCAGCATTTCGGGTATCATCTGCGTTAATGCCGCTACAATCAAAGATGACGGAAAATATTCATTAGTTTTGCAATGCAGCGATATGTTCGGAACCATTGACGGCGAGACGTCAAAAATCATCAAATTCGATGTGGCTGACGGAGAGGACTCGGTGAGCATTGCAGAACTCACGAAGGGTATCGTTCCGTTTGACGGCGAGCACGAGTTCTCACATTGGAGCACCGATTTTTCGGATACTTCAAAGGCAGACGATAAAATCCCTATTTCAAAATTCAGCCGGTCTGGAAATGTATATCTAAATGACGGCACTGAACTTAAATTCAACAACGGTTTTTCCCTTTACGGCGTATTTTCCGATAAACCGCTCAAAGGTACAGGAACATATTATCTTAACCTTGACGCATTCGGCGGTACAGTTAAAGATAAATCAGTCTACCAAATCACAAGCAAGAGTAATGAATTCAAAACAGTTGATTTAACAAAATATGAACCGGAAAGGAAAGGCTGCACATTCAAGGGCTGGGACTTAAACGGTAAATATGTAAGCAGTATAACCGCCGCTGAATTTGCAGAAAAAGACTCTGTTACGGTTACGGCAACATATGTAAGCAATACCTTTGATGAAGACGAAATGTCGGTTACACTTAACGCAAACGGCGGCACAATAGAGGGCAAAGAAAGTGCGAAATATAATTATCTCGGCGGCGGCAACTCGGGAACAGCAATGTCACTTTTACCGTATGTGCCGACAAGAAGCGGCTATACCTTTAACGGTTGGAACAGTAAAAAGGACGGAAAAGGCAAAAACTATAAATATCTCTATTGGAGAGAATGGGATAAGGAGAGAGATTCCGAATTTGAAAGAGACGACTTAATAACAGAGGACGGCGGATATGAGAGATACCTTAATCTTACTCTCTATGCAACTTGGACAAAAGACGCCTCAACTCCCGACGACACCGTAAAAGTAATCGAGAGCAATGACGGAATTAAGGGAAGCATTGAATTTGCCGACGGCATTGACAGTACTTACAAACTCATAATTAACAATGTTAATGTCAACAAAGACCTTGCCGACAAAAATGTAAAATTCATTGCAGACATCAAAGTACTCAAAGATAATGAGATTGTTCAGATAAGCGGTACAAAGATGAAAATCAGAATTGCTCTTCCTGAGGAATTAAAGGGTTACAACACTTACAGCGTTGTTTACATTCTTAACGATGAAATAAAGGAAACAATCCCAGCAACATTACAGGACGGATATATTGTATTTGAGACAACTCATCTGAGTGAGTACGGAATTATTGCAACAAATACAAATTCAACTCCAGGCAATTTAGAAGACAATTCAAACAAAAACGCCGATAAAAAGACAAAAGCCGAAAACGAAAAATCAACCTCAAACGCAACCGACACAAAATCAACAAGCCCTAAAACAGGCAGCGAGGGTATGTTAATTCTTCTGCTTGCAATACTTCTTATTTCAGGCGGAACGGTAACGGAACTTTTGATTTTAAGCGGTAAAAAAAGAGAAAAGAACCGCAAGTAATAATATAAACCGACAAACAAATATTAAGGGAACAGTTCGCACGAACTGTTCCCTTTTAATATGCTGTTTAGTTTTATATTTTATTTATGTGAATCCTCGAGTGCCTGTTGTTCAAGTTTTTTACTAAAGCGGCGATAGAAGTAGGAAATCACAATAAGAAGTGCACCGAATGCAAAGTAAGACGCTATCTTCCATGCGGAATCGAGGGCGGCGGTATCTACAAAGCAAAGTTTTGCAATTGCAACGAGTATTATCACGAGACCGCCCGAACGGACAACGGTATATCTTTTCTTAAAGCCGACAAACAGGATAATGCAGGCGGCGAAAATATACACGGCGCTGATGATAACCGACGAGAATTTTACACCGAACGGCGACATCAAAACCGCTGTAATAAGCGCAAGCGACGATGCAGAAAGCGAGGCGGTGTAAATCCACATTGCGCCGGAGTACCTGTTCAGCAAACTTCCGACAGAGGATGCAAAATTAAGATTTACTATAATATTTATTACAACCAACAGTCCCACTAAAAACGGATTCATTTCCTTTTCCTCAATCACGCTCGAGAACATATTATGAAATGCCAAATCGGTGCAATTTATGTCGAGCGAAATAAAGGTATAAAGCACGAGCACGATACCCGACACATCGGACAGAAATGCGCTGTATTCGTTTTTGAGCACGCCGAGTTTAAGCACAAATGCAATGACAAGAACAAATACAATATAAACGCATATATCAGCCTCCCGGCTGTAAGAATTGACGAGCGGACCGAAGAGAATGCATTTATACATAAATCTAAGATAGAAGAAAGTGCAAAAAGCCGTTATGCATTCAACAACAACATAAAAGAAATCCTTTTTTTCATTTGAAAGACCAAGTACGGTTATCAGCCAAAGGGATATAATCAGTATAGAAAATGTGATTATGGAGTTATTCATTTCCACCTTATCAAGGTTATACTGAATCAAAGCACCAAGACCCGAAACGCCGAGTGCAAAGGTACCCGTATACACGCCGAGCGATATTCCCTTTACTGTTGACAAAACGCAAATTACTGCGGCTTCAACAGCCCAAGCCATAGGACCGTAAGCAACGCCGAACACATAAGGCACTATCAAAACCGAAAACGCAAATGCGCTGAAAAGCGTTACGGCAAAAAGCGAATTGCGAAGTTCAGACGAAGAATCCTTATAAGTATTAAGCCTATGGGATTTAACGGCAAGAACGGCATAGATGACGGTGAATATCAAGAACACGAAGCCGTCCGCCCTGTTCGCAACAGAACGTTCAAAGCAGTTATGTATGGTTATTGCAACGGAAATTGCACCGCTTAAAGTATCAAGCGTAAGAAGCAAAACATCGTAAAACGTAATCTCTTTTGCACGCAGAATTTTAAGAGCCGGCATCATAAGATAGATTAAGAACGAGACAGCAGCGTAACCTGCCGCAAGAGGCAGAGCAAACTCATAGCCTCCAACGCCTTTAAGTGCCCAAGCTGCCGAACCGATTGACGCTACGGACAAAATATGAAGCGCATAGCCGACATACTGAGATACATACCATTTTTTATTATACGTCATAACGAGTATGACAGAGGCAAGCAGACAGAAATAAACTGCCGAAACGGGCAAAAACGATGTATCAACCGCCGCCTTTGCATTGCCCATTCGGAATATTGCGATGACGGGCAAATATCCGCCGACAGCGGCAAAGGTGCAGACGGTTTGGCTCTTTGTTTGATGAGACAAAGCAATCGCAAACGCCGTTACCAAAATGCAAATAATAAAGGTTACCTTTTGGCTGTAAAGCGAAAAAGCAAAATATCCGGTAGCCGTTGCGGCATAGAGCACGCTCACGCCGCCGCTGATAAGAGCGGTTGAGAAAATGTCCTTTTCCTTTTTATAAAACATCTCGCCTGCTCCGACCAAAATGAAGCCGAGCAAATATATAAGTCCTGCCTTAAAGGCGTCGGACATATGAACATAAGCGTATCTTCCCAGCATTATAATGCCGACGAGAAAAAGGAGAATGCCTGCTTTACTGAGAATATTAAGTCCGATAAAGGATTCAAGGCTTTTCTGCTTTGCGGCGGTGCGATATTCATTTTCCGTAATCGGCTCCTCTTTAAGTTTACGACCGATATTATCGTTATGAGCCTTAAGGTTTTTCAGTTCTCTTTGCTCTAATTCGTAAACGGCGGCATTCTTTTTATCAAGTTCGATTTTAAGTTCATTCAGCCGTGCCTTTATTTCGTCATATTCCTTTGAGGAAAGAGAATCTATATACCCGAGTGTTTCATTTATGCTTTTTTCGCATCCACGGCGATATGAATCCAGTCTGCTGTCAAGATTATTCGCCTCTCTGTAATAGATACCGTCTATGCTTTTTTGAACCGATGAAAAAGCAGAAAGTTTTTCGTTTGCCATTTTGACAAAGAGTGCATTTTTTGTATCGGCAAGTTGTGATTTAAGCGCGCTGTTTTCATTTTCAAGGCGGTTGTTTTTTTCGTCGGCGACTTGAAGTTTAGCCGTCAACGCTTTATTTTCCTCAAGCAATCTATTGCCGTCAAGTTGCTTTGCCTCATTTTTAAGCGATGAAAGCAATGCCTCTTGCTGTTCTATTATTTTGTCTAAATCAGTGGTATAATTCTTTGACATTATCGCTCACCTCCCCATTTACCTCATATGCTGCGGCATATCTGTAATCGTAAAAGAAAATATTTCCCTCCCCGTCGGTAAAGAACTCTCCGAGTTCGGCGGAATGCAAATCATATTCCGCCGATATATCAAAAGAGAATTCCGCCGAGATTATATACGAATTATTTCCTAAATACTGTTCTGTTTTTTTGCTGTCTAATTCTTTTTTCGGCGAATTATAATAATTCAAAAACGCCACGGCCTCTTCGTTATCATATAAACCGCCATGCCAATATTCGTCCGCATTTTTTGAAAATTCATATTTTGGGGTATTATTTGCAACACTGCCGCTGTATAACTGAAAAGAGTCAAAATCCTCAACGGTAAAATCAAGAGCCGCTTCTTTTAGATAGTAATATGTATTGCCGCCTTGTTTTGAGCAAATAATACTATCGTTAAATTCATCGCACATTACGGTGACTTTCGATTCTTCGCCGTTTAAGGAAAGTTCTGCATATTTCGCATTCTGCGGATTAAAGTCAGACGATTTCATATAATACGAAAAAGTTTCATCGGCAGGATAATACTTTGTATCGGCAAAGGTTATAACGCTGTATTTGTTTCCTATACCGCTAACCTTATTATTCCTATTATCGGGACTTATCATAAAAGCTATAACTGCCGCTACGGCAAGGCACAAAACAGAGACAATGACGGTCACGGTAACTGCTCTGCGTCTTTTCGTTTTAAGGTACAACAACTCGCTTTTAAGTCCGTCATTTTCTCTTTTAAGTTCGCCGAGTTGTCTTTCGTGTTCCACATTAACATCAGAGTCGGAATCTAAATTTATATCAAGAACACTGCACAGTTTATCAAGCGTATCGTCTCTCGGAAAAGCCTCGGCATTCTCCCACTTAGAAACAGACTTATTAGACACCCCGAGCATATCTGCAAGTTCTTTTTGTGAAAGTCCCTTAGCTTTTCTCGCTTCAAACACGATTTTTGAAAATTCGATTTTATTCATTAGGATTACCTCCTCTACTAAATAATCGCATAAAACAGTTCTAATTTCAATAGGAATTTTCATCTATTAACAAAATATAAATTCTAATTACTGTTCAATTTGTTGAAATCGACGAAAAAAGATGGTATACTACATAAAAAAAGGAGTTGATATTATGTGTACTGCGGCAACATACAAAGCAGACGATGCATACTTTGGCAGAACGCTTGATTACGAATTTTCATACGGAGACGAGATAACGATTACACCGAGAAATTATAAATTTCATTTCAGACATACAGAAGATATTGAAAGTCATTATGCTATAATAGGCATGGCACACATAGCGGAAAATTATCCGCTTTACTATGATGCAATCAATGAAATGGGCGTCGGTATGGCAGGGCTTAACTTTGTCGGTAACGCATTCTATCCCGAGCCGAATGAGAATAAAATCTCTATTGCACAGTTTGAGTTTATACCTTGGGTTCTCTCACTTTGTAAAAATATTGAGGAAGTAAAAGAACTGCTTAAAAATGCAGAGATAGTGTGCACGCCTTTCAGCGAAAAACTGCCGGGTGCTCAACTTCACTGGATAATTGCAGATAAAAACAGTTCGATTATTGTTGAATCGACAGCAGACGGAATGCACATATATGACAACCCTGTCGGTGTTCTGACGAACAATCCGCCGTTTCCAATTCAAATGTTTAACCTTAATAACTATATGAGTCTTTCACCAAAGCAGCCCGAAAACAAGCTTTCTCAAAGCCTCGACCTTAACGCATACAGCAGAGGAATGGGAGCAATGGGTCTGCCGGGTGACTTATCCTCGGCATCACGTTTTATAAGGGTTGCTTTTGTAAAACTCAATTCAAAATCAGGCAAGGACGAAAACGAAGCAGTAAGCCAATTTTTTCACATTCTCGGCAGCGTAGACCAACAAAGAGGCTGTTGCGAAGTGGCTGACGGCAAGTATGAAATAACGATATACACCTCCTGCTGTAATCTCAACAAGGGCATTTACTACTACACAACCTATTCAAACCACCAAATCACCGCAGTTGATATGCACAACGAGGACTTAGAAAAATCAGAGCTGATAAGCTATGAACCGATAGCAACGCAACAAATAATGCGACAAAATTAAACTATGAAATATTGCACGAACGGTTTGATTATTCAAATTCATCGGCAACAAAAAAATCTCACTCTTTTTTACGGAGTGAGATTTTTTGTAAATCAAATTGTATACTATCGCTTTGCGTTTCGTATGTTGCTGTGCTATAATCAAAATTAAACAACTCATTGTATCGGAAAATATTATTTCTCTGTTGAAATAAGCATAAACATCAGGTAGGCTTTTGAGAAAGGTCATGAAATTTGGCATAATTCAGAGTTTTATCAATAATATAAGCACCGCAAACTCAACGTCTGCGGTGCTTTAACAATTCCTAAAAAGCAACAAATCATTCTCTTAAATACACAAAAACATCATTGCGGCAATTCCGATTACAAAAGCTATTGCCCATATAATCATAAATATTTTACTCATTTGCTTTATTTTGCAAGACAGGTTTGAAGCCTTACCGTCGGCAGAAAAATCACTTCTGAATTTTTTGTCAATAAACAAAGTTATGCCTTGCGGAATTAGATACAGCAGGTTAACGGCAAACAGCAAAAGTAAATATTCAAGCATTTCGTTTAAATACATTCCGCCGTCCATAGAAAAAAACACAACCAAAATAAATACCGAATATGACGGAACAAACGAGCCAAAAAAGCATATGATTGTAATTACAAATAAAATTTTTTGTAAAATCATACGCTTTTTAGTTTTGCTTTCGTTACCTTTAGCCACAATATCATCTCGCTCTCTGCATTCTTATTATACCATTATATTACAAGATTGCAAACAGAACAGATTATAAGTATCGGTCTTTTATTCGTTACTGAATTCAAAGATATGGAAAATGTTTGTCTTTTCGATTTTTACAGTTGTTTTTCCGTCTTTTATCTCTGTGTCAAAATGATACGAATTGCGTACAAAATGGATAAAGAACAAAGTATTAAATTGGTACTTGATACGATTAAAGCTGCAAAGAGGAAAGAAAAAATCACTGCAGAGGTGCAACCCCGCAGTGACCAAGGATTTTGGCATACATCGCAAGCATACTTCAATCTAACACAATCATACGGCATAACGCTGTCAATGTCAGGGCGTGGTAATTCTTATGGCAACGCTTTAGCAGAATTTATCTTCGTTTAAACACTTTATTAAGCTATTAAGCGAATTAAAAGCAAATCAAATACCGAAATCGAAGTACATATTCCCCTCTACCGTAACAGGCGAGATAAGAGATACTTCAGCAGTTACACGAAGATTACACAGAATACAGGACAGAGCGGGCGTGCCGAGAATACGCTTCCACGATTTACGACACAGGTTTGCCACCTTATCCCTTGAACAAGGAATGGACATTAAAACAGTATCGCACATGCTCGGTCACACAGACGCAGGAT
>ERZ1034976.2923-NODE-2923-length-11227-cov-5.426960_pt1 | contig 11227 bp, 9 predicted proteins | sample MGYA00520623_ERZ1034976 | MGnify/ENA primary metagenome ERZ1034976 (study PRJEB33766, sample SAMN09781774) | gut metagenome | biome: gut microbiome | host: Homo sapiens | place: Madagascar | study: EMG produced TPA metagenomics assembly of the PRJNA485056 data...
ATATTTGTTCTTGATATTTATTGACTTATAGTATAATATATACATATAGATAAGTCAATTTAGCACAAATCGAAATTAACTTTGGTGTGTGTGAATACTTATATATATGAACCCGGCTGGAGTTTCTCTCCTCCGGGTTCTTTTCGTATCCTCTCTTATTCATTGACACGACCTGCGTGCATTTTTTCATATAGCACCTTGCCACTGCCAAGTGATATATATTTGTTGCACAACCCCCGGGATTCTATTATACTTAGACTATATTTTTAATACATACAAATGGAGGGAAAAATGGGAGATTCACTTTATAACGATGAAGATTCAACAACCATTTTAGTGGCAGACGATACTGCCCAGGACGGTTTTGACCAATCTCAGCAAAATCAGAATCAGGGTCAGAGTCCCAATGGCGGTTCAAAAAACCAGACTGCATATGATCAAAGCAGCCAAGCCCAGGGTCAAAGCATGTATGCCAAACAGAGTTTTAACCAGAGCGGTTACAATCAGCCACAGAACAGCTACGGAAATGCCTATGGCCAGGCAGGCTTTAACCAGAACGGTTACAATCAGCCACAAAACGGCTACGGTCAGCAGGACCTTAATCAGAATAGTTACAGCCAGCCACAGAACGGCTACGGAAATGCTTACGGCCAGACAGGCTTTAACCAGAATGGTTACAATCAAGCACAGAGCGGTTACAGTCAGCCACAAAACGGCTACGGAAATGCTTACGGTCAGACAGGCTTTAACCAGAACGGTTACAATCAAGCACAGAACAACTACGGAAACCCTTACGGTCAGACAGGTTTTAACCAGAATATGACACCAACACCTGCAAAGGAACCTAAGAAGCCTATGGACGAGGCAGCTAAGGATAAGCTCCACAAAATTTTATCCCTCACCGCCTTGGGCATTGCGGGAGCAGGCTTTATAGCCGTGGCGATACTTACTCTGATATCCACCTTCTTCTCAGCCACAAGCGATTTCAAGGGAAGCTACAAAGATTCCAAGAACACCACGGAAGCTGCTACAGAAGCTGGTTCAACTGACGAAAGCGATACCTCAGCTTCCGATGATACTTCAGCAGACGGAACAGACAACGCTTCTACAGAACAGGGGGAATAATGATATGAAGAAAAAATATAAGGTATTATTGATAATTGCCGCCGTTCTCGTGGTTGTGGATCTGGTAGGTTTCTTTGTATTTGCATCACCTGCAATGAATATGAACAAGCTCTTCAAGGCACTTAACGACGGAGACAGCAAAGCTGCCCAATCTGCCTACAGGGAACTGTCCGACAACGGCAGAACAAAGGCAAATGATCTGCTTATTGACTTCGCCTATGACAAGGAAAATAAGCTCGAGAATGACAAGATAAAATATAAGGAATTCTCAAAGTGCATGGATGCTGCCACCTCAGTAACTAAAAAAACACCTACAGAAGTAACAGACTTCAAGGCGAAGGGTGACAGATACCAGATGACAAGCCTCTATGAGGCCTGTGCAAAGGAATACATAAACAACAAGCAGTCAGATGAATACATCAAGTTAAGGAACAGTTTCCTTGATATATATAACAACTACACCTACGACACAGAATTTGACAATGCCATGGTGGAATACCTGGACGGAAAAAACGAGGAGTTCAGGAATAATACCATAACTGCCGACGAGTTAAATGCCTATGCATATACCGGTGCAGACCTGTTTAACGGTTACTCTTCTGCATATAACAAGTCCACCAGGATCGCCGATGATCTTCAGAACATCCAGAAGTATGAGACACATTATCAGGAGGCTCAGGGCTACTTCGATAATGATCAGTACTACGAGTGCTACGATTACTGTGTAGATGAGCTGGACTACTATTTCTCATATGAAGGTGACACCACCGGCTACTCCCAGAAGTTTGAAACATTAAGGGATAACGCATATGACACCGGCAAGACCTACTACCTTGACCAGGCAAATGCCGCCGTAGCAGAAGGCAGACTTGACGATGCCAAGGAAATCCTTCAGAAGATAGACGAGTTCTATGAAGGAACAGTCAACACCGCCGCTGCCTGGGAATCAACCCACGAGCCATGGATGACTCCTTATGTGGAATATATTGCAAATATAAACAACACTGTAAAGAATGATATGGCTTCTGCTCCTGCTACCGGAGATTATAACGATCCATCAAAAATGGACTCAAACTATGTATATATTTCAGAATTTACCCTTCATGACTTTGATGGAAATGGTATACCTGAGCTTATAGCTATTGATTATGACCATGATCTGGAATTTGTATATACCTATGACAGCGACAAGGTTGTCCTTACCGGCGTATTTTACATGGATCGTATAGGCGACAATTCATTTTCTGTCGTAATAAATCTCCTGACTCTTCCAGACGGATGGGAGGGACGTTCATTGATCGAGCTTTCAGGTAAGACATGGACAGAAAAGGAATCCTACTACGCCAACTATAATGATGAAAGATACAAAGTAAACGGCAACGACGTGACCATAGATGAAATGAATGAGGAGTCAAACTATATGAACAATCGTACCAATTCGATATACTTCTATTCATACGACATCAACGACGCCGACGATGTTAAGAGCATAATCTACAGCTATACAGCTGATAATTAATTATCATACCACCCCTGTAAGCTAACCTGCAGGGGTGGAATTTTAGAATTTGGATGTGATTTTATGAGTAATATTTTTAGAGATTTCGCTTTAAGCAATATGCTTGTTATACTCTTCCTGTTCAGTATGGGAAGCATGATAGGCTGGGTCATAGAGTTCTTCTTCAGAAGATTTTTCTCCCCGAATAATCCTAACCGCAAATGGATAAATCCCGGTTTCCTGATGGGACCATGGCTTCCGCTGTATGGAACAGGTCTTGTAATACTATGTTCCATTGCAAGTATCCGCATTACTGCCCTGGATGATCATCCCGTGATACAGAGTATCGTAACAGTTCTTATTATGACTGCTGCCATGACGGTGATAGAGTACATCGCAGGTCTCATATTCATAAAGGGTATGAACATCAAGCTGTGGGATTACAGTGACCGTCCCGGCAATATACAGGGTATCATATGTCCACTGTTCACCTTCTTCTGGGGCGTTGTGGCTGCCATATATTACTTCTTCATACACCCACACATTATCAACTCACTTATATGGCTTGCAGGTCATCTTACCTTCTCATTCTTCATAGGCTTCTTCTATGGAATATTCGTGATTGACCTGGTAAATTCATTTAAGATAATGACAAAAGTCAAGAAATTCGCAGACGACTACAATATAGTTGTAAGAATAGAGGAGCTCAAAGCCCACATTGCTACAGCCCTTGATGAGGAGAAAGAGAAACGTCGTTTCCTACATCCTCTCCACAGCTTAAATGCTCTTACTACAGCATTTGAGAAAAACAGTGAGAACTTCTCCATACAGAAGAAGATCAAGAAGGTTGCAAAGAAGCTTAAAGACGACATACAGTAAAAAAAGGAACATGATCAACCGATCATGTTCCTTTTTTATTTTATGTAATGATGTTTAATGGTTGTTGCTCCTACTTGCCGGATTCCAGCTCTCCTGACAGTACTCCATATTCCTTAAGTGCCTTAACTGCGTCTCTCGACAGCTTCTTAGGAACCTGTATCTGCACCGTAACGTACTGGTCACCTACAATGTTGTGGTTTCTTATATTGGCAACACCTTTACCCTTAAGCCTTATCTTGCTTCCCGACTGGGTACCTGCGGCAATCTTACACTTCACATTACCTGTAAGGGTGCTTACTATTGCCTCACCGCCAAGAACTGCTGTGGTAAATGGTATGCTCACAGTTGTATACAAGTCATTTCCTTTTCTTTCAAAACCAGGCTTATCCTTTATATGGATCCTTAACATAAGGTCTCCGTTTGGGCCGCCATTCGCACCGGGATAACCCTTGCCCTCAAGACGTATACACTTGCCTTCCTCCATACCGGCAGGTATGTGGACATTAAGTGTCTGATTTTTACCGGAGCTGCTTAAGGTTATGTTCTTATCACAGCCAAGAACAGCCTCTTCAAATTCTATCGTAAGCTCTGACTCAATATTCCTTCCCTGTGAAGGATAATTTCCACCGCCAAAGCCGCCTCCGAAGCCGCCAAAGCCGCCATCAAAACCGCCTCTTGCGCCACCTCTTCCACCGCCGCCGAAGAATGAACCGAATATACCTCCAAGTATATCATCCATATCTCCACCTTCAAAGTGAAAGCTTCCGCCTCCGAAAGGATTGCCACCTCCCTGTCCTGCGTCGAATGCTGCATGACCATACTGATCATATACTTTCTTTTTCTCCGGATCACTTAATATCTCGTAAGCCTCGGTAACTTCCTTAAACTTCTCTGCAGCCTGGGCATCACCGGGATTGGTGTCCGGGTGATACTTCTTCGCAAGGACTCTGTATGCCTTCTTTATCTCTGCCTCGGAAGCATTTCTTGAAATCCCAAGAACCTCATAGCAATCTTTTTTTTCCGCCATCTGTGTCACTTCCTACTATTTATTAATCTATCATTGAAATTTTTATTGTCAAAAAAACCACTGCATACTATCACAGACCTGTTGCAACAAAAATATTAAAAGGAGCCTCCTGCAAGTGCCGGAAGCTCCTTCTATCTTCGGATATTCCCACGCCTTAGCATGTTCAATCCTTTATATTATAAAGCTTATTGAAAAATAAGCAATGATTTTATTCACTTTACTTATTATCCAAATTATATACACCGACTCCGGGCAGCCATCAAATAACTGTTTTCATCATGATTACTCAATAGCAATGTACTTGTCAGTCTCAGGCTTTTCCTTCTTCTCAGGCTTAGGAATGCTAAGAACAAGGACGCCGTTCTTAAATGCAGCCTTGATATCCTCCTGCTCCACTTCCTCACCTACATAGAAGGTTCTCTGGCAGCTTCCTGAAAATCTTTCCTTGCAGATGTATTTGAATGAAGGCTTCTGTGCCGGCTTTTCTGCAGTTTTCTCATCAACCGCCTTCTCGCCGGAAGCTTCTTTCTTTTCACCATCCTGGCTTTCCTTCTTACTCTCTGTTTCCTTGGTTGCTGTTACTGTAAGGTAGCCCTTGTCCAGCTTGATAGCAATTTCATTCTTCTCATATCCGGGAAGATCCATCATAAGCTCATAGCCATTCTCATCTTCCTTAATATCTGTCTTCATAAGACTCTTAGATGTATGTCCGTATGCCTTTTTCTCAGGCTTCTTTGCTTCTCTTTCAGGGTAGTATGGATATCCTGCCCAAGACTCCTCAAAAAATGGATCATTAAAAAATGTGTCGAATAAATCATTGTTTCTTGTTGTTAATAACATAAGTCATCTCTCCTTTTCCATACAGGCAACGCGCCCGACAAAGGTACGTTACATACAATATATTAAGCAGATCAGCTACGGAACCATCATACATTGATGTTGCTGATATGTTGTTTTCCTTTTGACAATTATGTTATAGCACTTCTATTAGCACTCGTCAATAGTGAGTGCTAATAATTCTGTCATGGCGCCTTTTATTTCAACTTGAAGTTAAACTTCAGCTTTGATATTAACTTTATTTTAGTACTTTAGTACCAGCTTGGGTTGGTACCAGCTTTTATTTTGACTTCTCCGCCTTCAATATAGGCTGGAAATCATTTACCTCCTTTGCGATAACACCACTTAAAGCAAGGAGACAGATAAGATTAGGTATCGCCATCAAAGCATTTGCCACATCTGAAAAGTTCCATACTATATCAAGTGTCATGGTTGCTCCGATGTAGACCACAAGGGAGAATATTATTCTGTATATCATATTGAATTTATGGGTCTTGAATATATACTCAAAGGCTTTTTCGCCATGGTACTCCCATCCCAGGATAGTTGAAAATGCAAATAACACAATACCGATACTTACCAACCATCCGCCAGCCTTTCCTATAGCCGACTCAAAAGATAGTATTGTAAGAGCTGCGCCCTTTACAACAGTTGTTGCAGCATACACACCATCATCACTGAATGTATAATGATTACCTTCTCCGTCTGTCCATGTTCCCGACACATCCCCTGCTACAGCAAGGCATTCACCGACATTAAGCTTTTCTGTGGCGTCCACTGAATCTGTAATATTAAGATCCTTCTCCGGCACCATGGTAAGCTCTGTGGCTGTATCTGCCTTTGTATCTTTTATGGTAAGAACCGTGCCATCTTCATTAAATTCATAGGAATATTCCGCTGAGCAGTCCTTATCAGCGGTGTCCGTTGCCCGAACCGATATTACGCTGTCTGTAACCGTATATGTACCTTCCACGCCATTCTGATTTGCCCCAAGCATTCCTGATGACGCAATGCAAAGACCTGTAATTGTACACACAACTATTGTATCCCAGAAGGTACCGGTCATGTTGATATATCCCTGACGTACAGGATTATCCGTTTTTGCTGCAGCCGCTGTGATGGCTGCCGAGCCCATGCCTGCTTCATTTGAAAATACTCCTCTGGCTACACCGAACCTCATGGCATTCATGAGTGCTGCTGTTATTGTTCCACAGAGACCACCGCCTACAGCCTTGACGTTAAATGCCATCTTAAATATCATGGCAACACCATCAGGAACATTTCTATGATTTATAATTATTACCACAAGACCTGCAATAACGTAGAAGATTGCCATAACAGGAACAACCACTGAAGAAACCTTTGATATGGTCTTGATACCGCCTACTATGATAAGCAGTGCAAGAACTGTTAATACAATACCAACTACCTTCACTGAAGCTCCAAAGGTATCATTTAATGACTCTGCAATTGAATTTGCCTGGGTCATATTACCTATACCGAAGGACGCTATCACCGCAAATAAGGCAAAGAGCCAGCCGAGAACCGCTCCCACCTTTTTATGCTTAAAACCTTTCTTCATGGTGTACATTGGACCGCCGGACATTTCGCCCTTTTCATTTACCTCTCTATACTTAATGGCAAGCATACACTCCGAGAACTTTGATGTAAGTCCAAATAATGCCGAGATCCACATCCACACCAGGGCACCGGGACCACCTGATACCATGGCTGTGGCAACACCTACTATATTACCGGTTCCTATTGTTGCCGCCAACGCTGTTGTAAGTGCTGAAAATGGTGATATATCACCGGTTCCTTTATCTTTCTTTCGTGCTTCCTTTGACAATGTGCTCTTAATGGCATAGCCAAGGTTTCTCCATGGCAGGAATTTAAGACGTATAGTCAGGAATATACCTGTTCCCACAAGAAGAATAAGCATTACCGGACCCCATACGAAAGCATCCACTGCCGAAATAATTGCTCCGAGTCTCTCCATATCATTCTCTCCTCTCAAAAAAAAAATAGAGACACACGCAATAAGCGTATGCCTCCATTGACATTCATAGGCATTATAATATATATTTTTTCTCATTTTGTCAATATGCCACACAATATTAATATGTTAGTATTGCCATACTGACATTAACATATATCTGAGAACATGATTACGCTACGATTCCCCAATATATATTTCACTGATTTCATTATTTCTGTTATAATTCTTTTATATGAAGAACGCACTGCCCAAAGCATGCTCTTCATTAAAACAATCCTTAGGAAACGGTACATTTATTATGGATATAATTGGATTTATACATACAGATTTTATTGAAAAGTTTGGCATTCCAAGACAGAGTGGTCTGATACCGGAGCTTACCGGAGTTATTGAGTTCCTGCCGGAATACAGGCAGCCCGAAGCCTTCAAGGGACTGCAGGACTTCTCACACATCTGGATATTATGGGAATTTAACAGAGCCAAAAAGGATCATTGGAGTGCAACGGTTAAGCCGCCAAAGCTTGGGGGAAATACAAGAATGGGAGTATTCGCCACCAGATCCCCTTTCAGGCCTAACAATATAGGTCTGTCGTCTGTACGACTTGAAAGGATTGAGTATACTGAGGAGCATGGACCATTGCTCTATGTATCAGGGATAGATATGTTGGATGGCACTCCAATATTGGATATCAAGCCCTACATCCCTTACAGCGACTGCCACCCTGACGCAACAGGAGGCTTCACGGAGAGTATAGACCAGACTCCCCTTGAGGTGGTATTTGCAGATGAACCATCGCTTCAAAAAATCCTTTTCCATCTGGGAGCTGACAAAAAGTCTGCCCTGACAGCACTTCTGGCAGGAGACCCGAGACCGGGATATCAGAACGATCCGGACAGGGTGTACGGAGTTGCATTTGCAGGGTATAACTTCCGTTTCACTGTAAAGGAAAAAGTGCTCACAGTCATATCCATAGAGCCTCTATCTCCGGAACATACAGCCGGCTGCCGAAGCAAGGATAATAAGAAATAAGTATTCTATTCTTATTATGATAAGCCTCTCTTTATCTACTGCCCTGTCAATGGCGGTCCGGTCCACAGGCACATACCCTGCTGCCGAAATCCTGTCCATTGTCTTGCCGTCGATATTCTGCTTATCTATGTAAATAAGAATATTGTAACTATCAACACCCGTATCCATCATGCCGGCATTGTCATCTGATGTACCGGCAGATTTGCTACTTCCGGTACTTTTATCCCCTGTACTTTCATCGCTGAAATTGTACACCGCATAAAGGGCTGCCTCTTCATCAGGAAGGGATGACTCGGCGAATATCTTTATGTCGCTATTCGTTGTGATACGTACCTGCCCATTCTCTATGCTGCAATACTCTGCCAGCTCCTTCACCGCCTTGTCATTGGCATAGTACACGGTCATGGCACTGCCGTTACTTATATTGTACCTGTCTCTCATATATTCCCTTGACACATACTTCACAGAAAAGCTGAAATCATGCTGCCTTACGGTCACTGAGAGCCGGTCTTCCTTATAAAGGGTAAAGCATGTGACCTCAGAAAGCTCCGAAAGCTTCTGTAGTCCGTTTCTTGAGGTATCACCGCTCACCACACACTCCATGCTACGGGACAGGATCTTCACCAGACTCCCCCCATATATGCATATCCTTACAGCACAGACAATGATCACAACTATCAGTATCAGCCTTATCTTCTCACTGTCATTCTGTTTTATTTTCTTCAGATATCTTCTCATAGCTGTCTTCTCTGTTTTCTATCTCGGCAACCTTTTTGTTTATGACGCATTTCACAATGATAATGCCGCCCAATACAAGGAATATGCCTATTATGATCACCATTATGATCCACCACTGGGATGTGTCCGCAGGCTTTTCTGCAGTTGTTGTTGTCTGGGTAAATGGTGACATTATATTTGTCTCAAATTCCATTTCGTAAGTATACTCTGTTCCGTTGGCGTCCTCATAGCAGCAGGTTATGGTGCCTGAGGTGTAGCCGTACAGATTGCCGGTGGAAAGGCCTCCTATACTCGCATCAACACTGCCATTTCCCACGGCACCGGCTTCAATAGCACCTATAAAGAGGGTTCCTTCCGGTTCAACCCCGTCAGCTTCAAGTATTGCCCTCACGTTGTATACAGGCGTATTTCCCAGGTTTATGGCATTGAGATTTACGGTAACCTTATCCCCGACCTCAACCTCTGCCGGGAAATTAACCGGGTCAAATGTTACATCAAGGGGCTGTTCTATACTGATCTTGGCATTTCCTGCGCTGGTGAAGGCAGTGCCCTTGTCATCAGCGTAGTCCATGGCAAGTGCCAGATTGTACTGGCCGCTGGCAAGCTTCTTACTGTAGGAATATTCATATGTTACAACATAGGTATCCCCAACATTTAACTTGTCCACGAACACCGTATCAGAAGGGCTCTCAAGCTGCAATCCTTCAACAGTATTGCTTACCGAAACCGTAAGATTTCTGACATTTTCAGATTTGCTGGAGTTGTATATGGTGATGTTTACCTTTAGCTTATTCTCCCCGGTGGACTCAGTCTTATATTCCTTGACCAGCACCTTAGGGGCAAATGTTATCTCTGTAGTAGGCTCGTCTGCAGGCACATCATCACTTCTTCCTGTGTCAGGCTCCTTACCGTCTGTTATGACCACATAAAGTGTGTATGTGTCCTCAACTTTATTGCCCTTGCTGTCATATCCTGACACCTTCACATCCACCGGATAGGTTCCGTTTATCCTGTCATTGTTCAGACTGAGATCATACTGCACCAGATATGCTTTGTTCTTTTTGTTGGAATTATTTATATTCCAGTCCTTTAAGGTTACATCCTTTCTGTAGTTCTTATAGACAAATGGGGAACCGGAAGTATCTCCAAGCTGTACCGCTGTGCTTATCTTATTATCCTTTATGTCTCCTGTGGCTGTAACCGGTATAACAATACTTGCCTTTCCCTCTGAACATTCAGGCATATAGCCCTCTGAATAGGTCTTACTCATTCCGGGATACAGATTTTCATTGTCGATATTGAACTCGACTGCGGATACAGACTCCGGATCCTTTACCGGTTCTGTGGAAGGTTCCTTGTCCGGCTCCTTAGCCTGTTCGGTGGTTGGCTCCGCAGTATCTGCCTTATCCCTGTTATTATCCGGGGATATCTGGTCTCCCTCACTGTCGGTCTCATTTAATGGAGCACCAAGTCCTATGGCATGTACATACAGACCGTGAGAATTTACCACAAGCATACATATTATGCTGCATAATAAAATAATGTATTTTCTTTTATTTTTATTCATATCCATCTCTTCCTTTTATCGAAAAATATGCATTTCACTGCATGGGTACGGCTTTGTTCTTTCCGGGAACAGACACCGGAGGAACCCCGATCTCCATCTCATACACCCTGTCACACAGCTCTTCTATATCCACTGCATTATGGCTGGCAAGAAGTATTGCCTTTCCCTGATCTCTCAGATCAAGGATCAGCTTCCTCATCTTAAGTACTGTATTCTTGTCAAGTCCGTTAAAGGGCTCGTCAAGGATCAACACATCCGGGTTCTCCATGATTGCCTGGGCAATCCCAAGTCTCTGTCTCATACCAAGAGAATATTTGGATACAGGCTTTCTCATGTCCGGATCAAGTCCCACTTTAGCGATGGAAGCCCTTATCTCCTGACGCCCTACCCTGGCTCTCAGGTCTGCCAGTATCTTGAGATTTTTATAACCGCTTACATTTGGCAGAAAGCCCGGTGTCTCAATTATCATGCCGAGGCTTTCCGGAAAATCCTCGTCCTTTCCTATCTCAGCACCATTTACATATATC
>ERZ1034976.2925-NODE-2925-length-11226-cov-6.470683_pt1 | contig 11226 bp, 7 predicted proteins | sample MGYA00520623_ERZ1034976 | MGnify/ENA primary metagenome ERZ1034976 (study PRJEB33766, sample SAMN09781774) | gut metagenome | biome: gut microbiome | host: Homo sapiens | place: Madagascar | study: EMG produced TPA metagenomics assembly of the PRJNA485056 data...
GTTTATTCCTGCGGGTATGATAGTGCTTGGAACTCTATTGAAGAAACCCACTACTCTCATTATCATGGGAGACTGTTGGGTTTCCAATGGAGATAAAGCAGTTAGGTCTCAGGGGTTTGCTACTCTTAAAGGTTCTCCTAAAAGACGTAGTATCTTTAAGGCTGTCTCTGATACATATCTTACGATGATTGCCAAAGTAGATGCAAAGACAACCAAAGAAGCAGAAGAGGAACTTACAGATGAACTTGATATTTTAGCTAGTAGGAGAAAGCACTAATGACAATGTGGTGTATTGGTGGTATGTGTATTGGTGCCGCCTTAGGGACTAACTCTGGTATTAAGGGTGTCAGAAAGTATAATGCTAAGATTGATAAGCAATTCCATAAGAACCTCTCTATCTTGAGTCGTAATTACTCTTATGCTCAGAATGAATTAGATAAGCAGGCTGTGTATGAAAGGGACAATGCACAGGCTGAAATGTATCAGATTTCCCTCAATGCTTTCCGTAATAATGCCCTTGTAGAATCAGCTTTAGGTGAGTCTGGTCTTGAAGGACGTTCACAGAAGGCAGTTGCTAGAGATGTTAGAGGGCAGTCTGAGAGACAGAAGGATAACATTCAGGCTTCTTATGAGAATGCTATCTACTCCATTAAGTCTAAGAAAGATTCTCTCTATGTTGAATATGCCCAAAATGTTGATGATCTTAGAGAGTCCGTTAAGGGTCAATATAAGTCAGGCATTTCTGCTCTTATGGAAGTAGGTCAGAGTGCAGGTATTGGGGCTGTTGCAGGTTACTTTGGTGGTGGCATGTTAGGCTCCTATGTTGGTGGTGCCTTGGGTGGATCAGCTAGTGCCGCGGCTGTAGGTAGTTCCACTGGGGCGGCGGCAGGTGGTTCTACTGTGGCCGCATCTACAGGTGCCGCTAGTGGGTCTGCGGCTAGTCAGTGGGTAGGCGCTGAGACGCTTGCTCAGTTTGGCTCCTCTGCAAGTACTTCTGCGGGTACTTCTTCTGCCCTTAGTACTGTTGGCGGTAGTAGTTGGTCTTGGGGTGCAGGTCTTAAGTCTATGTCTTCTTGGTACAACAATTTTAGTGTCAATACTTGGCCTCAGATTAAGAAGTACTATAACTACTATAATGAAGGCGTGAAGATGTACAATCAACTTTATGGTAGTAGAAATACTTATGGTTATCAGCGTAGAAGAGGGGGTTATTATTAATGCCTTTTAAAACAGCTTATGGAAACACTTCAGCTAAAAGTGCATGGGGTCAGTGGGCATCCTTTAGTTTAGGCTTGGGGAAACTTGGGGGTTACAAAGGTGGAACCCCTAGTCTTTCCCTTAAGAGTTTTGATATTCCTAAAGAGCAAGCTGATTGGGCTAATGTAGCTCTTATTGGTGCTAGTGTCTTTAATGCTTATACTGATCAAAAGAAAGAAGACTCTGCTAAAGATGTAGATAAGTTCCTTAATAGTCACTCAGTGACAGAGCTGAATGACCTCATGAAAACCCGACAGATTCCCTTTCAGGATGATCCTTGGGCTATGTCTCATTTTAAGTTTAAGATGGGACAGATGCACTCAGGTATTGCCGAACAGGGATTCCAACAGGAAATCACTCAGGGGAAATACAAGGGTTTATCTGCGGCTGAAGTAGACTCTGCCCATTATGCTTACATGGAAAATTACATGAAGCAGTTGGGTATTGACACAGGGGGAGAGCATGGAGCAGAGGATGACAAGAAGTTCCGAGAGGGCTTCTTTAGCTTGGCTCCTAAGCAGAGACTCACAGCTATTGCTTCTCAGCAGGGTCTTGAACAACAGAGACTCACTGAAGAGAATGCTATCATCAGTGATGCAAGAGTAGCTTCTAAGTTTACTGGGAGAACTCTTAGTGCTGATAATGTCCTTCAGGCTCTTGATGAAGAATGGAAGACAGGTGGCTATCAAGGCACTCCCTCTCAGTGGACTAAGACAATCAAGAATGGTTTGTCTTCTGTAGTTGATCTTTCTCAGAATCCCATAGAGGCCATTAAGTCTCTTAGAGATAAACCTGTTCCTGGGGGTGATGGAAAGACTACCTTCGATCAGCGCTTTGGTGCTGACTATATGGATGCCTTGGTCATTAAGGCAGGACAGGCAGAGTTTAGGCGTAATAAGCAGTTGCAGTATGCCTTTGAAGATGCCTGTAATAATCTGAGAGAAGAAGGTGATGTAGAGAGCCTTAAGGAACTCCGAGAGGAAGCTCTTAAGGAATCTGGTGGGGTAGAGACTGAAAGAATAGCTATTATTAACAAGGCTATTTCCGGGTATGATTCAGACATGAAAGCCCTTAAGAAAAAGGCTACAGCTGAATTATTAAAGGAGCAGGTTCAGGCAGAAAAGGAAGAAAAAGCCAAGGATTATTGGGGGTTGGCTAGAGTAGATAAAGTACCCCCTATGCAGTCTATGCCTTTTACTGCTAAGACTGGGGGGCTTGTCCTTTCAAAGATGCTTGAAGAGGGTGAGTTGTCTCCTAGAGATTTACTTACGATTGCCTATAATGATTCTGTGTCTCCAAGTAATGCTAAACAGAATCCTGCAAGACAGGCTATTTATACTGTAGCTTCTACTGCTTTTGGTGAGATTAACTCTTTGATTCACAGTAAGGATGATCCCTTTAAGAATATGAATCCTGAGGATGTTAGAGTACCTGATAGTGTGCAGACTGCTTTAGCTCTTTATGATATGGATCATAATGCCTTTGCTGTTACTTCAGGTAAAACCTCCATTGATGATCTGGATAAACTCAATGTTATGGCTATGGCTATGGAATATGGCAACATGTCTTGGCCTGATATTATCAATGGGATGAGACGAGAGGCACAGCTTAAGGAATCAGGTAAGGGAACTCTTTCTAAGAAGACCCTTAATGAGCTTCTTGATGATGACTCTTTCTGGGAAGGTGTACCTAGAGATTCTTACACTAAGAGATATATTACTTGGTTGGCACTTTCTCAGGTTGATACTTTAGGTGGTGATGTCAGACCTGCCTTGGAGAAAGCTAAAGCACAGCTCATAGATTCTCATGTGGTCATTAAAGATGCGGCTATCCCTAATGGATTCTTTGGGGTTACTGATATTGATCCTGAAGTAGTCTCTGGAATTATTCTTGATGATATTGACAAGACAGTTGGAGATAATCCTAATATCACTGTGAGTTATAATCCTCAATTAAATAACATTGGGGTTTATGATAAAACAAGTGCTAATCCTTGGATTCCCAAGAAGGTTTACTCTCAGGAAGATTGTCGTAATCTTACTTCTGTCTTGCTCAATGATAAGCGAGATACTCTCATTGAAGAAGAAGAAAGCAGACAGGAAACTAGAGTAGCTGTGAGAGCCATGAGAGCTCCCTCTACTGTGGGTGACTTCACTGATGAGGATCAGGCTATCTTGAGTGATCTCCCCAAGGATACTCGGGAATACACTGAAGATGGTACTCCTATCATCAGAATGACTAAGGAGGAACATGGCGTAAAGATTCCCACTATCAAGATGTTTAAGGAAGCTCCCAAGCCTGTAGCGTATTCTCCTACTAATCCTCAGTTTATTCCTGAGGGTAAAGCCCCTGTAAGTGGTGCTATTATTGAAGGGTATTCTAAGGATGAGTATGGTGGTGAGAACTATCAGCTTTCAGTTCCTACAGGTACCCCTGTGATGACACAGTATGGTGGACGTGTGATTAAGAATACGACTACTAAAAATGGTGTTCCGTATGTCCAAGTGATGACACCTCAAGGTGTTCTTGAGACTTTCATTGGTGTAGCATCTAAGTTAAACAAGGGTGATTTAATTAATAAGGATTACGTGTTGGGTTTATCTACTGCGGATGAAAACTCTAGCGTATACTACAGTACATTCCTTGTAGCTAAGGATGCTTATAGTTGGTATTAAGGAGGATGATAGGTGATTCCTAATCAATCTAAAGCAGGATTTAGAATTTATAATCCTGAAGCCCCTAAGAGTACTATCCCTGAAACTGAAGTGGGATTTAATGGGGGTTTTAAACATGGGGCTATTGGTACTAAGATGGCTTTCCTTGATGACGATACTGTCACTATGGATAACATCGGTACCTATAAGCCTACCAAAGAGGAAATTGATAAGGTCTATAAGGCATTCAATTATCGGGTAGCTCCCTCTAGGTTGGTTTTGGATAACCTGTCTAAACCTGAGGATATTGATAGAAACATTGCTATCGTAAAAGGTAATCAGGATTATGCCTTAGCAGTATCTCAAGCAGGAGGATGGGATTCATTTAAGTCTTCTGTTGGGGAAACCTTCAGTGATCCTATTAGCCTTGCTTCTATGTTTGTCTCCCCGGGTACTACAATACCAAAGGCTGTAGCTGTTGGGGCTATCTCTTCGGGTCTCTCTGCGGCATACTCTGAAGAAGCTACTGGGGTAGAACAAGACGTAATGACTCAGGGTGCTGTAGGTGGCGCCCTTGCAGGGGCTATCTCAGGGATTACTCATGGGCTTGCTAAGATTAAGGCTAAAGCCTCTGGGAATCCTAAAGCAGGGGCTACTGATGAATCTCTTGCTACTGAGTTAGAGAATGTCGCTCGGGAAGTTGATTACCGTAGTAACAGACTCTATCAGTTGCCCTATGAGAGACCTTATGTAGACATTAGACCTCCTGAAGAGATTCCTCTTAATTATCGTAGACTTGGCTATGATGATGTTATTGAGGGAGAAGCGAGAGAACAAAGTAGATATACTCCCGCAGAAAGAAAATCCTTTGATGTAGGTGAAAAAGCTCCTGAGGGTAAACTTAGTGAACCCCTTAAAGAAGAACCTAAAGAAACCTTCACTGAAGAAGCACCTAGAGAAGAACCTAAAGAAGCTCCAAGAGCTGAATCTATGGGTGGTGGTACTGTACCTCCCCCTGAGCCTCCCTATGAGCCTTTCAATACAGAACCTAAGAAGGGAATATTTGCTAAGGCTTTAGGGGCTCTCTATGATAAAATGCCTGCTATTAACATTGGGGATTTTGTCACAAGAAAGGTTAAAGGTAAAGCCCTTAAAGATTTCCTAGGGAATGAATTTAAGTGGCAGGAAGGTAAAAATGCTTTTAGTGCTGATTTAGGTAGGGATGTCTTTCAGCAAGTAGACCCTCATAACCTTACAGCTGAAGAGTTTATCGGTCTTGATGCTACTAAGCATAGATATTGGAGAGACAAGTATTCTGAAGCAGTTGCCTATGTGAAATCTCATGGGGGAACTGTAGAAGACTTAGAGGATGCTATTGCTAAGAATGCTGAGGGTGAATTTTGGCCTGAGCCTAGTAGCTTTATGGCAGACTCCAAGATCAAAGAATTAGCTGATGGTATCTTGAAGTACTACGAAAGCATTCATTATCTGCAAGTGACTAATGGACTCAATGTGGGTAAGTATACTAACTATATTCCCCGTATGCTTGACTTCAATAAGGTCACTAGATGGGCTGATAGTTTGTTCCCTGATAAAACAGCTGATGAATCCTTGAGGCTCCTTAGGGAGAAAGGGGAGAATCTTTTGTTGTCTGGGTTGAATAAACCTAAGGTCTATCAGAGAATGTTTGATTTCTATAAGGATACCGTATGGCAACCTAAGGCTGATGCTCTTGCTAAGAAAGGTCAGACACTAGCAGAACCTACTAATGAAGAATTCATGGAGTGGGCTAGAAAACAAGCTAAGGAGGACATGTTTGGTTATGTAGATCAGAACAGAAGTAATGTGGCTGATGGGTATAGCTCTGGTAAGATGAGCAACTACAGACAACGTAGAACTCCTTGGGATTTCACTATAGAAGACTCTGATGGATTCTCTTTGAACAAACTTCAGTCTGACTCTATGCAGACTATGGGTAGATATGGCAGAAGAGCTTATGGGGATATTGTCTCTGTAGCTAAGTTGGGTATTGATCCTCATGAAGAGAACATCTATGGCGCTCTTAGAAAGAAACTCAATGGTATGTGTATTGATGAGGCTAAGGCATATCATACTGCATCAGAGTTTGATAATGCTAAAGATGAGCTAATCAGGGGCACTACTACTTGGCAGAATGCTATCTATAGAACTACTGAAAGAGAGTTTGATCTTAATAACACTTGGAAAGATGCAATTGTAGATGCTCTTATGGATTTAACCTTTGCTTCTAAGAATATGTGGATGGGGGCTATGAACCTTACTGAAACAGCTGAAGCGATTAAAGCCTATGGTGCATCCTTTATGCTTAAGTCTTTACCAGGTGTTCGTAAGATATTTGCTGATTGGTCTCAGGGTAAACTCAATGAAGCTACTCGTAGGGAATTCACCAATTTAGCTTTTGGTTACAGTACTCGTGGTCTTAGATGTTGGGATGATATTGCATCTACTATGGGAGATAAATATGGGGCTGAGACTTGGAAAGCTAAGTTGACTACAGGGACTAAATGGGTTGCTGAACATTCTCCCTTTACGAGATTCTTAAATGCTACTCAGGAGTCTATTGCCAATACTGCTAGAGATTTATTCTTAGGGGAACTCTTGGATGCCCTTGAGAAACATCCTATGGGATTTCTTAAGGATGCTAAATTAGGTAAGGGATTCCTTAATGCAACTACCCTAGCAAGAGCAGGGGTAACTAAGGAAGACTATGCTTATATGTGCAAAGTCCTTCAGAATACATTTAAGAATAGACAGTTGATTAACCCTAACAATCCTGCTATCCTTGGAGACGCTAAAGCACTGATGACACTTAGACGACTGGGTAATTATGTGTCTTCTGAGTGTATTCAGGAAAACTCTATGGAAAACATTATGCTTTGGCAGGGGGCTAATAAATCAGCTGTAATGTCTTTGTTGTTCCAATTTAAATCCTTTGCTGTATCCTCTTATCAGAATAGATTCCTGAAGTCTATCAATAGAGTACAAGAAGGCGATAAAGTTGGACAGGCTTTGACTGCGGTTATTGGTACTGCTTTAGCAGGTCTTGGAGTAATTGCTCAGGATACTCTTACTACTTCAGGTATGAATGATGAACAACGTAAGAAGTACCTTAAGGCTAGATATGGTGTAGAGAAAATGAGTGATGCAGATTTTGGGTCTTATATGAGATTCTTAAGTAATGCTTCTCTTAGATCAGGTCTCTTTGCCGCTCCTGCTTTAGCTTTGTCTTTTGTAGGTGTTGGTACTGGGTATAAATCTACTGCTCAGACTACCAATGAGAATCCTTTGGGTACCTTTGAGCTTGGTAAACTAGGCCCTGAAGAACTATTTCAGGCTAATGTCCCTGCATGGTCTACTGCAAGAACTATAGGTAATCTCTTTAGTGATGGCTTTAACGCTACCTTGTATGGACTAGGGGGTAATCAGAATGATCCTGATATTGCTAAGAAAACTCTGAAATATCGTAAGGGTTTCAATAGAGATGTCATGGATTTATTGTCTACCAATGTAGTTCCCTTCAAGACAATGTTAAAGAATAAACTAGATGAAGAAGCTGAGGCTTCTGCTTATCCATATAAATATAGAATAAAATAAATGGCAAACACAATTATTATTTATCAAGGTGATGGAAGTACGACTGATTTTGCAGTCCCCTTCGATTACCTTAGAAAAAGTTTTGTGAAGGTTCTTCTGAATTCTGTCACAGAACTTAAAGGTGGTAGTGCTACGGATACCTCTGCGGACTATTACTTTGTGGATGCCACTACAATCAGACTGAGAAAGATTGTCCCTACTACAGCACAGACAATCACTATCCGAAGATATACCTCAGTTAAAGAGAGAGTGGCTTCTTTTAGAGATGGCTCTGTGCTTTATGCCAAGGACTTGGATACTTCTCAGGTACAGGCTTTCCATATTGCTGAAGAAGCACGTGATGTTATTAACGATGCCCTTGTGGTAGACCGAGATGACAATTGGGATGCTAGAGGGAAAAGAATTGTCAATGTTGGTACTCCCGTAAATGATTCTGATGCTGTTACCTATGGTGTCTATAAGACTGATGCTTTAGGTGCCCTTCAGTCAAAGATTGATGCTGAGAAAGCTAGAGATAGAGCTGTCTTAGCTGAAACTAATTCTAAGAAGTCCGAAGAGAACGCTAAGTTGTCTGAGACAAACGCTAAAGCTTCTGAGGATACTGCTGTAAGTGCCTCTGAACATGCTGATGCTGTCAAGGTTGAGAATCAGGCTATCATTAAGGAAGCTAGAGAGATCATTGCAGAGGATAGGGTTCTCCATAAGGAAACCAAAGATAATACTACTATCACTGTAGCAAGAGCTGATGAAGCTGTTCTCAGTGCTAAGAATGCTAAGGACTCTGAGGTTAAAGCTAAGGAATCCGAAGAGGCAGTTAATGCAGTAGCTACTGCCGTTGTTCCTATTGCTCCTGAGATTAAGATCGTAGCTGATAACATTGATAGTGTTGTTAATGACTCAAACAATATTAATAACATTAACCTTGTAGGTAACGACCTTACAGGTTCTCTTTCAGATTCTACCTACGATGACTATGGTGACTTAGGCAATCCTAGTGTACCCTTACCGACTATCACTGGGGGTAACATTAAGACTGTTGCAGACAACATTGAGGCAGTCCGTATTGTTGCAGGTTTAGCTCCTGACTTTGATGTTGTTGTTGACTCAGTGACTACTGTAACTAGCCTTACTGTAAGAGCTGAGAATGCCTCTAAGAGTGCTGAGACAAGTGCCTCTAAGGCTAGTGCTCATGAAACTCAGGCTCAGGCTTCTAAGGTTAGTGCTTCAGAGAGTGCAAGTCTTTCTAAGGACTGGGCTACCAAAACTGATGACACCGTTGATGGTTCTGAGTATTCTGCTAAGTACTATGCTAACAAGGCTAAGACTGAAGGTGGTCAGGCAGTCACTCAGGCTGTTGCATCAGCTGTACAGAAGGTATCCGATGAGGGTACTAAGCAGGTCAACTTGGTTAAGGCTGAAGGAACTAAGGCTACTGAGCAGGCCAATATAGCCACTGAGAAGGCTACCATTGCGACTACTAAGGCTTCTGAAGCTGAAGCTAGTGCAACCTCTGCTAGTACCTCTGCTACACAGGCATCGAAGGACGCTAACACTGCTAGATCGCACTCAAGTGGTTCACAGGCTTGGGCACAGCTTTCAGAAAAGCATAAGAAGGCCGCTGAGACCGCTGAAGCTAATGCTAAGACCTCTGAGACGAATGCGGCCTCTAGTGCCTCTGAAGCTACTGCTCAGGCAGAGAGAGCTAAGGGCTATGCTGATCAAGCTTCTACAGGGCAGGTTCAGGCAGACTGGGCTGAGACTGATACTACAGCTAAGAGCTACATTAAGAATAAACCTGACCTGAGTGGTTATGCTACCACTACAGCTCTCACCACAGGTCTTGCAGGAAAGGCTGATAAGGCTCATACTCATGCTATATCTGATGTGACTGGGCTTCAGGGTGCACTTAATGGTAAACTTAGTGTGACTACTTTTGAAGGATTTATAGATTATGGGGACTTAGGTACCCCTTAAAGTGAACTATGGCAATTAAACAAAGAAAGCAAGTAACTGGTACTACTGAGCAGATCAATGCTTATGCAGGTGTTGAAGGTCAGTTGGTATGGGATAAAACAAAGAAGAAGTGGGTAGGCATGAGTGGTACTGCGGGTACCAACTACCCGATGGCTTCTGAACGTCATCAGCACAGTATCGCTAATGTGACTGATCTTCAGAAGGCTCTTGATGAGAAGGCTACTAAGACAGAACTCACCAATGGTCTTGCAGGTAAGGCTAATGCCTCACATACACATACCATTGCTAATGTCACTGGACTTCAGGAAGCTTTAAATGGTAAGTTAGCTACTACGGCTAAAATTCCTTATAGTCAAATTACAGGTACTCCGAGTATTCCTGATGTTTCTGGGTTAATCCCTAAGACAGGGGATAGAGGAGCCCCTGCAGGCTATGAGCAGTGGTCTGGCACAGGTGCTACTGCAACTCTCAGTGTTTCTAGTGGCGACACATTGCTGATGTCCACTGGGGGTGCGGCGGCTACTATCAATGTGCAGGCGAGCGCTGTTGGTCAGGTGGCTACTAAACTTGTTTGGGTATCGCTGTCTAATAAGAGTATCACTATTAACGGTAGTGTTCAATGGTTTGGGGGCAATGCTCCCACCCTTAATAAAGCTAATGTCGTGCTACTGTTTTTCTTTCACGACGGTTATACCGATTGTAACCTTATTGGTCAGTGGGATTAACTATGATTAGATACACGTATAAAGATAAGAAGTACACTAGTATGTACACTCTCCGTCAGGCTATTTGGGATAACGATCATACGATCTTTGGTGATCTCACTGAAGAGCTTAAGATTCGTTTTAACATTACTGAAGAAGAGTACGATCCTATTGATGAGATGTCTGATGAACAGATTGCTCAAATGGCTCGTAACAGAAGAAATTCTCTAATTGCTGAATCTGATTTTTATGTTCAACCCGATTATCCTAGTACTCCTGAAGGCTTAGAAGCTGTTAAGGCTTATAGACAGGCCCTTAGAGATATTACTGAACAAAAGGGATTCCCTAGGAATGTACAGTGGCCTGAAGCGCCTAGTGTACTTCAGACGGGAAAGACTAGTACTCTTGGGTTAGCTAAGGTAGGGATTTAAGATGTTGAATAAGGAACTATTGTTGGCATCCCAAGTAGGTGTTGATCCGAAGGACTTCATGCAACACTCATGGTTTGAGGTTGATCTAAATGCAGGGGGTAGCAATACTTTTCAACTTTCGTTTGTTACTCCACTTGGAATTGCTCTCGATAAGTTCGAGTTTGATCGTTCGGGCAATGACAACCTGTTCATTCACGTGGAGGAATTTAAGAATATTCCCTTTGATTTGTCTGAGATGCAGGGGTATTCGTATTATAGTTTTAGTGATGTCCACTCTACAGAGATTCATATAACATTTGAAGGGGTAAACTCAGGTATACCACCCTATGAGGATGTTTGGATTAAGCTTGACCCCGGTGCACTTTACATAGAGCCGGGCACTTACGTCTATTATCCCGACTAATTATCAAAATTAAGCTTTATTGTTCGTGGTGTGTTAATCCTTATGTAATGGTTACTATGAGAAAACACAGTTACTCCCATAAGTAAGTCAAACTAATCATTCCCTGTCTTTCGGTAACTATGACAAGGGGTGTTATTTAATCTAAGTTACCAATCAATAACTTTAGGTTC
>ERZ1034976.2926-NODE-2926-length-11224-cov-18.620378_pt1 | contig 11224 bp, 8 predicted proteins | sample MGYA00520623_ERZ1034976 | MGnify/ENA primary metagenome ERZ1034976 (study PRJEB33766, sample SAMN09781774) | gut metagenome | biome: gut microbiome | host: Homo sapiens | place: Madagascar | study: EMG produced TPA metagenomics assembly of the PRJNA485056 data...
CGGTACATCTTCATATAGTCATTAATGCTCGAATAGATGGCATTCAAGTTGGCCGTCTGGCCTTCTATCTCTTTATACTGCATGTCTATCAACTTGGCATTCTCGGCTGTGACAAGTGCCGACTGAAAATAGTTCATGCGCTTGTAGGGCTTGCCCTGCAGAATGTTCATCGCTAAGGGAACGATGGCCTCGCCCTTGGTAGGATAGATATACGAGGCTGTCATCACGCCCTTGTCCACAAGGTCTACTCCCTGGTTCTCACCAGGCAGTCCGTCGATACCCACAAAGAGCATCTGCTTATCGCGGTTCTTCTCCTTGGCTGCCTGCTGCGCACCCCAAGCCTCGGCATCATTATGTCCGAAGACTGCATCAACAGGCTTGCCTGCATCCATATACTGACGCATCAACTTCTTGGCACCAGCCAGGTTCCAGTCGCCTTCCAACGTCACCACCTGTATCTGCGGAAAGGCTTTCATGCCCTGCATAAATCCGCGATGACGGTCGGCAACAGGTGTGGAGCCACGCTCGCCCGTTATCTCAACAACCGTTCCCCTGCCCTGCAGTTGGTGTGCCAGATAATCAGCCACCTCCTTGCCTATCGCCACATTGTCGGTTCCGATATAGGCGGTATAGTGGGTAGACTCTATCATGCGGTCGTAAAGAATGACGGGAATACCGGCACGGTAGGCACGCTCTATCGCTGGCGCAACAGTCTTGACATCACTGGGAGCCACCACCAAGAGGTCGACCTTGGTTTTCACCAAACTATCTATCTGCCGGGCCTGGCGCTGCCCATTGTTGTCGGCAGAAGCGAAGACCACGTCCACATTCTTATACTGATACTGCCCAATCTTGATTTCGCGGTTCACCTTTTGTCGCCAAATGTCGTCGCTACATTGAGACACACCTATCACTGTGCGCCTGTCGGAACAGGACACGAAGACGAGCAACAAAAGGATTACATATAATATAATGTGCTTCTTTCCGGTTTTCATTTTTGTATCGTTTTTGTTTACACAGTAGCAACATGCAAAAATATAAACAAAAATGAAAACCCACAAATCAAACAAACAAAAATTAATATCTTTTAATAGCAAAGACACAAAAAAGGACTTCGCCGCCCTTGGTCATCACAGACCAGGTAAAGCGAAGTCCTATATCAAAATATCAACTACCAAATACTAAAAACGAAACTTACTTTGTATATTTCTCAGGAAGCACAGGCATGGCACCATGCTGGGTGCACACGTATGCACTTACCTCTACAGCCAGCTTGTGAGCCTCGGCAATGCTCTTGCCCTTCAGGATGCTGGCACAGAAAGTACCTGTGAAGCTGTCGCCTGCTCCTACGGTATCAGCAACCTCTACCTTAGGAGTTTCCTGGAACGACTTGAAACCTGGAGCAAAGACATAGCTGCCGTTCACACCACAGGTGAGCACGAGCATGTCGAGATTGTACTTACCGAGGATGAGCCAACACTTGTTCTCGATGTCGAGACCTGGATAACCGAAGAGACGGCCGATGGTAATCAATTCCTCATCGTTGATCTTCAACACATTGCAACGCTTCAAGCTCTCGCAGATCACCTCCTTGGTATAGAAGTTCTGACGCAGGTTGATGTCGAAAACCTTCAGGCAGTCCTCGGGAGTATACTCGAGGAACTGATAGATAGACTTGCGGCTTACCTCGTTGCGCTGAGCCAAAGAGCCCCAGCATACAGCTCCGGCATTGGCAGCCACCTCCTTGATGTCGTCGGTGAAGGGGATGTTGTCCCATGCCACACCTTCCTTGATGTCATAAGTAGGAACACCCTCTGCATCGAGCTCTACCTGTACGGTTCCTGTAGGGAAGTCCACACGTGGCATCACGTACTTGAGGTGCTTATCGTCCAACAATCTGAGAGCCTCGTCGCCCAGCAAGTCGCTGCCTACGGCACTGACTGCTACAGAATGCAAGCCATGCTGACCGGCATGATAGGCGAAATTGGCAGGAGCACCACCCAACTGAGAACCTGTAGGCAGCACATCGAAAAGAATCTCGCCCAAACCTACACAATATTTCTTGTCCAAATCTTCTATTTTCATAATCTTTGTGTTTTTAATTCAAGTTTTGCAAGTTCAGAAGTTTACATCTTCACCTTATTAATATAAGAGAACAGATAGAGCACGCCTACTGACATCACCAGCACGGCACCAATCTGTCCGATGGCATCGCTGGCAACACCCATAATGAGCGGGAACACCGTACCGCCAAACAACCCCATGATCATCAGACCGCTCACCTCGTTCTTCTTCTCTGGTACAGAGAGGAGTGCCTGCGAGAAGATGATGGAGAACACATTGGAGTTGCCGTAACCCACCAGGGCAATAGCGATATAAAGCATCATCTTGCTCTCGCCGAAGAAGAGACCTGCCATACTCAGAGCCATCATCACGATGCTGATGGTGAAGAACACACGGGGCTTCATCATACGGAGGAAGGCTGTGCCTGTGAAACATCCGATGGTACGGAAGATGAAGTAGAGCGATGTGGCAAAGGCAGCCTCGTTGAGTGTCCAGCCCAGACGCTCCATCAGAATCTTTGGAGCGGTGGTGTTGGTGCCCACGTCGATACCTACATGACACATGATGCCGATGAAGGAAAGCAGCACGATAGGCTTGCCCAAGAGAGCCAAGCAGTCAACAAAGCCAGAAGCCTTGCCCTCGGTCTTCTCCTCCTCAATAGGAGTTCCTGCCAGGAACAGCGTTGCACACACACCGATAATCATATAGATGGGGAAGAGCACACGCCAGCCCAATCCAAACTCAGGAATGCTTGCCACTGCACCCCACATGGCAATATATGGAGCCATGAATGAGGCAATAGCCTTCACAAACTGACCGAAGGTAAGCGTAGAAGCCAGGTTCTTACCGGATGTAACGACAGAAACCAGCGGATTGAGCGATGTCTGCATCAGCGCATTACCGATACCCAAGAGGGAGAACGATACAAGCATGATGCCGAAGGTTTCGCCAAACAAAGGCAGAAGAAGAGAGATGACTGTCACCAAGAGTGAGAGCAGCACGGTCTTCTTACGACCTATCTTATTCATCAACATGCCCGTGGGCACAGAGAAAATCAGGAACCAGAAGAAAACCAATGATGGGAACAGGTTGGCTGTAGCATCATTCAGGTTGAGGTCTTCTTTCACATAGTTGGAGGCTATACCCACCAAATCCACAAATCCCATTGCGAAGAAACAAAGCATCACAGGGATAAGGGTCAATTTCATAGACTTATTCATATCTTGTTAGTTATTATTTTACAACTCTTACTTTCCTATCTGGTAAACCATATACTTGCCTTTACCCTTCAGCGTGAGCTTGTTGTAAGGCTTGGTGGGGAACACGAGGTTGGTCATCGCCATCTTGCCCTCAGCATCCAGGACCTCGACGCTGCTCTTGTCGATGAAGATTCTGAACTGGCTGATCTTTCCATAGGTAGGAGCCTTAGTGACAGCAGCAAACTCGTTGCTGAAGTCGGTCTTGCCGCTCTTTGTACGGTCCATCTCGAAGGTCTCAGCCTTGGCATTATAGGTCATCACCACCTTCTCACCCTTGTCGTTGCTCAGGGTGATAGTGGCATTGCCCTTCACATTGACCACAGCCTCGCAAGCCTCTGAGAGAGCCTTTGATGTCTTCTTGCTGCGTGCAGCTGTCATCTCGGGAGAAGGAGTCACACTGCAATAGGTCTCGCCCTTGTACTCGAAGAGTCCCAAGTCGCGGGCTATCGAGTTGGCAGAACGGTACTGCAGGGTAGGAACCTGATTGGCGTACTGCCAGTTGCTCATCCATGCTATTGCCACACGGCGTCCGTCGGGAGCATTGTCGAAAGTGACGGTGGCATAATGATCCTTGCCATAGTCCATCCACTTGGTGACCTCGGGCTTGCTCTCGCAAGTAAACTTGTGTCCGTCGAACTCACCAATGAAGTATTGTGTGGCAGAACCGCCGAAAGGACCGCCAGGATTGATGTTGCAGAGAAGCATCCACTTCTCCTTGTCGGTGCCGCGAACCTTCAATTTCATCAGGTCTGGGCATTCCCACACACCGCCATGATTGCCGTACTCTGCACCGAAAGAGCTCTCGTAAGTCCAGTCTTTCAGGTTGTCAGAAGAATAGATGTTCATCTGCTGACCGGCAGCAAGAATCATGTTCCACTTCTTGATATCCTCGTTCCAGAACATGTGAGGATCGCGGAAGTCGGGCACGTTGCTTGTGATGATAGGGTTGCCCTCATACTTGGTGAAGGTCTTTCCGTTGTCAGTACTGTAGGCCATGCTCTGGGTCTGGTTCTCACCAGCCGAGGTATAGAGAGCTACGACAGCACCCTCGCCGAAGCCAGCGGTATTCTTCTTGTCGACAACAGCAGAGCCGCTGAATATCGTTCCTATCACATCTGGCTCGATAGCTTCACCCTCAAACTTCCAATTTACCAAATCGGTAGAGGTAGAATGTCCCCATGTCATATTTTCCCACTGCGATCCATAGGGATTGTACTGGAAATAAAGGTGCCACACGCCATCCTTATAGAACATACCATTAGGGTCGTTCATCCAGCCATAGGCAGGAGTATGATGATAGAGAGGACGATACTGCTCACGGTTCTTCATGTCGAAGCTGTCGGAGAACTTCATTCCCTTCCAGCATCCGAAGTTGGCAATACCGCCATCGTTACGAGCCTGTCCGTCGACATGAATATCGAGCATCAGTCCCTTCTGGCTCTTGTAAGCCTCCAAGTCGAGAGGCACGTAATAATCTACGTGCGTATTGGCAAGGCGGACATTGAAAGTCTTCAACTGCTGGTTGTTGGCTATCACCTTGACATGACTCAGTTCGGCACTCTCCTGAACAGGTATCAGGAGATATTTCTCACTCTGGTGAATACGATAGAGGCAATGGTTGTTACTCAGGAATTGAGTTTCCTGGGCTGAGGCTGTCATACCAGCCAACAGGAGCATCATGCTCAACACAGTTTTTCTGATTGTTCTCATTACTTTGTTATTGGGTTTTGTTTTTAAATGCGTTATTGGTATTTTCGATTGCAAATTTATCAAACATATCTTATTCTTCCACGCAATATTCGTTCATTACATGCTAAATATGTTACAAGAAACATTTTTCTCATCTTTGGAACTGTTTTTTGAAGAAAATGATTCCTGCACGCAGTCATCTTTGAAGACAAAAATGACTTATCTATTGCCGCTACAAGACCAGATGACTTTTTACCTTCTGCCATGTCGGAAAGAGCGAGAAATGTAGTTTTCACCCTTATGCATATATATTCGTTACTGGACAAGAGTTAACTATGAAAATATTTTTTCCCAGTTAGGAAATTTTTATTTCCCAGTTAGGTGGATTCTATTTCCCAGTTGGATGCCCGATTTTTGGCAATTACGGAATAAATATACCGTATAAATATACTTTAGTTTCCTCATATACGTAAGCTGAAAAAGTAAAAGAGTATATATAATAAGGTACGCGCGATACACTTCTATACATCTTAACTCCTTTATCTTCTATAACTTCCGTACATACAAAGATTAAGTTCAGTAAATTTCATTTCAAAATAGAACGAAATGATTGCATGAAACATATCTTTCAAAGAGAGAACGATTTTTGGTCGTACACTTTTCTACGATATCGTACATTTGCATTATAGTTACAAAAGAACTAAAAAACTAAGAGTTAGAGGAAAGCAAAGAACCAATATTCCTCTTCTCTTAATAATAAACCTGAACATTGTTAAACTAAAAGATTCAAAAATGAAAAAAGTATTTACCCTATGTGTTGCCATCATGGCATCGGTAGCAACATTCGCACAAACCCCTCTTTGGGATGGTAAGAAGTGCAACGTAGGTGACGATGGCGGTTTCTGGGATCGTTGTGGTCGAACTGTAGTAGATAATCCTACAAAGGATGGCGTAAACTCATCTGACAGGTGCCTTAAATTTACTATTTCCTCTAATGGGTGGGAACATGGTTCTGCCGCAATGAGTCTCAACGAACCTTCTTTCGAAAGCAAGCGCATGTCCTTAATGATTAAGAAGGACATTAACAGCAACGTAAGGATTGATATCAAATGCAATGGTGAGACAAAAAGCGTAGCTGCATGGTACGATGGAAAAGGAGCATGGCAAAAACTCTATTTCGACTTTTCCACCAATGAGGTTGTAGGCAATCCTACAGAAATCACTATATTCCCAACCACAGACGCAGTTGATGGAGAGCAGATTATTTACCTTGACAATATCCAAATAGAGGATGCACCGAAGGTAAATAACCAAGTACTATCTACAAAAAACGAGAAGTCACTTAATGGAAATATCGTACTATCGGGTGCTTGGCTGAAGGGAAAATGTCAGAAAATTCAAACTAATGAAACGACAGAAACATGGCAAGAAGTTAATTACGATGACTTTTATACTTTGGGAACAAAACTTACAGACAAGCAAGAGCCAGTAAATATTGACATGCGAGGCTGCATCGTAAAGGATGCTGATATTAACGCTATGCGAAGAAATCAGAGCAATATTCTCGTGTATGCAAATGAAGCTTACAATGCAGACAACGTTATCTACAAGACTGACAACAAGGAGCTTGTATGTGACAAACTTATACTCGATGAGGACAAGTCCTACATGGTCAATGAAGACTTCAAGGCAAAAGAAGTCACTCTGAACCGCTCAGTAAGTAAAGGCAACTATACCATGTGTCTGCCTTTCAATGTAAGTAAAGAAGAAATACAGGCTGCAAGCATCGCTACCTTCGATAAAATCAATAAATCAGAGAGCAAGTCTGTCGTTACTTTCAAGAAAGTAAATGAAGTTAATGCCAACACCCCATTCATCGCCAACTACGAAACAGAAGTAAAAGGGTTTACCTTCACAAACAAGGATGTGGAAAATACAAAGAATGGTCTTGGCAAAACATTCATTGGAACCTATACCCCAGGTAGCGCAACTGGTAAATATGGTCTTACAACCAACAACACATTCCAGAAAGGTGGCGATCGTGCAACCACCAAAGCTTTCCGTGCCTACTTGGAATTGTCAGGGGATAACGCAGGAGCAAAGACTCTCTCTTTAGATTTCACCGATGGTGAGACTACAGGTATTGAGAGCACCACAGCCTCATTCGGCAACAAGGGTGTAAAGGTTTACAGCCTGCAAGGCAACCTGATTGCAACCGCCGCTTCTATGAGCGAGTTGCACCTGAACAATGGCATCTACATTATTAACAACAAAAAAGTTATCATCAAATGAAAAAGCAAACATACATAAGCCCCGCAGTCACTATATGTCATTGTGCCACAGCTACGATGCTGGCTGGTTCAATCGAAACCCCGATTGTTGACGGAGAATACGAAGGAGAGTTCCAATCCAAACCCCACAACATCGATTTGTGGGCAGATGACGACAAAGAAGAAAAGAAATCGAATTTATACTGGTAGATATAAGACTGCATGATGGATTCAAAAAAAGAGGAGACACATATCTCCTCTTTTTTCGTTTCTTCAAATATTATATAGTTCGGATAAGTATCAATACCTAAACAGTTGGATAATATTACTTTCCCTTCTGTGTAATTGCTCCTCGAAAGGCTCAATTGTGCTCATTGCAGGGCACAATTGTGCTACAAGCAGGCAATTTTATCGCATCAGTAGTTAGAAAAACAGCATAAGTAGTTAGAAAAATAGCATAAGTAGTTAGAAAAATAGCATCCGCATTTATAAATAATAGAATGCGCAAAATACCCTTCACCCTTCATCTATTCGCCCTGAATGCCGATAAACACTGGGGATTCGAGAGAGAAAGGTCAAATTTAACCCTTCATCACCCTTCATCGTGTGTCATTTTCAAGAAAGTTCAGCCTGATTCAGACTTATTCCCTCAATTTCTGGATTTCCTCCAGCGGAAGTTCGGTGGCTATTGATACTTGCTCTTCAGAAAGCCCCATTGACAAAAGGCGGCGGGCTGTAGATATCTTTTCTTTTTCCATACCTTCCGCCATACATTTCGCCATACCTTCCTCACGCCCCTTTTCCAAAGCCGTATCTATAGAGTTCTTGACATCACGATAGGCCTTCAAACTATCCTCATATTCTTTCAACTCTGTTGGGGTGAACTTCGCAATCTCGGCCTCCTCAAAGAGTTTAGTAAACACTTTCTCTTTCAAGGCTGAAGGACGTTCATCCAATCGGGAAAGGTTTTTCAACACATACAACCACTTATCATAAAGCGTGTCAAGTTCCTCCTCTGTCTTATTGAACTTCGCTATCTCAACATACTTGAAAGAAAGTTTGTCATTAAAAACCTTAAGAGTCTTCTTGTCAAGCAAGCCCACATCATGGTTGATATCATTCTTGTCAAATGCCTCTTCTTCCAAGTCGAAGTTCAGCAGAGCAACAGTGTATACATGTTCAAGTTTGAAGTTCCATTCAGCCCCCTTGGGAGCCTGTTCACAGATAGGAAAAGTAGAATAGAACAAAGAACGATCCTTGAAGTACTTCTGATAAGCATTCTGCATCTCAACGATGAACTTTTCACCACGCTCATTTTCGCAATATACATCAAAGATGGCCTTGCGCTCGGCAAAAACATCACCAACGTGTTCACTATTCAAGTACTTCACATCCTTGATGACATGAAAACCATCAAACAGTGAATTCAAGAAATTGATGAGCAAATCCTTATTAGGCTTTGTTCCAAAGATACGCTTAAAACCGAAATCGGTAAGCAAGCTAATATATCGTTCTTCTATCCGTTTCATATCCATCTCCTTTTAAAACGTATAACTGAATTGTGATGCAAAAATAAGCTATTTTCTTGAAAACACAAAAAAAGCAACAAGAAACCTTCAAGTTATCAGCAAATTACTCAAAAACAGTTTCTCCTCATCTCATCTAAACAAGATGATTCGCTCTGACATGAGAGCCACACAGAGTTCCGCTTACCCAATTTGGGTGAAGGAATGATGAAGGGTGATGAAGGGTGAAATTGTACCCTTCTCCCTCTGAAACCCCTATAAACACAGGGGATTCCAAGGAATAGATGAAGGGTGAAGGGTTTAATGCTAATTCCTTTTAAAAATATGAAATACTAAAATGACTGAAGTTCCCCATTTGCGAAAGTTGAGTGTATACAATAATAAGGTACGCGCGTGAGAGATGATGATAACGTACAACTATGCAACTTGCCCACTACGATGGGCAAGTTTACCCATAACGATGAACAACTTTGCCCATAGTCATGGGCAAAGTTGCCCAAAGCCATGGGCAGATTCGATAAAAGCACTTCATTGAGACTTAACAATAACACCCTTGAATTCCACAGCAAGAGAAAGCAAAGCAAATATCATTTCAAAATAGAATGAAATGATTGCATGAAACATATCTTTCAAAGAGAGAACGATTTTTAGTCGTATCCTTTTCTACAATATCGTACATTTGCATTATAGTTACAAAAGAACTAAAAGCTGAGAGTTAGAGGGACACTAAAAACCAATATTCCTCCTCTCTTATAATAAACCTGAACATTGTTAAACTAAAAGATTCAAAAATGAAAAAAGTATTTACTCTATGTGTTGCCATCATGGCATCAGCAGCAACATTCGCACAAACCACTCTTTGGAATGGTGAGGACAAGGAATTGGGTAAAGAGGCTATTGGCTTCTGGGCCGATGGTGATCCCGAAGTGGTAGCTAACCCAGAGACGGACGGCATCAACACTTCTGAGAAATGTCTGAAGTTTGTGATGACCAACGACCGTAAGATTGTGAAACTGCCTTTCCGTGAGTGGATGAACCCCTCTTTACAGGGAAGCACCCGCGTATCTCTGATGATCAAGAAGTCGCAGGCAGAAAACATACAGATAGAACTCTCCGACCCTACCGACGGCTCTGACGGTTACTGGAAGAAAGTAGCGTCTTATTACAGCGAGGCTGGAAAATGGCAAAAAGTCGTATTCGACTATTCCACCAATGGCAACTTCGACAATCCAGGCATCATGACCATCACAGCCCAGACTGGTAACGTGGAGGGAGAACAGGAAGTTTATATCGACAATATCCAGATAGAGCCAGCCACTAAGGTAAACGGTCAGCCGCTCTCAGAGATAGCAGACAACTCGCTTGAGGGAGTTATCAAGCTGGAGGGAGCCTGGATGAAGGGAGAATGCCAGAATGCTGACGGCGATTGGCAAAAGGTAGAATACAATGACTTTGCCACATTGGCAACAAAACTTTCCGGCAAGCCAGCCAATATTGACATGCGAGGCTGCATCGTAAAGGATGCTGATATTAATGCTATGCGAGGCGACAACAGCAATATTCTCGTATATGCTGATGAAGCTTACGAGGCTGACAACGTGGTGAAAGACGGAACATGCGCCAATCTCGTACTCGACGACACCAAGGCTTTCATGGTCAATGAAGATTTCCAGGCAGCAAATGTAACCCTGAAACGATCTGTAAACGCTGGCTACAACACTATGTGCCTGCCTTTCTGGGTAAGCAAGGATGACATGAACGCTGCAAGCATCGCAACCTATAAGGAAATCGTAGACAAAGAAGACAATAACTCGGTCGTTACTTTCGAGAAAGCAGATCATGTTGATGCCAACGTTCCATTCGTCGCCAACTACAACGAGGCTGTCACCGAGTTCACCTTCACCGACAAGGGTGTAGTCAACACAAACAATGGCCTTGGCACAACATTCGTAGGAACCTATACCCCAGGCAACGTAGAAGGTAAATATAACCTTGCTTCCGACTGCACCTTCAAGAAAGGTGATGCCGAAGCTACAACCAATGCTTTCGGTGCCTACTTGGAGTTGCCAGAAGGTTACGAAGCAAAGACTCTCTCTTTAGGCTACACCGATGGTGAGTTGGCTGGTATTGAGAGCATCACAACATCATTCGGCAACAAGGGTGTGAAGGTTTACAGCCTGCAAGGCAACCAGATTGCAACAGCCTCTTCAATGAGCGAACTGCACCTGAGCAATGGCATCTACATCATCAACAACAAGAAGGTGGTTATCAAATAATAATACAGACAGGACTGTTTGATGCCCATCAACAGCCCTGCCAGAGAATAAGAAACAAAAAAGCTGCTGATATGAATCAGCAGCTTTTATTGTATAAGGAGTGGAGCTGGAGGGATTCGAACCCTCGTCCGCACAAGGAA
>ERZ1034976.2927-NODE-2927-length-11220-cov-6.125929_pt1 | contig 11220 bp, 8 predicted proteins | sample MGYA00520623_ERZ1034976 | MGnify/ENA primary metagenome ERZ1034976 (study PRJEB33766, sample SAMN09781774) | gut metagenome | biome: gut microbiome | host: Homo sapiens | place: Madagascar | study: EMG produced TPA metagenomics assembly of the PRJNA485056 data...
TTTGCATAATTATTTCTTGAAAACTTTGTCTAACTTTTTGGGGTCAGTTCACTTTTTGGTTTGTGCAGCGTTTATCAGAAAATCATGCCATTAGGAAAAACGGTCTTCCGCATCCGGCAAAAGGGGGTTCTACCCCTGCTTTTGCCTGCCAGCGTGCTGCAATTGCCCCGTTGCCTTGCCCGAATTTGTAACTTCTTTCATAAAAATAATCCAATTGCGGATTAGCAAGTTCCAAAAAATGCAATTGCAGCAGGAAAAACAGACTGCAAAATTCAATTTGCTTCGCAAATGTGGGCTACTCGCCCACACCTCGGCAGCATTTTTGTAAAACTGCTGCACCGAAAAACTTTTCAATCCGCCTGCGGCGGAAAATCGTTTTCATTCGCTCATTTGCACATCTTTCCAAAATCCTTGACATTTTTCAGGCTTTCGTTTATAATTAAAAATAACCCTGCACACATTGTGCAAAAAATCATAGAAATGAGGAAATTGTAATGCTGACCAATCAGGAAAAAAGCATGGACAAAATCGTTGACCTTTGTAAGTCCAGAGGCTTTGTATATGCCGGTTCTGAAATCTACGGCGGACTTGCCAACACTTGGGATTATGGCCCGCTCGGCGTGGAACTGAAAAATAATATCAAACGGGCTTGGTGGCAGAAGTTCGTTCAGGAATGCCCCTATAATGTCGGTCTGGACAGTGCCATTCTGATGAATCCACAGACTTGGGTCGCTTCCGGTCACCTCGGCGGTTTCTCTGACCCGCTCATGGACTGCAAAGCCTGCAAGACTCGCCACAGAGCAGATAATTTGATTGAAGACTTCGATGGTACCAATCCGGCTGGCTGGTCGAACGAAGAAATGATGAACTACATTCGGGAAAAGCAGATCCCGTGTCCAAATTGCGGAAAGTCTGATTTCACTGACATTCGGCAGTTCAACTTGATGTTCAAGACTTTCCAGGGCGTTACAGAGGATTCCAAGTCGGAACTGTATCTGCGTCCGGAAACCGCTCAAGGTATCTTCGTAGACTTCGCTAATATCCAGAGAACCACTCGGAAAAAAGTTCCGTTCGGCGTTGGTCAGATCGGAAAATCTTTCCGGAACGAAATTACACCGGGGAACTTCATCTTCCGTGTTCGGGAATTTGAACAGATGGAACTCGAATTCTTCTGCAAGCCAGATACCGACCTCGAATGGTTCCAGTATTGGAGAGGCTACTGCAAGGACTTCCTGCTGAATCTGGGCATCAAGGAAGAAAACTTACGGCTGCGTGACCACGATGCAGAAGAACTCTGCTTCTATTCTAAGGCAACCACAGACTTTGAATATCGCTTTGCATTTGGTTGGGGCGAACTGTGGGGTGTTGCAGACCGTACCAACTACGACCTGACTCAGCACATGAATCACAGTGGCAAGTCCATGGAATACTTCGACCCAGAAGAAAACCGCAAGTATATTCCATATGTCATTGAACCGTCTTTGGGTGTAGAACGTCTGTTCCTGTCCATCGTAACAGAAGCATATGACGAAGAAGTTGTTGACGCTGAAAAGAATGATACCCGTGTTGTGATGCACTTCCATCCGGCACTTGCTCCGTATAAGGCTGCAATCCTGCCGCTGTCGAAGAAGCTGAGTGGTAAGGCTCAGGAAGTCTATGCACAGCTTTCCAAGAAGTTCATGATTGACTTCGATGATACAGGTTCTATCGGTAAGCGGTATCGCCGTCAGGATGAAATCGGTACACCATTCTGCATCACTTATGACTTCGATACCCTCGAAAAGGATAACTGCGTAACCGTTCGGAATCGGGATACTATGGAACAGGTTCGGATTCCGATTGCAGATTTGGAAGCTTATCTGAGCGAAAAGGTAGCCTTGTAAGCGATTATTCTTCTAACACTAAAAACAAAAACCGCCTGCTCAACTCGTTCTGGTTGGGCAGGCGGTTTTTTGATATTCTGTATTCAAGTTTTCGGTTTCTTTTTCCCCGAAAACGGATTCCTTCATTTCCGACGCAACTGTTTCAGTTTGTCAAAAAAGTTTTCCCGTTTGCTGTGATTTTTTTCATCCAAAGAATTATCGAAATCTTGGAGCAATTCTTTCTGCTTCTTCGAAAGCTTCTTCGGTACTTCTACATTTACGGTTACATACTGGTCACCACGGGCATCCCGCCGCAACAGCTTGACACCCTTGCCACGCAGACGGAATTTCGTTCCGCTCTGTGTCCCCTCCGGAATGGTGTATTTTACATCTCCGTCAATGGTCGGCACGGTGATTTCTGCACCTAAAACTGCCTGTGCATAGGTAATCGGAATGTCACAGTAAATATCGCTGCCTTCCCGTTCAAACAACGGATGGGACATCATTTCTACTGTTACATAAACATCACCAGCAGAACCACCGTTCAAGCCAGCATCGCCCTTGCCGCTGATGCGGATGGTTTCGCCGTCATTGATACCTGCCGGAATGTTCAATTCCAGATTTGCAGTCGAACGAATCCGTCCGCTGCCTTTACACTTGCTGCACGGGTTGGTAACGATTTCACCCCGTCCACCGCAACGGCTACATACACGGGTACTCGAAATGACACCAAATGGTGTCCGCTGGTTGGTCTTGACACTGCCTCGGCCATTACATTCCGGACAAACCTGCTTCTTCGTGTTGCTGTCTGCACCCGTTCCGTGACACTGTGGGCAAGCGTCCATATGTGCAAAACTGATGGTTTTCTTTACACCCTGACAAGCTTCCATAAAGCTGATCCGAACATTGCTGTGAATATCACCGCCCCGTCTTGGTGCGTTTGCATTTGCTGCGGCACTTCTTCCACCGCCGCCGCCAAAGCCGCCGAATCCACCGAAAATGCTCTCGAAAATATCGCCCATGTCGCCAAAGCCGCCGAAATCGCCTGCTCCGCCGCCAGCTCCGGCAAAGTTCGGGTCTACGCCAGCATGCCCAAACTGGTCATACCGTGCCCGTTTGTCTGCATCGGACAAAACGCCATACGCTTCGTTGACTTCCTTGAACTTTGCTTCTGCTTCTTTATCCCCCGGATGGAGATCCGGATGGTACTTTCTCGCCATGGTCTTAAAGGCTTTTTTGATTTCCTCTTCCGAAGCACCCTTCTGCAATCCCAGCACTTCGTAATAATCCCGTTTTTCTTCTGCCATCGTCCCCAGCTCCTTCCATTCTATTCTGAATACTCCAGTTCAAATATATCTGCTATTCAAAATCTGCAATTTCTAAATTTCGCCAAAAACACAACATGCGGGACGAATGTTGTGTATCCGTCCCGTATGCCGCTCGTTTTTTCACGTTTCTGTGAAATTAAACTTCCTTATAATCTGCGTCAATGACATCATCATCGCCGCCATTGTTTGTGCTGCTGTTGTCAGTGCTGCCACCAGCTGCTGCACCACCCATATCCGGATTACCCTGTGCACCGCCTGCCTGCTGATACAGCTTGGAGGACAGGTCATACAGAGCCTTCTGGAGATCTTCACTCTTCTGTTTAATCAGAGCAGTATCGGTTCCCTTCAGAGCTTCCTTCAGGTCGTTGCACTTGCTCTCTACGTCAGCCTTTTCAGAAGCCGGAACCTTGTCGCCCAGTTCTTCCAATGTGCTTTCGCACTGCATTACCATGTTTTCAGCGTTGTTCTTGGTGTCAACCTCGTCCTTCCGCTTCTTGTCTTCTTCTGCATAAGCTTCTGCTTCCTTCACCGCCTTGTCGATGTCTTCCTTGGACATGTTGGTAGAAGAAGTAATGGTGATGTTCTGTTCCTTGCCGGTACCCAAATCCTTTGCGGAAACGTGCACGATGCCGTTTGCGTCGATATCAAAGGTTACTTCAATCTGCGGAACACCACGCCGAGCCGGTGCGATACCATCCAGACGGAACGTACCCAGCTGCTTATTATCCTTTGCAAATTCCCGTTCGCCCTGCAGAACGTTGATGTCTACGGCTGTCTGGTTGTCAGCAGCAGTGGAGAAAATCTGGCTCTTCTTGGTCGGGATGGTGGTATTTCTTTCAATGATCTTGGTGCAAACACCGCCCATGGTTTCCAGACCCAAAGACAACGGGGTTACATCCAACAGCAACAGACCATCCTTGACATCGCCGCCGAGGACACCGCCCTGATATGCTGCACCCAATGCAACGCATTCATCCGGATTGATACCCTTGAACGGTTCTTTGCCCAGCATCCGGCGAACAGCTTCCTGTACAGCTGGGATTCTGGAAGAACCACCTACCATCAGAACCTTGTTCAGTTCAGAACTGCTCAGACCACTATCAGACAATGCCTGCTTTACCGGCCCCATGGTTGCATCAACCAGATCCTTGGTCAGTTCGTTGAACTTTGCAACGGTCAAAGTCATATCCAAATGCTTCGGGCCAGTTGCATCTGCGGTGATGAACGGCAAGTTGATGTTGGAAGAAGTGGTTGCAGACAATTCAATCTTTGCCTTTTCTGCTGCTTCCTTCAAACGCTGCATGACCATCTTATCGGTAGAAAGGTCAATGCCTTCGGTCTTCTTAAATTCAGAAACGATCCAGTCAATAATTCTCTGGTCAAAGTCATCACCGCCGAGGTGGTTGTTACCAGCGGTCGCCAGTACCTGCTGAACACCATCGCCCATTTCGATGATGGATACATCGAACGTACCACCGCCGAGGTCATAAACCATAACCTTCTGGTCGTCTTCCTTATCGATACCATAAGAAAGTGCTGCTGCGGTCGGTTCGTTGATGATTCTCTTTACGGTCAAGCCTGCAATCTGTCCTGCATCCTTGGTTGCCTGACGCTGTGCATCGGTGAAGTATGCCGGAACAGTGATAACTGCTTCTGTTACTGGAGCACCCAGATAAGCTTCTGCATCTGCTTTCAGCTTTTGCAGAATCATTGCGGAGATTTCCTGCGGCGTGTACTTCTTGCCGTCAATTTCTACCTTGTAATCAGAACCCATGTGACGCTTGATGGAGGAAATGGTGCGTTCCGGATTGGCAACTGCCTGCCGCTTTGCAACCTGACCAACCAGACGTTCGCCGTTCTTGGTGAAACCAACAACAGACGGGGTGGTTCTTGCACCTTCTGCGTTCGGAATTACGACTGCGTTGCCGCCTTCCATAACAGCGACGCAAGAGTTTGTTGTACCCAAGTCAATACCAATAATCTTTCCCATGATAAAATCTTCCTTTCCTCATTCGTTCAGGTTGCTGAACGAAGTAACATTACAAATTAAAATGATGGTTTTTTACTGCTTTCGCAGCGAACCTTTATCAAAAACGCTTATTCAGCGTGTTGTCCGGAAGCGGTTGCTTCCGGCTGCTCGGTAGTGGATTCTGCCGCTTTGCACACGGCAGCCGGTTTCTATACAGAAACTGCAACCATTGCCGGACGAATCAGCCGATCTCCCAGCAGGTAACCCTTCTGGTAAATCTGGCAAACCTTGTTTTCTTCAAAATCGGTGTCATCCATCTGCTTGATGGCGTTGTGCAGATTCGGGTCAAATTCAACACCCACTTCTGCAATTTCTTTGACACCCATCTGTTCCAGTGCCTTTTGCAGCTGGCTGAACGTCATTTCAATGCCCTTCTTATAGGTTTCATCGCTGCACGCTGCATCCATGGCACGTTCAAATGTATCAACGACGGTCAGCAGTGACTTAATGCAATCTGCTTTCGCATCGCCGTAAATCTTTTTCTTTTCTTCGGTTGTACGATTTCGGTAATTCTGGTATTCTGCCATCAGCCGCAGGTGCTGATCTTTGTGATCTGCCAACGCTGCTTCGGCTTTTTCCAGTGCTGCTTTCAGCTCCTTCTTCTTCATATGCTGATCTTCTTCCGTTGTAGATTCCGCTTCCGCTGCTGCGGTTTCCGGCTGTTCAGCAGATTCTGTTGCGGTGGTTTCTTCTGCTGTCGCTTCTGCCGTTTTTGCGGTTTCCTGTGCGGTTTCTTGTGCTTCCGCCTGTTGATTCTTTTCCGTATTCAATTCCATTCAGCGTCCCTCCTATTCGTTGTCCGCTTCGTCATCCTCTTCGGAAATCAGATGCGAAAGCTTTTCAGTAAAATATTCAATATAAGGAATAATCTTTGCATAATCCAGTCGCATTGGTCCAATGATGCCCAGCGACCCGACCGCTTGTTCTCCCTTTTGGTACTTCGAAACGATCATGCTGGAATTGCCGATGACGAACCGATCGCCCTCTTCGCCAAAGACCACTTTAACGCCGTTAAACGAATCATCCAGCAGCCCACGCAATTCATTTTTGTGGGAAATAAACTGCACCACTTCTGCTTGGTTTAAGTCCTGACAGGAGAGCAGGTTCTGTTCTCCGCTGACATAAACCTTATTTTTCTGCAAATCTCGGGACATCTCACAAACGCCCTGCACCAGCGGTGATAATGCCATCATATAGGCACTCACAGCGGTAATCATTTGTTCCATGCGTTCTTCGGACAAATCCGAAATGGAAACACCCTGCAAATTTTCCTCCATGAAGTTCCGGAAGAACTGCATATTTTCTTCGGTCAAGTCAAATTCCAATCGGCAAGCTTTATTTTTAATCGTACCGTTTGAAGTGATCAGCAGGACGACATAGAGCCGTTTTCCGGTCGGGATGACTTCCACCTTAGAAATAACAGAATATTTCGGTGCAAAATCAGAAACCACAGTGGCACATTTCGTCACTTCGGAAAGTGCAGTGGTGGCACTCTGAATCAATAAATCTTCGGTCAGCTGGGATTCATCCCCCAGCATTTCATCCAAACGCTTCCGTTCGGCATCCGGTAGTGAACCCTGTTCTACTACCTCATCAATATAAAACCGATATCCGCTGTATGTGGGGACTCTGCCGGCGGAGGTATGCGGCTGTTCCAAATAGCCCAACTCCTCCAACACCGCCATATCATTCCGCACGGTTGCGGCGGATACATGAATTTGCGGCAGCTGAGAAATCATTTTCGACCCGACCGGCTCGCCTGTTTGAATATACGCTTCTACAACTGCAAGCAGCACGTTTTTCTTTCTGGCATCCAATCTGATCGCTCCTTTCTCTCTGCTTTGCTGGCAGCTTTTGTTTTCAAGTGTTAGCACTCATTCTCTCTGAGTGCTAATATAAATTTATCACGATTCCAGTAAATTGTCAAGCAGTTTTGGAAAATTTGTAGGAATGCACAATAATACTTCTATTTTTAACAAATTGTTATGCAGGTTTAATAGTTTTGTGCCCATGTTGTCCCATACAATCCCTGTTTTTTCCGACAAGATGACATTAGCATCCCACAATTTCAGACAATCATACCAGCACATCGCTTTCTTTTTCTGCTTTTGGTCAGAAAAAACCGGCATTTTTCAAAAAAATGCCGGTTTTTCTTGGTTTTCGGTGGATGAATGATTAGATACAGAACACGCCGCCCTGTTCTGGTGCTTGGTTCAAGACATCCTGCAAGGTGATATGGTCGAGATAGTCGTTGATGACTTGGTACAGTCCTTTCCAGACAGGCAGGGTGATACAATGGTCGGCACGTTCACAATTGACGATATCGCCCTGTAGACAGGCAACAGGGGCAAGGTCGCCTTCTGTCAGGCGTAAAATCTCCCCGACCGTATAGGCATCCGGCGATTTTGCAAGCCGATAGCCACCCTGATAGCCTCGATTTGTTCGCAGCATACCCGTGCGGTTTAAAAGCGGGACAATCTGTTCCAGATATTTCTTGGAAATGCCCTGCCGGTCTGCAATGTCTTTCAGCGAAACAAATCCCTCGTTTTGATGGATGGCAAGATCCAGCATCATCCGCAGTGCATAGCGACCTTTGGTTGAAATTTTCAAGTGGGTTTCCTCCTTTCCGATTCTCGGTGCAATCGTTTCTATATAATTGTTTTATTATACCACAAAACCTATCAGATTGCAAGGTGCTTTCAGAGGATGGAGGAATGTTTTGTGTAGAGGGAACGGTTTATACGAAATGATACAAGAACTGTTCTTAGGAAAACCACTTGCATCCGGCTCGGCAAGGCTGGGGCACATCTCTTGCTTGCCTTGGAAATCGCAATTGCCCCTGAGACCTTGTAATCTCATTACAACCTTCTGATTTTGAAGGCAATTACGATTCTTTGCGATTCTCTCTTAGATTTTACTTGCAGATTCTCGTACAGTTTCATTTGCTCCGCAAATGTGGGCTGCTCGCCCACACCTCGGCAGCATTTTTGTAAAATTGCTGCACCAAAAAACTTTTTATTTGCCTGCGGCTCGTTTTTTAATGCGTAACATGATTTATTTTATGGTGATATGATTGCCAGAATGATGTCCGCTTTGTAAGTACGACTGAATCGCCTGCTCTACTTCTTTCAACTCTTTCTCAAATTCTGCGGCAGATACTCGACATGCTCCATTCCCTAAAATAATTCGCTGCTCCAATCCATCAGAAGTTACAACCCGTACCCGCCGTTCTTTCGCTAAATCATAGGTGGTTCGCTCGATATAAGCATCTGCAGTTTCTGCCTCTTTGGTATAGACAATGTGAATGTTATGATACTGCTCTACATGTTCCCGTCCGCCTTTTACCTGATACGCATCAAAAACCAAAATTACTTGACACTGCCGAAAACCTTGATAATTACAGAGCCAATCTCTTAACTGTTTTCGTGCTAGTTCCAAATGATCGGGCAGATATTGTTTCAAGGAGTCCCATGCATGAATAACATTATAGCCATCTACCAGCAAATAGACATCTCCGGTTTTTAGTGGCTGCAACGGAGTAGTTTTTGCGGTTTCAGTCACATCATCCGGCAGTCTGTCCAATGCCTGACGAGGATCTCTCTGAATCTTCCCATAAGTTCGCTCAAACCAGCCTAGCAATTCTTGATCTTCTTCGAGTCGGCTGCGGTATCGCTCCGCCTGTCGGGCAAGCTGTACTGGCGGTGTCAATTCTGCTTTCTGCTCTGGAACATATGCATAGGGCAAATGCATATGCTTCGGTACATCATTCCACTTTACCAACACACCTGCTCCATGAGAACAGAAAATGGAATCTCCAGAGTTTTCCGGGTCGTTTGCTCCATCATAGGAAACCTGCTCCAGAACCTCTTCTGTATTGTGGCAGGGGAAATATCCTTTCATCTGACAGAACAACCGACCTTTCCCCTTGGTATAAGCGACAACGGTTTCTGAATAGGTTCGCAGTTTGGAAACCGGTGCTGTTCCCTGCAAAACCTGTGTCGTTGGCGTTGCCTGCTCTGGAGCGGAAAAAGTTGCAGACATATACTGTAAATCTGCAATCGCTCTGCCGACACATTCCGTTGGAATCGTCAAGCGGAACTGATACCACGGCTCTAATAAGACGCTTTCTGTAGAAAGCAATCCCTGCCGGAGAGCACGATAGGTTGCTTGCCGAAAGTCACCGCCCTCGGTATGCTTGACGTGTGCCTTTCCAGCAATCAATGTGATTTTCATATCGGTAATCGGAGCATTCATCAGCACACCGCCGTGTGTTTTTTCCTGTAAATGTGTCAGAACAAGCCGTTGCCAGTTGCGGTCTAAATCATCTTCTTTGCAAGCTGCTGCAAACTGTAAACCGCTACCCGTTGGCAATGGCTCTAATAATAGGTGCACTTCTGCATAATGCCGGAGTGGCTCATAGTGTCCAACACCTTCTACTGGTTTCTGAATGGTTTCCCGATAGGCAATGCTACCGCTATCAAAGGAAATCGGCATGGAAAACCGCTCTAACATCAATCGTTGCAAGACAGCAAGCTGAATTTCTCCCATCAGGCGAACAGATATTTCTTGCAGCTGCTCGTTCCACCGTACTTGCAACTGTGGGTCTTCCTGCTCCAGTTTCCGCATATTTTCCAATACTTTATGAACATCCAAAGACGGCGGTATCTGCACCCGATAGGACAACACGGGGGCAAGGGTCGGCGGTGCGGTATCGTGTTCTTTTCCCAGTCCTTGACCAGCATAAGTTTTCGACAATCCAGTAATCGCACACACCATACCGCTGGTGACAGCATCAACAGTTTGAAACTTTACACCATTATAAAGACGAATTTGCGTGATTTTTTCGCCACTCGGCAATTTATCCCGAACGTGCAGCGTTCCGCCAGTGATTTTCAGATGCGTCAGGCGGTTGCCGGATTCGTCTTCGGTAATCTTATATACTTTTGCTCCAAATGCAGACTGCTCCGGAACAGTTGGGGCGTATTTGTCCAGCAGATTTAAAAAGTCTGCAATCCCCTGCTGTTTCAGAGCAGAGCCAAACCAACAGGGGAACAAGGTGCGGTTTGCAATGGCAGTGCGAAGCAGGTCATCCGAAATCTGCTCTGTTTCCAGATATTGTTGCAAACAGGCTTCCTCTGCAAGAGCAGCAGCTTCATAAAAGGCTGCATCTTTCTGTGTGAAAGAAAGGCAGTGCGGCGATAATTTTTCCTGTAACTGTGTGAGCAGTTCTGCTTCGGAATAGGGGGACAAGTCCATCTTATTGAGAAATAAAAAGGTCGGAATGTGATACTGCTGCAACAATTGCCAGAGCGTTTCGGTGTGGCTCTGTACGCCATCCAGACCGCTGATCACCAAAATGGCAGCATCTAATACCTGCAAGGTTCGTTCTGTTTCAGCAGAAAAATCGACATGCCCCGGTGTATCCAGCAAGGTGATGGTCTTTTCCGGCAGGGGTAGGATGGCTTGCTTGGAAAAGATAGTAATGCCTCGCTCCCGTTCCAGTGGGTTGGTATCTAAAAAAGCATCTTTATGGTCGACTCTGCCTTGTTTTCGGATGACACCTGCTTGAAAAAGTAGTGCCTCCGAAAGCGTGGTTTTTCCGGCATCTACATGGGCGAGAATGCCAATGACGGTATGTTGATTCATATTGATTCAAATCCTATCTGTTTCGTTGTTGCCTTCATTCTTTGTGTGAAAAAAGGTTGGTTCTATTATAGCATATTTTATGCGTTGCGACAATGCTATGCAGTGCATTTTGTTGGGACTGTTCTGATTTCATGAAATATAATTTCCAGGAAAACCTCCCGAATCCGGTTCGGCAAGGCTGGGGCACATCCCCAGCTTGCCTTGGGAATCGCAATTGCCCCTGAAACCTTATTCCATCCTTACAACCACTTAATTTTAAAAGCAATTGCGATTCTTTTCGATTCTCTCTTAGATTTTACTTGCAGATTCCTGTACAGTTTCATTTGCTCCGCAAATGTGGGCTGCTCGCCCACAC
>ERZ1034976.2931-NODE-2931-length-11213-cov-26.624843_pt1 | contig 11213 bp, 8 predicted proteins | sample MGYA00520623_ERZ1034976 | MGnify/ENA primary metagenome ERZ1034976 (study PRJEB33766, sample SAMN09781774) | gut metagenome | biome: gut microbiome | host: Homo sapiens | place: Madagascar | study: EMG produced TPA metagenomics assembly of the PRJNA485056 data...
TGGATCTTATCGTCTGTTCGACGACGACGGGCGATCATCTCGTTCCTGCCGAAGCGTGCGCCGTTGCTGAGCGCCTGGGTGCCACATGTCCTGCTTTCGACGTTTCGGCGGCTTGTGCCGGCTTCGTATTTGCGCTCGATGTCGCCGAGGGCTATATCGCCCGCGGTCGTGCCAGGCGCGTGCTTATCGTTGCTGCCGAGCAGATGACGCGCGCGCTCGACTGGACCGACCGTGCCACCTGCGTGCTCTTTGGCGATGGCGCGGGTGCTGCGGTCATAGAGGCTGGGGGAGAGAATCCCCTCGCCGTTGAGCTTTCGACGTCGTCTGACGTCGAAACACTGCGCGTCCCCGGATTGGCGGGCTCCTCGCCGTATAAGACGGCGCAGGACCGCGAAAGCGTGCTTTCCATGAACGGCCGTCGCGTCTTCAAGTTTGGCGTCAATGCCATCTGCGACACGGTCAACAAGCTCGTCTGCGACGCGAGCATCGCGGTCGAGGACATCGACCACTTTGTATTCCATCAGGCTAACGAACGAATCTTGAGCCAGGCGGTCAAGCGCTTAGGTGTGCCGGATGAACGTGTGGTCCGAACGTTGCGTGAAACCGGCAACATCTCGAGCGCCTGCATTCCGCTTGCTCTCGATCGACTGGCAAATACCGGCGCGCTGCACGCGGGCGACACCATCGTCCTCGTTGGATTTGGCGCTGGCTTGGATGTAGGTGGCTATCTACTTCGCTGGAAGTAGTTGCACATAGGAAATGAAAACGCCCCTGGGGCACAAACAAAGGAGAACTACCATGGCAGATCAGAAGACCTTCGAGCGCGTTTGCGACGTTATCCGCGAGACCGCCGGCCTTGACGATGTCGAGATGAAGCCCGAGTCCACGCTCGAGGAGATTGGCCTCGACAGCCTGGGTACCGTCGAGATCCTCGTTGCCGTCGAGGACGAGTTTGGCATTGAGCTCGATACCGAGGAGAACCCCAAGACGGTCGGCGAGTTCGTCGATACGGTCGAGGCGGCATTGGAGAAGTAGTGATGCTCAAGTCTCCTCTCTGCGATCTGCTCGGCATCGAAAAGCCCGTGTTCCAGGGCGGCATGGCCTGGATTGCCGACGCCTCGCTGGCATCGGCCGTGTCCGAGGCAGGCGGCTTAGGCATTATCGCGGCCATGAATGCCGATGCAAACTGGCTGCGCGACCAGATCTACGAGCTGCGCGCCAAGACGGATAAGCCCTTTGGGGTCAACGTCATGCTCATGAGCCCGTTTGCCGACGAGGTCGCGCAGGTCGTGATTGACGAGCGAGTGCCGGTCGTCGTGACGGGCGCCGGAAATCCCACCAAGTACATGAAGGCGTGGAACGAGGCGGGCATCAAGGTCATCCCTGTTGTTGCCTCTGTGGCGCTGGCGCGTCTCGTGGCGCGTCGCGGAGCCACTGCCGTGGTTGCCGAAGGCACCGAATCAGGCGGCCATATTGGTGAGACCTCGACGATGGCATTGGTGCCGCAAGTTGTCGATGCGGTCGATATCCCCGTGGTGGCGGCCGGCGGCATCGCCGATGGCCGTGGTGTGGCGGCCGCCTTTATGCTCGGCGCTGCCGGCGTCCAGGTGGGAACACGCTTTCTGGTCGCAAACGAGTGTACCGTCTCCGAACAGTACAAAGAGCTGGTGCTCAAGGCAGGCGACACGTCGACGCGTGCGACCGGTCGCTCGACGGGACATCCGGTTCGCGCCCTCAAGAGCCCCTTCACCAACGCGTATGCCAAGAACGAGGCGGCGGGCGCAAGCCCCGAGGAGCTCGGAGCCATGGGCACGGGCGCGCTTCGTAAAGCCGCAAAGGACGGTAATTACGAAGAGGGTTCGTATTTGTGCGGACAGATTGCCGGCATGGTTAACAAACGCCAGAGCGCACGCGAAATCGTCGACGATCTGGTCGATGGCGCCGAGCATGTCCTGAAGGGTGCGTCCGCATGGGTAGCGTAGCGTTTCTGTTTGCCGGTCAGGGTGCCCAGCATCCCGCGATGGGTGTCGACCTCATCGAAGCATCGCCGGCGGCCGCCGAGGTGTTCGCCATTGCCGACGAGGTGCGCCCGGGGACCAGCGAGCAGTGCCGGAGCGCCTCCAAGGAGGAGCTCTCGCAAACCGAGAACACGCAGCCTTGCGTGTTCGTGCACGACTTGGCTGTCGCCGTCGCCCTGCGCGAGCGCGGCGTGGCGCCTGCCGCCTGTGCGGGATTCTCGCTGGGCGAGGTCGCTGCACTCACTTTTGCGGGGGCATTCGATACGCGAGCGGGTTTTGAGCTCGTATGTGAGCGCGCGGCATTGATGGCCACGGCGGCCGAGCGTCACCCCGGCGGCATGCGCGCCGTCATCAAACTCGATGCGGCGCAAGTCGAAGGCCTGGCAAAATGGGTCGGCGAGGACTGCTGGCCGGTCAACTACAACAGTCCGCAGCAGACGGTTGTTGCCGGAGCGCCCGAGGCGCTGCAGGAGCTCGACGTCCTGGTAAAAGAGGCTGGCGGCCGCGCTATGAAAGTCGCGGTGTCGGGTGCATTTCATAGCCCCTATATGGCCGAGGCGACTGAGGGGCTGGCGACATATATCCAAGCCGGCCATGTGCCGTCTCCGCTGCTGATTCCTGTTATGGCAAACATGACGGCGGCGCCCTATCCGGCGGACCCGCAAGCGGCATCGGATGTCTTGGCCAACCAGGTGAGTCATGCCGTGCGCTGGGTCGACACGCTGCATGCTCTGCAGGATCAGGGTATTGATACGTTTATTGAGGTCGGCCCTGGCAAAACGCTGTCCGGCCTGGTCAAACGTACGCTGAGCGACGTTCGCGTGTATTCGTGCGAGACGGCCGAGCAGGTCGCAGCTATTGCCGACGAGCTCGCACAGCCTACAGGGCTGTAACCCGAAAGGAATGACATGGGCAACTTGAACAACGGCGCGCTCGGGCGCAACGGCTCGCGTCGCGTGGCGCTGGTCACGGGCGGCTCGCGCGGCATCGGTCGCGCTTGTGCCGTGGGCCTGGCGGAGGATGGCTACGATATCGCCGTCGTCTATGCCGGCAGCGTCGATGCGGCGCGCGAGTCGTGCGAAGCCTGCGAGGCAGCTGGCGCCGCGGCGCGCGCATATCAATGCGACGTGGCCTACCCCGATGCCGTCAACGTCTGCGTGGAAGCGGTCCTCAACGACTTCGGTTCAATCTGGGCGCTTGTCAACAACGCCGGCATCACCCGCGATGGCCTGCTCATGCGTATGGGCGATGACGCCTTCGATCGCGTGCTCGATGTCAATCTCAAGGGCACGTTCAACACAACGCGTGCGCTCACCAAGACCTTTATGCGCCAGCGCGGCGGTTGCGTCATCAACATGAGCTCGGTTGTGGGCCTGATGGGCAATGCCGGGCAGGCCAACTATGCTGCCTCCAAGGCGGGCGTCATCGGCCTGACCAAGGCGGTGGCGCGCGAGCTTGCGCCCCGCGGCGTACGAGTGAACGCGGTCGCTCCTGGGTTTGTCGAGACCGATATGACGGCAAAGCTCTCGGAGAAGGTGCGTGTGGCAACCGAGGAGCAGATTCCCCTGAAGCGCATGGCGCGCCCCGAGGAAGTGGCCGGCGTGGTGCGCTTTTTGGCGAGTGATGCGGCTGCCTACATTACGGGTGAGGTCGTGCGCGTCGACGGCGGAATGGCGATGTAGAAACCAAGGCCGAAGAATGGCTTGGATGAGGAGAGCATGATGGAACAGAGAGTTGCAATCACCGGCATCGGTGCCGTGTCGCCGCTCGGCAACACCGCGCTTGCCACCTGGGCGGCCATGTGCGCCGGCACGTGCGGTATCGGCCCGATCACGCACTTCGATACGGATGCGTTTGCCGTCAAGGTGGCGGCCGAGGTCAAGGGCTTTGACGGCAACGACTACTTTGGCAAGCACGATGCCAAGCACCTGGACCCCTGCGTTCAGTTTGCACTGGCGGCGTCGGACGAGGCCATGCACGATGCGGGCTTTGATGTCGAAGGCGCCATCGATCGCGAGCGCCTGGGCGTCTACGTGGGTTCAGGCGTGGGCGGCATGCAGACGCTCGTCGACAACGTCCACACGATCGCCGATCGTGGGCCCCGCCGCGCATCGCCATACATGATTGCGATGATGATCCCCAACATGGCTTCGGGCAATATCGCGATTCGCCATAAGGCAAAGGGCCCGACCCTGCCCGTCGTGACTGCCTGCGCGACTTCTGCCCATGCGGTGGGCGAGGCGTTCCGCGCCATCAAGCACGGCTATGCCGATGCGATTCTCGCCGGCGGTACCGAGGCCGCAATCATCCCCGATGCCGTCGCGGGCTTTACGTCCTGCCGTGCGCTCACCACTAATCCTGACCCGTCGACGGCGTGCCGTCCGTTCGATGCGAACCGCGACGGCTTTGTGATGGGCGAGGGCGCCTGCGTGCTCGTGCTCGAGGGCATGGAGCATGCACAGGCTCGCGGCGCGCACATTTATGCCGAGGTCGTGGGCTACGGCAACACCGACGATGCCTACCACATCACGAGCCCCGATCCCGAGGCTGCCGGCATTGCCCGTGCGATATCGCTGGCGGTGGCCGAAGGCGACGTTAAGCCGTCCGAGGGCCTCTACATCAACGCTCACGGCACCTCGACTAAGCTCAACGATTCGTCCGAGACGGCGGGCATTAAGCGTGCGCTCGGCGAGGACGCGGCACGCGCCGCGCACGTCTCGTCAACCAAGTCGATGACCGGGCACATGATCGGTGCCACGGGTGCCATCGAGGTCATGGCCTGTGCCATGGCGCTCGAGCAGGGCGTGGTGCCCCCGACCATTAACTACCACACGCCCGATCCCGCCTGCGATCTTGATTACACGCCTAATCGAGCGGTTCGCGCCGACCTTACCTGGGCGCTTTCGACCAACCTGGGCTTTGGCGGGCACAACGCCGCCATCGCGCTGCGTAGATATACGAGGAGCTAGAGCATGGATTCCAAAAGACTTGCCGAGATAGCCGATGTTATGGAGGACCGTGGCCTCACGCGCGTGCGTGTTGAGGAGCCCGATGGCACCGCGGTCGAACTCGAGCGCGCGAGTGCGGCGCAGCCGGTTGCCGTGCCCATGCCTATGCCGAGCGCCATGGCCGCACCGGTTGCGGCTCCCGCAGTCGCGCCTGCCGCACCGGAGCCCGCCGCGCAAGCGCCCGCTGCCGCACCGGAGCCCCAGGGCGTCGAGGTCACGGCTCCCATGGTCGGCGTCTTCTACGCTGCCCCGGCGCCGGGCGACGAGCCGTTTGTGCACGTGGGCTCCAAGGTCAAGGCCGGCGAGACCCTCTGCATCATCGAGGCCATGAAGGTCCTCAACGAGGTGACGGCAGAGGCGGATGGCGAGGTGCTCGAGATCTGCGTGGCCGACGGCGACCTCGTGGAGTTCGGCAGCTGCCTCATGAGGATCGGATAGGTGATATCCATGAACAAAGAAGAGCTCAAGAAGCTGTTGCCGCATCGCGAGCCGATGCTTTTGCTCGACGAAGCCGAGCTGGTGGGCGACGAGGCCCACGGCAAGATCACGATTACGGGCGACGAGTACTTTTTGCAGGGGCATTTTCCGGGAAACCCGGTCGTCCCCGGCGTGATTCAGTGCGAGATGCTCGCCCAGAACTGCTGCGTGCTGCTGATGGGCGATGAGGAGGCGCGCGGCGCGACGCCGTTCTATACGAGTCTGGACAAGGTGCGCTTTAAGCGTCCGGTGCGCCCGGGCGACACGGTGGATCTGGTGTGCTCCATCACGCGTGCGCGCGGGCCGTTCCGCTTTGCGACGGGTACTGCGAGCGTCAACGGTGAGGTTTGCTGCCGCGCCGATATGTCTTTTGCACTCATGCACGAAAGTTAAGGAAGGCTTCATGTTCGACAAAGTGCTCATCGCCAACCGCGGCGAAGTCGCGGTCCGTGTTATCCGCGCGTGCCGCGATATGGGCATCAAGACCGTCGCCGTCTACTCCACGGCCGATGCGGACGCACTGCACGTGCAGCTTGCCGACGAGGCGTATTGCATCGGCGGCCCGCGTCTTGCCGAGAGCTACCTCAACGACGATGCCGTGCTCACCTGTGCCGTAAAGTCGGGAGCTAAGGCAATTCATCCTGGCTACGGTTTCTTTTCCGAGAAGGCGAGCTTCGTGCGCGACTGCGACAAGTACGGTCTGGCGTTTGTCGGTCCCTCGGCCGAGGTCATCGACAGCATGGGCGACAAGGACGCCGCACGCCGAACGGCTGCCGCGGCGGGCGTGCCCATCGTTCCGGGCTGCGATTTGCTCAAAAGCCCCGAGGAGGCGACGGCCGAGGCCGAGCGCATCGGCTGCCCCGTGCTTATCAAGGCGCGCGCGGGCGGCGGCGGTCGCGGTATTCGCAAGGTCGAGCGCGTGGAAGACGCGGCAAAGGCCTTTATTGAAGCGCGTGCCGAGGGTGAGGCCGTTTTTGGCGACGGCGAGTGCTACATGGAGAAGTTCGTCGCGCCGGCGCACCACGTTGAGGTGCAGATTATGGCCGATAAGCAGGGCCATGTGTTTTCGCTCGGCGAGCGCGAGTGCTCGGTGCAGCGCCGCAACCAAAAGCTGATCGAGGAGAGCCCCGCGCCGTGCCTCGACGGACACGACGACATTCGTGCCCGTATGCACAAGGCAGCGCGTGACCTGGCTCGTGCCGTCGGCTACGAAGGAGCCGGCACCATCGAGTTCCTGTATTCGGACGACGGCAATTTCTACTTTATGGAAATGAACACGCGCCTGCAGGTGGAGCATCCGGTTACGGAGTTTGTGACCGATACCGACTTGGTCAAGTGGCAGCTGCGCGTGGCAGCCGGCCAGCCTCTGCCCTTTGAGCAGGAGGACATGCCAGTCCGCAATCATGCCATGGAGTGCCGCATCAATGCCGAAACGCCGGACTTCCTGCCGTCATGCGGAACGGTCACCGCGTTGCGTGTACCGGGTGGTCCGCGTGTGCGCTGGGATTCGGCCATGTTTACCGGAGCGAACGTTCCGCCGTACTATGACTCCATGCTCGGCAAGCTCATCGTGTGCGCGCCCACGCGCGACGGCGCCATTCGCAAGATGCGCTCGGCCCTGGGCGAGCTCGTGATTGAGGGCGTGAGCGAAAACAGCGAGCTTCAGCTCGACGTGCTGGCAAACGACGAGTTCTTGTCGGGCATGTATCACACCGATCTGATGGGGCATCTCTATGCTGATGAATAGAAAAGCGAAGACGGTCAACGTCCTCGAGGGGCCGATGACCGAGTCGTGCGCCGAGTTTCCCGCGCGCCACGTGTTTATCAAGTGCACGGAGTGCCGCCGTGTGATCGATGAGGCACGCCTGCACGACAACCTCGAGGTCTGCCCTCGTTGCGGCAAGCATTTTCGCGTGAGCGGGCGCGACCGTATGCGCATGACGGTCGACGAGGGCACGTTTGAGGAATGGGATGCCAATCTGGCGTCAGAGGACTTCCTCTCGTTTCCCGGCTATGCCGACAAGCTCAAGAGCGCGGGCGAACGTTCGGGCGAGCGCGATGCCGTTGTGTGCGGCAGGGGCAGAATCTGCGGTTGCGATACCGCGCTCTTCTTTATGGATGCCAACTTCATGATGGGCTCGATGGGCTCCGTGGTGGGCGAGAAGATCTGTCGTGTCTTTGAGCGCGCGGCAGAGTTGGGGCTTCCGGTCGTTGGCTTTACCGTTTCGGGCGGTGCGCGCATGCAAGAGGGCGTGACCTCGCTTATGCAGATGGCCAAGATTTCTGCGGCGGTTAGGCGCCACAGCGAGGCGGGCGGCCTGTACATCACGGTGCTCACCGACCCCACGACCGGAGGCGTAACCGCGAGCTTTGCCATGGAGGGCGACATTATCCTGGCCGAGCCCGATGCCCTGACGGCATTTGCCGGCCCGCGCGTGATCGAGCAGAACATGCACAAGCGTCTGCCCAAGGGATTCCAGCGTTCCGAGTTTTTGCTGGAGCACGGCTTTTGCGATGCCGTTGTTCCGCGTGGTGAGATTGCGCTCACGGTGGGCGAGCTGCTGGCGCTGCACGAAGGGCACGCGCCCGGCCTGGGGGCACCGCATGAGATCGTGCATACGGGTCGTCGCGGCAAAAAGCTGGGACACTTGTTTAAGCGCTCGACGGTACCAAAAACCGCGCTCGAGATTGTCAAGCAGACCCGCTCGGCAGATCGCGCCACGGCGGGTGAGATGATTTCGCTGGGCCTGGATGGATTTGTGGAGCTGCACGGCGACCGTTACTTTGGCGACGACGCCGCTGTGGTGGCTGGCATTGGCTGGAAAGACGGACGCCCCGTAACGGTCATCGCCATCGAGCGCGGCACCACGACCAAAGAGCGTATGCGCCGCAACTTTGGCATGGCGCATCCCGAGGGCTACCGCAAAGCGCGTCGCCTTATGCGCCAGGCCGAAAAGTTTGGTCGACCGGTTCTGTTCCTGGTCGATACTTCGGGTGCGTTTTGCGGCATCGGTGCCGAGGAGCGCGGCCAGGGCGAGGCGATTGCCCAGAATCTCATGGAGATGAGCGGCCTTAAGACGCCGATTGTCTCGGTGGTGGCAGGCGAGGGTGGCTCTGGTGGCGCGCTGGCGCTGTCCGTGGCCGACCGCATCCTGATGCTTTCGAGCTCGGCCTATTCGGTCGTGAGCCCCGAGGCCTGTGCGTCGATCCTGTGGAAGGATACCGAGCGCGCGAATGAGGCCGCCGAGGCGCTTAAGCTCACGGCCCCCGATCTGTTGGCGCTCGGCATCATCGACGGCATTGTTGACGATAGGGGCCTGTCGCATGAGGAGATCGCCGGTGCCGTCATGTCCTCGGTATTTGATGCCTTCGATACGCTTGAGCGACTCGACGATGCGACGCTCACCAACCTCCGCTACGAAAAGTACCGCTCAATCGGTCACTTCCGCACTGTGTGACAAAGGGACTGTCCCGCATGTCACATGGGGAAAGGGTTCCCGTGTCACAAGTTTCTCAATCGGTCTTGGCGCCGGTACGGGCAAACGCCACGGCCGTGGTCGATTATCTGTCCAAAAGCATGATGTCGGCGTTGCCGTTTATTGTCTGCGCGGCGCTGTTTCGTACCGTGGCCGTCATTATGGGCGAAGGCATGCTGGGCCTATGGCCTGCCGATTCCGAAATCTATCGGCTGTTCTACAGCTGGCTCTATAACGCCGGTTACTACTTTCTTCCCATCTATCTTGGTTGGGCGGCCGCCCGCCAGCTCGGTTGCTCGGAGCAGCTGGGTATGATGCTGGGCGGCGTATTGATTGCGCCCGATCTGCTTAAGCTCGTCGATGCCGTATCGACGACGGGGGCATCGATGACTTCCGTGTATGGCCTGCTTCCCGCGCCGGTCAACGATTACACGACGACTGTTATTCCGGTTCTCATCTCGGTGCCCGTGCTATGGCGAGTGGAGTGTTTCTTTCAGCGCGTTATCCCCAAGGCCGTGGCGTTTTCGTTCGTTCCGTTTGCGACCATGCTTGTCATGGTTCCTGTTTCGCTGTGTATCACGGCGCCGGCGGGCAGCTATCTGGGCATGCTGTTGGGCCAGCTTATGTTTATGCTTGGCAATTCCGGTGGCATCGTGTCGCTGCTCACGCTCATGGGGCTTGCCGCGGGCTGGGAGTTCCTAAAGATCGCCGGCGTCAGCAACGTTGTCCTATCGCTCGCCTATGCGCAGTTTATGAGTGTGGGAACGGATTCGTGCATCCTGATCGCCGCGACGATGGCAACGTTTTCCGTTTGGGGCATGCCCTTTGGCGCGTCGCTCCGCGTTGCGGATAAGGACGAGAAGGCGCTCATGCTGGGCTATTCAATCTCGGGCGTGCTTGGTGGCGTAAGCGAGCCGGCGCTGTACGGTTGCGGCTTTAAATATGGCAGGTGCCTGACGTGCATGGCCATTGGCGGCGCCGTCGGAGGACTTGTTGCGGCCGTGGGCCACGTTACGGCCTATACCATCGGTATGACGAATGTCCTCATGGTCATTGGCTTTGCCGCGGGCGGCATCTCGAACCTGCTGTGGTGCTGCGCCGCCGGCGGTGTGGCATTTGCGGTGTCTGCGGCGCTGAGCTACTGCTTTGGCGTGGTGCCGGCGAAGGGGCAGGCGACGGGGGGCGGAGCCGATTCGCCCGAAACCTCGAAGAGCGTGACCGAAGCAAGCGCATAAATCGATCGACAAGGGGACAGTCCCGCATGTCACATTCCAAGGCCGTGGCCCATGTGGGATACGGCCTTTTTGTATCTGGAGGACAAAGTGGCTACACTACAATCCGTTTGAGCAATAGATATATATAGGTAGTACCGTGGGGGCGGATGTAGATGGTCGAGTGGATCGTTCGTCGTGCGCAGGGCGACCGTGCGCGCGTGGGTACGTTGACGGGCATGGTGTGTATTCTCGCCAATGTGGCACTATGCGCTGCGAAGGGTGCAATTGGCGTGCTGTCGGGATCGGTTTCGATCGTGGCGGATGCCATGAACAACCTGTCCGACGCCAGCTCGAACATCGTGAGCGTGCTTGGCTTTAAGCTGGCGGGCAAGCCGGCCGACCCCGAGCATCCTTACGGCCATGGCCGCTACGAGTATCTCTCGGGTCTGGTCGTGGCGGCACTCGTGCTACTGATCGGCCTTGAGCTTATCAAGTCCTCGGTTGAGCGCGTCATCCACCCCGAACCTGTCGAGTTCTCGCTTGCCCTGGTGGCAGTCCTTGCGCTTTCGATGGTCGTAAAGCTCTGGATGGCGGCCCTCAACCAAAAGCTCGGCGATCGCATTGAGTCCGAGACATTGCATGCGACCGCGCAGGATTCCAAGAACGATGTCCTTGCCACGGGCGCCGTGTTAGCGTGCGCATTTGTTTCGCAGGTAACGCACATCAATCTTGACGCATGGGTCGGCCTTGCCGTTGGCGCCTATATCGGTTGGAGCGGCTTTGAGCTTATCCAAGATACGGTGAGCCCGCTTTTGGGTCAGTCGCCCGACCCCAAGCTGGTCGAGCATATCCGTGGCAAGATCATGAGCTACCCCGGCGTTTTGGGCGTGCACGACCTGATGGTTCACGACTACGGCCCGGGCAGAAAATTTGCGAGCGCGCATGCCGAGATGGCAGCCGAGACCAGCCCGCTGGAAAGCCACGACACACTCGACAACATCGAGCAGTCGTTTAAGGACG
>ERZ1034976.2932-NODE-2932-length-11208-cov-2.708599_pt1 | contig 11208 bp, 5 predicted proteins | sample MGYA00520623_ERZ1034976 | MGnify/ENA primary metagenome ERZ1034976 (study PRJEB33766, sample SAMN09781774) | gut metagenome | biome: gut microbiome | host: Homo sapiens | place: Madagascar | study: EMG produced TPA metagenomics assembly of the PRJNA485056 data...
GCACGTGATGGAGAGTCTCGTGGATGTGGATATCGCCGCGAAGACGATCGGCGCGGTTAATACACTTGTCCGTGTGGAGGGCGGCTATAAGGGCTACAACACGGATATGCCGGGACTGGCGAAAGCGTTAGAGACAGAAGGAATTGCATTAAAGGATGAGACAGTTATCATGCTTGGCGCAGGTGGTGCCGCACGTGCGGTCGCGTATATGTGTGTCAGCTACGGCGCAAAGCAGGTGTATATTGTAAACCGGACATTTGCGCGTGCGCAGGCAATCGCGGATGACATGAATGCATTTACAGGAAAGACGGTGGTGCAGGCGGTGGCTTCGGAGGATTATCAGAGTATTCCGGATGGAAAATACCTGATGATCCAGTGTACTTCGGTCGGGCTGCATGAGGGTGACGGAATGCCGTTTGATTTCGGCGATGCGTTCTATGCGATGGCGAAGGCAGGCGTGGATCTGATCTACAATCCGGCACAGACGCCATTCTTAAAGGAGATGGCGAAGCTTGGCGTGCCGGCGGTAAATGGTTTGAAGATGTTATTATATCAGGGAATCCTTGCATATGAACTTTGGAATGATCTGACGGTGTCTGAGACACTGACCGATAAAGTGTATCTGGCATTGCAGGATGCAATCTATGGGAAGAAGCGTGGAGATAATATTGTCCTGATCGGTTATATGGGTGCCGGTAAGACAACGGTTGGAAAGGCACTTGCCAAGAAGCTTGGATATGAATTTATTGATACCGACCTTTATATAGAGGCACAGGAGGGAATGACGATTCCTGAAATCTTCGAGAAGAAAGGGGAGACGTATTTCCGCACATTGGAGACAAATGTCATTAAAGAACTTCGGGAGAAGACACATTGCGTGATCGCGACAGGTGGAGGACTGCCGCTTCGCAAGGAGAACAGCGATCTGCTGAAAGAGGTCGGAACAGTATATTACCTGATGGCAGATGCAGATACGACCTATGCACGGGTAAAGCATTGTACGAACCGTCCGCTGTTACAGTGTGACGATCCGTATGCGAAGATTCAGGCGATGATGAAAGAACGGGGATCAGTCTATGCGCGTGCCTGCCATATCCGCGTGCGGACAGACTGCGGAACTTTAGAAGAAGTGATGGATGAGATAAAATGAGTGGAGTAGAAAATATAAATCGAAAAAATTACTGCGATGGAATGCGGGATGCGATTCCAATCGCACTTGGATATCTTGCGGTCGCATTTACACTTGGGATTGCGGCGCGAAATGCGGGGGTGCATGTACTTCCGGCTACAATTATGAGCTTGACGAATACGACATCGGCGGGAGAATTTGCGGCGATCACAGCCATTGCCGGCGGCGTAGGATATGCAGAGCTTGCACTGATGCAGCTCGTCATAAACTTACGTTATATGCTGATGTCGTGTGCACTGACACAGAAGCTTGATCCGAAGTTTTCAATCATACACCGCTTTTTTATTGGATTTGGTGTGACCGATGAGATCTTCGGCATCTCGGTTGCGAGAAAGGGTAAATTGAACCCATGCTATATGTATGGCGCGATGTCAATCGCGATTCCGGCATGGACGATTGGCACCTGTCTCGGCGTGGTGCTTGGCAATGTACTGCCGGGCGGCGTGGTTAGTGCGCTTTCCGTTGCATTATATGGTATGTTCTTGGCAATCATTATCCCGCCTGCCAGAGACAATAAGGTGATCCGCGGACTTGTGATCATCGCGATGGCGGCGAGCTTCCTTTTCACGAAGATACCGGTAATTAAGAATGTTTCTTCCGGTATGAAGGTGATTATTCTGACTGTTGTGATCTCCGGTGTGGCAGCGGTGCTGTTCCCGATCCCGGATGAAAACGCAGAAGATGAGGAGGCAGATCATGAAGCATAATATTTATCTGTACATTCTTGTGATGGCAGCAGTCACGTATCTGATCCGTGTTCTGCCACTCACATAGATCAAGAACAAGACGGTGCGGTCGTTTCTGTTCTATGTGCCATATGTGACGCTCGCGGTTATGACATTCCCGGCGATCCTCACGGCGAGCAACAGTATGGTGGCAGCAGGCGTCGGATTCGTCGTGGCGCTGATCCTTGCATGGCGCAGGACAAGCATGTTTGTGGTGTCGCTTGTTTCGTGTGCGATTGTGTATATACTGGAGCTATTTATGTAAGATATCACACAAATTTCACCGAAATGGCAAAAATATGCAAAAAAAATCACTGGATAAAGTTTGCCTTTTTTCCGATATATTTGTATAATAAAGCGAATAGTTTTATACAGTAGGTGATAAATATGAGGTCGACACAAGAGAGACGATGCAGATCCAATCGGGGTTTCACGCTTGTAGAGATGATCGTGACGATGATGTTGCTGTCGATATTGCTCACAATATCAGTCATGGGACTTATGGCATGGCAGGACTGGTCAGACTTTAACCAGGCGAATGAATATGCAGAGACCATGTTTTTGGCAGCGCAGAATCAGTTGTCGGAATATAATGCAAATGGAACCTTAGAAGATTTTGCAAAGCAGACGAAAAATTTTAGTCCAGCCGAGGTGAGGCTGGATTCGATATATTACGAAGAAGGACAGGCGTACAGTGATGATTCCGTTTGGGTAACGGTAAATAAGGGTACGCTTGTTTCTGTGCGTGCAAATAAGGGCGATTATAGTCTGTATGCGGCAGGAAAAAATACGACAAGCCCGACGGCACCAATCGTATATCAGCTTTTACAGGGGTATCTGTATGATACGTCTATCTTAAATGACGCGATCTGCGTCGAGTTTTCCTTAGAGGATGGACAGGTATTTTCTGTCCTTTATTCTGCCAAGTCAAATGGAGATGAGGTAGAAATTTTCGAGTATGATAATGACAATGATTCCCTTCGGGGTTCGGTTAACATTGCCACCCGGTATGATTCTTACCGGAAAGACCGTATGATCGGGTACTATGGTGTGGATACATTGTCGACGGCGCTGAAGGGTACAAAGGAAAAGCCGTCCATTGATGAAGTGAAATTAAATAATGAAGATACGTTAAATCTGTCGTTCAAGGTCAGCAAGCCGGCAAATGCCGCACAGAAGATGAATTATGACATTACCGTATATGATGTAGATTCTGATTTCTGTACCAGTGAGAATATGGCAGATGGTGTTCCGGTTATGAAGTTCACATTAAACGGAGCAAAGATCAAGAATTATGCAAACCGGCAGGCACAGAATTGTGCAATCACACGGTATGTGAAAGATGAGACTGGAACTTGGAGTGCGCAGGAGCTTGGGGAGTTCCCAGTCCTTGCATGGAGCGATACGGATGGAACGATCCGTGTCGTATTGGATGCAGCGGATTTTCAGGCGACATCTGCCAGCTATGAGATGAATTTGTCAATTTTACGGGACACATCGAAAGCAAGTAAGGTTGCCAATGCAAACTTTAAATTCAAGTCAACCTATACATTCCATCGGTTTGGGCTGGATGCAAATAAGATTAAATGCTCCATCAAGGGGTATGGTGCTGCATATGATACAACAACGGAACGGCAGAGCAACCAGTCGTATGTTTATTTTGCCGAGGAAAATAACAACACGGATGCTGCAAAGAAGGTTGTAAATTACAATTATTCGATTGCAAATGCAAGACATCTTTATAATATGCGTTACGTGACAGACATTACAGCGAATACTGAGAAGTCTGTGGATGAACTGCGCTTGAGCAGTGCGCATTATGAGCAGGATACAAAGAAAACGTTAGCCTGTCACTTCCAGTTGTCCGAAGATATCGACTGGACGAAATTTGTAATGTCTGGTGCGTTTTATAATACGAAAGGAAATGATATCAAGTTAAAGGAAGAAACCGAAAGCCTGGCAGAATCCTTTATCTCGATGAAACAGCTTCGCGCGGAAGATTCTCTGGATGGTAAGAATACGGATGGTAAGTCTTATACGATCAAGGGACTTACTATGTCGCAGGCAGGAAATGCCCTGTGTAGGTTGTATACAGACATGAATACTGGTAAAGCGGATGATGAGAAAAAGCCGGTTGGTTTATTTGCCACGAATTATGGAACTATTGGGAATCTGAAACTGGATGAAGTACAGATAACGTCTCCGGGCGATTATGTTGGCTCTTTTGCTGGAATCACGGTGTATGGTAAGAATCTGACTGGAGAGACGGCGGGAATCTTAGAAAATCTCGAAGTCGTAAATGATGATGTAGACGCAGAAACAGCCAGTTTTGTAAAAGGAAAGTCTTATGTCGGTGGTATTACCGGAACACTGATTGCGGATTCGGATTCGGTTGTGTCTGCAGTCACATGGAAGGAGCTTTCCAATGCTGCAAAGGTAACCGGACTTTCACATGTGGGAGGTGTTGTCGGCGAGCTTCGGACAGAGAAGAATCGGTCAACTGCCATCACATTGGAAGACTGTGAGAATACAGGTGCTGTATATGCAGTCGTGAAGGATGGCGAAGATAAAAAGGACAGCAAATTTATCGGCGGAATTGTCGGAAGCTGTGTGAATATGTATGCAGCAAATCTTTCAGACAACGCATCTGCATTAGCGAATATTATGATTAAAAACAGTAACAGTACACCGTTTTATTCGAGTGAAGATTTGCAGGCATTCCTTGGAAATCAGGATGGAACTGCATTTGCAACTTATGCGGACAAGGTGGCTGGAACGTATGTCGGTGGTATTACCGGTTACAGTTATTTTAGTACGCTTGAAGGTGTGCGCGCAGAATTGGATAACGGCAAGCGCAGCTATGTATTTGGACATGATTATGTCGGCGGTATCGTCGGCTATGCAACTGGTTCTGCGGAGCTTTCGGGTACGGACGATACGAATACAAATGGCAGAAATGACAACTATGTCATTGGCTGTTCCTATGTCGGTGGTGTGATTGGCGCGAATGCAGATATAGATCTGACAAAAACACAGGAAGATACAGGAAATAGTAGCGGAGATACTTTGGTATTGGTTGAAAAGGGCGCAAGTCCAATTGTAGTATCCGATACCGTGAATTCGAAAAATACCGTTTCAAACTGGCAGAATACAGGCGTTGTCTATGCAACCGGTATGTATGCAGGAGGTATCAGTGGTTATAATACAGGTTCTCTGCTTGAAAATCTTGATACATCGGGTGCAGTGACTGTTGCTGGGGAATATCCGGTTTCCCATGCAGCTGATTATGTTGGAGGAATCACTGGTTACAATCATGGTGTGATCAAAGCAGAAGCAAGAAAAGATAACAATGTACGCATCGTCGGTAAAAACTATGTTGGTGGTATCGTTGGTTATAATGACAGTAGCGCGGAAGTTACAAACTACGCTGTGACGGCTGGAAGCATAAACGGAGATGAGAAAAACGGAAGTTATGTCGGTGGACTTGCCGGATGCAATGCGTCCATTGCGATGTTGCAGAAAGCAGACGGAAGTGCGAAGCAGTTATATGTAAGTACACAGAACATCAGCGGCAAATATTTTGTCGGTGGTGTGATTGGCGCGAACATCATCAATACGAATGGGTATAACCAGAACATGATTACGGAGCCTGGACAGAGTGGATCTACCGATACGGCAACGGATTCTTCTGCGGGACAGACATCAAAGCTTTGTTATGTAACGCTGAACCGTTCAGGTATATGGGGAAGTGCAGATGAACCAACAGCACAATATGAATATATAATTCATAATGACAGTGATAAGCCAATTACTAACTGGCGTTTGGTATTCCATGTCGCAAAGGGAACGAAACATGCAAGTGGTCCGTGGAATGTAGATGAAACGTTTGAGGATAAAGGAACAGAATGGGTATATACATTTTCCGCACAATCACAAGTGAAAACAATATACCAAAATGGAGGGAGACAGAATAGTTCGTTCCAATTAGTATTTACGAATTATGTAGATTTGTATTCGTTTGATATTACAGATATTGAACTGTATTACGAAGGTGGAGATGGAAATCAGGTTACAACGAAACCAGGAAATCTGGCGGTTACAGAGAAAAACAGACATGAAATTCTGGCTGATACAGATGATACTTATAAGGTGGAAACGGTGATTACAAGCGCCACACATATCAACCAGATTAAAGTATCGAATTACAGTGATGCAGATATTATTGACTGGTATGTAGAAGTTCCATATATGGATGGGGTTCAGATTGGAGATCAGAGCTTTGATTCAGAGGTATGTACGGAAGAACGGGACGGTCAGACGTATCAATTTTTTAAGCTTACCAAAAAAGATCGCCAGAAAATAAATGCAAATTCGACCGTGGATTTGTACCAGCCAATTGATACTGATTCGAAGGATAAAATACAGTATATAAAGAATAACATAAAATTGATATTCTACACAACAAAGTTGCAGCAAAGGACGGAATATATCCAGTACGCCCGCATCCAGACCTCTGCGGACATGTCAGACTTCAGAGGCACGATCACAGGCAGCGCATTTACTGGAGGTTACATCGGTTACACGATGCTTGTAAACAGTACGGATACGACCTATGCGAGAACGACAGCGGAGAATGTAAGAAAGCTGACCTTAAATCAGCCATCCGAAGAGACGGTAGTTGACAAGGTATGCAATGCCAATGTCCAGACGAGTGAAGTACAGATGTATGTGACAGGTACTGTTGGCGGTGGAAGTGTGACATCAGATACTTATGTTGGCGGACTTGTTGGATACGATGATGCAAACACATTTTTACGTATCGAGAATGCGAAGAACCGGGCTGCTGTAACGGCAAAGACTGGATACGCAGGTGGTATGATCAGCGCGAGCCGCAAGTCGAATAATAAGATTCTGACAAGCAATAATTATGGAACCATCACAGCGAAAGAAGTTGCAGGTGGTATTGTCGGTGAGAACAAGGGTACAGTCAATCAGTGTAATGTAAGCGCAACGATCGTAGGTAACCGTGGTACATCTATTGCAAGCTACGGCGGTATCGTTGGTGTGAGTGGTATCGCGACGGAAAAAGCAGAGGATACAGATGCGGCACAGGTGATGGAATGTACATTTACAGGAAGCGTATCTGGTGCGGGAGATGGCGTGACAGCAAATGTTGGCGGTATCGTTGGTGCCAATGGATATAATTCAACGGTCAAGGCAAACACGATTGGAAGTGCAGATACCGTTGTGCATGGCGGCATGGTAGATGGAACTGCATATGAAACTGCAAGAGCGAATGCCGGCGGTATCGTTGGTACAAATTATGGAACGGTTTCTTTGACAGATAATTCGCAAAAGGCAGAAGGAAATACAACGATTGACAACTATCTTGGCTATACCGGTGGTATTGTCGGGTGTAACCAGAAAGATGCTGTTGTAAAGGGTACAGCGACAGAGCAGATTATCACAGCAGGCACATGGCATGTGACAGCGAAAGTAGCTGGGGAAAATACGGCTGTGGGTGGCATTATCGGACATTCGATGTCTGGCGAGAATCTGGAGTACCTTACGAATTATGCAGAAATTAAGACGACTGCGACCGGAAATATCGCGGTTGGTGGCATTGTTGGACAGATGGAGAATCAGACCAGTGATGCGATGACATTTACAAAGTGCAACAATTACGGTACGGTTACCGGAACATGGTACACGGGTGGTATGATTGGATACCTGCGCTACAGGGGCGTGAAGTTTAATAGCTGTACAAGTGATGGAGCCGTGACGGGGGGGACAAGTGTAGATGCGATGGTTGGATATGCAGATGCTGATATCGAGAGCAATATTCAATATGCAGATTGTACAGTAAATGGAACAAAGTATTCGAAGACTACACAGCTTGCATCGAATGGAGCAGAAGAGAAACAGGTCGTTATGGATGCTTCAGAAGGTAAAAAGGAAGCAGAGACAACGGCTGGAACGATGGGACAGCCAGATGAGACAGAGAATGCTGTGACGGATGCGGATACACAGGATTCTACGACAGAAGCAACAACCGAGGAAATACAGACTGTCCAGAAGATTGAAACACCGGATGTCAAGCGTTTGGCAGACGATGTGCGTGTCCTGCAGTATTACGATGGAACAAAATGGACATTGACAGCACCAGTACAGGATGAAGATCTGGTTGGAACGTATGAGTCACGGGCATATCGGTTCGAGGTACAGGATGGCGCCGATTATTACGAGGTGCAGATCAAGGATGCAAGCGGGGCATATGGCGTGCTGTATGTACAGCCAAAGACCGATAAATATTATGTATACTATGCAGGAAGCAACGCAAAGATCCGCAGAGAAAGCCTGTGTGAAGCAAATCCATACACCGAGTTTGCAGGTATTCTGACGGAAGAAAAACCAATAAGCGTAAGCTATGCCGTAAATGTACGGCTGGAGGATACAACGACTGCAATCTGCGCAAAGGTGGTTGCAGAAAAAAATCAGATTTCTGTGTTACTTCCAGATACAACGACGTTCGTTGCAGTACAGGCAGTTGTCGGCGAGGCACATCTGGATGCCTTTGAAAGCTCGGATGTCGCAATGTGGAAACTGATTCCGGTTGATGATGCAACGACAACAGATGCCAGCGCAATCACGGAAGCCGAGGAGATGGATATGGTGATCTGGACTGGAACTGTGAAAAAGGAAGCTGCAAAGACAGAGCTTCCGAAGCTTGCAGGAACAACGGTGACAGTTGGAAGTGGTACGACACAGAAAGAAGTTGTGAATTATACAGTGGCAATTGAGCAACCGATGCTCGTACAGGTGCTGGAATTTGATGCAGAGGGTACATTAGTACAGTCTGTTTATTATACCGCAGACCAGACAAGCGCAAGCTTTATACTGGAGAAGGACACATGGTTTACCGAGGATGTGAAAGATGTGCAGATCCGATTTGCGGCAATTTCGGAAGATGGACTTGCTGAGTGGACACAGCCACAGACGCTGACAATTACCGGAATATCAAAATAGTAGAAAGATAAATTACAGGTACATGCAGAGAAAAAGAAAGCTCAGACAATTTCATAAAGAAGAAAATCGCGGTTCTGCAATGATCGTGGCGATTGTTGTCAGTATGGTTGTCGTTGTGTTCTGCTTATCTTTGCTGCTTGTAAGCTATGCATTGTTTTCGTCTTCGGTGCGCCGGGTGACACAGAACCAATGCCGGGAGCTTTCGAAGACGATCAGTATTGAAATAGAGAAAGAACTGACGACGCCGGCATATACAAGTTTTGATATGCAGAAGCAAGATGTGACGGATGGAAAAAATCTGCTGTGGCAGTATCTTCGATATAATGTGTGTCAGGGCAACTGGCCGTATTATGAATCGGAGAGTTCGACTGATCATGGGGAGAAAGCGGCGTACCGGTATTTTACCCTCGCAGCAACAGGCGGAGATACGACAAAATATGCAGCGATGGCGGATGATATTTCAGTCTGTATCTATTGGGAGAACGATGGCAGTTATCAGATATCGAAAAACGATGTTATCCTTTGTGTCAAAGTAACCTGTACGAAGGGTGACCAGACAGCATCCATGTTGTCAAAGTATAATTTGTCCTGCATGGATTATGAGGACGCAGAAATTGGTGTGGATACTGGAGATGATACGGTAAATCCATCGAAAAATGATATTCTGAAAAGTGAGCATTGGAGCTGGAGTTTTCTGGAGCGTGAGTAACATGAAGAAAAGAAAAATCGTGCGACAAATGAATAATGCAGGTTCGACGATGGTGGAAGTGATCGTTGGATTCGTGATTCTTGTTATGGTTCTGGTACATTTGCTTGGCGTATCCGGAGAATTGGTCAAGAAAAGCAAGGATATGCAGGAGGAACAGCGTATCCTGAACGAGGAAATGTATCGGACGGATACCGTGTTTGAGACATTAGCAGATACAGGCATCACACTGACGGTGGACACAAATAAGACAGATTCACAGAATATGCCACAGGCAACGAGCTTTGCGATAGAAGCAAAGCTGCACCGTTATTATAGTGATCGTGCCGATCTGACGGTGTTCCGGGTGATACATAAAAGTGAAGAAGCAGGAGAATAAGAGGAGTCAGTTATTGAAATGAAAAAACTGAAGCAGCTTTTTCGAAAATTTCATAATAAGAATCAGGGACTCACGCTGGTGGAAATGATCGTGACCTTTATGCTGATCGGGCTTTTTATGATTGCGGCGAGCAAGGTGATCGCGAATACGGTGAGTGTCTATTATACTGCGAAGGGCACTGCAAATGGTATGCAGGTATCATCCATCATTGCTTCGAAGATCCGCGGTGAGATCGAGGGTGCGCGGGATGCGACAATCACAACGGAGGTAAAAAATGAGGATGGAACAACGAACGAGGTCACATTACCATATGTCATGCAGCTGTCGACAGATGCGACGCTCGGTGGACAGAATGAAACGACAGGGTATAATAAGATCGAGTTTACCGATGCGCAGGGCAGTCATGTCTATATTGGCGTGAATGAAGAAGGATATCTGGTTGTGCATTATTATCCGGTGGTGGTTGCAAGTGGCGAAGTGAAGAGTACTGACTGGGTATTTGACCAGAAAGCGTATATGGGGTATTCCATCAAGGAGTTGAAGTTTACACAGCCGAAGGGAGATTATGCAGACAATATTATTTATATGAGTCTGACACTGCATAGCTCACGGTATGGCGATTTTACATACACGGAATATATTCAGTGTTATAATTTAGATGCGAATTCCGACACACAGATCAACTGTAAAACAGAGTAAAAGGGGTAGAAAATGAATTATTTTTTATATGCAATGATATACATTTTGGTATTTTTGATGGGAGTGACTGTGTTTTCTTATCTGAATCTGGTCATTGAACGGCTTCCGAAGAAGGAGAAGCTGACGATTCGTCATTCCCACTGTAAGCAGTGCGACCACGAGCAGACATGGAAAGATGTCATTCCGATCTTTTCCCGGATTCGTTATCAGAACCGCTGCAGATATTGTGGCTCTGTATTGCCGAAACGTCCGCTTATTATCGAGCTGGTCGGTGGTGCATTTGCAGTATTTTCTGTTGCAATGTACGGAATTCATCTATCCGCGTTGCTGTTCTTCCTTGTGATCTGTGATCTGATGGTGATCACGATGATCGATGCGGACACGCAGGAGATTCCGCCACAGTTGAATGTGATTTTGCTGTTGCTTGGTATCCCTGCTATCTGGGTGCTGCCGGGACCAACGATCATAGAGCGTGTGATTGGAC
>ERZ1034976.2934-NODE-2934-length-11204-cov-6.587945_pt1 | contig 11204 bp, 9 predicted proteins | sample MGYA00520623_ERZ1034976 | MGnify/ENA primary metagenome ERZ1034976 (study PRJEB33766, sample SAMN09781774) | gut metagenome | biome: gut microbiome | host: Homo sapiens | place: Madagascar | study: EMG produced TPA metagenomics assembly of the PRJNA485056 data...
ACTATAACCTTGTTCCGATCCTGAATGTGTATGAGAACATCGTCCTGCCGGTGGAACTGGACGGGGACACGGTGGATCAGAAGTTTTTGGATGAAATCGTTCACCTGCTGGGGCTGGAAGATAAGCTGAAAAATATGCCGAACAATCTTTCCGGCGGTCAACAACAGCGTGTGGCGATTGCCCGTGCCCTGATAACCAAACCGGCTATCGTGCTGGCCGACGAGCCGACTGGCAACCTTGACAGTAAGACCAGCGCCGAGGTACTGGGGCTTATCAAGCGCACCAGCGCAGAATTTCACCAGACCGTTGTAATGATTACTCACAACAGCGAGATTGCCCAGCTTGCCGACCGTATTGTACGGATTGAGGACGGCAAAATCGTGAGATAAGGAGGTGACGGGCTATGACTTGGCCTTTTGAAAATGATACAAGCTCCATTGTAAAGAAATTGGCAGATAGGAGTATGAAAGCGGATAAGAGAAGCAAGGCTTTTTTACTTTTGACAATCGCCCTCTCTGTCTGCATGGTTTTTTCGATTATCCTAATATCAACAGGTACGCAAGAGGAATTTAAGAACACACAGAGGAATAAAGCGCAGATTGGCATTTTGGGAGTTACGGATGAACAGACAGCCCTGCTGCGTCAAAACAAAGATATTTCATGGATCGGAGAATACTCCGCTATTGGCTTTTTTTATGTGGATGATAAAACAATCACGGTTGCTTACGGAGATGAAGATTACTTTTCGCATCAGGAAGAAAAGACTTTACAGGGAAGTGTGCCGCAGAAAGAAAATGAGATTATGCTTCCGCAGAATTATATTGACTTTTTAGGAAAAGCGTATAAAGCTGGCGATGTTATTTCTCTTGACGTGACCGGCACAGGGCAGAAAGCGGAATATACGCTTTCTGGTATTCTGGACGACACAAAAGAAAGCAACGGATATTTTATTTATGTCAGTAAAGAACTTGCCCGAGATTTGGCAAAAGATTCTTTTCAGGTTACAGCATATACAAGGCTGAATACAGACGCCATAAGCTCCACGGCTATTCTTGATTTTGCCAGCAAAGCAATACAAAATACAGGCATTGTCGAGGAGCAGGTAATGCTTACAGAATATATTGCTGTTATGTCGGGGGTAATAACATCGGGTATTCCGATTCCAGTACCGTTGCTGGCGGCATTGACGGCTATTTTGGCGGCAACGATTGTCTATGGTGTTTTTTACACAAAGATTGTAAAAAATGTTCAGATGTTTGGGCAACTGCGGACACTTGGCATGACAAAAAGGCAGATTAAGCGGATGGCAGGAAAAGAGGGACGGTTATATGCCTTGACCGGTATTCCTTTAGGACTTGTCACGGGCGTACTGATTGGATTTATTGGTTGTCCTGACGGATTCCGGCTGAAAACAACAGTTATTTATGCTGTACTGATTGCCGCAGTAGCCTTTATGACAGTGAATATTGCCATTTTTAAGCCTGTCCGGGTAGCAATGAATACTTCCCCGGTAGAGGGCGCGAAATACCTCGCGTATGCTGGAAAGGCAAAAAAGAGTCCAAAATTGCATCGGAAACTTACGCCGTTTAATCTGGCAAAATTAAATATACAAAGAAACAAGCAAAAAGCAGTCTTGACGCTGCTAATGCTTGGAGTGAGCGGCGCTCTTTTACTGGTTACTTCTACGGTTGCTGGTTCTATTGATCCGGCAAAACAGGCGAGCTTCAAATACTATCCAGCCGGTAACATTCTCATACAAATAAGAAATACAGTGGGTAGTTCCTTTGATAATGAAGCGGAGCCATACGGAAGCGCAAAATTGCAACTGGAAGAAAATCCGCTTGAGGATCAGACACTGATGCAGGAATTAGAAAAGGTGGACGGGATAGAAAAAATCACCGCATTCGACAGCGTTTATATGACGGTTACTTTTTCGGGCGGAAGTGGTTCTATCACAAGCATTTCAGACTTCTTTCCAACCTTAAACCGGGAACAGACGGAAGAAAAGCAGGCGGTGCTATCCTCTGGAACGGCAGATTACGATGATATGGTTGAGAAAAATGGAATATTGGTTGAAGAAGATATAGCAAAAGTTGGCGATACTTTGAAGATTGCGGGCAGAGCTTTCGATGGCAGCACCTTTGATGTGGAAGCCGTTGTGGTAGGCACATACAATAGGTCTGATTTAATGGAGAATAGCCCGGTTGTTCCCGGAAGTCCTTACTTCATTATGACTTATGATACAGCAAAAAAACTGACAGGGATAACAGAGCAGACAGGTATTCTGGCAGTCAAAAATTCAGAGGGATGTTTTGATGAAGTTTTGACCGCAGTTCAGAAGATTGCGGATAAAAATGAAAAAATAGAAGTAAATACGATTGAACAAACGATTAAAAATATTCAGCATCGATACAGTGCATCTATAAATGCTCTATATATGACTTCTGCTATTCTGTTCGTCTTTGGAAGTATCAGTCTTATGAATATGCTTATGGTTGATTTTCAGAATAGAAAGCGTGAATTCGGTCTGTTGGAAGCTGTTGGGGTAACGCGAAAACAGTTGAAAGCAATGCTGAATAGGGAGATTGGAATTTACCTCGGAGGTTCATTAGCAATATCCCTTGTATGCGGAAGCATTCTAAGTGTAATTGCTTGTAGGAAATTAGATGCAGCAAATCATTGTATTACGCTGGAACTGCCGTGGCTGTTCCTGTTGGCTTTAATTGCTGTTCTGGCAGTTATATATTTAATCTTTACCGCATACGCCAAAGCTGAATTAAAGAAAGCGGAAATTCTGCCTGCCATACGCGAAGAATAGCAGTACATCAGCGGAGCAACCAATAAATGTTGCTTCGCTGATTTCAACTTTATCCGATTTCCTTGAAATGTCCGAGCTTTGTAACAATTCAGCCTGATTTTCTGTCGAACGCAAAGTTACCTCGGACATTTGTGTAACATTTGAATTGTATTATAATTCTCAGAAAGACGAATAGTTTGTTATCAAACTGCCGGGCGACGGCAAAAGAAAAAAGCCGCCGTACAGCAGTCCTATCAACACGCCTATATGAAGCGGCGGCTTTGAATTTCAGAGCCGCCGTTTCTTTGCGCTTGCACAAACCAATGACGACTTGCAGGGACGCGGTAGCCGATGGGAGGTTAATTTGCCGTGTCTCATTTGCTTTTCCAGAACTCACATGATTTACATCAGTTAAAAAAAGCATAGCCCCGCCTCTGGGTCAATCCGGCCACATATATGAATTATACAATGCAAATAACAATCACATCAAAACATATCTGCGCCCAGCAGGTCATTTACGACCTGCTGGGCGTTTTTTGTCGCTTATTGCGGCCCGGTCAGATCAGAAAAACTTTCTCAAAATAATTCAAAAAGATGGCGCTCAGCGGGTAGCAAAGGGCCTGTCTGGTGTCATGTTGGCGGAAAGGGACAGAACCACCACATCCCCCACAGAAAGGGGGTGAGAAGATGGAAGCTATCCCCCGCGACTATGGCGAACAGTGCCGGTTTGATGCTTTTTGCAAAACCGTACTGCGAAATGAGGCCCGAAACTACCACCGGGATATGAAACGCCAGCGCGACCGTGAAACGTCGTTCAGCGTTCTCCCGCAGGTAGAATTGGACAAGCTGTACACCGTAGATCATTACCCCAGCGACGATTTTGTGTTTTCGTCGCACGGCTATGATTTACATATCGACAACGAGCTTGTGGCCGCCGCATTTTCCGAACTGCCCCAGCAGGCGCAGAGCATTTTGATTTTGCATTGTGTTCTGGAACTGGCAGACGGCGAGATCGGTGCACTCATGGGAATGTCCAGAAGTGCCGTCCAGCGGCACAGGACAAAAACGCTAAAAGAGCTGCGAACAAAATTGATGGCGTTGATGCCGGAGGGAGGTTAGACGCGGATGAAAAATCCCAACTACAAAGGCATTGAGCTTTTGCCCCTTTCGGTGATCGAGGCCGCCCGCGCCGGTGATGCCGAGGCCGTGGAACGAGTATTGCGGTACTACGAGGGTTACATCAACAAGTTGTGTACCCAGACGCTTTACGACGAATACGGCCAGCCTCATGTGTGCGTGGACGAGTACATGAAACGCCGTCTGGAAATCAAGCTCATTTCTTCCATCGTCACAATACCGTGACGAACCGGCCCCCGGAGACTGAAACAGCTTAACCCTTTCCCTGTTTCTTCCCTCTGCTGCGGGCCGCTGGCAGCACCTTGAAAAAGAAAGCCCGATGGGAGGCCACCGGCGCAGTATAGGGCAACGGACACATTCTGTATGTACCGCGTCGGTGGATGCGCCATGACCTCATATCCTATGAGTGGGCGAGAACCATCTACACCGAGAGTTGGCAGCTCATAAGCAGCGGCGCATACGCTAACGATACTCCCGCGTTGAACGCCCACACAGCATTGCGCGGCGCACCCACAAGCATGGGCCGAGGTGAAATTCCTGTGGAGCTGATGCCACCAGCCGTCCGTTTCATGCCCGTCTCCCCTATTCTGTAATAATATTGAACAAGCAGTATCGCATACGCTGTTTTGAAAGGGGCGATGTCGATGCAAGAACATAATTCTTCACAGCCGGTTCAGCAGACGTGTCAAAGTGTTTTCAAAAGCGGCGAAAGCACCACGACAAAAAATCAATTCACGCGCAAGTGGATTGAACTGATTAACCAGCTTGAAAAAAATAAAAGGATAGCCGCCGAAAATCGGTAATGACAAGCTATTGACTTACATGGTATAATTCATGTATGTGAATAGCTTGTTACTATCTCTACGGAGATGTGAATATGAAAGTAGCTATTTATTGCCGCTTATCCGAAGAAGATCGGAACAAGCAATTTGAAACCGACGACAGCAACAGCATCCAGAACCAGAAAGCCATGCTGCTGCAATATGCTATGGAACAGGGGTGGGAAGTATATAACATTTACAGTGACGATGATTACACAGGTTCCGACCGCAAACGCCCGGAATTTAACCGTTTGTTAGCAGACGCGGAGGCCCGCCGATTTAACATTGTCCTCTGCAAAACGCAATCCCGTTTTACCCGTGAATTGGAATTGGTTGAAAAATACATACACGGCCTTTTCCCGATTTGGGGCATCCGATTTGTTAGCATCGTAGACAATGCCGATACTGCCAATAAGGGAAACAAAAAGTCCCGCCAGATCAACGGCCTTGTGAACGAGTGGTACTTAGAGGATATGTCTGATAATATCCGAAGCGTTCTCACCAACCGCCGACAAAACGGTTTTCACATCGGTGCTTTTGCTCTTTATGGGTACAAGAAAGACCCGGAACAAAAAGGGCATCTTATCATTGATGAAGAAGCCGCTGCAATCGTCCGGGAAGTGTTCACCCTCTTTTCGCAGGGCTATGGCAAAACCGCCATTGCACGGATGCTGAACGACAGAGGCATCCCGAATCCCACGGAGTACAAAAGGCTTCATGGTCTGCGTTACCAGCAGCCCAAGAGGAAGAACAGCACGCTCTGGAAATACTTTGCTATCTCCGATATGCTGATAAATGAAATCTATATCGGAAACATGGTGCAAGGCAAATACGGCAGCGTTTCCTACAAGACAAAGCAGAACAAACCACGCCCGAAAAGCGAATGGTATGTCGTTGAGGGAACCCATGAGCCGATTATTGATCGGGAACTTTGGGATAAGGTGCAGGCCATGATTGCAGAACGTGCGAAACCCTTTGATACCGGCACCATCGGCCTGTTTGCCAGAAAAGCTCGCTGTGCCAACTGCGGCTATACAATGCGTTCCTCCAAAAACCGGGGCAAACATTATCTTCAATGCTCCAACCGCCATGTAGCCAAGGACGCCTGCATTGGTTCCTTTATCTCCGTGGATAAGCTGGAACAGATGGTGATTGCCGAACTGAACCGGCTGGCTGCGGAGTATCTGGACAAAGACGAGTTGGAACAGAACATTGAGTTTTGCGACAACTTACAGGGACAGAAAAAGCGGCTGCTTGCCGATATGTCGGCCTATGAAAAGAAGATTGCCGAGTACAGCAAAGGCATCCGGGAGCTGTATATGGATAAAGTCAAAGGCCTCATATCCGAGAGCGATTTTGTGGAATTGTCAAAGGACTTTACCACGGAAAAAGAACGCTTAGAGCGTGTGATGATCGACGGCCAGAAGCAGCTTGCAGAAATCGAAGAACGGATTGCTGTTGGTGATAATCGTCGTGAACTGATCGAACAGTACACCAATCTGGAACACCTGACACGGGAGATCGTTGAAATCCTGATTGACTACATCGTGATAGGCAAGAGAATTCCCGGAACAAAGGATGTTCCCATCGAAATTCACTGGAATTTCTGATAACTGTCCTAAAAATGGGACTGAAACGAACTAATCAACCTAAAATGTTGTTCTTATATGATTGCAGCAGAGCAGAAAGCCCGGGTGACTTATGACAACATTCTCCGGCTCAGCGATGACCCGGATGTGAACGACGCCATCCGGTTCCTCCGGGAGCGGGAGATCGTCCACTTCCAGCGGTTCGGCGAAGCCTGCCAGCTCCTGCGGGAAAAACTGAATCAGAAAAATGTGTACTATATGAATCCAGCGTTGGACCTGTAAAACGAAAAAGCAACCCCCAATACTGGGTATCCAGTATTGGGGGTACATATCATTTTTCTCGCTTATTCCTTCTTTTCCAGCTCGTCCTGATCCTTCAGGCATTCCTTCAGAAGTCCTTTCTGCTTTACCAGCTCTTTTCCCAGGGGCAGCGTGCCGGAAACCGCAATCACCAGCACAAAGGCTCCCAGCCCCAGCACCGCCGGGGACGCTCCAGCCCGGATTACCATTATCAGCAGCAGCACGCTCACCACGATGCGCATCAGAATGGCTCGAGTTACCACCCGGATGGTTTTCCGGCACTGTTCCTCCCGGTCATAGGGATCCATCGCCGGCTGGTCAAATAAATCCGGCTTTTCCATCAGCGTGCCACGAAGCCGACCTTCTTATAAACCTTGCGCAGGGTCTTCTCTGCCACAAAGCCCGCCTTCTCGGCGCCCTCCTTGTAGACCTTTTCAAGGTATGCCTTATCCTTCATGATCCGGCTGGCCTCTTCCCGGATGGGACGGAGGGTTTCCACCACGGCCTCGCCTACGGCGGGCTTGAAAGCACCGTAGCCCTGTCCCGCAAACTCCGTTTCGATCTCGGCGAAGGTCTTGCCGGTGACGGCAGAGTAAATGGTCATCAGGTTCGAAACGCCGGGCTTGTTCTCCTTGTCGTAGCGGACGCAGTTTTCGGTGTCGGAATCGGTGATGGCCCGCTTGAACTGCCGCATAATGGTCTCCGGCGTGTCCATCAGCAGAACCCGGCCGGTGTCCTCGTTTTCGGACTTGCTCATCTTGGCACCGGGGTTGGTCAGGCTCATGATACGGGCACCCACCTTGGGAACGAAAGGCTCCGGCATCTTAAACACATCGCCGTAAACGCCGTTGAACCGGCGGGCAATGGTATGGCACAGCTCCACATGCTGCTTCTGATCCTCTCCCACAGGCACCAGATCCGGCTGGTACAGCAGGATATCCGCAGCCATCAGGCTGGGGTAGGAAAACAGGCCGCCGTTGATGTTATCCGCGTTCTTGGCGGATTTATCCTTGAACTGGGTCATCCGGCTCAGCTCACCGAACATGGAGTAGCACTGCAAAACCCAGCCTAGCTCCGCGTGCTGGTGCACATGGCTCTGGATAAACAGGGTGTTCTTCTCCGGATCCAGGCCGCAGGCGATGTACTGAGCCAGCTGCTCCAAAGTCCGCCGCCGCAGATCCGCGGGATTCTGCCGGACGGTGATGGCGTGCAGGTCTGCCATAAAGTAGAAGCAGTCGTATTCCTCCGCCCGCTCAGCCCAGTTTTTCACGGCACCCAGATAGCTGCCCAGGGTCAGATCGCCGGAGGGCTTGATGCCGGAGAGCATCCGCTTTTTCGGCGCGGTTTGATCGGTAAGCACTTCACTCATAATGTTCACATTCCTTCTTCAGAGTTTTTCCTCATTCTAGCACAGTACATCGGATTTCGCAAGTGAAAAAGCGTCCGCCGGAATTGATTTTCCCGTCCCCATATGCTATAATGCAGAAAACCATAAGAAAAAGAGGTACTGTTAGTATGGATTATCAGGCACTTGCCGAGCTTCTGTTTCCGGAGGTAACGGAAACCCCGGAGGCTCTGGAAGAAAAATATCCCCTCCGGAATCTGCCGGAGGGCGCGGTAGTCACCCGAATGGCACCGTCCCCCACGGGCTTTGTCCACCTGGGCAACCTGGTACAGGGACTGACCTCCGAGCGGATGGCCCATCAGAGCGGCGGCGTACTGTTCCTGCGGGTGGAGGACACCGATGCCAAGCGGGAGGTTCCCGGTGCGGTGGAGGTGCTCATCGAGGCACTCAAGCACTACGGCATTCACTTTGACGAGGGCGCTACCATGGACGGCGACAACGGCATCTATGGTCCCTACCGTCAGCGCCAGCGGGCGGCCATCTATCATGTCTATGCCAAAAAGCTGGTGGCCCAGGGCATGGCCTATCCCTGCTTCTGCACAGAAGAAGAGCTGAATGCTATGCGGGAAAAGCAGGAGGCCGCCAAGGAAACCACCGGCTACTATGGCAGCTACGCCCTCTGGCGTGACCGGCCGATGGAGGACATCCGGGCTCAGCTGGATGCCGGAAAGCCCTGGGTGCTTCGGTTCCGCTCCACCGGCTCCATCGAAAATCAGTTCAAGTTTGACGATCTGGTCAAGGGCAAGCTCACCGTCACCGAGAATAACATCGACCATGTTCTTCTCAAATCCGACGGCATTCCCACCTATCACTTTGCCCATGCGGTGGACGATCACCTGATGCGCACCACCCATGTTGTCCGGGGCGACGAGTGGCTGGCCACCCTGCCCTTCCACATTCAGCTGTTCCAGGCTCTGGGCTTTAAGCTGCCGAAATATGTCCACATCGGGCCTCTGATGAAGATGGACGGCACCTCCAAGCGCAAGCTCAGCAAGCGGAAGGATCCGGAGTTGGCTCTGACCTACTACCAGGCCGAGGGCTTCCCGGTGGAGTCCGTGTATGAGTATATCATGACCCTGCTGAACTCCAACTTTGAGGACTGGCGCAGAGCCAACCCGGACGCTCCCGCAACGGACTTCAAGTTCAGTGCCAAGAAGCTGAATCCGGCCGGCTCCCTGTTCGACTACGCCAAGCTGACGGACGTTTCCAAGAACGTCATTTCCCGGATGGACGCAAGCAAAGTTTACGAAGAGCTCACCGCCTGGGCTCAGGAATTCGACCCGGATTTTGCCGTAAAACTTACCGCCGACCCGGACTATACCCAAAGAATTCTCGCCATCGGTCGGGGCGGAAAGAAGCCCCGGAAGGATCTGGCGGTCTGGAAGGACGCCAAGCCCTATATGGGCTTCTTCTACGACGAATATCTGGCAAAGCCGGAATTCGACGAAAAATTTGACAAGGCCGTTATCCGGGACGTGCTGAACCGGTTCCTGGAAAGCTACGACCCTGCCGACGATTCCGGCACCTGGTTTGACAAGGTCAAGGCCATCACCACGGCCATTGGCTTCACCACCGACATGAAGGCCTATAAAGCCGACCCCGCCGCCTTCCCCGGCACGGTCACGGATGTTTCCACCTTCCTCCGTCTGGCGGTCACCGGTCAGACCAATTCTCCCGATCTGTACACCGTCATGCAGATTCTGGGCACCGACCGCACCAAAGCCCGCATCCGCGCCGCCATTGCTTCCCTGGATTAAAATATGTAAAAGCTGCTCCTACAGAGCATTACTCGGCAAAACGCACAAGTGACAAATCGGGTGTCATTGCGAGGCAGTGCGCACACTGCCGTGGCAATCCGTTCTCCTGAAAAACACCGGTGGTTCCGATATTTCAGACAGACGCGGATTGCCACACCAGTGCTGCGGCACTGGTTCGCAATGACAGCATTGTTTTCGGACTTTGCGTCTGTCGGAGTAATACTCTGAAAAAGCAGCTTTCTTTTTCTGTTGATACGCTGTCACGTCATCCGGTTCCCGCCGGGCAGGCCAAAGCTCACCGCGATGGCATCGTCCACCTGAGCCATCTGCTGCTCGTCCAGGTGCCCCATATGCTCCCGGAGCCGCCGCTTGTCGATGGTTCGGATCTGTTCCAGCAGAATGATGGAATCCTTGCTCAGGCCTACGCTGCCGCCTGCAATGTTGATGTGGGTGGGAAGCCTTGCCTTTCCCGTCTGACTGGTGATAGCTGCGGCAATGACGGTGGGAGAATGCCGGTTGCCCGTATCGTTCTGGACAATCAGAACCGGGCGGGTGCCTCCCTGTTCGCTGCCCACTACCGGAGAAAGATCCGCGTAGAAGATATCTCCCCGTTTCACAGATGACTCGGTCATAGTTTTCACGCTCCGTGCAAAATCTCCTGCGCTACCGGAAAGTCCCTATGTAACGCGGTAATCCTATTGTCCCACGCCACATCGGATTTTATACTTTCCATTCCAGCATATGCCGGTATTTGCCCGGATGCTACGAAATCACCACATTTTTGAGCGTCATCGACAGGATACGTTTTCCCTGACAGAAAATCTCCGCCCGGGCAGGCAAATCGTTTTCGTCCAGGGTCACATCCAGGGTTAAAGCATCGTCTTCGTAGCTGTCATTGACGTTCAGAACAAGCCGTCCGTCCTGCTCCCCCACCCCTGTGATGCTGCCGCCCCGCAGAGCGCTCACCAGCACCCAGGGGGCGCTGGCAGGAGACAGCCGCCCGTCTGCCAGAAGATTAAAAGCCAAAGCCGTTCCGTCGAAGGTCAGTTTTCCCCCCTGGGCGGAGATTTCCCCGGTAATGCCGGAAATGGTTTCCGGAGCAGTCACGGTGAAAGCCACATTTCCCTTGTCGTCTGCCTGGCAGTCCATGGCAAAAGATACCGTTTTTTCTTCAAAATCTGCGGATATTTCCGTCTGAAAGTTCCAGGATTCCGCTTTTAAGAGCTTTCCCCGCAGGGCCAGCGCCCGATTCATTTCCCCGCCGGAGGAGGAAGCACAGCCGGTAAGCACCAGAACCGCGCAAAAACATGTCAAAATTCGCCGCAATGCAATCCCGCCTATTTCAGTAGTCGCGGAAGGGCCGTCAGCATGTCCGTGGGCAGCATGGCTCGCTGTCCC
>ERZ1034976.2951-NODE-2951-length-11161-cov-16.383396_pt1 | contig 11161 bp, 10 predicted proteins | sample MGYA00520623_ERZ1034976 | MGnify/ENA primary metagenome ERZ1034976 (study PRJEB33766, sample SAMN09781774) | gut metagenome | biome: gut microbiome | host: Homo sapiens | place: Madagascar | study: EMG produced TPA metagenomics assembly of the PRJNA485056 data...
CCCTGAAACAGGCGGTGGAGGAACTGGGCCGCTGGATCGGCGAGAGCGGGAACGCGCTGGTCTACGGTGGCTCCCGCAGCGGCCTGATGGGGCGTCTGGCCCACAGCGTTCTGACGGCGGGCGGCGAAGTGACCGGCGTCGAGCCCCAGTTCTTCATCGACTCCGAGGTGCAGTATGACGGCCTGACCAGGCTCATCGTCACGCAGGACATGACTGAGCGCAAGACCAGGATGATAGAGCTGGGCGACGCCTTTATCGCGTTCCCCGGCGGCACCGGTACGCTGGAAGAGATCGCCGAGGTGATGTCCAAGGTCTCGCTGGGCCATCTGGACGCGCCCTGCATCCTCTATGACCTCGATGGCTACTACGCCGGCCTGAAAGCTCTGCTGGCCCACATGGTCGAGATGGGGCTGTCCAGCCCCGAGCGGCAGAGTGGCATTTATTTTGTAAAGAATCTGGACGAGATAAAGAGCATCCTGAAACGGGCATAAGAAAAGCGCTGGAAGCGGTGTAAAGGCTTCCAGCGCTTTTTATTATCTGCTTACATGGAGATGACGCCCAGCGCGTTTGCCACCGAGCTGATGAGGATGATGGCCGCGAAGATGGGGCAGAGGTACTTTATCATAAAGTTGAAGATGCGCTTGCGGCGGAAGGGCTTGCCTTCCAGCGTGACCTCTTCCTCGATTTTCTCTACACCGATGACCCGGGACACCAGCAGGCAGGTGGTGATGGCTGCAATGGGCATCATGACGGAGTTGGTGAGGAAATCGAAGAAGTCGAGGAACTGCATCCCAAAGACCGTGAACCGGGCCAGAGGGCCGTAGCCCAGAGCCGACAGACTGCCCAGCACCAGCATGATGATGCCGATGAGGACGGTGGCCTGCTTACGCTCCCAGCCCAGCTCGTCCTCGAAGGTGGAGACAGCGCTTTCCGTCAGGGCGATAGAGCTGGTGACAGCGGCAAACAGCACCAGCGTGAAGAAGAGGATGCCCACCACGGTGCCGAGACCCATGCTCTCAAAGACCTTCGGGATGGTGATGAACATGAGGGCCGGGCCGGCCTGCAGGGTGTCCGGGTCGCCGCCCGAGAAGGAGAAGACCGCCGGAATGATCATCAGGCCCGCCATGATGGCAATGGCCGTGTCGAAGATCTCCACGTTCTCGGTGGACTCCTCGATGGAGACATCCTTCTTCATGTAGGAGCCGAAGGTGACGAGGATGCCCATTGCGATGGAGAGGGAGTAGAACATCTGCCCCATGGCGGTCACGACGGTCATCCAGGAGAAGTTGGAGAGATTCGGCACGAGGAAATACTTCACGCCCTCCAGCGCACCCGGGCGGGTGACGGAGTAGCCCGCGATGATGACGGACAGCACCACGAGAATGGGCATCATCACCTTGGAGACCCGCTCCACGCCGTTGCGCACGCCTGCAAAGATGATGGCGAGGGTGAAGATGGTAAAGATGACAAAGCATATCTCCGCCGAAGCGCCGCTGGAAATGAAGGCCGAGAAGTAGCCGTCTGTGGCCAGCTCACTGCCGTGGCCGCTGACGTAGTCGGCCAGATACCGGATGACCCAGCCGCCGATGACCGAGTAATAAGGCACGATGAGGATGGGGATGATGGCGTTTATCCAGCCGCCGAAGGAGCGCCCGCCCTTGCGGACGGCGGCGAATGCGCCCACCGGGCTTTTCCTGGTCATCCGGCCCAGCGCCGTCTCGGCCACGATCATGGTGTAGCCGAAGGTGAAGGCGAGGATGATGTAGATGAGCAGGAAAATGCCGCCGCCGTACTTTGCTGCGAGATAGGGGAAACGCCAGATATTGCCGAGGCCTACCGAAGCGCCTGCCGCCGAGAGGACAAAGCCGATCTTGCCCGAAAAGGCGCTTCGCTTGTGCTGATTTTGGTTCATTAGATTCTCCTCTTTTCACAAATTTGAATAAGTCCAGTGTAACACTGCCGCAAGTGGGATTCAACAGGTTTTCCGATAAAAACCGCGAAATGCATCGAAAGAATCGAACGGCAGCATTAAAAAATAAGCACAGAGGCCCAGAGACCTCTGCGCATGAAGATACAGATTCAGTCCACTACCGGCACATCCAGCCCGAATTCCAGCGGGCGGAAACGGGGGCAGACGTTCTCCGTGATGCAGATGACCGACGCGGCCAGGCGGCTGCCGATCTCACAGGACTGGGCCAGATTCTTGCCGTAGGTCAGGCCGATGACCGTACCGGCAAAGAAGGCGTCGCCTGCGCCGGTGGTGTCGATGACGTCCACCTTCTTAGCGGGTACGACGCCGCACTCGCCGGTGTGCTTGGCGTACACGGCACCCTGACCGCCCATGGTCACCACCATGCTGGGCATGTTGGCGCTGTGGACGTTCCGGGCCAGTACCTGAGCCATCTGGCTGGGGGCGAGATGCTCGTAGTCGTCCGAGAAGAGCAGACCGGCCTCCTGCTGATTGCAGACGAAGCAGTCGATCTGCTGCAGATAGTCGCGGCGCTCCATGGCGATGCTCATGTTGGAGACTGCGGCAAAGACCTTTTTGTTGTATTTCCTGGCATAGCGGAGCACCTGCTTGACCGTGTCTTTCTCGAGATCCAGCTCGATGGCGATGGCGTCGCAGTCCTTGAAGATCTCGTCGCCCTTCTCCTCCAGCAGGGTGGTCAGCGGGGTGGTGTCAGGGCGCTTGGAGATGGCAGCGTGGACGTCGCCGTCGTTGTCAAAGATGGCCAGCCAGGTACCCATGCCATCGGGGACCTTCTGAATGTACCTGGTGTTGACCTTGTGGTTGTCCAGTTTATCGATGACGTCCTGGCCCATGCCGGTGTCGTCCACCAGACCCACGAAGGTGGGGCGCAGCTCCACATTGGCGATGTCCTCCGCCACGTTCCGGCTCACACCGCCATGCACCTGTTCAATGCGGCCGGCGTTCCGTCCGCCGGGGATGTAGGTGGAGAGGGGATAGCCCTTGATGTCTACGAAAACTGCGCCGATGACTACGATTCCCATATTTGAAATTCCTTTCCTGAATAAGAACTCTCTTTGACTTCTATCCTATTTACGCTTCTTCTGCCTTTTGTGCCCGAATATCGTCGCCCATAAAGAGGAAGGGGACAAAAGAGGAGAGGCGGCTGGAGATTTTTTCGGTGTAGAGCTTTTCCAGCAGAGCGCCGTCGGTGATGTTGGTGGTGACGATGGTGGGCAGCTTCGCGCCCAGACGGTTGTTCAGCAGGCTGTAAAGGGTGCTGATGAGGAAGCTGGAGTTGAACTCGGAACCCAGGTCGTCGAGGATGAGCAGGTCGGCCCCGGCGGCGGTGCGCAGGAGCATCTCTTCCTCCCCGGCGGGGTCGGAGCCGAAGTGCAGGGCCTCGAGCTTCGAGAAGAAGTCGGGGCTGGACACATAGATGACGTCGAAGCCTTTTTCCAGCACCTCTCCGGCAATGGCCAGAGCGGCATGGGTCTTGCCCAGACCGGCGTTGCCGAGGAGCATCAGGCTCTCGCTGGTGGTATCGAATTCGTCGGCGTAGCCGCGCAGGTCGTCCAGAAGGGTGGACATATAACTCCGCACCGGCTCACCGAGGGAGGCGTCCATTCGGGCGGGGTAGTAGCGCAGCTCCATGGTGTCGAAGCTGGAAATGGAGAGGCTGGACAGAGCCTCGATCTCCGACCGGCGGAGCTGCTGCATCACCTTGTGGACGCAGCTGCAGGTGCGTCCGTCCACAATGCCGGTGTCTTCGCAGAGCCTGCAGGTGAAGTGCGGCTCCAGTGCGTCGGCGGGACGGCCGCTGGAGGCCAGCAGGTCGGCCAGCTTTTTGCGGGCATCGGTGAGGGCCGCAGCGGCATCGGTGCGGTCCTTGCCCGCCGCACCGGCCAGCGCGCAGCGGATGCCCCGCACCCGCACCTCTTCTTCGGCGTGGCGCAGCCCGGGGACAGCAGCCTCGGCCTCAGCGCGGGCGTCCTCCGCCTTGGCCCGTGCGGTCTGACGACGGCGGGCGACGGTGCGCAGGGCTTCCTGATACAGTTCGTTTTTGGTACGCATAGTGTCTCCTTATGCCGGGGGTCACTCGGACTTTTTCTTGAGGGTGCGGCGGCGGGCAGCGTTCTTGAGGAAGTCGTTGCCGCTGGGGGTCTCGCGGTCTACCCGGATGTTCCGGCTGGCGCCGGCAGCGGCCACCGGAGTGCGCACATCGTGGATATTGCGCAGACCCTTGGCGTTCCAGGTCTTGAGGATGCTGTTCCAGTACCACAGGTCACGCTTCGGCCCGGCCTGCACAGCGGCCTCCTGCACCATGGCATCGTCGTAGCCGTAGACCTCATACCACCGGGCGATGGCTTTCCGCCCGCCGAGGGTGAGCTCGCTGTCCGGGATGCCCAGCAGGGAAGCAACATACTGCTCCCGGGTCTGGCGGAGGGCCAGCAGCTTGAGGTGGGCGTCGGCCTGTTCGCCGGTCTCCACGCCCTCGGCCCGCCAGACTTTCAGCTCGTGGAGGACGGCGGCCATCGTCCGCTTGCCCCGGCTGGCCACATAGGCCACGCAGAGCATGACGGTCTCGGGGGCAAAGCCCTCCTGTACGTAGAGGTTGACCAGCTTTTCCATCTCGCTGTGAGTCAGCGGGCGGGCAAAGCCGGTCTGAGCGCAGTCGATGAGGCTCGAGATCATGGGGTCGGTGCGGCTTGCGGCGGCGATCTCCGCCCAGGTCATGGGGGCAGGAGCGGAGGGCTCTGCTCCCGGCGCGGCGTTCTCGTCGTAGCGCTCGAGAAGCCCCGCACCGGCCCAGAAGGAGAGAGCGCTTTCGGCTGAGATGCGGCTGCGCAGTTTGAGATCGGCACAAATTTTTTCGGGGTCGGTGACGCCGGTGGCCAGCACATACAGCGCTACCCGGACGTTGTATTCCTCGGCGATGCCCAGCTTGGAAAAGATGAGCTGCGGCACCGGGATGGTGTCGCCCTTGAGCTCTTTGAGACGGTATATCATTTGCTTTCCCCGCTTTCTGCGTCCTCGTCCTTCGGCGGCGGTGACCAGGGCTCACAGTCCAGGATGGAGGGCCGCTGCTTCCAGAGTGCCAGGTCAGTGCTGTAGGCAGAGGACAGATACTCTGCCGCTGCGGCCCGGCCCTCGTCCGTCAGCGGAAAGACCATCTGCCGGCGCAGGGCGGGGTCGGTGCGGTCCAGCGCCCAGGGGTCGGGCCAGATGTCCACCGTGAGGATGGCTTCCTCTTTCTGTGCGCCCTCGCCGCCGTCCGGGTCAGGCACGCTGCGCTTGCCGGGCGAGAGCAGATAGCGCATCCCGTCTTCGTTGCCGCTGTATTGATTCTTGCACTTGAAATAGTGCAGAAGGGGTACAAAAATCATGACGTCCCTCTCAGTTTTAGACTTGCTGAAATGATAAAAGCGCCAATTCTTGACGAATCAGCGCTCTTTTTGTGGAGCAGGATACGGGACTCGAACCCGCCGCCTACTGCTTGGGAAGCAGTCGCTCTACCGGATGAGCTAACCCTGCGTTTACTCATTTATTGTAGCAAAGGACACGGGTTTTGTCAACCGCTTTTTGGCTCGATTTTGGTCGGTAGCAATTCAACTTTTTAATGCAACAGCAACAGCGTTGAATTGCATATCGCAAATATGCCGTTTCGATAGGCACTATTTTTGAAAATTGCGATAAACAAAAAGACCACCGTTCTGCCCGCAGGAAATAAGGGCAGGACGGTGGTCTTTTGAATGGACTGTGACTTACAGCTCAGCCAAAGCGCGCTTGAGGTTCTGTGCGATCTGGTCAGGGCAGCTGGTGGGGCGGGGGCCGCAGGTGGTGCCTTCCATGCGGGCGATGGCGTCCTCAGCCTTCATGCCCTTGAGCAGGCGGCTGATGCCCTTCAGGTTGCCGTTGCAGCCGCCGATGACCTCGATGGACTCGATGGTGTGGTCATCGTTCAGCACGATGTGGGTCTCCTTGGAGCAGGTACCCTTGTTGGGGTAGCTGAAAGACTTGCTCATATTCAAACTTCCTCTCTTTATATCCGACTGACAGGCGAGCGGACTCGCATAGTACCCTTATTATATCCTTGTCAGACGAGGAAGTCAATGTGGCCCGGTCACAGAGCGCCGCCCCGGCGCTTGCGGGCCAGTGCCTCGATGCGCGCGATCTGGTCATCCTCGGTGACGCAGGCACCCACCGGGTGGGGTTTGCCGTGGTTCGCGCCGTGGAAGTCGCTGCCGCCGGTGACGATGAGGTCGTGTTTCTTGCAGAGCTCAGTACACTCGGCCATATCCTCGGGGCTGTTGCGGGGGTGATGCACCTCGATGCCGTCGATAGCCCCTTCAGCCACCAACTCCCGCAGCAGAGGCATACTCTTGTACACCGTCGGGTGGGCAAACACCACCACGGCCCCAGCGGCCTTTGCCGTGGCCAGCACCTCCCGCACCGGAGGGTAAGTAGGGGAGTGGAGGCACTTGCCCCGAGGCTCCCAGCCGAACAACTCGTGATAAAGCCCGGTGTAGATGCCGTCGCACAGGCCCAGCTGCTGCAGCGCCTGCATGATGCCGCTCTTGAAGAGGACGCCGCTGTCCTGCGCATATTCCAGCGCCTGCTCGGCGCGGAACTGGGGGTACAGCGCCTCGATCTCCCGGCAGCTCTGCAGAGCGCACTCGTTGCGGCGCTGGCGCATGATGTCGCAGTGCCGGCGCAGGGCAGGGCAGTCGAGGTCGGGCCAGAAGGTCAGCAGATGGACGCGGTGGCTGCGCTCGAAGTCGTAGCCGGTGAGCTCGGCGGCGGGGATGAGCCGCACGCCGTCCTGCACCGGGTGGTCGTAGGCGTACTGGGCGCTGAGGGTGGTGTCGTGGTCAGAAAGGGCCAGAGCGCTCAGCCCCAGCCGCGCTGCCATCAGGGGCAGGCGGTGGATGGGGACAGAGCCGTCAGAACAGGTGGAATGAGTATGAAGGTCGCCAGCCATAAGTTACTTTCCCTCGATTTTTACAGATTTCTGCGCCTAGTGTACCACAAAAATCATCGGGGAACAAGGGAGCCTTACACGGCTTTGCCGCCCACCGTGAGCGTGGAAGAACGGATGTGGTGGGTGAGAACGACTTCGGTATCCTCGCCGCCCATGGCCAGCAGTTCGTCCACCGAGAGGGTGGTGGAGCAGAGGATGGTCTGGAAGGTGATGGTGTCGATGCCCTCAGCCCGCAGCTGGCGCAGGGTGGCCAGCGAGGCCCGGAGGGAGGCCGTGAACCGCCCGACGCGGATAGAGAGGACGTTGTTGCCCCGGATGCTGGTGTAGGAGATGCGCTGGCCGTCCTTGTCGGTGACGACGAGGCCCGGGAAGACCGACTCCTGCACAGAGGCGTCCGCAGAGCCGCCGCCCGACGCGGAGGGAACCGCAGGAACAGGGTCGGTGGGGAGGGTGATGTTGTTGCCCTCGGAGTCGTAGCGGGTGATGGAGCTGCCCTCAGCAAGGCCGGTGAACTCCTGCTCGATGCCGTTAGCGCCGATGGCCACGTTGTCTTTTCCGGCGGTGGCCGTGATGGTCACTTTGCCCTCGAGGGTGATGTCAGCATCTGCATCGCTTTCGCAGCCAGCACCGATGCCGGTGCCGCCAATAACGATTTCTTCCCCTTCATCTGTACCGCCGCCGACCGCATTGATGGTGGGACTGCCGTTCTCATTGCTCTTGATGGTGATTTGATTGCCATTGTTATCGCTGTTGTTTTCAGCGCCAGCACCGCCGCCTATGGCCGCGCCGCCTGCGCCTCCGGTAGCGTTGACCTTGGTGTTGCCCTCGATGGTCACATTGCTGAGACCAAAAATACCACCGCCGATGCCTGCGCCATAAGCGCCGCCCTGCACATTGTCGATTTTGGCATTATCCTTGATGACCACGTTGCCGTTGCCGATTTTATCGGGGGAACTAAATGCGCCGCCGCCGATGCCTGCCGCACCGTAGCCGCCGGTCACATTCTCGATTTTTGCATTGCCGGAGATGGTCACATTGCCATCGCTGCCATTGCCGCCGCCAATGCCTGCACCGTACTTCGTGTTAGATGCATTTTTAATAACAGCGTCGCCGGTTATCGTAACGGTCGCACCGTTATAATAACCACCGCCGATGCCCGCAGCGCCATCACCGCCTGCGGCAGTGATGGTGCCGCCGCTGATGGTCACATTGCCGCTGCCGTTGCAGCCGCCGCCGATGCCAGCGCCTAAATAACCGCCGGTTGCATTGATCTCGCCGCCGGTGATCTCTACCGTGCCGGTGCCGTAGGAACCACTGCCAATGCCTGCGCCCCAATCGTCACTGGTGGCCGTGATATTGCCGCCAGTGATTTTCACCTGAGCGTCATTGCTGCCAGCGCTGCCGATGCCAGCGCCTTTGAATCCACCGGCAGCCTCCAGACTGCCGTTATTATCTTTGTCCTGAATGGTCAGTTCGCCGCTGGTGTCAGTCTTGTTGTGCTCCAACCCGGCATGGCCAGCGCCGCTCTTCAGCTCGTTGTCGCCATCCAGCTCAATGGTGGTGTCACCTTTGCCGGTAACACTCACAGCGGCTTCGCTCCGGCTGCTGGCGTCAATATTCACATCTTTGAGCGTGACCTCAACCTTATCGTCCTTATCTTTGGCGTCGATGGTCACGGTGTGGGAAGAAGCGCCCTCCTCACGATTTGTGATGATGGTGTCCGGGTCATTTTCGGTGGTATTCTCGTTCTGGGTGACATTGTTGCCGCTCTCGCCCGCCGAAATCGTAATGTCACCATCTTCGATGTACCATGTCCCTGCAAAGGCCGGGGCGGTAAGGGTGGTGAGCATTGCGGCGGTCAGAACAAGCGCCGCTGCCCGCTGAGAGGCCGGACGGGGTGAATTGTTACCCCCCCCCGTATTAAGAGGCCGACCCAGAACACGCATGGCAAGTTTACGATAAGAGAGCATACAAAAACCTCCTTTGAATGTTGAAAAAATATGGACTTTCGATTGATACAATTATAGCACTTCTGGGGAAGTGAGCAAGCAAACCTGCGTGAAATGCTGCTTTTCGTGCGTGAATGACAAAAAAACTATGAGAAACGCCGGGTTTTGCTTTTCTGCACATGGCATGGTATACTGGAAAAGAAAAATCCGCCAACCCGGCGGGAAAAAGGAGAAACGGAAACATGAAAACGAAATTTGGCATCGTGGGCTGTGGTTTCCTCGGCAATATCGTGGCCGATGCGTGGAAGAAGGGCCTGCTGGAAGACTACGAGCTGGTGGGTGTCACCAGCCGCACCTTCGCTTCGGCAGAGAAGACGGCGGCAAGCGTGGGTTGTGCGGCCTGCGCGGACGTGGATGCTCTGCTGGCGCTGGAGCCGGCGTACATCGTGGAAGCCGCTTCGGTGGAAGCGGTGCGCGCAATGGCCGTTCCGGTGCTGCGCCGGGGCGTGAACCTCGTGGTGCTGTCCATCGGTGCATTCGCCGACCTCGCGTTTTATGAAGAGGTCAAGCAGGCGGCCCGGGAGGGCGGCGCAAAGGTGCATCTGGCCAGCGGCGCCATCGGCGGCTTCGATGTGCTGCAGACCGTCACCCTCATGGCTGAGGCCCTGAAGCTGGACGAGAAGGCCGGCATCGAGACTCACACCGGTGCGAAGGGCTTCCGCAACACCCCTGTCTGGGCCGACCATCTGCTGACCGACACCGAGAAGACTACCGTCTTCACCGGCAGCGCCAAGGAAGCCATCGCAACCTTCCCGCGCCGGGTCAACGTCGCTGTGGCCACCTCGCTGGCCACCACCGGCCCCGACATCACCGGCGTGACCATGCACTCCGTACCCGGCTGGGTGGGCGACGACCACTGCATCACTGCCGAAATCGAGGGCGTGAAGGCTGTGGTGGACATCTGCTCGTCCACCAGCGCCATCGCTGGTTGGAGCGCCGTGGCGCTTCTGCGCAACCTCGCCTCGCCGGTCTGCTTCTATTAAAAAGGAGGGAGTCTCATGTTCAAGAAACTGGTGGCCATCGAGCCGGTCAGCCTCATCCCCACAGCAGAGGAAGCGCTGCATCAGTACGCCGAACAGGTCGAGCTTTACCGCGACATTCCCGCCGACGACGAAGAGATCGTTCGCCGCATCGGAGACGCCGACGCGGCGCTGTTGAGCTATACCTCCCGCATGGGCAAAAACGTCATCGAGCGCTGCCCGAACCTGCGCTACATCGGGATGTGCTGCAGCCTCTACTCGGAGGAAAGCGCCAATGTGGACATCGCCTTTGCCCGGGAAAAGGGCATCAAGGTGCTGGGCATCCGGGACTACGGCGACCGCGGCGTGGTGGAGTACGTCCTCCACGAGCTGACCGGCCTGCTCCACGGCTTCGGGATGCCGATGCTCCACGACGAGCCCGTGGAAATTTACGGCCTCAAGGTGGGTATCGTGGGTCTGGGCGTTTCGGGCCGGATGATCGCCGATGCACTGACCTTCCTCGGCGCGGACATCTCCTACTACAGCCGCAGCCATAAGCCCGACGCCGAGGCCGCAGGCATGAAGTATAAGCCGTTGGACGCTCTGCTCCGGGAGAGCGAAGTTGTCTTTACCTGTTTGAACAAGAATGTTCTGCTCTTGGGCGAGCCGGAGTTTGAGGCGCTGGGGGAGGGGAAAGTCCTTTTCAATACCTCCATCGGCCCCGGCTTTGACTCCGCCGCGCTGGAAAAGTGGCTGGATAAGCCCGGCACCCACTTCTTCTGTGATACCTACGCCGCCGCAGGCCCCGTCAGTGAGGGCTTTTTCCAGCGGCCCAATGTCCACAGTCCGGGTGTCTCGGCAGGCCGAACCAGGCAGGCTTTCGTTCTACTGAGCCAGAAGGTGCTGGCGAACATCGAGACGGCGCTGGGAGAATAAGCTGTAATTTCTCTGATGTGTTACACGCCGGGAGCGACCACCGCAACCATTGCCCCAACTGCCTGTCCAGCCTTCATGTGGACGAAGAACCCGGCGACCGTGCCTCCGACTGCGGCGGCATCATGGAGCCGGTGGCCGTCTGGGTACGCAAGGGCGGCGAGTGGGCCATCATCCACCGCTGCAAACGCTGCGGAAAACTCAGCTCCAACCGGGTGGCGGCAGACGACAACCCCATGAAGCTCATGAGCATTGCCATGAAGCCCCTGTGCTCTCCGCCGTTCCCGCTGGACTACATCGAGGAAATGAC
>ERZ1034976.2952-NODE-2952-length-11160-cov-3.550653_pt1 | contig 11160 bp, 7 predicted proteins | sample MGYA00520623_ERZ1034976 | MGnify/ENA primary metagenome ERZ1034976 (study PRJEB33766, sample SAMN09781774) | gut metagenome | biome: gut microbiome | host: Homo sapiens | place: Madagascar | study: EMG produced TPA metagenomics assembly of the PRJNA485056 data...
AGGTAAGCGATGCTGAAGCCGAGGAAGATATCTATCTCGACGAGTTCTCTGACGAAATCGATCAGTGGGTTATCGACTCAATCAAGCGCATCGGTCTCGACACCGCCAAGGCAGTGCTCAACGCACCGCGCGAAATGCTGGTAGAAAAAGCCGACCTGGAGGAAGAAACCGTTGACCAAGTGCTCAACGTGCTCCGCGCCGAGTTTGAGAACTAACAGTATACCACAAAACATTACAGCACTGCATCCGCACAAGGTGGGGGTGTAGGCACTAAACCCCTAAAAAAGAATAGTAAAGATACAGAATGAGCATCAGGTTAAACAAAGCATTAAGTGAATTAAACATAGGACTTCAAACGGCAGTTGAATTCCTCGAAAAGAGAAGTGAGCTGGGCGAGGTAAAGCCCGAACTGAGCTTCAAGCTCAGCGACAAGCAGTACACAGCACTGGTTGAAGCCTTCAAACAAGATAAGGAAGTGCGCACACAGGCTGAAAAGTTGCTGCAGAAAAAGCCCAAAGAGAAGAAGCGCACTGCCGAGCAAGGCAACGACAACGCTGCCGAACGCCCCGTGCGCACACCCCAGCAGTATAAGCCGCTGGGAAAGATCGACCTTGACAGCATAGGCAAGAAGCCCGCAAACAAGGGAGCCGTTGCTCAGAACGTCAACAATAAACCTAAGGCTCAGACTGCTGCCGTGAGTCAGGAGCCCGCAAAAGTGAATAACGCCGCTGCCGAAAAGCCAGCCGTAAAGGAGGCCAGCAAGCCCGCAGAAGCACCGAAAAAGGGAGAGAAAGTGGTGGCTACAGCTAAGCCCGCCGAGGAAGTAAAAGTGGCTGAGAAGCCCATTACTGCTCAGAAGGCCGCCGCGCCCGCTGCACCTAAAGCTACACCTAAAGCTGCCGAGACACCCGCGCTCACCGCTGAGCAGAAGTCGGCCGACCAGCGCACACCGCTGGAGCAGAAACATCTGGCACAGCAGCAGAAGAGCGACGACATCTTCACCACCAAGAGCGAGAAGAAAATGCTGAACGCTCCCAAGGTGAACGTGTTAGGAAAGATTGACCTTGCCACACTGAACCAGAGCACTCGTCCCAAGAAGAAGTCGAAGGAAGAGAAACGCAAGGAACGTGAGGAGAAAGCACAGCAGCAGCGCGACGGAAAGAAGAAGCGCGAGCGCATTAACAAGGTGCGTGTCGACATCAATGCTGCCGCTAACCAGCAAGGCAACAACCGTGGTGGCAACAACAACGGCGGTGGCAACAGCGCTGGAGGCAATGGTGGTGCTGGCAACGGAAAGAAAAAGAAAAACCGCAACCGCGCTCCAAAGCCCGTTGAGGTAAGCGATGAGGACGTAGCACGCCAGGTAAAAGAAACGCTGGCACGCCTCACCAACAAACAAAACCAGAACAAGAAGGGAGCCAAATACCGCAAGGAAAAACGCGAGGCGGTTCAGGAAAAGCTGAACGAAGAGCGTCGCGAAGAGAAGAAGGAGAGCAAGATACTGAAGCTTACCGAGTTTGTAACGGTGAGCGAGCTGGCTACCATGATGAACATCAGCGTAAACCAGGTTATCGGAACCCTGATGAGCGTAGGTATCATGGTATCTATCAACCAGCGTCTTGACGCCGAAACCATCAACCTTGTGGCCGAAGAGTTTGGCTTCAAGACCGAATATGTAAGTGCCGAGGTGCAAGAGGCTATCACCGAAGAGGCCGACGACGAGAACGATCTCACACATCGCGCGCCCATCGTTACTGTGATGGGACACGTTGACCACGGTAAGACGTCACTGCTCGACTACATCCGTAAGACCAACGTCATTGCGGGTGAGGCAGGCGGTATCACACAGCACATTGGTGCCTATAACGTGAAACTGGAAGACGGACGCCGCATCACCTTCCTCGACACTCCTGGTCACGAGGCCTTTACCGCCATGCGTGCCCGTGGTGCTCAGGTTACCGACATCGCCATCATCATTGTGGCTGCCGACGATGCCGTGATGCCTACCACCAAGGAGGCCATCGCTCATGCACAGGCCGCCAACGTGCCTATGGTGTTTGCCATCAACAAGATTGATAAGCCAGGCGCTAACCCCGACCGTGTGCGCGAAGAACTGGCGGCCATGAACCTCTTGGTAGAGGAATGGGGCGGTAAGTATCAGTGCCAAGAAATAAGTGCTAAGAAGGGCATCGGCATCAAGGAACTGCTTGAGAAGGTGCTGCTCGAAGCCGAGATGCTCGACCTGAAGGCAAACCCCAACCGCAAGGCAACAGGCTCTATCATCGAGTCGTCACTCGACAAGGGTCGTGGTTACGTTTCTACCGTGCTCGTATCAAACGGCACACTGCGCGTTGGCGACAACGTGATTGCTGGTACCAGCTGGGGTCGTATCAAGGCTATGTTCAACGAGCGTAACGCACGTATCGAGAGGGCCGGACCCGCCGAGCCCGCCATCATCTTGGGCTTGAACGGTGCTCCTACCGCTGGCGACAGCTTCCACGTGCTGGAGACCGAGCAAGAGGCACGCGACATTGCTAACAAGCGTATGCAGCTGCAGCGCGAGCAGAGCCTGCGCACACAGAAACGTCTTACACTGTCAGATATCAGCCACCGCATCGCCCTCGGATCATTCAAGGAGCTGAACATCATCGTCAAGGGCGATACCGACGGTTCTGTAGAGGCATTGAGCGACTCGTTCATCAAGCTGTCGACCGAGAAGATTAAGGTTAACGTTATCTTCAAGGCCGTAGGTCAGATCTCAGAGAGCGACGTTACACTGGCCGACGCTTCTGACGCTATCATCGTAGGCTTCCAGGTACGTCCTTCAGCAGCCGCACGTAAGCAAGCCGACCAGGCTGGCGTTGAAATCAACACCTACTCGGTTATCTACGACGCCATCGACGACGTAACCTCGGCTATGGAGGGTATGCTCGACAAGGTGAAGAAGGAGGTTATCACCGGACAGGTAGAGGTGCGCGAGGTTTACAAGATATCAAAGGTGGGCACCGTGGCTGGATGTATGGTTACAGAGGGCAAGGTGCACCGCGCCGACCGTGCTCGTGTGGTACGCGACGGCATCGTGGTTCACACCGCCGACATCGCTGCACTGAAACGTTATAAGGATGACGTGAAAGAGGTGGCCACCAACTTTGAGTGTGGTATCTCGCTCGTCAATTTCAACGACATCCAGGTGGGCGACGTGCTTGAAACCTTCACCGAGATTGAGGTTAAGCAGACGCTGTAAGAAACAAGAAATTAAAAGCGAAACATAAAAAAAGTCCATACTCAGTGGTTGTCACCGAGTATGGACTTTATTTATAAAGTTATGACAAGTAATAACACTCTGAACACCCACACAAAAGTAAAAGGGCGCTTTGCTCCCTCGCCCACAGGACGTATGCACCTGGGCAACGTGTTCAGCGCCTTGCTGTCGTGGCTATCAGCAAAGGCAAAGGGCGGCACATGGCTGCTGCGCATTGAAGACATCGACCCGCAACGCTCGCATCAAGAATATGCCGACATGCTGATGGACGACCTCACATGGCTGGGACTCGGCTGGGACGAAGGGCCCTACTATCAAAGCCAGCGCACCGACATCTATCAGCAATGTCTCAATGCCTTGAGCCAGAAGGGGCTCACCTATCCTTGCTATTGCACACGCGCCGACATCATGGCCACACAAGCGCCACACGAAAGCGATGGCCGCGTGGTATATAAAGGCACCTGCCGACATCTTTCTCCTGAACAAAGAACAGGGCCTGCCGCCATTCGTATGATGGTGCCCGACGAGGGTAAAGGGCTCGTCACCTTCACCGATGGGCATTATGGCACACACAGCGTTGACCTTACCACGCAGTGTGGCGACTTCATCGTGCGACGCAAAGACGGGGCCTGGGCTTACCAGCTGGCCGTAGTGGCCGACGATGCGCTCATGGGCATTAACGAGGTGGTGCGAGGGCGCGACCTCTTGCTGTCATCACCACAGCAGATATACCTTGCACAGCAGTTGGGCTTCACCCCACCCCATTTTACACATCTGCCACTGTTGTGCAACACCGCTGGACAGCGACTGTCAAAGCGCGACCAAAGTCTGGATATGGCAGCATTGCGCCAACGTTTTTCGCCCGACGCCATCATCGGACTCTTGGCACATGCCGCAGGGATTCAGCCTACACCCGACCCTATCAGCGCTCACGACCTCATTGCCACCTTCAGTTGGGATAAGATTGGCACCGCCGACATCATCATCAACACCCACGACATAAGCCACCCACAGGTGTGCCAAACTACGCATCAATCAGCAGGTTAAGTTTTACACACCCTGACATTACAAGCAGCTAAGGCAACACAAGAGAAGGCTGCGCCCCATCAAGAAATAAAAAATGTGTAAAACGTTCGAATAATCAATGCTTATTTCGTAATTTTGCATTTTAAAGTTGGGCGTAAGGGTTCAATCCCCAAAATGAGCAAAACAAACCGTTAACGCCCCTACAACATCAAGCAAAACATGGAACAGAAAGAGATAAAAAATGCCTATGTGCGCCAGGTAGCCGAACAGAAATATGAATACGGCTTTACCACCGACGTGCATACCGACATCATTGAGAAAGGTCTTAACGAGGAGGTGGTGCGCCTCATCTCGCAAAAGAAAGGCGAGCCCGACTGGATGCTCGAGTTCCGCCTGAAGGCCTTCCGCCACTGGCAGACGATGGCGCAACCCACATGGGGACATGTGCATTTGCCCGACATCGACTATCAGGCCATCAGCTATTATGCCGACCCACTGGCCAAAAAGAAGAACGAGAAGAAAGAGATTGACCCCGAACTGATGAAGACCTTCGACAAGCTGGGTATTCCTCTTGAAGAGCGTCTGGCGCTGAGCGGCGTGGCCGTGGATGCCATCATGGACTCGGTTTCTGTCAAGACCACCTTCAAAGACAAGCTGGCAGAAAAAGGCATCATCTTTAGCTCTATCGGCGAAGCCATACAGCAACACCCCGACCTGGTGCGACAATATCTCGGCACCGTGGTTCCCTACCGCGACAACTTCTTCGCAGCTCTAAACAGTGCCGTCTTCTCTGACGGATCATTCGTTTACATTCCTAAGGGCGTGCGCTGCCCCATGGAGCTCAGCTCTTATTTCCGCATCAACGCACAAAACACAGGTCAGTTTGAGCGCACCCTCATCATTGCCGACGACGATGCCTACGTTAGCTATCTTGAAGGCTGCACAGCACCTATGCGCGACGAGAACCAGCTGCATGCCGCCATCGTCGAGATTATTGTAAACGATAATGCCGAGGTGAAATATTCTACCGTGCAAAACTGGTATCCAGGCGACGAGAATGGCAAGGGTGGCGTGTTCAACCTTGTAACGAAACGTGGCGACCTGCGTGGCGTCAACTCGAAACTGTCGTGGACACAGGTAGAAACAGGTTCGGCCATCACTTGGAAATACCCCTCATGCGTGCTGCGTGGCGATGGCTCACAAGCCGAATTCTATTCGGTGGCCGTTACCAACCACTATCAAGAGGCCGACACGGGCACGAAGATGATACACATGGGAAAGAACACCAAGTCGACCATCATCTCAAAAGGTATCTCGGCAGGACACAGCCAGAACTCGTACCGCGGACTGGTGCGCGCCACCAGCAAGGCCGACAACGCCCGCAACTACTCATCGTGCGACTCGCTGCTGCTGGGTTCCGACTGTGGCGCCCACACCTTCCCCTACATGGACATTCACAACGACAGCGCGGTGGTGGAGCACGAGGCCACAACATCAAAGATCAGCGAAGACCAGCTCTTCTACTGCAACCAGCGTGGCATCCCCACCGAGCAGGCCGTGGGCCTCATCGTGAACGGCTACGCCAAGGAGGTGCTCAACAAGTTGCCTATGGAGTTTGCCGTCGAGGCACAGAAGCTGCTTAGCGTGTCGCTTGAAGGAACAGTGGGATAGTATTCTTTGGGTTTTGAGTTTTAAATTTTGAAGAAAAGTGTTTCGCAAAACAATAATATCGGCTGTTCTTGCAGCTCTTTCAGCTTTTCCGTTTAGCACGCTGACTGCTGCCAATGTCAATGCTGCCGCTAACGTTGCTGCCAATGCCGCCAATGATGATGACGACGACATGCCGCGCCGCTGGGCAGTAATAACGGGCATGAACCTTTCTTGTCCTACGACAGCGAATAGAGACCATAATGCAGCGCATGACGAGAGAGCGGCGTCGTTCGCAAACCCGTTGGGCAACATCATGTTGGAGTATTATCTTCCCAACGACCACTTTTCGGTGGTGGGAGGCTATAACGCCGAGTCGCTCCAATGGTTCAGCGGCGACGTGTCGGCAACGTTGCGCAATATCGTGCTGGGCGCACGCTATTATCCGTTGTCCAACGGTTGCGCTATACAGCCTTACGCCACCCTTGTGACCTACACCAACGTGGGGACGCAGAACGAGACGGGCTACATGGAGGCCAGCTCTTCGGGCATGGGAACAAGCTATAGCCATGAGCGCCACTACTCTATAAGCTATCCGCGCTTTAGCGTGGCACCAGTCATTGGTCTCGACTGCTACCTGTTCTCATCGCTCGCCCTTGAGTTTCAATATGGCTTCCCGCTCGCCATCAATGGCAAGACAAGCGTAAGCACAACATACAACGGACAGCCCGAGACCTACAACATGCGTTCCAACATGCACCGCCATAACATACAGATTGGACTGAAGCTTACGTTCCCGTTCAGATTCACATCTGACGACGGCAACACGCTCTACAAGTTTATAGCGACAGCGCTCGGACTCTATTGCCCCGATGATGAGCCTAAAAAGGAAACGAAGAAAGAACATCAGAAGGCAAGATTGAAGCGTGTGCTCGATGCTTATTGATAAAGCAATGACAGCCAGCGGCCACAAAAGAAAACAGAATAATAAAAAAGATAAAAACAAAAACGCTAAATATGTTAGAAGTAAAGAACCTCCACGCCAAAATTGGCGATAAGGAAATACTACGAGGCATCAACCTCACGATAAATGATGGCGAGATACACGCTATCATGGGTCCGAACGGTTCGGGCAAGTCGACACTGAGCGCCGTGCTCACTGGCAACCCTCTGTATGAGGTAACCGAGGGCGAAGCCATCTTCAACGGCAAGAACCTGCTTGAGATGAAACCCGAAGAGCGCGCCAACGAGGGCCTGTTCCTCTCGTTCCAGTATCCTGTTGAGATACCAGGCGTATCGATGACCAACTTCCTTAAAGCTGCCGTAAACGAGAAGCGCAAATATCAGGGTCTGCCCGAACTGAAGGCTGCCGAGTTTATCAAGCTCATGAACGAAAAGCGTAAGGTGGTAGAGCTCGACAGCAAGTTTACCCGCCGTTCAGTAAACGAAGGTTTCTCGGGTGGCGAGAAGAAGCGTAACGAAATTTTCCAGATGGCCATGCTCGAGCCCAAGCTCTCTATCCTCGATGAGACCGACTCTGGCCTTGACGTTGATGCTATGCGCATTGTGGCCGATGGTGTGAACAAAATGCACACACCCGAGACATCGGCCATCGTTATCACCCACTACGAGCGCTTGCTCGACATGATCAAGCCCAACGTGGTGCACGTGCTCTACAAAGGTCGCATCGTGAAGACCGCTGGCCCCGAACTGGCAAAAGAGATTGAGGCCCGCGGATACGACTGGATAAAGGCCGAAGTGGGAGAATAGCTTTGAATGATTTCTCATCATAACAATCATTCAAAACTTAAAAACACAATATTCAAAAGTCACGATAATGAACAGCGAACAACAATATATCGACCTCTATACCCAGTGTCGCGAGGCATTGTGCCAGCATAGCGCCGAGCCTATGAACGCACTGCGCGACGAGGCCTTTGCACACTTCAAACGGCAAGGGTTTCCTACACGCAAGGTAGAGCGATACAAATATACCGACATGGCCGAGCTGTTTAAGCCCAATTATGGTTTAAACATCAACCGCCTTAACATTCCGGTCGACCCCTACGAAGCTTTCCGTTGCGATGTGCCCAACCTTAGCACATCACTCTATTTCATGGTCAACGATACCTTCTACCATCAGGCGCTGCCCAAGGCACAATTGCCCGAAGGCGTAGTGATCGACTCGCTCTGCTCCTTTGCCACCACTCACCCCGAGGTGGTAAGCCAGTATTACGGCAAATTGGCCGACAGCGCTACCGACAGCATCACCGCTCTTAACACCATGTTGGCACAAGACGGTCTGGTGGTGTATGTGCCCCGCAACGTGAAGATTGACCGCGCCATACAGGTTATCAACATCTTGCGTGCCGACGTAGAACTGATGATTAACCGCCGTGTGCTCATCATCATGGAGCCAGGCAGCGAAGCCAAATTTTTGTTCTGCGACCATGCTGCCGACGACCGTCGCTTCCTCACCACACAGGTGATAGAGGCTTTCGTGGCCGACAACGCCTCGCTCGACCTCTACTGCTTGGAAGAAACCCACTATAAAAACACTCGCGTGAGCAACGTATATATTGAAGAGCAGGCCAACGCCCGCGTCAACCACAACGTTATCACACTGCACAACGGCGTTACGCGCAACCGTCTCGACCTCATCTTGAAGGGCGAAGGTGCCGAGTGCAGGTGCAACGGATGTGTGGTGGCCGACAAAGAGCAACACGTCGATAACAACACGCTCATCGACCATCAGGTGTCGCACTGCACCTCGCACGAGCTATACAAGTATGTGCTCAACGACCAATCCACAGGCGCCTTTGCCGGCCGCGTGCTGGTGCGCCACGGAGCACAGAAAACCATCAGCGAAGAGCGCAACCAAAACTTGTGCGCCACCCGCGAGGCCCGCATGTACACACAGCCCATGCTCGAGATTTATGCCGACGATGTGAAGTGCTCACACGGCTCTACCGTAGGCCAGCTCAACGATGCCGCCCTCTTCTATATGCGCCAGCGTGGCATCAGCGAGAAAGAGGCCAAACTTCTCCTTGAGTTTGCTTTCGTCAACGAGGTTATCGACCAAATAAAACTCGAACCGCTTCGCGACCGCCTACACCACCTTGTTGAAAAACGCTTCCGTGGCGAACTGAGCAAGTGTGAAGGCTGCAAGCTGTGCAAATAAAGTGAATAGTGAAAAGTAAATAGTGAAAGATGTATAACATACAACAGGTAAGAGACGATTTCCCCATTCTCGCGCGCACCGTCTACGATAAGCCGCTGGTTTATCTTGACAATGCTGCCACCACACAGAAGCCCCTCTGTGTGCTCGACGCCATGCGCGACGAATATCTTAATGTCAACGCCAACGTGCATCGCGGCGTACATTACCTCTCGCAGCAGGCCACCGACCTGCACGAGGCGGCTCGCGAAACCGTAAGGCAGTTTATCAATGCCCCGAAGACCGAAGAAATAATCTTCACACGTGGCACCACCGAAAGCATCAACCTCGTGGTGTCGTCATACGTCGATGCCTTTATGCACGAGGGCGACGAGGTCATCGTCAGCGTCATGGAGCACCACAGCAACATTGTGCCTTGGCAGCTGCAGGCCGCACGCAAAGGCATCGCCCTACGCGTCATACCCATGACCGATACAGGTGCCCTCGACATGCGAGCCTTTGAACAACTGTTCAACGAGCGCACACGCTTCGTAAGCGTTGCACATGTAAGCAATGTGCTGGGCACCGTAAATCCTGTGAAAGACATCTGTCGCATAGCACACAGCCACGGCGTGCCCGTATTGGTAGACGGCGCACAGTCTACCCCTCACTTCAAGGTTGACGTGCAAGACATCGACTGCGACTTCTTTGCCTTCAGCGGCCACAAAATATATGGCCCCACAGGTGTGGGCGTGCTCTATGGCAAAGAAGCCTGGCTCGACCGTCTGCCGCCCTATCAGGGTGGTGGCGAAATGATAGAGAGCGTAACCTTCGAGCGCACCGTGTTTGAGAAGTTGCCCTTCAAATTTGAAGCGGGCACCCCCGACTATGTTGCCACACACGGCTTGGCCACCGCCTTAAAATATGTGTCAAGTCTGGGCATGGACAACATCGCAGCCCACGAGCGCGAGCTCACCACCTACTGTATGGAGCAAATGCGCACCATACCAGGTATGCGCCTCTTTGGCGACACGCCCCAGAAAGATGCTGTGGTGTCGTTCCTCGTAGGCGATATTCATCACCTCGACATGGGCACCCTGCTCGACCGTCTCGGCATTGCCGTGCGCACAGGTCATCATTGCGCACAGCCCCTTATGGAGCGTCTTGGCATACAAGGCACCGTGCGCGCATCGTTTGCCCTCTACAACACCAAAGACGAGATTGATGCTTTGGTAAGCGGCATACGACGCATAAGCACCATGTTCTAAACATTGAGCAACATTCTTTCAACATTGAGCAGCATTCTTTAAACATTGAACAGCCTGTTCTAAAGGCAAACAGGCTGTTCAATACCCACACCCCAGCTCTTCTTCACAATGCTTTCTTGCAGGCAGCTATGGCTTTCCATAGCCAGAGGGCACCCACGGCACGAAACGCCCACGGAGCCTCGGCCGGCAAGAAGGTAAAGAAGAACGCCGCTTGTGCATTAACAAGCAGCCATGTCTGACGCATCGACAGCTCACGGTCGAGCGCCTTACTATAATATCTACGGAGCCAATCAACACCATTTCTTACATTCTTCAGCACACCATTGGCAGCAAGGGCCAAAGCACGTGTAGCAATACCAGCAAAAGCAGTGAATGTTGTCATTGAGCGATGTTCGCAAGCCAGAGTCATATCCTTTTCCATATATGTATATCTTTTAGGTTATACGTTTATTATCTTTTCTCGCTGCAAACTTACCCCAAAAGGTGGAAACAACACTTCCTTTCTTAAAAACTTTTGTTAAAGATTATTATAGAAAGGCATCAAAGGCACCTCTTATCACCAAACGCAAGATATAAAAAGCATCATTTTTATCTTCTATAAAAGATAAAAACACAAAAACGCACCGTTTTATTCGTTATAGAAGATAAAAGTGGTATAGTTTGTGGTACAGCTACAACTATCCCAAGTATGTCATCTCCATGACCCCCTTGCTCACCCGCAACGATGACAATGGTATCACCCACCTTCACCTGCGCCATTTCCTACACAATGAGCTATAGCGGTTTATATTTCCATTGAC
>ERZ1034976.2959-NODE-2959-length-11141-cov-9.604636_pt1 | contig 11141 bp, 10 predicted proteins | sample MGYA00520623_ERZ1034976 | MGnify/ENA primary metagenome ERZ1034976 (study PRJEB33766, sample SAMN09781774) | gut metagenome | biome: gut microbiome | host: Homo sapiens | place: Madagascar | study: EMG produced TPA metagenomics assembly of the PRJNA485056 data...
CTGTGCGACAGGTCAGATAATCAAGGCTTGTGCCGTAGCAGTCGGCAAGTTTAATAAGCAGGGAGAGGGGAATTTCTCTTTCGCCCCGTTCATATTTTGAGTACAGCGACTGGTCGCACATAAGAACCTTTGCAACTTCCTTTTGCGTAAGGTCATTGTCCTCACGCAAATCTTTTATTCTCAGTTTCATTTCATCACCGAATAAATTATAAAATAGTACATAGTGACCTATTGACTTTTAGGACAAATTGTCCTAAAATATAATTGCCTGAAAAATGAGAAAACAAACGGCATTATCTTTGCGGTGCTAATATAATCGTATTTATCATAAATTGTGTATTATTATTTGCACAAGTGTCCAATGAACCGCAAATACGAGTTGATGATTACTTTGAAAAATTTAATTCACCTTAAATAAAAATAATATTTTATCTGTATATATCTTGACAAATACCGCAAAATGCGGTAAACTAATGTCATAAAAATCCCGAAGAGCATCTTCGGGACGAATAGCTTGCCGATTTAATTGTGCGTATAATTCGGTAAGTCTTTGTTGTCAGTCAGCCCCAAAATATAGTCGGTGCTGGTGTGATAATGTTTTGCGAGGCAAATCAAAACAGCGGTGGGGATATCACGCTGACCAAGCTCATAATTGCTGTAAACCTGTTGTGAACAATGCAGAATTTTGCTAACTTCTTTTTGCGTGAGGTCGGCATCTTCCCTCAGTTCCCTGATTCTTTTATACACAGAATTCACCTCGCATACAGTATAGCATACCGCAGATTGTTGTATTGCAATATACCGCAAAATGCAGTAAAACAGCAATGGTATTTTGGGTTAATTTTTAAATAATTATTCAGAGGGGAATGGTGTTTAAAATAAAAATATTAATCTTGCATATCAGATAAAACAATAAAATGATGGAGGAAATTATGAGAAAACATTCAAAATTTATTACGATTTTGCTGTCTGCTGTTTTGGCGGTATGTCTTGTGCAGACAGTATTTGTTCAGGCATTTGCATCTGAAATGGGCGATGATGATTTTGGTTGGGGCAGTGTTTCAACAGCTGATGAGCCGGAAGAAGGCTTGTATCCTGTTTCAATGGAAGTTGTTAAAGCACCCGAAAGCGTTACTGTTAATAAAGGTCGAATTACCGACAGCACTTTTTGGAGCAATGTTGTGTTGCACATTGTTTACAGCAACGGTGAAGAATATGATGTAAACTGTGACGGCATTGACAGCGAGGGCGGTATTGTTCCGCCGATTGCTGAAATTGACGGCTATAAGGGAAAAATAGACTATTATATAAGTTCTGAAAATGAGGATACATTCAGTTTTTATATAACATATGAGTATGCCTATGATGAAGAGGAAGAAGTGCATACAGTGGTTACAGCGGAATTTTCTGCCGAGAAAAAGGTAGATCCACATACTATTGTCAGATATGAATTAACAAAGCTTCCAAACAAAGTGTTTACAGAACCGCTTTATACTTGTAGCTTTAACGATATTATGGCTAATGATATGGAGTTAGCACTTAAACTTGATGCTAAGAAATCTATTTCAAATAATATTGACGGAATGGAAGTTACCTTCTATTACGCAAACGGTGAAAAGGGCGGTACAGTAACTTTTGACAGCAGTATGATGTATGCTTATATGCCGTGGTTTGCAATGTATTCTGCAAAAAATGTAGATGAATACGGTAATTCCGTAAGGATTTGTGTTACAGATGAAGGCAATTACAAATTTACTGTAACTTTTGGCATTGATGATGAAGAAATTACCTACACCGCAAAATCAGTTGACAATCCTAACCCGTCAATTAAGCCTGTAAGCACAGAGGACACTCCTGCAAAGCCTGAAAAGCCGAGCGGTAACATTTCATCCGCAACAAGTGATGTTGCAACAAATGACAATGCAAACAATAACAACAGCACAAACGGCACAGCTAACAACGGTGTTGTTGCAACAGGCGACTTTGCAACTCCTGCAATTATCACAGTAGTTATGCTTTCGGCAGTTGCAGTTATGTTTGTATTTAAAAGAAAAAGAATGTTTTAATTTTGTGTGATTGTGTGAATTGATTTTATTGCCATACAATTTTTCAAAGCACCTGACATTAATTTGTCGGGTGCTTTCTGTATGATGAATGTTGCGGTTCGCCGCTACAGAATGGCATTATCTTTGCGGTATTTATATAATCGTATTTATCATAAATTCTGTGCCGTTACTCGCGGGCGCCCAATGGGACGCCCCTACAGAATGGTATTATTTTTGTTCCTTTTATAAGGTTTGTATTACCGTAATGTTTGCACTTTTACTTTTTGGCGGTCACAGACCGTTGATGCAAAATTAATTTTATAACAAAACTGCACAAAAATTTATGGATAAAGACAGCGTGGGGTATTGCTCATGCTGCCTTTTTGTGTTAGAATTGTAGATAACAAAATGAAATAACGAAGGATTTGTCTATGAAATATTGTTCAAAATGCAAGCGTTTGCATAACGATGAAGAAACAGTCTGCAAAAACTGCAAGGCTCAGCTTAAAACAATAACCGATGAAAACACTCCCGTGTATCTGCTCACGGCATCGGGCTTTGAATTGCAGAGAGTTAAAGCCGCACTTGAGGACAGCACCGTTCCGTGTGACGCTACAATCAAAAAGTGTATGGAAAACAAGTACAGCAAAAGCATTAAGGCATACACAGGCTATGATGATTTGACCTATGATGTCTATGTTCCGTATTCGGCTTATGAAAAGGCGTTTGACACCTGTGTCGGAATCGGCGCAATCAAGCTTGAGGGCGAAGAAATTCTTGACGAAGATGTTGAATACACCGAGAATGACGGCGAAACGCTTGACGAGCAGTTTGAGAAAATGACGGGTGCAAAGCGTACAACCGTAAGAATTGTCAGCGCATTACTGCTTTTGCTTATAGTTGCAGGCGTTGTATTCGGAACAGATGCAATAATGAACTTTATTAAAGAATTTTTCGGATAATTCGGTATCAGATCTTGAGTTAATATTTAGTTAAAATGAGTTTATAATGAGTTAAAATGAATAAAATTACGGAGGTTTTTTTACAATGAAACAGGAAACAAAGTGTTTGCATTCCGGCTATGTGCCTAAGAACGGAGAACCCAGACAGATGCCCATTTATCAAAGCACCACCTTTAAGTATGATTCAAGTGACGCAATGGGCAGACTTTTTGACCTTGAGGACAGCGGATATTTTTATACCCGTCTGCAGAACCCGTCAAATGATATGACTGCCGCAAAAATTGCCGACCTTGAGGGCGGCATTGCCGCAATGCTCACATCAAGTGGTCAGGCGGCTAACTTCTTTGCACTTTTCAACATCTGCGAAACAGGCAGTCACATTGTTGCATCGTCTGCAATCTACGGCGGTACATATAATCTGCTCGGTGTTACAATGAAGAAAATGGGCATTGATGTTACTTTTGTCGATCAGAATCTTCCCGAAGAAGAGCTTGCAAAGGCTTTCAGACCAAACACAAGGGCAATGTTCGGTGAAACAATAACCAACCCGACCGTATCTGTTCTTGATATTGAAAAGTTTGCAAGACTTGCTCACTCACACGGTGTTCCGCTTATTGTTGACAACACTTTTGCAACCCCTGTAAACTGTCAGCCGATTAAGTGGGGTGCTGACATTGTTACTCACTCAACCACAAAATATATGGACGGTCACGCTGTTTCTGTCGGCGGTGCAATTGTTGACAGCGGCAACTTTGACTGGCTGAAATATGCCGACAAATATCCGGGACTTACAACTCCCGACGATTCATATCACGGCATTGTCTATGCCGAAAAATTCGGCAAGCTCGGCTACATTACAAAGGCTACTTCACAGCTTATGCGTGACCTCGGTTCAATCCAGTCACCGCAGAATGCTTTTTACCTTATGAACGGTCTTGAAAGTCTTCATGTGAGAATGGAAAGACATTGCAAAAATGCCCTTGAAATTGCAAAATTCCTCAAAGCCAATGACAAGGTTGCGTGGGTTGATTATCCCGACCTTGAAGGTGACAGGTATCACGCACTTGCTGAAAAGTATCTTCCAAACGGCTCATGCGGTGTAATTTCTTTTGCGGTTAAGGGCGGAAGAGATTGTGCGGTTAAATTTATGGACAGCTTAAAACTTTGCTGTATTGCTACTCATGTTGCAGACGCAAAGACCTGTATTCTTCATCCCGCAAGCCACACCCACCGTCAGATGACGGATGAACAGCTCATTGAAGCAGGTATTGCACCCGACCTTATCAGACTTTCGGTAGGTCTTGAAAATGTTGATGATCTTATTGCCGACATCAGTCAGGCTCTTGATAAGATTTGATTTTCTTAAAAAGAAATTAACATAAATTTGCAAAAATAATTTACGGAGGGTTGAATATGTCAGCTTTTGTATCTGCGGTTATTGTTGCGGCAGGCGGTTCTGTGAGAATGGGAATTGCCGACAGCAAGCAGTTTATTCCGCTTTTGTCACGACCTGCAATTGAATACACCCTGAGGGCATTCCAAAAATGCCACCTTATCAAAGAAATTGTAATTGTCTGCCGTGAACAGGATAACGACAGAATCAATAAAATTATCGAGCTTAACGGTTTCAACAAGGTTTCAAAACTCGTCAAGGGCGGTGACAGCCGTGCCGACAGCGTGCGTAACGGAATCGGTGCGTGCAGTGAAAACGCCAAATACTATGCTATTCATGACGGTGCAAGACCGCTTATTACCGTTGAAGAAATCGAGCGTGTTGTTGAGGCGGCTTTTGATACGGGTGCGGCAACTCTCGGAACTTCCGTAAAAGATACAATCAAGGTTGTTGACGGTTTCAATAATATAGAAAGCACTCCTATCCGTTCACAGCTCCGTGCCGTTCAGACTCCGCAGGTTTTTGAGCGTGATCTGTACCGCTTTGCTCTTGAAAATGCCGGCGATAATCTCATCAACTTTACAGACGATTGCTCGCTGATTGAAAACATGGGCGGCGAGGTTCTTGTTGTAAAGGGCAATGAGGAAAATATTAAACTGACAACCCCGATTGACATTGTGATTGCCGAGAGTATTCTCAAGTCAAGACAACAGGGTTGATTGTGCAAAGGAGATTTATATGAGAATCGGTCACGGATATGATGTGCATAAATTTGCCGAGAACAGAAAGCTGATAATCGGCGGTACAGAGATTCCCTTTGAACTCGGACTTCTCGGTCATTCGGACGCCGATGTGCTTGTTCACGCAATTATGGACGCACTTCTCGGTGCGGCGGCTCTCGGTGATATCGGAAAGCTGTTTCCCGATACAGATGAAAAGTATAAGGGCGCAGACAGTATTCTTCTTTTGAAAGAGGTGTGCCGTGTGCTTGCCGATTATAACTACAGAATTGTCAATATCGACTCAACCGTTATTGCTCAACAGCCAAAGCTGAAACCGCATATTGACGAAATGAGAAAAAATATTGCCAATGCCTGCGGAATTGATATTTCTCTCGTCAGCGTTAAGGCTACTACCGAGGAAAAGCTCGGCTTTACAGGCAGACTTGAGGGCATTTCCGCTCACGCAGTTTGTCTTATTGAGCAGTACTAAAAAGTTACAGCTTTAAAAAATGCACATATTTTATTACATACATTCGACACCTTGTTCATATTAATGAACGAGGTGTTTTTTATGTTAAGAAAGGCATTTGTTTCAATAACATTGTGTGCAGTGTTTTTAATGTCGCCGTTTGTCGGATTAAAAGTGAATGCTCTCAGTGCGGACAGCATATCCGCTCCGTCTGCCGTGCTAATGGAATCGTCAACAGGCAAAGTTCTTTTTGAGAAAAATCCGCATGAGCAAAGACCATGTGCGTCCGTAACAAAGGTAATGACGCTTTTGCTCGTCTTTGAGGCTGTTGACAGCGGAAAATTAAGCCTTGACGATGAAATTACTGCATCAGAACACGCCGCAGGAATGGGCGGAAGTGACATTTGGCTTGAAAAAGGCGAAACCATGAGTGCGGATGATATGATAAAGGCGACGGTTGTTGTATCTGCCAACGATGCGGCGGTTGCGCTTGCGGAGCATATCAGCGGAAGCGAGGACGCTTTTGTTGAAAAAATGAACAGCCGTGCCAAAGAACTCGGAATGAACGACACCGTTTTCAAAAACTGTAACGGACTTGATGAGGAGGGGCATATAACCTCTGCCTATGATGTTGCGCTTATGTCGAGAGAGCTTACAAAACACGAGAAAATTTTTGACTACACATCAATTTGGCTCGATAATCTTCGTGGCGGTAAAACTCAGATTGTCAACACGAACAAGCTGTTGAAAACCTATAACGGAATTACGGGATTGAAAACAGGCACGACAAACGATGCTGGTTGCTGTATGTCTGCAACCGCAACAAGGGGAGATGTTTCGCTGATAAGTGTTGTTCTCGGCTGTAAAACCGGTAAAGAGCGATTTGCAGATGCGGCGGCACTTCTTGATTACGGCTTTGCAAATGTTTCTGTAAAAGAATTAACACTTCCCGAAGATATGCCGAAAAGCATTGAAGTGAACGGTGGTATGACCGACAGCGTAAAGCTTGAATGTAAGGTTTCTTCAAAAATAGTGGTTGACAAAGGAAACGGTGCTAAAATTACAACCGAAATCGACCTGCCCGACAAGATTGACGCACCCGTTGAAAAGAATAGAAAGATAGGTACGCTTACATATCTTGTAAATTCAAAAAAGGTGCAGAGCTTTGATATTTGCGCAGGCGATTCTGTTCAAAAAACAAGCTTCGGTGCATTGCTTGAATATGTGTTCGCTTCACTGATTTCGCTTTGATTTTGTCGGAAAATCAAGCGTTTGTGCATTGTTATTAAAAGCAGTGTAAAAAACAATGCGGGTTTATTTTAAAAATTCACAAATTGACCTTGCAAAAACGCTCATATTATAGTATAATAAAACAACAAAGATACTTATTGCGATTCTATTTTCGCTATAGGAATTTTGGAGGAATTTATAAATGGCAACAAAGTTAAATGACAAGTATTTAAGTGATTTTATCGGCGAACACGAATATGACGGTGTTGCTGCCGAAGTTAAAGCAGCTCACAAGGTGTTGCATGACGGCAGCGGCCTCGGCAACGACTTTTTGGGTTGGCTCAATCTTCCTACAGATTATGACAAGGAAGAGTTCGCACGCATCAAGAAGTGTGCAGAGAAAATCAAGAAGGATACTGATGTATTCATTGTAATCGGTATCGGCGGTTCTTACCTCGGCGCAAGAGCGGCTATTGAATTTCTTTCATCACAGAACTACAACCTTACCTGCAAGGACACACCGCAGATTTTCTTCACAGGTAACTCAATCAGCTCATCTGCACTTGCAGAAATCATGGAGCTTTGCGAGGGCAAGGATGTTTCCGTAAATATGATTTCCAAGTCAGGTACAACAACTGAGCCTGCCATCGCTTTCCGTGTGTTCCGTGAAATGCTCGAAAAGAAGTACGGTAAAGAGGGCGCAAGAGAGCGTATTTACTGCACAACTGACAAGGCTAAGGGTACACTCAAGGCTCTTGCAGACGAAGAAGGTTACGAAACATTTGTTGTTCCGGACGATGTAGGCGGCCGTTTCTCGGTTCTCACAGCAGTAGGTCTTCTTCCTATCGCAGTTTCGGGTGCTGATATTGACGCTCTTATGCAGGGTGCCGCAACAGCTCAGAAAGAATTTGACAACGATGATTTAAAGACAAACGATTGTTACAAATATGCTGCAATCAGAAATATGCTTTATCGCAAGGGCAAAACTATGGAAGTTATGGTTTCTTATGAGCCGGCTTACACAATGATGTCAGAGTGGTTCAAGCAGCTCTTTGCAGAGAGTGAAGGCAAGGATAACAAGGGCATTTTCCCCGCAAGCGTTATCTTCTCAACAGACCTTCATTCACTCGGTCAGTACATTCAGGACGGCAGACGCACAATGTTTGAAACTGTTGTTCTCTTTGATAAATGTAAAAAAGAAGTTACTCTCGGTACAGACCCGACAAATGTTGACGGTCTTAACTTCCTTTCGGGCAAGACAATGGGATTCGTAAATCAGAAGGCTTTCGAGGGTACAGTTCTCGCTCATAATGACGGCGGTGTACCGAACATTGTTCTTAATGTTCCCGAAATGAACGAATCAGAGCTTGGCTATCTCATCTACTTCTTCGAGAAGGCTTGTGCTATTTCAGGTTATATGCTCGGTGTTAATCCGTTTAACCAGCCGGGTGTTGAAAGCTACAAGAAGAATATGTTCGCTCTTCTCGGCAAGCCGGGCTATGAGGATCAGAAGGCTGCTCTTGAGGCAAGACTCGGATAATTTCTTAATAAAGTATAACAACGGAGGAACTAATTATGGTTACTTTACTTATCGGTAAAAAAGGAACAGGCAAAACTAAAAAGCTCATCTCTCTTGCTAACGAGGCTGTTGCCGCTTCAACAGGCAATGTTGTTGTAATTGAAAAAGGCTCAAAGCTCACATATGATGTTACACATAAGGCAAGACTTATTGATACAGAGCAGTATCTCATCAGCGGTTATGATATGCTTTTCGGTTTTATCAGCGGTATCTGCGCAGGCAACTATGATGTTACTGACATTCTCGTTGACTCAACATTCAAGATTTGCCCGGAGGCTCTTGCAGGCCTTGAAACCTTCACAAAGAAGCTTCAGGATCTTGCCGAAACTGCATCAACTAACATTGTTCTCCTTATTTCTGCTGACGAAAGCGAAATTCCGGAGTCAATCAATGCTGTTTGCAGAAAAGTATAATTGATACTTAAAAACAAACTTATCCCTCTCGTTTTTCGGGAGGGATTTTTGTATATACAACTGTATAAATTTAGCACCTCAGTCAATAATAGAAACGGAGGTGCTTTTTTATGAGCGATTATTATAACAACAGAAAGAAAAAAAGCAGTCGCCGTGAAAAAATCGGATTTTACACGGCTTGCTCAATTTGTCTGATTGCCGTTTGCATGGCGGTGTACTCAACCTACAATACATTATCAGTGCCAAGTGCAAAAACTCCTGTCGCAACTCAAAGCAATGAGGTTAAGGTTAATGAAAATGTCACGGGTGTAACCCAAACCTTGCCCGAGGTTAAGCTTGATGTCGAAGTTCCTACCATTGCGGCAACCGAAGAACCGTCAACAAATCCGACAGAAAGTTCAAAAAACGCTCTTGAAACAATGCTTTCAACAGATTTGAGCCTGAACTATCCGCTTAATTCAAACAATGTTGTTCGTGAGTACAGCGAAAAAAGTGTTTATTTCAAAACTTTGAATGTATGGAAACCGCACACGGGAGTTGATTTCGGCGGTAAACTCGGCGATGATGTAACCGCAATGACGGGCGGAGTAGTTACTAATGTTTGTGAGGATAAAATGCTCGGCAAAATCGTTGAAATTTCAACCGACAATGTCATATGCAGATATTGCGGACTTGGCTCGGTTGATGTAAACAAGGGCGATTCAATTGATGTCGGGAAGAAGGTCGGTACAATCGGCGCAGTCCCCTTTGAGGCGGGGGACGATAACCATATACACATTGAAGTGAAGATTGATGGCAAGTACGCCGATCCGCTTTCTTTTATAAATAACAATGAATAATTGCGATTTTGACGCATACAATATTAATGCAAGCCCTCGTTTCGTTTTAAGGGGCAACAAAAAAGGCGGATACTTTTGATTAAGTATCCGCCTCTTTTTTGATTTTATGTCAATGATAAAAAATCACGGTAAATAAATTAAAATTCTGTCCGAAAAGCGATTATCTTTCGCTCTCGTGCCATTCTTCGTTACCAAAGATAAAATCATCAAGATCCATAATGACAAATTTCATATAGTACACCTCCTTAATAAAACAATATAGTATATTCAGGAAATGCTCGAATATGAGTGTTATTTTTTATTTGAGTCACAAATATTGATGTAACTTATAATAATGTCAACGGCCTGATCAACTGTCAGGTTTGTGCTGTTAAGGCACAAATCATAGTTGTCCGGAAGACCCCATTTCTTTCCTGAATAAAAACTATAGTAATTTGCTCTGTTCTTGTCTGCCTTCAAAACTGCCTGTTTTGCTCTGGCAGGGTCAATGTCCTGTCTGTCAACAGCTCTTTTAATTCTCTTATCAAGATCAGCATAAATATATACCTTCACAAGCTTCGGATTATTTTTAAGAACATAGTCGGCGCATCTACCGACAACAACGAAATTTTCCTTTTCTGCAAGCTGCTTGATAATCTTGTGCTGTAAAATGTAAAGACGGTCATTAACCGGCAGGTCGCCCACTGAAGAAAAGTTGTTACCGTAATTGTACAGTCCCACAGACAATGAATACAAAAGACTGTTGGTAGCTCTTTCATCAGCATGCTTGAATACCTCAGGAGATACACCGCTCTCTTTAGCGGCAATAGAAATGAGCTCCTTATCATAAAATGATATACCAAGCTTCTCGGCAAGTGCTTTACCGATATCGTGTCCGCCTGAACCATACTGTCTTGTAATGGCGATAATTCTGTCAAAACTCATAACTAAACCTCCCGGTATTTGCAATTTGTAAAGTTGTACAGTAGCAACATTAAGTAGCTAAATGTCAAAACTATATCGCTTTACATATACTATAATAACACATTTTTGCGAAAAGTCCAGTCTGTAAAAACAAATTTTACGAAATTTGTACAATGTGAATAAATAAGTCTTATCCCAATTATATAAATGCACAATATAATTGGGAGTGAAATTACATTTAAAGGATAAGAACAAATTTCTTTTTACATATATATATGTATATGAAGAGGGATTCAGCGTGTAAAAAGCAGAATAATAGTGAAAAGGCATTAAAAATAAGATAGAATAAAGAATAATATAGAAAATTTGCCGATAATGTAAAAAAGATAAAAAATTTGTCAAAAAGGGGTTTACAAAAGAAGGAAGTGCTGATATAATATCAACTGTTGCGCTGAGAGGCGAGGCAGACAAGAGAAAACACGAACGGTGAAAGAGTGTAGAACGCACGGAAGTGGAGAGTCAACATTCAGGAAGTAATCGAAAGTGTTGCTCGGTTTTGATTTTAAAAGCTGAAAAAACTTTTTAA